>Ga0081540_1003170_pt1 | contig 13121 bp, 11 predicted proteins | sample TabmetS2T1R1_FD_71024 | JGI IMG/M metagenome (GOLD analysis project Ga0081540, IMG submission 71024) | Tabebuia heterophylla rhizosphere microbial communities from the University of Puerto Rico - S2T1R1 | ecosystem: Host-associated > Plants > Roots > Rhizosphere ... | reverse complement strand
CTATATCAGGCGCTGACAACAAGAACGGATAAGAAAAGAATTCCGGGAGACGCAATAATGAGTGGGAGTGCAGCGGCGGTGCTGACCAAGCCGGCCTTTCGCAGGATCGAATGGCTGCCGCGCGACATCGCCGTGGAGCGCCGTCCGGATGGCGTGGTCATCCTGAAGTCGCGCATTTCGCTGCAACCCTACGAGAAGCACATTCCGGCTTCGCTGGCGAAATGGGCGAAGGAAGCGCCCGAACGCATCTGGCTGGCGCAGCGCGGCGGCCCGGACCGGCAGTGGCGCAAGGTTTCCTACAGCGAAGCCAAGCGCATCGTCGACGGCCTGACGCAGGGCCTGCTCGATCTCGGTCACGGAGATGGCCGTCCTGTCGCGATCCTCTCCGGCAATTCCATCGAACACGCGTTGATGACGCAGGCGGCCATGCAGGCGCGCCTTCCCGCAGCGCCGGTGTCGCCCGCCTATTCGCTGATGAGCCAGGATCACCTCAAGCTCAAATATCTGTTCAACCTGATCAAGCCCGCCGTCGTGATGGTGCAGGATGGCCCGACCTTCGAGAAGGCGCTGAAGGCGCTTGATCTCTCCGGTGTCACCGTCGTGCACGTGCTGCGGCCGTGCGAAGGCATCAAGAGCGTGTCCTTTGCCGATCTCGCCGCAATGCCGGTCACGAAAGCCGTCGAGGAGTCGATCGCGAAGATCACGCCTGATACCGTCGGCAAGTTGCTGTTCACCTCCGGCTCGACCGGCATGCCCAAGGCCGTCATCAATACTCAGGAGATGATGTGCGCCAATGCGGCCATGATGATGCAGGTGCGCCCGCGCGATCCGGACGGGCCGGTCTCGACCATGCTGGACTGGATGCCGTGGAATCACACCATGGGCGGCAATGCGGCGTTTCATCCGATCCTGGTGGATGGCGGCACGCTCTATATCGACGACGGCCGGCCGATGCCCGGCCAGTTCGAGGAGACGCTCAAGAACCTGCACGAGGTGTCGCCGACCTATTATGCCAACGTGCCGGCGGGTTACGCGGCGCTGGCGGCGGCGATGGAGAAGGACGACGCGCTCTGCCGCAGCTTCTTCAAGAACCTCTCCATCATGGCCTATGGCGGCGCGCGCCTGCCCGATGATCTCTATGACCGCATGCAGGCGCTGGCGGTGAAGACCACCGGCGAGCGCATCGTGTTCTACACCGGCTGGGGCTCGACCGAGACCGCGCCGACCTCGACCGGCACCTATTGGGACACCGAGCGCGTCGGCCTGATCGGCCTGCCGTTCCCCGGCGTCGAATTGAAGATGGTGCCGTGCGGCTCGAAGTACGAGCTGCGCCTGCGCGGCATCAATGTCACGCCGGGCTATTTCGGCCAGCCCGAGCTGACCAAAAAGATGTTCGACGAGGAAGGCTTCTACTGCATCGGCGACGCCGGCATTTTCGTCGACGACAATGATCCGCTGGCGGGCATCATCTTCGCCGGCCGCGTGGTGGAAGACTTCAAGCTCACGACGGGCACCTTCGTGCATGTCGGCTCGCTCCGCACCGATGCGATCGCTGCCGCCACGCCCGTAGTGCACGACGCGCTGGTAGCGGGGCAGGACCGCGAGTTCATCGGGCTTCTTGCGTGGCCCAATCTGCACGCCTGCCGGCAGATCGTCGGCAATTCCGATGCGTCCTTCGCGGACGTCGTGAAGCATCCCGACGTGATTGCCTGCCTGAAGCGCGGCCTCGAAGCGCACAACGCGTCCTGCACCGGCAGCAGCATGCGCGTCGCGCGAGCCATGCTGATGGTCGAGCCGCCCTCGATCGACGGCAACGAACTCACCGACAAGGGCTACATCAACCAGCGCGCCGGCCTTGAGCGCCGCGCCGATCTGGTCGAGCGGCTCTATGCCAGGAAGCCAGATCAAGACGTCATCATCCTCAATCAGTAAGCAGCACAACAACGAGCAAACGCCATGAACTTCGATTTCTCCGACGACCAGAAGCAGATGCGCGATGCCGCGCGGAAATTCCTGTCCGAAAAGTGCCCGCCGAAGGCGGTGCGCGCCGTGCTCGACGGCAAGGCGGCTTACGACAAGGAGCTGTGGAAGGGCCTTGCCGAGATGGGCTTTCTCGGCGTTGCCATCCCCGAACAGTTTGGCGGCGCGGGCGCCGGCCATCTCGAACTCTGCGTGATCGCCGAAGAAATGGGCCGCGCCATTGCGCCGGTGCCGTTCTCCTCGACGGTCTATCTTGCCGCCGAGACGCTGCTGATCGCAGGCAGCGACGCGCAGAAGCAGAAATGGCTGCCGAAGGTCGCCGCCGGTGAGGCGATCGGCACGCTCGCGCTGTTCGAGGGCGCCGGCAATCCCTCGCCCAAGGCGATCAAGCTGACGGCATCCGGCGGCACGCTGAGCGGCGTGAAGAAGCCGGTGCCGGACGGTGCGATTGCAGATTTCGCCGTGGTTGCCGCGCGCACCGGCTCCACGGGGCGCGACTCCGACATCTCGCTGTTCCTGGTCGATCTCAAGGCCGGCGGCGTCGAGGTGAAGGAATTGACCAATCTCGATCCCACCCGAGGGCAGGCCGAACTCACCTTCAAGAACTGCAAGGCCGAACCGCTCGGTGCAGCCGGCGAGGGCTGGGGCGTGATCACGCAGGTGCTCGACCGCGCTGCGGTGCTGCTTGCCTTCGAGCAGGTCGGCGGCGCTGACCGCGCGCTGGAAATGGGCCGCGACTACGCGCTCGACCGCGTCGCCTTCGGCCGTCAGATCGGCTCGTTCCAGGCGATCAAGCACATGCTCGCCGACATGTATGTCGCCGCGACGCTGGCGCGCTCCAACTGCTACTACGGCGCGTGGGCGCTTTCGACCAACGCCGGCGAGTTGCCGGAAGCGGCCGCCGCCGCGCGCATCAGCGCGACGCAGGCGTTCCAGCACTGTGCCAAGAACAATATCCAGGTGCACGGCGGCATGGGCTTCACCTGGGAGTTCGACTGCCACATGTACTATCGCCGCGCCAATGCCACCGCGCTGACGCTCGGCTCGCTCTCTTATTGGGAAGACGCGCTGATCGACCGCATGCGCAAGAAGAACGCGGCTTAAGGGACGACGTCCATGAACTTCGACGATACCCCGCAGGAAGCCGCATTCCGCGCCGAGGCGAAAGCCTGGATCGCAGCGAATGCGCCGAAGCAATATGAAGAAGACCTGCGCAAGGCCTCGCTCGGCCGCACCGTGATCAAGGGCGCCAACCTGCTCGAGGTCGCCAAGGCCTGGCAGAAGAAGAAGGCCGACGCCGGCTGGGCCTGCCTGCACTGGCCCAAGGAGTATGGCGGCCGCGGCGCCACGCCGATCGAGCGTGTGATCTGGCAGCAGGAGGAGGGGCCGTTCGGCAACCTCTCGCGCGTTTTCATCATCGGCCACGGCATGTGCGGCCCGACCATGATGGGGTTCGCCGGCGAGGACGAGAAGCGCAAATACCTGCCGCCGCTCGCTTCCGGCGAGAAGATCTGGTGCCAGCTGTTCTCCGAGCCGGCCGGCGGCTCCGACGTCGCGGGCCTGCGCACCCGCGCGGAGAAGAAGGGCGACGCGTGGATCGTCAACGGCCAGAAGATCTGGACCTCTGGCGCGCATTATTCCGACTACGGCATTCTTCTGACGCGCACCGACCCGACCGTGCCCAAGCACAAGGGCCTGACCATGTTCTTCCTCGACATGAAGAGCCCGGGTGTTGAGGTCAGGCCGATCAAGCAGGCCAGCGGACAATCCGACTTCAACGAGGTCTATTTCACCGACGTTCGCATTCCGGATTCGCAGCGGCTCGGCAATGTCGGCGACGGCTGGAACGTCTCGCTGACCACGCTGATGAACGAGCGCATGTCGATCGGCGCCGGCGTTGCCACCGGCTTCCCGGAGCTGTTCGAGTTCTGCAACAGCCTGATGCTGGAAGATGGTCCGGCGATCGAGGATCGCAACGTGCGCTCCAAGCTTGCGAGCTGGGCGGTCAGGGCCAGCGGACTGAAATACACCAGCATGCGCACCATCTCGGCGCTGTCGCGCGGCGAGCGGCCGGGGCCGGAAAATTCCATCGGCAAGCTCGTTGCCGCCTCGATGATCCAGGACGTCGCGATGTATGCACTGGATTTGCAGGGTGCGGCCGGCGTGCTCTCGGGCCCGGAAGACGCCGAAGTCGCCGGCAAGTTCCAGGCGATGCTGCTGCGCGCGCCCGGTACCCGCGTCGAAGGCGGGACCGACGAGATCATGCGCAACATCATCGCCGAGCGCGTGCTTGGCCTGCCCGGCGACATCCGGGTCGACAAGGACGTGCCGTTCAACCAGATCCCGACCAAGGGTCGCGCGTAACAATCCCTCGCCAGAAAAGAGGATCAATCCATGAATTTCGACGATACGCCGCAAGAAGCCGAGTTCCGCGCTACCGCCCGCAAGTGGATCGCCGCCAATGCGCCGAAGGAATTCGAGGAAGAACTCTCGAAGTCTTCACTCGGGCGCATTCGCCTTGCCAAGCATGACATGGTCGATGTCGGCAAAGCCTGGCAGAAGAAGAAGGCCGACGGCGGCTGGGCCTGCCTGCACTGGCCCAAGGAATATGGCGGCCGTGGCGCTACCCCAATCGAGCGCGTGATCTGGCAGCAGGAAGAGGGCGTCTACGGCAAGCTGACGCAGCCGTTCCAGATCGGCGAGGGCATGTGCGGCCCGACCGTGATGGCCTGGGGCAGCGAAGAGTCCAAGCGCCGCTATCTGCCGAAGCTCGCTTCAGGCGAAGAGATCTGGTGCCAGCTGTTCTCCGAGCCGTCCGCCGGCTCCGACGTTGCGGGCCTGCGCACCCGCGCCGAGAAGAAGGGCGACAACTGGGTCGTCAACGGCCAGAAGATCTGGACCTCCGGCGCGCATTATTCCGACTACGGCCTTCTCATCGCGCGCACCGATCCGAATGTGCCCAAGCACAAGGGCCTCACCATGTTCTTCCTGGACATGAAGAGCCCGGGCGTTGAGGTCAGGCCGATCAAGCAGGCCAACGGCATGCAGGAGTTCAACGAGGTCTATTTCACCGATGTGGTGATCCCCGACAGCCAGCGGCTCGGCAATGTCGGCGACGGCTGGAACGTGTCGCTGACCACGCTGATGAACGAGCGCATGTCGATCGGCTCGCGGCTTGCCACCGGCGTGCCCGAGATGTTCGAGTTCTGCTCCAGCCTGATGCTGGAGGATGGGCTTGCGATCGACGATCGCGCGGTGCGCTCGAAGCTTGCGACCTGGGCGGTGAAGTCGAACGGGCTGAAATACACCAGCTACCGCGCGATCTCGGCGCTGTCGAAGGGCGAGCGGCCGGGTCCGGAGAACTCCATCGGCAAGCTGGTATCCGGCATGATGCTGCAGGATATCGCATCCTACGCGATGGACCTGCAGGGCGCGGCGGGCGCTTTCACCGGTGATGCCGAGGAAGAGGCGCGCGGCCAGTTCCAGCAGATGCTGCTGTCCTCGCCCTCGATGCGCATCGCCGGTGGCACCGACGAAGTGCTGCGCAACATTATCGCGGAGCGCGTGCTGGGCCTGCCCGGCGATATCCGCGTCGACAAGGACGTGCCGTTCAACAAGATCCCGACCAAGGGACGCTAGGTTAGTTGTCATTCCGGGGCGATGCGAAGCATCGAACCCGGAATCCAGGGGTTTGGATCGAGATTCCGGGTTCGCGCTGCGCGCGCCCCGGAATGACAGGAAGAGGAAGCGCGATGGATGCGAAGGTACGGAACGCCCGCTACGCGACGGAAGATCGCATCGGCGTGCTCGAAGAGCTCCTGGGCGAGCGCTACTCGGTGCGTGCGTTTCTGCCGCAGCCGGTGCCGCGCGAGACCATCGATCGCTTGCTCACCGTCGCGCAGCGCACGGCGTCCTGGTGCAACAGCCAGCCCTGGCAGGTCATCATCGCCAGCGGCGATGCGAAGGAGCGCTTTCGCAAAGCGATCTACGCCGCGGCCGCCACCGGCGCCGAGGAAGGCCACGACTTCCCGCCGCCGCGGGAGTATCTTGGCGTCTATCTCGATCGCCGGCGCGAGAGCGGGTTTCAGCTCTACAACACGCTTGGCATTGCCCGCGGAGACAAGGCGGGCTACGCCAAGCAGGCGCTGGAGAACTACAATTTCTTCGGCGCACCGCATGTGGCCGTCGTCCACACCGATGAGCCGCTTGGCGTCTACGGCGCCGTCGATTGCGGCGGCTATGTCGGCAATTTCATGCTGGCGGCGCAGGCATTGGGGCTCGGCACCATCCCGCAGGCCGCGCTGGCGCGACATTCAAAGCTGATCCGCCGGCACTTCAACCTGCCCGACGATCGCCGCGTGGTCTGCGGCATCTCCTTTGGCTTCGCCGATCACGCGCATCTGGTGAACAGCTACCGCACCTCGCGGGCGAAGGTCGCGGACACCGTGACCTTCGTCGACGAGTAGCTTCCTTCTCCCTCTCGCCGCTCTTGCGGGGAGAGGGAGGGGTGAGGGGTCGTCCCCCCATCACCAACACCAAAGAGGACTCGCGGAGGCTCCCCCTCACCCGGATCGCATCTGGCGATGCGATCCGGCCTCTCCCCGCACGCGGGGAGAGGCGAAGACCGAACTCAAAACTTCGGCGGCCGCTTCTCGGCTCTTGCTCTGATGCCTTCCTTGATTTCCTCGCCGCGCATGCTTTCGCGGTGGCGCTGGTCGGCAGCCAGCTCATCGAGCTTGCCGCGGGCGAATTCGTTGATGGCGCGCTTCATGCCGGCCATCGCCTTCGGCGCGTTGGCGGCGAGGGCGTTCGCGAGCCGGTCGACTTCCCCGTCCAGCGCTGCCTTCGGCACCATCGCGGTGAGGTAACCGATCCGCAGCATCTCGGATGCGCTGATCTTCTGCGCCGTCAGGAACAGCATTTTGGCGTTGTCGACGCCGAGCCGCGAGACGTAGCGCCTTATGCCGCTCTTGTAATAGTGCAGGCCCAGCCTTGCTGCCGGCATGAACATTTCCGCGGTGTCGACGCCGATACGGAAGTCGCAGGCTAGCGCCAGGTCGGTGGAGCCGCCATAGACGCCGCCATTGAGCCGGCAGATCGTCGGCACGGCGAGATCTTCCAGGCGATTGACCACCACCTCGAAAGCCGAGCCTGCGCTCTGCTGCTCGTTGGCGCTGACCGCGCGCTCAGCGACAGAGCCGAGATCGTAGCCGGAGGAGAAGGTGCGGCCGCCGGTGCCGGTCAGCACCAGCACGCGCACGGCCGGATCGGCCTCGACCTGGTCGAACAGCTTCATCAGCACGCCGAGGTCGTCGGCCTCCAGGCGGTTGTGATGTTTCGGCCGGTTGAGGCGGATGGTGGCGCGGGCGCCGGCAATGTCGAGCAGCGGCGCGCTGGCGCCTTCGGTGTCCTGCATCGAAGTACTCCTTATTTGTTTTCCAGGGCGCGCCGCTTGGCCTCGGCGTCGATGGTCTGGCCAAGCTCGGGGTGCCGCGCCATCAGCAGGCGGAAATCGACGAGGTCGAGCACGAGCAGCCGCGACACCCGCGTGGTCGTGATGTTGGCCGAGCGCGTGGTGTTGCCGAGCAGCGCCATCTCGCCAAAGAAGGCGCCTTCGCCGAGCGGCACCTTCTTGCCGCCGGGCAGGTCGACCTCGACCTCGCCGGCGGCGATGAAGTACATGCAATCGCCCTGCTGGCCCTTGCGGATGATCATGGTGCGCGCGGGCAGGTCCATGGTCCGCAGCATGTTGGTGACGTCAGCGATGGCGCCTGGGCCCAGATCTGCGAAGAACGGAACCTTGCTGACGGATTCCCAGGTCTTCAGGAAATTGTCGCGCCGCGTCTCGGCGGCAAATCCCGTCGCGAGGATGCCGGTCCACAGGCCGAATACGCCAAGGCCCGAGATCATCACCAGCGCCGCCACCAGGCGGCCGAGCGGCGTCACCGGCACCACGTCGCCATAGCCCACGGTGGTCATCGTCACCACGGCCCACCACAGCGTCGCCGGGACGCTGCCGAACGTCGCCGGTTGGGCTTCGCGCTCGAGGAAATGCTCGGCGACGGAGGCGAGGAACACCACCATCAGGAAGATCACCAGCACTGAGAACAGCGGACCGGATTCCACCACCATGACCCGGCGAAGCTGGCGCAGCCCCGGGATGCCCGGGACGAGTTTCAACATCCAGAGCACGCCGAGCAGCCAGGCCGATTTCGGGCTGGCGCCGGCAATCAGGGCCACCGGGATGGCCGCGGCGGCGACCAGGTCGATCACGCCGCGGAAGGAAAAGCTGTAGGCGAGCCCGCGCTGGGCCAGCACAGCATGGCGCAGCCGCACCACCCATTCGAACACGAAGAAGGCAAGGCAGGCCCACAGCACGGCGTCGACCCAGTGATGCGCCGCCTCGTAGGCCGGAGCGACCGTGAGCAGCACCATCACCGCGACGCCGACGGCGACGGCGACATAGGCGGGCCTTGTCATGTTGCGGCCGGCGGTCGCCGCAAGGAACAGGGACAAGGCTGGAAGAAGCGGTTTGGACATCGGGAGGCGCAGCCTCTCCCCAATGGAAGCTTGAAAGTCGCAAGGTGCCCGCCTTGTCCCCTGCCGTCAACGACAGCCGGGCCGCTTTGTCCCGCGCTTTGAAGGGTTTAGGGGGCAATGGCGCCAATGGCGGCGGGATCGGTTCGAGCCGCCATGCCCTGCCCGGGGCCGATCGGCCATATTTGGTCCGGACTTGTGAAATTCCCGACCAAACCTCGCCCTTTCTCCGTATATCCGAGGGGGCAGGCGCGGCTTATATGGCAGGCACGGCTGCGCTAAAATCGCGAAAACGTTTCATTCCGGAAAGACTGGTTGGCTCCCATGGATCCGTCTCATCTGACAGAACACGCAGGCACCGCAGGCACCCTGTTTGCGTCGGTCTTCATGGTCTCCATGACCACGATGAAGACCATGGTTCCGTTGCGGGTCTTCGCCATCCTCCTCAATCTTGTCCTGATCGGAACTGCGATCCCGGCCCACAACTATCTGGTTATTGTGGTGCAGTCAGTGGTGCTGGTGCTCAATGCCTACCGGCTGCTTCAGATGCTGCAACTGATCCGCGACGTCCGGAAATCGGTCAACAGCGACCTCTCGATGGAATGGCTGAAGCCGTTCATGACCGAGCGCATCTGCAAGGCCGGCGAGATCGTCTACTACAAGGACGAGAAGGCCGAGGACATGGCCTACATCGTCAGTGGTCGTTTCCGCCTGGTGGAATCGGGCATCGAACTGCCGGTCGGCGCCATTGTCGGCGAACTCGGCATGCTGGCGCCGTCGAAGGTTCGCACGCAGACGGTGGAATGCATCGCCGACGGCCTGATTCTCTGCGTCAGCTACACCAAGGTCGAGGAGCTCTATGTACAAAATCCCGCCTTCGGTTTCTATTTCCTGCGTCTTGCGAGCGCGCGACTGTTCCAGAACATCGGGAAGCTGGAGGAAAAGCTGGACCAGGCGACCGCGCAACTCGAGGCAAAGCAGGCGCGCGCGTGAGTGTCGGCAGCATGGCCGTATTCTCTGAAATCAAGGAATCGCTTCGTTACCTGTTCGCCGACATCATCGGCGAGCCGGACGACTCGATGCCCCATTTGCCTGCGGGGCTACCGGAAGCGGCGGTGCCGGTCGCCAGCGACGCCATTCACTTGCTGATCGAATACCAGGGAACGGGCTATGCGAGGCTCTATGTCGAACGGCTAACGCGCTTTGTCGGCAGGCGCGGTGTGGACGAGGCGATGCTGATCGAGATCGCCCGCCTGATGGCGATGCGCATGAGCTATGAGGATGCGATCCGGATCGCGCAGCTCAAGCTGCTGGAGCTGGAAGCCTATCCGGACACGCCACGCGCCGACGACGTCAGGAAATTGCGCCTCGACGAAATGGTCGAGGCGCTGCCGACGGTGGTCGCCGAGCCCGTGCTCGACGTGCTCAATTGGCTCGGCTGGGTGCACAAGCGCGTTTCGATCCATTTCAGCACGGCGAGCCGCTTCAGCATCCGCCGCCTCAAGATCGAGGCCTCGCTCCGGCGCTGGCGCCGCTATTCGATCCGCTATTCGAAGGAGCGCAATTGGGTCGAACGCTGGCTGCACATGATCGACCGTGCCCTCACCAGGCAGCCCGCGGCGGCCTCGGCGATCGTCGATACCGCCAACATGGTGCAGGGCTACGGCGATGCCTATCGGCATGGCCTGGCCGACTGGCACGCCATCATCGATGGCCTCGCCAAGCCGACCTTCGATGGCGTGCTGCAACTCACCGACCTCGCCGGCGCCATTGCGGAGGCGAGGGCTGCCGCACTGCCCGACCCGCGGCAGGCCGCGCTCAAGCGCAAGATCGCGGAGATTCGGGCTCGTGCGGCCATCGCGAGCACCAACGCTGCGGCGGAATAAGGCCACCTGCCGCCGGCGGGCGCCATTAATCGTCCCGCGGCTGATAGACAATTCAGGTTCCTATGCCCGCTACTGGGCCTTGACTGTAGCGGTTCGGACACAGTCGGGTGCAAACTCAACGAGTTCAACCGCGATTTGCAGGGCGGTGCTTGTGTGCGCGCACCAATGAGCCTCTGACTAGGTGATTAATTCATTGGGGGCGTTTGCGATGAAAATGAAATTGATTGCACTCCTCAGCGGAGTGGCTTGCCTGGGAGCAGCCGGCGCAGCATCTGCGGCGGACATGGCCGTCAAGGCGGCCCCGCCGCCGGTCGTTGCGGTACCCGGCTGGCAGGGGTTCTATATCGGCATCAACGGTGGCGGGGGCTGGGCCGACACGACATTCACCGGCATCCCGGTGACTGGCGACCACTTCCTTACGCCACTTGCATCGCGTTCGACGGGTTGGAATGACGCCGGCTGGGTGTTTGGCGGTCAAATTGGCTACAACTGGCAGTTCAACCAGTTTGTGCTCGGTCTTGAAGGCACTTACTCCGGTGCCGATGTCCACAACAACACGGGCCTGATCGTCGATCCGGTTTTCGCGGGTGAGAACATCCGCTTGAACTCGAAGGTCGAGCAGTATGGCACGATTGTCGGTCGTGCCGGGTTCGCACCGACCAATGACTGGCTGCTGTACGCCCGCGGCGGCTGGGCCGCTGCGCGCATCACGACCGTCCCGCAGGACTTCTTCCCGCTCCCGGCGACGCTGCAGCACTTCTCGAGCGGCGCGGCTTGGCACAACGGCTGGACCGTCGGTGGCGGCGTCGAATTCAAGTTTGCGAGAAACTGGGTGTTCGGCGTCGAATATAACTACTTCGATTTCGGCTCCGAGCGCCACTCCAACCTGGCCATCGGCACGACGGGTCCTGCCGTCGGCGCACCCACCTTCTACGCGCAGGACGTGAAGACCACGATGAGCACGGTCACCGGTCGGATCAGCTATCTCTTCAACGCAGGTCCTGTCGTCGCCAGGTACTGAATCGATCGGCGGTTCTTCTTTTCGGCAAACTCAAAAGCCCCGGCCCTGGTCCGGGGCTTTTTGTTGCGGGCTTCTCGAAGCAGGGCGGCGGCGCGGATCGTCTCAGGCGCTCTTCGCCGTGTTCACTACCACCACATTGTCCTCATGGGCGGGCGCTGGGGCAGGGGCCGGCGCAGCGTCCTGCGGATGGCGCAGCAGCGCCTCGCGCCGCATGGCGATCTCGTCGCGCACGAACTGGTAGCCGAGCTTGAAGGTTTCGAGCCCGTCGCTACTGATCGTGCCGTCGCGCAGCCCTATCACCACGCCGCGCAGTATTTTTTCCAGCTCGTCCTGCATGCGATCGAGATCGTCGGTGCATGTTGCGTCCTGGCAATCCTCGCCGATATCCAGGAGTTGCGTCGCGAGCTCGCTCGCCTTCTCCGGCGCGATGCGGGTCACCTTGGTGTAGAGCGTGGCGCAGATCGAACCGATGATGCCGAGCACGGCGGCGGCGAAATACATAAGGTCGCTGTAGCGCTCGACGAAGGACTTGATGTCGTCGTTGATGTACTCGGCCGCACCCGGATGGGCGATGATGAAGGCGTCCTTGTCGGTGGCGGCCGGCTCGATCCGGGAGGCAAAGCCGTTCTCCAGCGCCAGTTCCGCCTTGTTTTCATAGAGGAGGCGGGCGAGCTCGCCGATGGTCGTGTTCGGCATCCGGGATTGTGTCACCAGCAGCCATTTTAACCCGACCGTTTCGACGTCTTCCTCCGGAATCGCCGGCGAGGAGGACAGCGTTCCAGGCTCGACGGTTTCCTCCGACAGCGCCGGGTATTTGCGGGTCAGCAGCTTTGCCGCCTCAATGGTGTTGAGTGTCAGGCCGCCGCGCTTCGCATACTGCTCGTAGCTCTTGTCCTTCACGATTTTCGACGCCGGCACGATGGTGACGACCGCTGCGACTCCCGACGCAAGCAGCTTGTCGATGGGCGTGCCGGGAGAAACGACCTGCACCAGCGGGTTTGTTGCGGGACCGTCGGGCAGGTCGAGTATGTTGCGGATGAAGGTAGCGCCGCTGTCATTATCCGCGACGATGGCGATCTTCTTTTTCTTCACGTCGGCGAGCGATTTGATCTTCTTGCCGCTGGGACTGAACACCAGCACGACGTCGTGATCGAGGATCGCGACGGCCCGTGCGCGGGACGGCACCTTGGCATCGGTGCGCAACACCGCAAGATTGGCCTCCTGCCGATCGAATTGTGCGAGCGCCTTGGCGTTATCGCCGTTGCTGACGATCTTCACCCTGAGCCGCGAATAATTGTTCTTCAGCATCGTCGCTAGCCGGTTGGCAAAGCGAGCTTCGGGTCCGTTGGGATCGCCGACCGCAAATACCAGCGTCTCGGAGTTTTTCAGCCAGATTCGTGCGCCCCAGACGGTGGCGACCGTCAGCACCAGCGTCAGGAGGACGAACAGGAGGATCTGAACGCGATTACTCTTGATGATCCTCGTGCGCTTGCGCTTGCCAGCTGGCGGGATCGGAGCTTCGACGCTCATGGTTCTAAAACCTGGACCAACGGCGGCTTTTTCCACTTCTGAAGGTTGTGGGGAGCCCGGGAAAAACCTAACTGTCTAAAAAAGAACGATAATTTCCAGCAGGGCAATGATACCCTTCGTGCTCCGGTTTGCAAATCCCGGGCCGAGGTAACCTTACCGCCCCTGGC
>Ga0081540_1003169_pt1 | contig 13122 bp, 9 predicted proteins | sample TabmetS2T1R1_FD_71024 | JGI IMG/M metagenome (GOLD analysis project Ga0081540, IMG submission 71024) | Tabebuia heterophylla rhizosphere microbial communities from the University of Puerto Rico - S2T1R1 | ecosystem: Host-associated > Plants > Roots > Rhizosphere ... | reverse complement strand
CGGGGCCTATCCGCAGCGGCTCCTGTGGGCCAGCACCGGGACCAAGGACCCCACGGTCTCCGACGTCCTGTACGTCCGGTCCCTGGCCGCGCCGTTCACGGTCAACACGATGCCCGAGAGCACTCTGCTCGCCATGGCGGACCACGGCGACATCACCACCCTCCTCCCGGCGGACGGGGGCGACAGCGAAGAGGTGCTGGCGCGAGTCGCCAAGGCGGGCGGCGACGTCTATGCCCTCGCCGACCAGCTCCAGGACGACGGCGCCAAGTCGTTCGTGAAGTCCTGGAAGGAGCTAATGGACCAGATCGCCTCCAAGAGTGCCGACCTCAAGAAAGCCGCCGGGTGATCCGGGAGGGCGGGAGACCCTAATGATCCAAAAAAAGGCGTTGCAGGAGCTCGCGGAGAAACGTCTCGAGCAACTGACGATCAACACTCTCCGCACGCTGGCCATCGACGCGGTCCAGCAGGCCAACTCGGGCCATCCCGGAACGCCGATGGCCATGGCCCCGGTCATGTACGTGCTGTGGCAGCGGTTCCTCCGGTTCGATCCCGACCACCCGATCTGGCCCAACCGCGACCGGTTCGTCCTCTCGGTCGGCCACGCGTCCTCCCTCCTCTACGCAATGCTGCACCTGACCGGCGTGAAGACGGTCAACCCCAAGTACGAGACGCTCGAGACGCTTTCGGTCCCGCTGGAGGACCTCAAGCGGTTTCGCCAGCTCAACAGCAAATGCCCCGGCCACCCGGAGTACCGGTGGACCTCGGGAGTGGAGACCAGCACCGGGCCGCTGGGGCAGGGGGTCGCGACCAGCGTGGGGATGGCGATCGCGGCCAAGTGGTTCGCGAGCTACTTCAACCGCCCCGGGTTCGACCTCTTCGACTACGACGTCTACGCGCTCTGCGGAGACGGGGACATGATGGAGGGGATTTCCGCCGAGGCGGCCTCCCTGGCCGGGCACATCCGGCTCGCCAACCTGTGCTGGGTCTACGACAGCAACCGGATCACCATCGAGGGGAACACCGCGCTCGCGTTCAGCGACGACGTGGCGACGCGGTTCATCGGCCACGGCTGGAACGTGACGCGCGTGGGAGACGCCAACGACCTGGACATGCTGGAGCGCGCGTTCAGGACCTTCAAGAGCGAGCGGGAACGGCCCACCCTGATCATTGTGGACAGCCACATCGGCTACGGCGCGCCCAACAAGCAGGATACGAGCGCCGCGCACGGCGAGCCGCTAGGGGAGCAGGAAGTCCGGCTGGCCAAGCGGCATTACGACTGGCCTGAAGAGTCCAAGTTTCTCGTCCCCGACGGCGTGCGCGAGCATCTCCGGGAGGGGTTCGGCACGCGCGGGAAGGCCGCGCGGGACGAGTGGATGACCCGGTTCGAGGCCTATCAGAAACAGTACCCGGACGTGGCCGCGCAGGCCTATAAGATGATCCGCCGCGAGCTGCCGGAAGGGTGGGACGCGGGGCTGCCGACGTTCCCCGCAGACCCCAAAGGAGTTGCGACCCGGGAGGCCTCCGGCAAGGTGCTCAACGCGATCGCGAAGAAGGTCCCCTGGCTGATCGGGGGCTCCGCGGACCTGGGCCCTTCCTGCAAGACGCGCCTCACGATCGAGGGCGCCGGCGATTTCGAACCCGACAATCCCGCGGGCCGCAATCTTCACTTCGGCATCCGGGAGCACGCCATGGGGGCGGTCCTCAACGGGCTGTCGCTGTCGAAAATCCGGCCGTTCGGCTCGGGGTTCCTGATCTTCAGCGACTACGCGCGGCCGGCGATCCGGCTGGGCGCCCTGATGGAGATCCCGGTGATCCACGTTTTCACCCACGATTCGATCGGGGTGGGGGAGGACGGGCCGACCCACCAGCCGGTCGAGCAGCTCGCCTCGTTGCGCGCCATCCCGGGGTTGATCACGCTGCGCCCGGCGGACGCCAACGAAGTCGTCGAGGCCTATCGCTATTTCATGCGGCTGACCCACGTGCCGGTCGCGCTGATCCTGTCCCGTCAGGCGCTCCCGACGCTCGACCGGACGAAGTACGCGCCGGCATCGGGCCTGGCGCGCGGGGCGTACGTGCTCGGGGACGCCCCCGGCGGAGACCCCGAGGTGATCCTCATCGCGTCCGGGAGCGAGGTCAGCTTGGCGGTCGAGGCCCACGGGAAGCTGCTCGCCGAGGGCATCCGCTCGCGCGTGGTCTCGATGCCTTCCTGGGAGATCTTCGACCATCAGGACCGGGAGTACCGGGACAGCGTGCTCCCGCCCCGCGTGAAGGCCCGGGTGGCGATCGAGCAGGCGTCGACCCTGGGGTGGGAACGCTACACGGGCCTGGAAGGCCGCGTCATCGGCATGGAGACGTTCGGCGCCTCGGCGCCGCTCAAGGAGCTCCAACGGAAGTTCGGCTTCGAACCCGGCCGGGTGACGGAGGAGGCCAAGAAGCTGCTGGGCCGGGGATAGGACGTCATGGCGTCCAAGATCGAAGACTACCGCCGGTGGCCTCCGCCGCCTCGGCGCGTGCCGAGGAGAGGGCGGCCTTGCTACCCCTTATCGCCCCTGTTCCCTGGGTCCGTTCCGCACTCACGGTATGCGGACGAACTCCGAACTCGAATCATCGCGCCGATTGCCGTGGAAGTCGGCGGGAAGGGGTGGCCACGTCAGGCGAGCAGACCGCGGCGGCGGCAAGCGCCTCGAGGAGGGCGGCGTACTCGCCGAGCCCCCCGGCTAGCACTCGGCGATTTTCGCCCGGGAGCCTGACGTAATCTGCCGCCTCGGGCGGTTCCCCGTAACGGAGCCGCCGGGCGCAGCTTCCGGGCCCTCGGTCTGGGATCGTCGTCGACGATCGCCGCTACTTGTTGCCGCCTCGCACCACGTCGATCTGGGCAATCACCTCGTCGGCGCTCTTGAGGATGCCGGCCTCCTGGTCGAGCGCCTTGCGGAGCGTCGGCGACGCCGCCTTTACCCCGGACGGCGTCGGGTCGGCCTTGAGGAAGCGGTCCGTGGCCTGGAGGTCGGTCATGAATGGCGCGAACTGCGTCCGCAGAGCACCCACGCGCTCCTGCAGCTTGGCAAAGCTCGCCGCGCTCTCCTGGCGGCGCTGCTGCCCGGCTTCCGCCAGCTGGCCGGAAAGCGTTTTAAGCTTAGCGTCCCACTGAGTGAAGTAGTCGTCGGCGCGGGCCTGGGCGCCCGCGCCGAGCTGCCGGGCTTGCAGCGCGTCGCTATTCAGCTTCGCGAGGGCGTCGCTGAACGCGTTGATCTGAGCTCCGACGTCCTGCCGTGGCTGATCGACCATGTCCTTGGCGGCGCTAGTCGTCTTCTGGACCTGGCCCTTGGCGTCAACAAGAGCACTGCGCATCTCGAGCAGGCCGGAGGCCGCCTGTGGCGGGACCTCTGTCGTGGCCGTGGCGCAGCCGGTGGCCAGAAGGGCCAGGCAGCCGAGGACGAGGGCGAAGCGTTCACGATGTGGTCCAAGCATTGGGCGCCTCCTGTGTGTTGGAGTGTGGTGCGCGCAAGACACGATAATCTGGGTGAGACCGGGCTGAAGCTACCGAAGTAATCCATGCGTCCCCCGAGTCGCTGTAGTCCTCACGGACCGCAGGGCATCCGAGCCCGCGTGGTGCCGAGGATGAGCAGCTTGATTGCGCAACCCACTCGACTACGTCCGGGAGGCTAAAGCTTCGAGAGATCGCCGACCACTGGGAGAATTCCCAGTAGTGAGAGGGAATTATCGACAGGGCTAGCGGGCGAGGGCGCGCGACACGGAGGCGCGACCAGCAAGGGCTTCACGCAGGCTCGAGAGCAAGTCCGGCGCGAGCTCGGACTTGAGCACAGAACCCAGCGCCCCGGCTCCCGGCGCAATACCAGCGCCGCGCCGGGCTTCTCCGGTTTGCTCCGCTACAGTCGAGGCGTCACCGTACCTGCGCGGCCTCGCTCGCGCAGCGGGGCAAACCGATTCCTGGGTGCGGCCTGGGTAAGCGAAAGCGCTAGCGGCTGTTGCGTCCGCTAACCTCTCGTCGTCAATGGGTGCGGGGCCCGCAACCACCTGCAGGCGAACACTTCGGTGAGCTTCCCGTTCGAAATTCGCAGCTAGAGGCCGTGTTTCAGTCACGAACATGTCTTCGCCATATCTCTCAAGCGCTTCGACCTTACCGATCCCCGAAACGTGCGGGCGCCACTAAGACACCAGCCCGCACAATCCCCATGTCCTATCCGCGGAATTTCGGCCTCGATCTCGTGGGAATCGTAGGTCGAAGCGGAGCGAGGCCCTCCCCGGACCATTGGCCAGTCGTCGGGCACCTGCGGCTTTTCCAGCGTACCAATTGGCAGTTTTGTCAGTAGTTCGGGCCCTCATCACGTCCTAGTCTCCCGGTAGCAGATGTTGGCGCCATCGCCGGAGGCCAGACATCGTGGCGCGTCACACGGTCTGTCCGACAACGTGAGAGAGGGGACGACTTGAGCTCGAATCGTACTTCGCGGGCCCCTGAGCGCAACGCAGGCTGCTGGGGCATCGTGCTGGCCGGCGGTGAAGGTCTTCGCCGCCGGCCGCTGGTCATTATCAAGGGAAACGACTTCGGCGAAACGGCCTACCTCATCGAAGAAGGGCAGGTTGAAGTAAGCAAGAAACTAGACGGGCAAACTGTCAACCTGGCTTCCCTTAGAGCCAGATAAATTTTGGGAGAAATGAGCATGATCGACGAGAAGCCACGCAGCGCCACCGTCACAGCCGTTACTACGACTGTCATGAGTGAACTCCGGCGGGACCACTTTTTCAACAGCTTTCAGACAGGGCCCCCAGCGGCGCTCGCACTCTTGAGAGTTCTCTTTGAGCGTTTGCGTGAGGCGCATGCCATGATTTTGCGGCTCCAAAGAGCTGAGCCTCCTCGGCACGCGCTGGTCCCGACGGTACCAGTGGCCGGAGTCCCTCCTGGAAGCCAGCCTAATCTCACGCTGGAAGGGATCACGCCGCGAGCGGCGGCCGCTCTACCGGTCACTCCTTTTGAGATCACGCAATTCCCCTTTCGTATTGGCAGACAGAGTCCTGATCCGCTGATCTATAACGATTTGATGCTTCCCGACTCTGAGCCTCTGCAAATCTCCCGGCATCATCTTGCCCTTATCGCACACGAAGGCCGGGTAGGGGTTGTGGACCGAGGGAGCACGCTGGGGTCATGGGTAGATGGTCAACAGCTCGGGGGGCCGTCTCGTCTCTCTGGCCCCGTGTTTTTTGCAGGGGCAGAAGGGGTCCTCGTGTTAGGCAACCGGAACTCCCCTTTCAGATATCGGGTGAGCCTCCGCACTGAGCGTTTGCGAGATGCGGCGGGAAACGACTCTTGATGCTCACGGTGAAGGGCGATTCGCCCGCCTGTCGCGGTCCCCGCTGTGGCGGCCGGCTGCGCGTTGTCGCTACCGCCCAGGATCCGGCGCTTAGACGTCACAGCCACTCCGGCAGCCCGAGCTGCGCGCGCATTTCGATCCAGAGCGTAGCCAACTTTAGCGCCCTCCGGCGGCGGGTGCCCACCCGTGGCCCCCGTCCTCGGTGACATAAGGTTCCAACGGGGCCTGTATGCGACCCATGCTCTAGGGAGTCTCTGATTTCCCGATCTGGCCTGTCGATCTTCCAGTCGTGCCATTGGTATTTCTGCCAGTAGTCGCGAGGCGCCAAAAGACCCTAGCCTGCGCACTGTTCCCAAAGCCGTGGAGGGGATGGATATGGGCGCAAATTTTGGCCGTGCGTGGGGGGCCGCGTGGTTGATCGCAGCGTACGTCGTTGCCCGTGTTGTCTCGGCCCATGCTGGAGAATTCCCGCCGGCGGGCGTCCAGGCGCTCGACCAGCTCTTCCAGCAGGTCGCGCCGTCGGTGGTGGCGATCCGCGCACGCGGCCGCGATGCGATGGCGGAGACGCAGAGCCGTTTCACCGAGACGGGGTCCGGGGTCCTCATCTCCGCGGACGGCCAGGTGCTGACAGCGGCGTACGTCGTGCACGGCATGGACGAGATCACCGTAAAGTTCCCGGGCGGCGAGACGGTGTCGGCACGGGTGGTGGCGTCGGAGCCCGCCGCCGCCGACCTCTCGCTTTTGCAACTCGATCGAGTGCCGACGAATTCGACCGTGTCCCCGATGGCCGACTCGAACACCGTATCAGTCGGCGATAAAATCCTCATCGTCGGCGCGCCTCAGCGACGGCCACACTCGCTCAGCGTCGGTTCCATCCGCGCCCGCTGGGCTCCGAGCACAGCGTATCGGAGCATGCCCGTCGCCGAGTTCTTCCAGACCGATGCCACCATCGACCCCGTCAACTCGGGAGGGCCCATGTTCAATCTGAGGGGCGAGGTCATCGGGATTGTCAGCCATAACATCGCCAAGGGTGACAGAAGCGAGGGGTGGGGCTTCGTCGTGACCTTGAACACGGCCAAGCACCTGTTGTTCGAGAAGCGATCGGCCGGGTCGGGTATCGCGCAAAGATCGTGCCCGGCGAGCGCACGGAACTGCTGAGACCGTATCGGCGAGGAGGAACGCGAACACAAGCGCGCAGTCGTAAGGGCCGCGAAGGGCCGTATTCTATTAGTAGATCGCCGCTTTCGCCGGTGAAGACCCACCGCCGGCGGGCGCGCCGTCCGACATGCCCGGTACTTCATCCTCCAGCTTGCCGAGAGCCACTTGACGCCGACGCTCTTTCGGCAGATTCTCGGGCGCATCGAGCGGCTCGGGCGGCATCCGACGTGATCGAGAAGACGGGACACGGCCGGAGAGAGAAACGGAGCGCACGTGGCCGGAGTATCTCTCTGCCGGATGGTCGCCGAGGGCAAGTTGCGTGCGATGGGCCGTCAGCCGCGCGGGCGCTGTGACGACAGCCTATGTGATGTCTTCCGGACGGCGGAGGCTCCCGTGACGCGTCACTTGGTCTGTTCAGACCACCACTGAGGCCGGTCAAGCATGGGGTCGCCGACGAAGCAAATACTTCATCAGCGGCTGGCGCCGATTGCACTATCAGCCTTGCTACTGACTTGTGCCGGCGCTTCGGCGGCCACGCCTGGTGAGGTCAGGACCGTGGTAGTGCTGGCCCAGGACAATAGTGATGGAAGCCCGGGCGGCATTCAGTATAATCGGGGTATTCGCTCGACCTTTGCGGCCGACTCCCGCTGGCACCTTCAGCTTCGTTTTGAGCCGCTCGACATCTCGCGATTCCCGGACGCCGAGGGCCGCGCACTCCTGGCCAATTTTCTGCGGCAAAAGTACACAGGCCAAAAGGTCGCTCTCGTAATAGCCGCTATGTCCCCCGCGCTCGACTTTGCGCTCGAGTATCGCGAAAAGATCTTTCCAGGGATCCCCATCGTGTTCTCCGCACTCGACGACGAGGAAGTTCGGACGCGCACGCTTTCAGCCGACGTTATTGGTGCTCCGCTTGAGTACGACCTGGGCGGCACGCTGGAGCTGGCCCTCCGACTCCAGCCGAAGACCCGGCGTGTGTTCGTCATCGTCGGCAGCTCGAGCTTCGATGCACGTTGGGCGGCTCTGGCGCGGGAGCGGCTTCGCCCGTACGAAGACAGATTGGAGGTCGTGTACCTGTCCGGGCTGCCAATGGACGATCTCCTGACGCGCGTCGCCAAACTTCCCGACCACAGCATCATCCAGTATCTCCACATATTCGCGGACGCCACCGGAAAGACGTTCATTCCGGCCGAGGCTCTCGACATGGTGGCGGCCAAGGCCAACGCCCCGATCTACGGTTACATAGGCTCATACATCGGGCGCGGAGTCGTGGGCGGCCACGTCATGAGCTTCGAGCTGGCCGGGAAGAATGCGGCGAGCCTTGGCCTGCGGATTCTTGCCGGAGAGCGGCCCGACACGATCTCCCGACCAGGCGTCAGCTCCAACGAGTACGTGGTCGATTGGCGACAGCTTCGGCGCTGGGGCCTCAGCGAGGCGGTTCTACCCGCCGGGACCGACGTTCGCTACCGAGAGCTGGGCGTCTGGGATCTGTATCGGTGGTACATCGTCGGCGCCATTGGTATCTTCGCTCTCGAGACGGCGCTCATCGCCGCACTGCTCGTTCAAATGGCGCGCCGCCGAAAGGCAGAACAGGGCATGCGGCTGAGCCAGGCCGAGCTTCGAAGACTGTCCGGCCGGCTGCTTCAGACTCAAGAGGGCGAATCGAGGCGGATCGCCCGCGAGCTCCATGACGACCTCGGCCAAGGGCTGGCGCTGCTGACCGTGCAAATGGATCTCCTGCGCCAGAAGCTCCCGGAGGCCGGTATGCAGGACCTGTTACGCCAGGCCCGGTTGTTGTCGTCGTCGGTACACGAGCTCTCGCACAACCTCCACCCGGCGAAACTGGAACAGCTCGGGCTCGCGGCGGCGATCGGGAGTCTTTGCGTCGAGCTGAGCCACCGGCACGGCCTCAAGATCGAGTTCGCGGAGAATCAGATACCGTCGGAGATTCCACCGGAGATTGCCCTGTGCCTCTATCGCGTCGCCCAGGAGGGGCTTGCGAATTCCATCAAACACAGCGGTGCGCAGCACGTCCAGGTTGAGCTGGGCGGGACCACGGATATGATCTCTCTACAAATCGTCGACGACGGTACCGGTTTCGACCCCAAGCTGATGCAGGGCAAGGGCGGACTCGGGCTCGTCAGCATGCGGGAGCGCGTGTTCCTCCTTGGAGGGGAGGTCGTCATTGACTCGCGACCCTCGGGCGGTACGCGGGTGCACGTGCGTGTTCCCCGGAGCGCGCCGGCAGTAGCGAGCCGCCCGTGAAACGACCGCGCGTCCTGCTCGCGGACGACCACCGGTTGCTGCGGGAGGCGTTCGTCAAGCTGCTCGAGCCCGCTTGCGACGTGGTGGGGGCGGTGGCCGATGGCCGGGCGCTCCTGGAAACCGCCCCGAAGCTTCGGCCCGACATCGTCGTCCTCGACGTCGCCATGCCTCAACTCAACGGCTTGGACGCCGCCCGGCAACTCAAGCGTTTGATGCCCGACGTCAAGGTGATCTTCTTGACCGTGAGCGAAGATCCGGATCTTGCCGCCGAGGCCTTTCGCGCAGGCGGATCGGCCTTCGTGCTCAAAAATTCTGCCGCGTCGGAGCTGCTCCAGGCCATTCACGACGTCAGCCAGGGACGCTCGTACGTGACGCCTCTGGCCACGCGGGATATGCTCGACACTCTCCTCCGCGATCCGCGATCGGCCAAGGCAACCCACGAGCTGAGTGGTCGTCAACGCGAGGTCCTGCAGCTGCTCGCCGAGGGCCGCACGATGAAGGAGATTGCCAGCGTCCTGAAGATCACCGCGAGAACCGTAGCGTTTCACAAATACACCATGATGCAGGAGCTGGGTATCAAGACCAGCGCCGAGCTGATCCAGTTCGCGATCAAGAAGCGTATCGTATCTCTGTAGCGGCTGCGGTTCTCCCAGGGCGCTGTCACTTTTGCCAGTAGCCTCCGGCACTCGGCGCGCGTTACGCTTGGATCACATCGAACTCACACGCACTCGTGCGGGCGCCGGAGCGCGGAGCAAGCACGAACGTGCCCCGGAGGTCACTTGATTCGGCTGACCGTGCTACTGGCCGACGACCACGAGGAATTCCTCAGAGTCGTCGCGCAGCATCTAGAACCGCATTTCCACGTGATTCAGACCGCGGGTAACGGGCAGGCGATGCTCGACGAAGCGGCCCGCCTCGAGCCTGACGTGGTCGTACTCGATATTTCCATGCCTGGGCTGAATGGTATCGAGGCGGCCAAAAGGCTCAGGGCGAGGGGTTCTCGCGCGAAGATCGTATTCCTGACGGTGCACGCGGACCAGGACTACGTACGTGCTGCGCTGGGAGCCGGCGCGGCGGGGTACGTGCTCAAGTCCGAGCTCGCTTCAGACCTCCTGCCTTGCCTGAGACAAGCCGAGGTCGCCAGCCCCTTCGTTTCGGCCGCGATCTCGTGGGAATCGTAGGTCGAAGCGGAGCGTGGCCCTCGCCGGACCCTCGGCCAGTCGTCGAGCACCTGTGGCTTTTTCAGCGTACCAGTTGGTAGTTCTGCCAGTAGCACGGGCCCTCATCACGTCCTAGTCTCCCGGCAGCAGATGTTGGCGCCATCGCCGGACGCCAGACATCGTGGCGCGTCACACGGTCTGTCCGACAACGTGAGAGAGGGGACGACGTGAGCTCGAATCGTACTTCGCGGGCCCCTGAGCGAAATCCAGGCTGCTGGGCCATCGTGCTGGCCGGGGGTGAAGGTCTTCGCCTTCGTCCATTGGTCCGCCAGATCGTGGGAGCCGATCGGCCCAAGCAGTATGTGCCGCTGCTCGGCCAACATTCTCTTCTTCGACAAACGCTGGACCGAGTCTCCCTCGTGATCGCCCGTGAACGCACGGTGGTCGTCACGGCCAGCCGCCACCTCGGCTACGTCAACGAAGAGTTCGCGTCCGCCGCCCGCCCGACCATCCTGGCCCAGCCGTTCAATCGCGGGACGGCGGCCGGCGTTCTCTACCCGGCTCACTGGATCATCCGGCACGACCTGGGGGCGATCGTCGCGCTCTTTCCGTCCGATCACCTGATCTCGGACGACGCGACGTTCATGGCGCACGTGACGGAGGTGATCACGTGGATCGAACAACATCCCGAGCACATGGTCCTCGTGGGCGCGCCGCCGACGCATCCGGAAGTCGAATACGGCTGGATCGAGCCCGGAACGTCCCTGGGTGATCTGTCCACCGGAGCCGTTCGCGCCGTCAGGCGGTTCACGGAGAAGCCCTCCCTCGGGCAAGCCCGGATGTATCTCGAGGCCGGTCACCTGTGGAACACCGGGATCCTGGTGGCCCGGGTTGCCACGCTCGTCCGGGCGGGTCGGAGAACGGTGCCAGGTCTCACTGCGCGCCTTTCCCGGGTCACACGGCACGTCGGCACGCCCCAGGAGGCGGACGCCGTGCGCCAAGCGTATGACCTCATGCCAGAAGAGAACTTCTCGCGCGCCGTGCTCGAAGGTTGCTCCGACATGCTGGCCGTCTCATCCATGCCGCGGACGTCCTGGTCGGACCTCGGCAGTCCAGATCGCGTCATGGATGCGGTCGCCCGCATGCGAACTCGACCGGCGTGGGCGTCCAGGTTACTTCCAACTGAAAGGGTGGCTGCGCCGTGAAGAACCGCCGGCTTACCGGACTGATCCGAGGCGGTTTCTGGCTGAGCATCCTCACGCTTTGCGGTGGTGCGGATCTGGGCGTAGAGGATAGTCAACATTAGCAGGTGGGCACGCGGCGGTCGCCGCCCGGGTGGCCCTCCGGCCCCGCGACGTAATCTGCCAGACTCGGACACCGGCCGCTGCCACAGCGCCCGAGTATCGCGAGTGGTGCGCGCGCGTCGCGGCCGGGGGATACGCCGAGCTCGAGCTGAGCTAGAAGGGCGGGCGGATGCGGCCAGCGGCCCGGCCAGGCGCCGGCCACACAGCTCGCTCGGCCGCCTGACGCCGAACGAGTTCGCTGAGCAACGTCAGGCGATGCGGGTCTTCGAGTACGTCAGTTTCCAGTTGAAAACTGTCTCGCTATGGACCAATCTCAGGCGCCGGAAAGTCTACTCTCGAACGGTCTAACGGGAGGGGAAGCTTAGGTGGAACTGCTTAGGTGGAACTGATGGAAGCGCCTGTCGAGGCCGCCGAGTCGCCGCAGGCCGGCGCCCAGACGCTACGCCAGGCTTCCAAGCTGGTCGGGGACCTGATGAAGCCGAAGCCGTGGGTGTACTGGGTAGACATGCTGGTGTGCGCCGCCCTGGGGTGGAGCACCCTGCTGATCGGCGCCAGCGCGAACGGCTGGCTGGCGGTGGCCTGTTTCATCGTCTCGGCGCTGGCGCTGTACCGCGCCAGTCACTTCATCCATGAGCTGACTCACCTCAAGGCGGGCTCAGTCCCGAACTTCGAGGCCGGCTGGAACGTCGTAGTCGGGGTGCCGCTGCTGCTGCCCAGCTTCCTCTACGTCGGGGTGCATCACCTGCATCATGCCCGCTCGTCTTATGGCACCGCCGAGGATCCCGAGTATCTCCCGCTGGCTCACCGATCACGATTCAACGTGGTGGTATTCCTCATCGCCGCGGCGCTCTTTCCCGTGGCCCTGATCGGCCGATTCCTCATTCTGGCGCCGCTCTCGCTGCTTCACCGAACCCTGCGTGAACTCGCGGTGACCCGCGTCTCGGCGCTGGCCATCAACCCCGCCTTCCGGCGCCGCTGGCCCACCGGACAGGATTTGGTCAATTTCCATCGCCAGGAAATTGCTGCCAGCGCCTGGGCCTTCGTGTTGGCCGGACTGCTGCTGACGCACATCATTCCCTGGCACGGTTTCCTCTACGCCGTGGGGATTGCCGCGACAGTCGCATTCGTCAACCAGATCCGCACCGCCGCCGCCCACCGGTTCGAGAACGAAGGCGGCGAAATGGCCATCGAGCAGCTGCTGCTCGATTCGGTGAATGTGCCCGGCAACCCGTTGATCACCACCCTGTGGGCGCCCGTGGGGCTCCGATTCCACGCCCTGCATCATCTGCTGCCGGGGCTGCCTTATCACTCGCTGGGTGCCGCCCACCGCCGATTGCTGGCCGAGCTACCGGCCGATTCGCCGTACCGCCAGACGTTGGTGAGCGGACTCTGGCCGACTCTGGTCCAGTTGTTCAGGAGCAGCGCCCGCAGCGGCGGCGCTGCGCCTGTTCCCCCCGGGACGCGGTAGGAACCAGCCGATGCGACTACGAGACCGCGCTCTGTCCGTGGCGCCGCCGGATCGTCAAGCGAGTGCGGCAGATCGGCGCACGACTTCCACCCACGCCCTCACCGTGAGGAAAGCTCTCGAGGGCCGCAGGCCTCCAGTCGGTGGACTACTTCGCGTCGTTCCTCTCCTGTGCCCGCTTGAGCATCGCCCGCACGAGATCGGCGGCCGCCTGGCGCTGGGTGCGGTTGACCACCCAGGCGGGGATAATCCCGCCGGGGTCGCTCTGGAGCTCGTAGCGGACAATCGACCCTTTGCCGTCAGGACCCGCCTCAACGGTCCAGCTTCCGCGGATGTTCGTCACGCGCACATAGCCGCCGCCCGGAGGTGGCCCCACGTCATTCGCACTCTCGATGAGGATCTCGTAGCGATCGACTGCCGGGTCAACGCGCTTACGAAGTCGAACG
>Ga0081540_1003167_pt1 | contig 13125 bp, 15 predicted proteins | sample TabmetS2T1R1_FD_71024 | JGI IMG/M metagenome (GOLD analysis project Ga0081540, IMG submission 71024) | Tabebuia heterophylla rhizosphere microbial communities from the University of Puerto Rico - S2T1R1 | ecosystem: Host-associated > Plants > Roots > Rhizosphere ... | reverse complement strand
GAAAAGGCCGTGTTAAGAACGCGGCCAAACTTGGGGCGGGGAGTTCCGCTCGGGGCAAATAGTGACGGACACGGGCGGAAGCAAATGAAGGACATTCTGGACACCCTCGAAGCCCGCCGCGCGGGCGCGAAGCTCGGCGGCGGAAAGACACGCATCGAGGCGCAGCACGCGCGCGGCAAACTCACCGCGCGCGAGCGCATCGAACTGCTGCTCGACAAGGGCTCGTTCGAAGAGTTCGACATGTTCGTCGAGCACCGCTCCACCGAATTCGGCATGGAGAAGACGAAGGTGCCCGGTGACGGCGTCGTCACCGGCTGGGGCACCGTCAACGGCCGCAAGACCTTTGTGTTCGCCAAGGATTTTACTGTGTTCGGTGGCTCGCTCTCCGAGACCCACGCGCTGAAAATCACAAAACTGCAGGACATGGCGATGAAGGCGAGGGCGCCCATCATCGGCCTCTATGACGCCGGCGGCGCGCGCATCCAGGAGGGCGTCGCAGCGCTCGCGGGCTATTCCTATGTGTTCCGCCGCAACGTCATCGCGTCAGGCGTGATCCCGCAGATCTCCGTCATCATGGGTCCCTGCGCCGGCGGCGACGTCTATTCGCCCGCCATGACCGACTTCATCTTCATGGTGAAGAACACCAGCTACATGTTCGTCACCGGCCCCGACGTGGTGAAGACAGTGACCAACGAGGTCGTCACCGCGGAAGAACTCGGCGGCGCCTCGGTGCACGCCACGCGCTCCTCTATTGCCGACGGCGCCTTCGAGAACGACGTCGAGGCGCTATTGCAGATGCGCCGACTGATCGACTTCCTGCCGTCCAACAACAGCGACGGCGTGCCGGAATGGCCGAGCTTTGACGACATCGAGCGCGTGGAGATGTCGCTGGACACGCTGATCCCCGACAATCCCAACAAGCCCTACGACATGAAGGAATTGATCCTCAAGGTCGTGGACGAGGGCGACTTCTTCGAGATTTCGGAGGCGTTTGCAAAGAACATCGTCACCGGCTTCGGCCGCATTGCGGGCCGCACTGTCGGCTTCGTCGCCAACCAGCCGATGGTGCTGGCGGGCGTGCTTGACAGCGACGCCTCCCGCAAGGCCGCACGCTTTGTCCGCTTCTGCGATGCCTTCAACATCCCGATCGTCACTTTTGTGGACGTGCCGGGCTTCCTGCCGGGCACCGCGCAGGAATATGGCGGCCTGATCAAGCACGGCGCAAAGCTTTTGTTCGCTTACTCGCAATGCACCGTGCCGCTCGTCACCGTGATCACGCGAAAGGCCTATGGCGGCGCCTTCGACGTCATGGCGTCGAAGGAAATCGGCGCCGACATGAACTACGCCTGGCCGACCGCCCAGATCGCCGTCATGGGCGCCAAGGGCGCGGTGGAAATCATCTTCCGCGCCGACATGAACGATCCCGACAAGATCGCCAAGCGCACCAGGGAATACGAAGATCGCTTCCTCTCGCCCTTCATTGCGGCAGAGCGCGGCTATATCGACGATGTCATCATGCCGCACTCGACGCGGAAGCGGATCGCAAGGGCGCTGGCGATGCTGAAAGACAAAAAGGTCGAGATTCCCGTGAAGAAGCACGACAATTTGCCGTTGTGACGAGCCGAACTTGTCCACCCAAATTCAAATGGCATTGCGATCCTGAGTCGACTATATTACTCGCATGACCGACTCCCTGACGAAACTGCTTGAAGCAGCTAAGACGGCCAAGCCGACACCCGAGCATCGGGAGGAGCAGCGGCGAAGCTTTGTCTACGGTAACACTCATTTTGAGAATGAGTTGATCACCCGGGAAATGGTCGATCGCGAGGCCGAGAAACTGGCCCAGGAAAAGAAATGACAGGTGACGAGCCTGGCCGGCGCGACAGCCGTGCGCTCGAACCTGAACTAATCAAGGACCCTCAAGAGAAAGCTGCCGCTGAAGCCAGAAACGGCTTTCGGCAATATGACGCCGCGCTTGGTGTGATCCAGTCGGCGCTTGAACGCGGAGCATTCAAGCTTCGTCCGTCGCTAATTCTCGGATTGCAGCGGGAGGCGCTGGCGGGAATTAGCGCCTATGCAGGAAATTATCGACCGGGCGGGGTTGCCATTCAAGGCAGTAAACATGAGCCGGTTGGCGCACACCTCGTTCCAGAACTGGTCGAGGATCTGTGCGACTACGTCAACGATAATTGGACCGAAAGTTCTCCAATCCATTTGGCGTCGTATTTGATGTGGCGGCTGAATTGGATACATCCGTTTGCAGATGGCAACGGGCGAACCTCGCGAATTATTTCGTACGTCGTATTGTCGATTCGAGCAGGGGCGATATTGCCGGGAACGCCGACTATTCCCGATCAGATTGCGGACAATAGAACTCCGTATTTTGAGGCGCTTGATGCCGCTGATGCCGCCTATCGAGATGGAAGGATCGACGTGTCCAAGATGGAGGCCCTCCTAGCGACTTTGCTAGCGAAGCAGCTGGCAAATTTTTATCAGGCAGCTGGCGGGAAATTGCCCGAATAGCATGGAGGCTTTTACGAACCCTGCGTCGGTTCGTCTCAGTTCGCCGCTTGCGCCTCAGTATTCACGAATTCCGCTGTACTCCCAGCGAGAGCCGCGCCTTTGCTCGATTTTTGCCTAGCCGTTTGGGTTGACTTCGGCCCTGTACTGCCGAACGCGTGGGAACTTTCGGTTCCCCATCGCGTTGAGATGAGTAAGATGACGCGATGAGGGCTGGCGCGGGGAGGGTGTCATGTCGAAGGCCCGCAGTGGACTCGCCGTTGTTGGAATTGCCATCGTCGTTCTGGCGACCCTGCTGTCGAGCGCGGCGGAGGCCAGACGGGGCATTGGCGGTCCGCTCGGGGTCATGAGATTTGCAGCAGCCCGCATGCTTTCAGTGGCTGGATTGGGCCGCGCCTATCACCACCGCGCTCGTCACTACCGTCCCGTTCAAACCGCTGCGCTCAGAACGCAGGACATCCGCATTGCCAACAATCCCGGCGGCCAGCTGGGTAACGCAACGGCGCGCGGACAGATCACAGCGGCCGCGGCGCTGGCCGGCTGGCAGGGCGGCCGCAGCGCGAGCGGATGGTGGCGGCACGGCGACGGCGGCTATGGGTGGGTCGGGCCGCTGTTCTGGCCGTTCGCCTATCCCGATATGTCCGACTACATGATCACGGGCGACGGCGCCGGCTTCTGGGCCTATGGCTATAGCGATATCTATGCGGGGATCTTTGCGCCCTACGGGCGGGATGCGCTTGCGAAATATTTGGCGCCGGACCAGTCCGGCCGGAGGCATCGCCGGGCTCCGACGCTGCAGCAATTCTGCGGCGACGACGGAAGCGACCCTGTCGGCCTCCCCATCGATCGGATCGAGAAGGCGGTGCAGCCGACCGAGGCGCAGCGCACCGCGCTGGACGAACTGGCCAATGCATCGCGCTCGGCCACCCAGCTTGTCCGGGTGTCGTGTCCGGCGCAGGCACCCGCGACGGCATTGGACCGCCTGGCTGCGATGAAGGCGCGCCTCGAGGCAATGATCAAGGCGGCACAGGCCCTGCAGCATCCGCTGGAGAATTTCTATTACCTGCTCGATGACGAGCAGCAGGCGCGCCTGAACGCATTGGCCCAGGATGGGGGCGCGGCTTCCACGACGGGCCGGGCCGGGGAGAAGCAAGCCTGCCAGGCAGCGCCATCTCCCGTGCTAAACTGGCCCTCGGCCGAGATCGCGGCCAGGCTGCGCCTGAACGAGACCCAGCGCGCCGCGCTCGAAGTGCTGCAGGACACCAGCACCGGCGCCGCCGAGATGCTGGGCGAGGAATGCCGGCCCAAGGCGATCACGGCGCTGTCCCGCCTTGCCGCGGTGAACCGGCGGCTGCAATCCATGCTGCAGGCCGTCTCGCAGGTGAATGACGCGCTCGACGATTTCTACGCCACGCTGAGCGAGGAGCAGAAGGCGCAGTTTGAGGCGATCGGACCGAAGCGGACGGCGTAGCTTTCTATTTCGGAACTCAGGATCGCGCGCCTTTGTCCAGAAATGGCTGCCAGGAGCGCGCCTCTCGTCTCGCGTCGTTAAAATCCCCGTCCTCCAGGAACCTGCCGACGCTCCTGAAGTATTCGCAAAGGAATGTCGCGTCCGGCAGCTGGTACACGTGATCGTTTGGCGCCCACACGTCCAGTCTCCTGGCGACGCTCAATACCGACAGTATTGCAGGCTTGAGATCATCCACATTGTCCGGCCATCCCGGCGACGGGGAGGCCGTCCGAATCCTGATGCTCTCCGACAGAGAGCGGAACTTCCAGCCGAGGCTGCGAAGCGCAGCGGCTTTCTTCTCACCCGACTTCCGGTTCAGCCATTCGAGCGAGACGCCAACGACCACACCGGTCAGGAAGACCAGCGCCAACCTGAACCAGAGTTGCTGGCCCAGCGCGAGGAGATTGCTGAAGATGGGCGTGGCGGTTGCGTCCCGAAAAGCCGCGGTCGCCGTGCTGTGGGGATCGGAGAAGACGTTTTCTTCCAGCCATTTCCTCAGGACGGGCGCAATCAACGGGATGAAGAGAAGGCCCCAAATCCCGAACAACAGCTTTTTGAGCAATCCGGACATGCTTCAACACACTGACATAGCCATAGCCGTCCAGCCGCATTAGAGGCTAAGTCTGGCCGTCCAGCCATCCCCAAAGGGCCCAAGCGTGGATGCTATGCCCATTGCCGTGCATCGGGTTCCGGGGATCGCCTCAACCTCTTCTTGCTGCGGCCTTGCTTTCGTCAAACCTTCATTGAGTGCTTGGCTCGTGGACAAATCTGATCGCCCTCTCGGGGACACCGGATGGGGAAAGGGAGCGCCAATGGATTCCACAGTGACACCCAGAACGACTGAAGCCGATGATGCCCTGGCCGCGCGCGCCGATGAACGGCTGGCGCACGCCTATGAGCAGATTGCGCGTGCCGACGAGCAGCTCGCGCGGCTCAATGAACAGATGGCACGGATGGAGCAGGAAGCTGTGCCGCATCCCTCGGTGATTCCGCTCCGGAGGCCATCGCGCGGCAGGCCGGCGCTGCGTGGCTTCGTTGGCCTCTTTGCGGCAGCCTGCATCGTCGGCGCTGCCTTCGTTTCGCAGTCGTCCTATGGCGAAGCGGCCAGGCCGATCATCGCCCAATGGGTGTCGCCATACATAGCTTCAGTTTCGCGGCTGGCGCTGACAACGCCACAGCCTCCCGCGCAGCCGGGGCCATCCAGCATTCGCCTGGCCGCGGCGGACGCAGCGCCTCTGCAAGCGGCACCTCAGGCCGCGACCGGACCGCAGGACACCGCGTCGCCGACAGCCGCCCTGGCGCCTCCCGAGCTGACACAATTGCTGCAAACGATCGCGCGCGATCTCGCGACCGTGCAGCAGGGCGTCGAGGAGCTGAAGGCTAATCAGGAACGAATGGCCAGTGACAATGCGAGGTCCGTCGAGCAGGTCAGGGCGAGCCAGGAACAGATGACACGCCTTGTCGCCAAAATTTCGGAGAAGCCTTCCGAGCAGGAGCAGCGAGCCAGGCTTGCAGCGCCTCTGCCTGCGCCTCAGCCGACGGCTAACCCGGCGCGCAAGCCAGCACCGGCGCAGGCGAGGGCGCAGCCGCTACAGTTGCAGTCCGCGCCACGATGATCGTGTAGCCCGCGCGCGAGGGCTGAAGTCGCCATCGCGAAAGTGGCGGCGCGGCAATGTGCGCGGAAAGGTCGGCGTACCGGGCCAGACGCCGGTATGGTATCAAGGCGTGCTGGAGAACCGCCTGAGCGGAGCGCGGTCATTCGCCGGACGCCGTCGCGTCTCATCTTCCGGCTGACCGGTCGAAACCGTCTTTCACCCTCAAGCGGTCGAAGCCAATCGTGCACCGATTGGAGGCGGCACGGTCGTGAAAACCCTGGCGCTACTTGTGCTCTTGATGATTGCCGTCGGTCGAGAAGCGAATGCACAGGACGCAGAATGCGTCCGCGAACGTGCTGCCATGGTCGAATCGATTCAGGCTTACGCCCGGTCCCACGCCAGTGCCCTGGGACAGCAAGGCATGACGGAGCGGGTCCTGCAGGCCATGGGGCAAACAAAGCGCCATCTGTTTGTCCCCGAGCGGTCTTGCTCTATCGCGTACGCGGACATGCCGCTTTCGATCGGCCTTGGGCAGACCATATCGCAGCCGTTCATCGTCGCCTTGATGACCCAGCTGGCCGAAGTCGCGCCCGATCATGTCGTGCTCGAAATCGGCACGGGATCGGGCTATCAGGCTGCCATCCTTGCACACCTCGTGCGCAAGGTGTGCACTATCGAGATTATCCCGCAATTGGCCGAGGCCGCCGCGAAGACACTTAAGGATCTCGCATATGACAATGTGAGCGTCAGACTTGGCGACGGCTTCAACGGCTGGCCCGAATGCGGTCCTTTTGACGCGATCGTCGTGACTGCGGCCCTCGGGGAGCCTCCGCCGCCACTGATCGAGCAGCTGAAAGTGGGTGGCCGGCTCGTCATGCCGGTGGGTTCCGCCTACACCACCCAGCAGCTCACAGTCGTCGAAAAAATGGCTGACAGCCAGACAAAGACGCGGGCCGTCGCTCACGTACGTTTTGTGCCCTTTACACGTTCGCAGGAACAGCGACGATAAGGCCGGCTCGCCGGTTTAGTCAGCGCGGTCTACTCGCCTTCATCCTTCTGCTGTCGCTCGCGTTCGTGAAGGCGCTGAATGATGGCCGTTCGCCTCGGTATCAGCGCAGCCTCATCCGCGAGCCGCTGCGCGAGATCCGAGTGATACTGTTGTACCACGTCGAGCGCCGCGTCCCTGGCGAGCCCGCGATGGTACTCGGCAAGCAGTTTGTGCATTTCTGCAAGCTGTTCGTCAGTCATGGGCACCGCGCCTTGGCCAATGCGCGAATATACCGCGTCCCGTTGGTCCCAAGCCAGCTTTCGACGCACTACTCCGTCTGGCCGCGCCTGGTGCCGGATTGGCCGGAAGGCGTAATCCGCCGGCGTCTGCGCGTGACGTTAACCATTGGTTAACCATGACAGCCGTAGCCTGCGGTCACTACCCGGTCACAACAAGCCGATTCCAGCGCGGTTCGTTCGAGGAGAACAGCCGATGTCCGTTGAGTTTCTGACCTATGGCGCTTTGGGCGCCCGCCTGAACATCTCGCCGGAGGCCGCCCGTTCGCTAGCCAAGCGGCTGCGCCTGCCACGCTCGCTTTCGGACGACGGCAGGGCCCTGGTGAGCGTTGATCTCGCCGAACTACGCCATAAGCCACAACCGCCACGTCGTCGCCAGGCAGGCGACGCCACCCTGCTGACGGCAAAGGTCGCGGCATTGCAGACGGAGATCGCGCGGCTCGAGGCAAGCGCAGCCGGCAACCGCGCCGATTTCGAGCGCGAACGCGAGCGCGCCGATCGGCTCATGGTCGAGGTCCTGCAGGCGACTGCCGAGACCACGGCCGCCAGGGAGGCGACGGCAAGGCTCGAAGGTGAGGTGGCGGCCCTGCGGAACGGCGGCCGAGCCGGTGGCTCAGCCGATAGCCACGGACAAGCTACCCGCCGGGTAGGGCATCTGGCTGCGGCCCTGGTAGAAGCAGACCGCAAGGCTGCTCGAGGCTAGCAATGCTTCCTCTCTCATTCCCTGGCTTGCCCGAGCAATCATGAGGCCAATATGACCAGCATCGCCGATATCAGAGAACTGAAGGCGCGCATTATCGTCCTCGGGGTTGGCGGTGCCGGCGGCAATGCCGTCAACAACATGATCGAGGCCGGCCTGCAAGGCGTCGAGTTCATCGTCGCCAATTCCGACGCGCAGGCGCTGACCATGTCGAAGGCCAAGCGCGTCATCCAGATGGGCACCAAAGTGACTGGAGGTCTTGGCTGCGGCGCGCAGCCGGAGCTCGGAAGCGCAGCTGCCGAAGAGGCGATGGATACGATCCGCGATCATCTGAGCGGTGCGCACATGGTGTTCATTACTGCCGGCATGGGCGGCGGTACCGGTACCGGGGCGGCACCCGTCATCGCCAGGGTCGCGCGTGAGCTTGGCATTCTCACCATCGGCGTCGTCACCAAGCCATTCCGCTTCGAGGGCCAGCGCCGCATGCGCTTTGCCGAAGCCGGTATCGCCGAACTGCTGAAGGTGGTGGACACCCTGCTGATCATCCCGAACCAGAACCTGTTTCGGGTAGCCAGCGAGAAGACTTCATTCGTCGATGCCTTCGCCATGGCCGATCAGGTGCTTTATTCGGGTGTCGCTTGCATCAGCGACCTCATCGTCAAGGAAGGTCTGATCAATCTGGATTTTGCCGATGTGCTCTCGGTCATGCGCGAGAAGGGCAAGGCCATGATGGGCAGGGGCGAGGCTTCTGGCGAGAAACGCGTGCTCAACGCCGCTGTGGCCGCGATTTCCAACCCGTTGATCGAGGACCCCTCGATCAAGCGCGCCAGTGGCCTCATCGTCTCCATCACAGGCGGCAATGACCTGACGTTGTTCGAGGTTGACGAAGCCGCCACCCGCATACGCGAAGAGGTCGATCAGGACGCCAATATCATCGTCGGCGCGACCTTCGATGAAAGCCTTGACGGCATCGTCCGTGTGTCGGTAGTGGCGACCGGTATCGACAATGTCGGCCGTCAGGCGCAGCCAGCGGAAAGCATGCTTGCGGAACTTGCCGGCAGGCTGAGCAACGACAACCGTCGCATCGCCAGGCAGATCGAGCGTCGCGCCGCGCCGCCGCCATTGGAGAGTCCACGGCTTCGCCCGCGTCAGCCGCCTCCTCAGGGCCTCGATCCGTACGGCCGTTCTTCTCCTGTACCCAATTCGATCGAGGAAAAGGTTCTCGACATCCCCGCCTTCCTCAGCCTCAAGGCCATCTGAGCCAGCGTAAGTCATAGCTTTAGAGCGTAGGTCGCCAGCGCCGCCTGGACGCGCGTTCTTGATGCGGGCGGGGCCACGCCTGGTCCCGCCCGCAAATCTCGCGAAAGGAATGACCGCCGCGCGTCAGGCCGCCTTATGCTGCTGGTTCATGAATTCTGTGGCGCGCCGTTTCAGTTCGGCCGGCGAGACATCCTCAATATGGGTGCCGATGTGCCAGCGATTGCCGGCAGCATCCTTCACGCCGCCGCTGCGGTCGCCATAGAACATGTCCGTAGGCTCCGTCAGCGAAGTGGCGCCGGCCTTCAGGGCCTTCTGATAGGTGGCGTCAACGTTCGGCACGTAGAGATACAGCATCGCGCTGGTTGCCTGGGCTTGCTCGGAGGAATCGGAAATCATCACGACGGAATCGCCGATCCTGTACTCGGCATGCATCACCTTGCCGTCCGGCCGCATCATCGGCTCGAATACGGGCTGCGCTCCGAACGCGTCCTTCATGAAGCGAATGATCTTCTCAGCGCCGTCGACGACGAGATAGGGCGTGAGGGTGTGGTACCCTTCCGGGATGGGCTTGACTTGTGTTGCCATCTTTTTCTCCCATGTAAGTGGATGGACATTTGCACGACTGCCCTCTTGGCTTTCCGCAAAGTCTCCGCGCTTTCTTGGTGGAAAATGTGACGGCTGGGCCCGCTTCCAGTAATCGCAACCGATCGTGATTGAGAGCGGTTCCACGCTGGAAACACAAAGCCAGCGGATTGCCGCTTGCGCCAAATCCGTCATGTCATCTCACTTCATCCCCATGCAACTCGCATAAAAAGTCGTCGTTGCCGGCCAGTCCGAGAACATGCCGCGGATGCCGACCTGCTTGGCCAGCACGTCCAGCACTGTCAGCGTGTCGCCGTCGCGGTCGATCGCGGCCTTGACCGAGCTGTGATAGAAGCCGCCGCCCTTGTTGAGCGGCCCGTCGCGCTCCAGCGACCAGCCGATCAGGTCGAGGCCAGCATCCTTGGCCGCCTTGGCGTAGGCGGAGGGGACGACCTCGCCCTTGTCGTGGAGGGTCAGCATCGCCCAGATCGGCGGCGCCAGGATGCGCACCCCTGACGCTTTCAATTCCGCCATCGACGGCTTCCATGTTTCCGGCTTGTTCGGATCGAGGCCGCGCTTTTCGTAGCGGTCCTCGAGATAGACCGCCTGCGCGCCGAAGGCGGGCTCGGTCTTCACCCAGAACAGGATGTCGTTGAGATCAAAACTCTGCGCAAACACATGCTCGGGCGGGATGCCGGCGGCCTTGTAGGCCGCGATCATCTGCGCCGCATATTTCTCCTGGGTGTAGTCGCCGTCGAACGGCATCGGCACCTCGGGCGACTTCAGCTCCGGCGTGAACTTTGCACCAAGGCTCTTGATCAGCGCGATGCTCTCGTCATGGGTCATCAGCGTGCCGGAGGCGGCGTAGAGATCGGTGCGCCAGCGCGGCGTACCGTTCAAAAATTCCTCCGGCGTCTTGGCGTCGGGATTGAAGCCGTCCATCTTGGCGGTCAGCCGCCTGAACTCGGCGAGCGTGATGTCGCTGGTGCAGCACTTTGCCGACGCCTTCTTGCCGGTGGCGGGATCGGCGGGGCTAAAACCTTGCGAGCATTTCGCGGCGAGATCGGGCACGGCGAGGATATTGGTGGTGGTGTGCAGGTCGCATTGCGAATGCCGGCACACCAGCTCCCTGTCCTTGGTGAAGGTGACGTCGCACTCGATCACGCCGGCGCCCATGCGGGCGGCTGCGGTGTAGGATTCCCGGCTATGCTCGGGAAACATCAGTGCCGCGCCGCGATGGCCGATGGAAAAATCGGTCCTGCGGAACGGGCCTGTGCATTGCGCAAGCTGCTGCTTCAAGGGCCCGTCCTTCATCTTGTCGACGAGATAGAACGGCCGCGGCCCGATCTGCGGCTCGCGCGGCAGGGCGGCGTCCTGCGCGGTGGTCGGGAGATTGCCGGAGAGCACCAGAAGCGCGGCGAGCAAGGTGGAGCAAAGGCGGATGGGCATGGACGTAACCTCGAAGCGTTGCGAGACCGGGATATAGCATGGTGCTTGTGACGGTTACGTGTGCGCTGGCCTGAGAAAGCTTGCCGGGGAGGCGAGCCGAGAGCTTGCCAAAGTGCGACAGCGGCCGGCAAAAAGCCCCGGTCCGGCTTGGCGCTTTCCCAACTTTCAAGAGAATCGTCTTTGACGGTGCAAAGCGCCTGTCGTGGCGCTGACGCCTAGCCCGGCAAGAGCGGAACGAAATCGTACTCGCCGACACCTTGCAGAACCAGGAAGGTGAGCGACTTCGCGCCGCCATTGGTCACCAGATGCGGCCGCCTGGGCCTGACGACATAGACCTCGCCGGGCTTCAGATTCACTTGCTCCTTCGGCTCCTGCAGGAACAGCCGCATCTCGCCTTCCAGCACGTAAAACGTGTCGGAGACGTTGCTGTGGGTGTGCCAGGGCACCTTTTGGGTCGGTGAAAGCTGCAACTCGGTGATACGAAAGCCGGGGCGCGCGGCGTGTTCGGCGCGGCGCTCGACTTCATAGAGGTGACTGGCGTCCTTGACGGCTTGCTGCTGGCTCATGTCGGCCTCCTGGGATCATCATCGCTCCGTGATGCCGCGCCATGATAGCCTTGCCGGGCCATTCCCGAAACCGTCACGGCAGGCGCCATGGGCAAGCGGATCAATCGCTGCATCGAATTGCTGGAGCAGGATCAGGCCATCTATTATGACGGCCCGCACAGCGGCCATGTGCTCACCCATGCGCAAGGCGCCATCGATGCCGGCACCTGGGCCGACTACATGAATGTCGGCATGGAGCACGGCGCGTTCGACATGGCGGGCTTGGCCGAATACATGCGTGGCATGGTGGATGTCGGGCCGACACGGTCGGGGCATCGTACGCCGGCCGTGATCGTCGAGGCGCCGGTGAACGGGATCGACGCCGCGCATGTCCGCTACAACGCCTGGCAATTCCGCCAGATCCTCGGCCGCGGGGTGCATGGCATCCTGTTGTGCCAGGCCGAGAGCGCCGATGCGGTGCGGGCCTTCGTGGAATCCTGCCGCTATCCGCACAATACGATCGGCACTGATCCGAAAATTCCCTCGCCACTGGCGCGGCTGGAAGGCGCGCGGCGCGGAGCTGACGGCGGGACCGACACTGCCGGCCGCAAGTGGCTCGGCATCGGCACGCGCGGGCGCGGCTCGGAAGCTTCCGCAGCGCCGGTCTGGGGCCTGCCGGTCGAAGATTACATGGAGCGCTGTGATCCCTGGCCGCTCAATCCGAAGGGCGAACTGCTTTTGGGCGTGAAGCTGGAAAGCCCGGAAGGTGTCGCCAATTGCGAGGAGATCATCGCTGTGCCGGGCCTCGGATTTGCCGAGATCGGCCCCGGCGACCTCAGCCTTTCGCTCGGCTACCGCACCATCCCGCGCGAGCCTTTCCCGCCGGAGATGCAACAGGCGCGCGAGCGCGTTCTGGCCGCCTGCCGCAAAAACGGCGTCGCCTTCCTGCAGGGCTGCACGCCGGATAACATCATTGTCCGGATCGAGGAGGGGGTCCGCGTGGTCGCCGGCCACAGCGAGGAAGCCGCCGCCAGGGGCAGGGCACATCAGAAACGGAAAATGCCGGTGTAGGAAGGTGCGTAGGGCGGATTAGGCGAAGCCGTAATCCGCCGTGTCAAAGCAAAGATGGCGGATTACGCTTCGCTAATCCGCCCTACAAACGAAAACAGTGGAGGAAACCATGCCCGCCGCTTATTTCATCGTCCGCGCCACCGTCACCGATCCGGCAAAGCGCGCTGCGTTCGACGCCTGGTATTCGCGCGAGCATCTGCCGGATGCCGCAAAATCCTTTGGCGTGCAGCGGGCGTGGCGATTCTGGAGCGCCACCGATCCCTCGCTGCACCAGGCGATGTACCAGTTTGCCGACAAGGCAGCGCTGGAGCGCGCCACGGGCGGCGAGGAGATCAAGCGGCTGGTCGCCGACTTCAATCGCGACTGGCCCGACGTGACACGCACCCGCGAGGTGCTGGTGCTGGCGGAAGAATTTATGGCGACGTAGCCCTTCGAAGCTCTCTCCATTGCGGCGGAACAACGCGCCCGCTCGCGACTTACCCCTCTCGCCAGCGCACCACGAATATGAACGCGCGGTTCAGCACGCATTCATCACGGCGCAGCGAAACTCGTTTCGCATCACGCGCGACTGGAGGAGGGACAAAAAATGGAACGCCGGGAATTTCTCAA
>Ga0081540_1003166_pt1 | contig 13125 bp, 12 predicted proteins | sample TabmetS2T1R1_FD_71024 | JGI IMG/M metagenome (GOLD analysis project Ga0081540, IMG submission 71024) | Tabebuia heterophylla rhizosphere microbial communities from the University of Puerto Rico - S2T1R1 | ecosystem: Host-associated > Plants > Roots > Rhizosphere ... | reverse complement strand
TCGCTGACGATGTAGCAGGCGTCCCCGGGGTCGCCCTCGTGGAAGACGCGGGTCTCGCGGGGGTAGGTGCGCGGGATCGCGACCTGCGCGACGTGGTCGAGCTCCTCCGGCGAGAGCTCCGAGAACAACGGCACTCCGCCGAGCAACTGGACGATCTGCTCTCTCGATCCTCTCTCCATGCCCGGTCCCGATTATCGCGCCTTCAGGGCGTTTGGCAGCGCGGGCACCAGTAGGTCGTGCGCGCGGCGTCGCCCTGGGCCCGCGACCGGATCCGCGTCCCGCACCTCGGACAGGGCAGTCCGGGCCGCCGGTAGACCTGCTTGGGCTGGCGCCCGGACTCGACCGCCTCGAGCATCAGCTCCCGCGTCGCGATGAGAACCTCCTCCAGCTCCGAATCGGAGACGCCCTCGAGCCGGCGGTTCGGATCGACCCGGGCGACCCAGCAGCCCTCGGACTTGAAGATGTTCCCGATGCCCGCGACCAGCCGCTGTCCGAGCAGGGCGGCGCCGAGCTCGATCTGCGGGTTGGTCCCGCGCATCCGCGCGATCGCGGTCGCCGAGTCGAAGTCCTCGGCGAGGATGTCGGGGCCCAGGCGGACCAGCCGCGGCTCCCGCAGCAGGCGTCCCCGCCGGCCGATCCGCATGAACGAGCCGCCGAAGTTGACGGCCTCGGCCCTCTCGGTGCTGAGCGCGATCCACGCCTGCGAGGCGGGCCGGCGCCAGCGCTGGCCGCGCGCGTACACGTGCCAGCCGCCGTGCATGCCGAGGTGGCTGTGCAGCATCAGGTCGTCCTCGAAGTGGAGCAGCAGGTGCTTGCCTCGGCTCTCGGCCCGCTCCAGCACCAGGCCGTCGAGTGCACTGGGGGCGAGGCCCTCGGGGCGGCGGCGCCCCGGCGTCCGAACGGAGACGGGGTCGCCGACGACGGTCCCCTCCATCCGCCGCGCGATGCGGAGGATGGAATCGCCCTCAGCCATGGTCAGGCCACGAGCCGGCGCGGCTGGCGGCGGAAGCCGGCCTCGACCAGAGCGGTGACGATGCCTTCACCGACACCCCCCGAATGCCGGGTCTCGTCGGCCACCACAACCCGCCCGGTGGCCAGCGACTCGCGCACGATGTCGTCGATCGGCAGGGGCGCGAGGAACCGCAGATCGACGACCCGAGCCGCGATGCCGTACTCCGTCAGGCGCCCGGCCACTCGCAGACTCATGCGCAGCCCATTGCCAAAGGTGAGGATGGTGAGATCCATGCCATCGCCGTAGACGCGGGCCGACCCGATCGGGATATGCGCGTCCGCGTCGTCAGGTGGTGGGTATTCGCCCAGCCAGCCGCGGTCGCCGCGGCGGTGCAGGTCGCGCTCATGGTAGAGCGCGATGGGTTCGAGCAGGACGCTGACCTGACCATCGCTTTCAGCTGCGGCGAGCAGCGTTCTTAGCAGCGGAGGTGCGTCGTCTGGGCGGGCCGGCACGGCGACGACAAGGCCGGGGATGTCCCGCAGCACCCCGACGGCGTTGTCGTTGTGGAAGTGGCCTCCGAAGCCCTTCTGATAGGCCAGGCCGGCGATCCGCACCACCATCGGGTTGGTGTAGGCGCCGTCGGAGAAGTACCGGAGGCTGGCCGCTTCACCCCGCAGTTGGTCTTCGGCATTGTGGAGGTAGGCGAGGTACTGGATCTCGGGGACGGGGAGCAGCCCGCTGACACCGAGCCCCAGACCCAGGCCGAGGATGGCCTGCTCGTCCAGTGGCGTGTCGAAGACGCGTGTCGAGCGGAAGCGCTGCTGGAGGCCGCGCGTGACCCCGTAGACACCGCCCTTGCGGCCGACGTCCTCGCCGAACACCACGAGTCCCGGGCGTGCGGCGAGCTCGTCGGTCAGGGCGGCATTGATCGCCTGAGCCAGGGTCAGCGGACCGGCGTGCTCGGGGAGCCGGCTGTTGAACGCTTGCTCTCGCGCGTCGTGGGCGGCAGTCCAAATCGCGAGCTCTCTGATCGCCTCGGGGCGTCGCGGCGCCAGCGGGCCGACGACAGCGGTGGCGGAGACCAGTCGGGGCGGATCGTTGAGGCTCTCGGCGATCTGCTCGACTTGGCCGCCGATCTCGTCGTAGCGAGCCAGCAGGTCGACCTCATGATCCGAAGCGATCCGTCGGGCCAGCGACACCAACGGATCACGCGAGCGATCGGCAGTCATCTCACGGACTCCGCGGTACCCGCTTTCGACGTCCGTGCCGGCGTGGCCGAGATATCGGACCGTGCGCAGGTGCAGGAACACCGGCAGGCGCGAGACTCGGACGCGCTCGACGGCAGCCGCGGCGATCTGCTCGAGCTCGGCGCTGTCCGCGCCGTCGGCGGCGATGTAGTCGATACCCGGTCGCTGGGCCGCGGCGGCAACCCAACCGAATGGCGTACGCACCGAAATCCCGAGTCCGTTGTCCTCGCACACAAACAGCAGCGGGACGCCCAGCCCGAGGCGAACGCAGTAGCCGGCCGTGTTGAGAGCTCCGGCGGCAGTGGAATGGTTAAGGCTTGCATCGCCGAAGCTGGTGACCACGACAGCGTCGTCCGGCCATCGGGTATCGACGCCGATGCGCCGCGCCCGTTCGATCGCGAACGCCGTGCCCACGGCACGGGGCAGATGCGAGGCGATGGTCGACGTTTGCGGAATGATCGACAGGTCCGGGTGCCCGAACACCTTGTGCCGCCCGCCCGAAGCGGGATCGGCCACCGCCCCAGCGACGCCGAGCAAAACGTCCCGGAGGCCGTCCGCGAGCTTCCGGCCGGCCTGCGTCGACCGGGCCAGGTAGAACGCACCGGATCGGTAGTGCAGCAGCGCGGGATCCGACGCCCGGAGGGCGAGGGCGACGACGGCGTTCGACTCGTGTCCTGCTGACCCGATCGTGTAGAACCCTTGACCACGATCGCGCATTCGTCGAGCGTGAATGTCGAGCTGGCGGCTGCCGGCCATCGCGTCGAACAGAGCCAGCAGGGATTCTGGCGCCGCCGATGCTCCATGCCCATGGCCGAGATCCGCGAGTTGGGACCGGACTTGGGCGTCGAGCTCGTCGTGCGGCTGCGTCACGGCCTCGATCATGCTCCGCCGTTGGGTGACCGGCGACCGGGAGCAGGCGGCAAAGCTGCCAATAATTGGCGATCCGGGTGCCGCGGCGAGGTCGCCGGTGGCTATTCTGAAGACCGGCGGCGGGGCGCACCCGCCCGCCGACGTCCGGACCGTCCTGGCAAACCGAGCGGGAGGCACGTTGACCACAACCGCCGACCCCACCGCGGCGGAGGCTCCCGAGCCGACGACTCTTCTGCCCCAGCCGATCGTCAGCCAGCCCTTCCCGGAGCACGAGGTCGCCAAGGGGTCGATGTTCCTCAAGCTGCTCCGCACGACGGACCACAAGTTGATCGGCCAGATGTACCTGGTCACCTCGTTCTTGTTCTTCTTCCTGGGCGGCGCCATGGCGCTGCTGATGCGCGCCGAGCTGGCCCGTCCCGGCATGCAGTTCTTGTCTCCGGAGCAGTACAACCAGCTGTTCACGATGCACGGCACGATCATGTTGCTGTTCTTCGCGACGCCGCTGGTCTTCGCATTTGCCAACCTCGTGCTGCCGCTGCAGATCGGCTCGCCCGACGTGGCGTTCCCGCGGCTCAACGCGTTCTCCTACTGGCTGTACCTATTCGGCGCGCTGACCGCCACCTCCGGCTTCATAACGCCAGGCGGCGCTGCGGACGGCGGCTGGACGTTCTACATGCCACTGAATGACGGGCTCAACGCGCCTGGCGTGGGCAACGACCTGTGGATCATCGGTCTGGGCATCGCGGGTCTGGGCACAATCCTCGGCGCCGTCAACATGATCACCACCGTGATCACCCTGCGTTGCCCGGGCATGACGATGTTCCGCATGCCGATCTTCACTTGGAACATCCTGGTGACCAGCCTGCTGGTGCTCTTCGCGTTCCCGATCCTGACGGCAGCGCTGCTCGTCGCGTATCTCGATCGGCATTTGGACGCGCAGGTGTACGCGCCGGACAACGGCGGTGCCATTCTCTGGCAACACCTGTTCTGGTTCTTCGGCCACCCCGAGGTCTACATCGTCGCGCTGCCGTTCTTCGGCATCGTGACGGAAATCTTCCCGGTGTTCAGCCGGAAGCCGCTGTTCGGTTACAAGGGCCTGGTCTTCGCGACGCTGTCGATCGCGGCGCTCTCACTCACGGTGTGGGCGCACCACATGTTCACGACCGGTAAGGTCCTGCTGCCGTTCTTCTCGATCATGACGTTCTTGATCGCCGTGCCCACCGGAATGAAGTTCTTCAACTGGATCGGCACCATGTGGCGCGGCTCGATCACGTTCGAGTCGCCGATGTTATTCGCCCTCGGGTTCCTGGTCACGTTCCTCTTCGGCGGCCTGACCGGCGTGATCCTCGCGAGCCCACCACTGGACTTCCACGTCTCGGACACGTACTTCGTGGTCGCGCACTTCCACTACGTGCTGTTCGGCACCATCGTGTTCGCGGCGTACGCCGGCGTGTACTTCTGGTTCCCGAAGTACACCGGGCGTTACCTGGACGATCGAATGGGCAAGCTGCACTTCTGGCTCACGTTCGTCGGCTTCCACATGACGTTCCTGGTGCAGCACTGGCTGGGGGCCGAAGGCATGCCGCGCCGCTACGCCGACTACCTGCCAACCGACGGATTCACCGGCCTGAACACATTGTCGACGATCGGCTCGTTCGTGCTGGGCGCGTCACTGATCCCGTTCGCCTACAACGTCTACAAGTCTTACCGCTACGGCGAAGTGGTCACCGCAGACGATCCGTGGGGCCACGGCAACTCGCTGGAATGGGCGACTTCCTGCCCGCCGCCGCGACACAACTTCACGTCCATCCCCGTCATCCGTTCCGAGCGGCCGGCTTTCGAGTACCACTACCCGCACTTGCTGGAGCGCCTGGAGGCCGAGGCGCACGTTGGCCGGCGCCATGAACCTGCGGCCAGCACGGTGGGCGGCGGGGACTCGGGCCATAGCGCGCGCGACACCGATCCGACAACCAGCTAACCTCTACAGGCCGGCTGAGTCCGTAGCCGTCCGATTCTGATTATCTGCGTGGTAATGCGACCAACATCTATCCTGATCACTGCCACTGGGCGGGACCGGCCTGGCGTCACCGCGTCCTTCTTCGTCTCACTTGCCGAGCACGACGTGGACATCGTCGATGTCGAACAAGTGGTCGTCCGCGAACGGCTGATTCTGGCCGTGTTGATTGAGCTGCGGGGCGACCCGTGGGCCTTGCGGCGGTCAGTTGCCCGTACTGCGGAGGCCCTGGGGATGGAATGCGACGTGCTTGTCGAGGCCGAGGAGGTCCGGCCGGAACGCCGCTCCCGTTCAGGCCGCAGCCACGTGATCGTGCTCGGCCATCCGCTGCGGCCGGGCTCGATCAGCGATGTCGCTCACCGCATTGGCGATGTGGGCGGCACGATCGAATCGGTCACCCAGCTGTCGCGGTCGCCGGCGAGCAGCCTCGAGCTGCTCGTCAGTTCCGCGGATCCGGCCGCGCTGCGGTCGGCGCTCGTCCTCGCCGCAGAGGAGACGGGCCTCGACATCGCCGTCGAGCCAGCCGGTCTACGTCGACGAGCCAAACGATTGGTCGTCCTCGACTTCGATTCCACCCTGATCCAGGACGAGGGAATCGACGCGTTGGCAGCGTCCGCCGGCCGAAGCCGCGAGGTGGAAGCGATCACGGATCGCGCCATGAACGGCGAGTTGGAGTATGCGGACTCGCTGCGGCAGCGGGTGGCCCTGCTTGCCGGGCTGCCCTACTCGCGAGTTGAGCAGGTGCGCGATGGGCTGCGCCTCACTCCGGGTGCCGACCGATCCGTCCGTACCCTGTGCCGGCTGGGCTACCACGTTGGAGTCGTGAGCGGCGGCTTCACTGTCTTCACCGATCGGTTCATGGCCGAGCTCGGACTAGAGTTCGCCGCGGCAAACGAGCTGGATGTGGTTGACGGGCAGCTCACCGGGCATGTTCTTGAACCAATCCTCGATCGGGCGGGCAAGGCAGAGGCGCTGCGTCAGTTTGCCGATCGTTTCGACGTGCCGCTGAGCCAGACCGTTGCCGTGGGCGACGGCGCCAACGACATCGACATGTTGGAGCTCGCTGGGCTCGGCATCGCGTTCAACGGCAAGGCCGCACTGCGAGCGGCCGCCGACGCATCCGTGACCCAGCCGTACCTGGACTCCGTGCTCTTCATTCTCGGTATCTCCGGCGACGAGATCGATGAGGTCGATGCGATGGACCGAGCCCGATACGCCGGATCGCGCGATTAGACGCTAATTGTCGATCGTGCCGACCGTCGGTGTCCCGACGAGCTCGGCCCCGGCTTCGCGCATCTGCTCCAACGCGCGATCGACGGTTGTTCGGGCGACTCCGGCAGTGAGATCGAGTCGGACGCTCGTGGTGAGCCCACCGGCCAGGGCATCGAGTGCTGTTGCTCGCACACAGTGGTCGGTGGCAATGCCGACAATCTCCACCGAATCGATGTGGTGGGCTCGCAGCCAGTCGAGCAACGGCCTGCCATCCTCGTCCGTGATGCCCTCGAATCCGGAGTACGCAGCGGCGTACTCGCCCTTGTCGAAAACCAGCTCGAGATTGGTTCGATCGAGACCGGGGTGCAATTCGGCACCGGAGGTGCCGGCGACACAATGCGGCGGCCAGGTGTCGATGTAGTCCGGCGCCTTGGAGAAGTGGTCTCCGGGGTCGATGTGGTTATCGCGCGTCGCTATCGCGTGGTCATAGTCACCGACGTCAAGTCGATCGCTGATCGCCCGGGCCACGGATTCCCCGCCGATGACCGCCAGCGAGCCACCCTCGCAGAAGTCGTTCTGGACGTCGACGACGAGCACCGCATGCGCCATGGCTCGATTGTGCCGCCACCGGAGGCGTCAGGAGCTTCGTCAAGCTATCTCAGCCGTCGGGCTGAAGCTCAGAGACGATGCGGGTGGGGATCGCGGGCTCCCCGTGTGACAGCTTCAGGCCGTCCCAGGGCAGGGTGACCATGGCGGCCTGTAGGTGCTCCCGACAGGCGGCGAGATCGGGCAGCTCGTCTGCGGGCTTTCCGCCGCGAAGCAGCGGCTCTTGGAGTGCCCGGTCGTGCTTGCCGATGAGAACGTCCTCCCGCGGATCCGAGACAACGACCTCCTCGATCGCCGTTCCGGTCGGCTTGTGCACCCGGTAGGCAAACTTTCGTCCGCCGTGGCTCTCCTTGTGCTCGGATCGTTTTGCGACTGGCCGGCCGTCGACGTCTACGAGCTTGTACACGAACCCGGCGGTAGGGGCGCCGGAGCCGGTGACGACCGCTGTGCCGGCACCGTAGATGTCCACAGGCGCGGCGGCGAGCGCGGCGATTGCGTACTCGTCAAGGTCGCCGCTGACGACGATGCGCGTTCCCGTAGCTCCGAGGCCGTCCAGCTGGGCGCGGGCCTGACGGGCGAGCACGCCGAGATCGCCCGAATCAATGCGTATCGCGCCGAGCGACGGACCGCCCGCGGCGACGGCGTTTTCGATGCCCTTGGTGATGTCGAAGGTGTCGACGAGCAGCGTCGTAGCCGGGCCGAGGGCTGCAATCTGCGCCCGGAATGCTCCGAGCTCGTCGTCATGCAACAAGGTGAAGGCGTGCGCAGCCGTGCCGGCCGTCGGGACGCCGAACACTCGCCCGGCCGCCAGGTTCGAGCTGGACGCGAACCCGGCGATATAGGCCGCGCGCGCTGAGGTGATCGCGGCCAGCTCATGGGTCCGGCGGGAGCCCATCTCGATGATCGGACGTCCGGCCGCAGCGCTCACCATCCGAGCTGCGGCCGAGGCGACGGCGGAGTCGTGGTTCAGCACCGACAAACACAGCGTCTCCAGCACAACGCATTCCGCGAACGTGCCACTCACTGTCAGCAGCGGAGAGTACGGGAAGTACAGCTCTCCTTCGCGGTAGCCGTCGACGTCGCCGCCGAATCGATAGCTCGCCAGGTATTCGGCACCCGCTTCGTCGACGACACCGTTCGCGCGCAGTTCCTCGACCTCGTCCAGGGCGGGGCGGAAGTCGGTGATGGCCGAAAGCAGCCGTAAGGTCCCGGCTACCACGCCGTAGCGCCGGCCGTTCGGCAGCCGCCGCGCGAATACCTCGAACGTGCATCGCCGTTGTGCCGTGCCGTCACGCAACGCCGCACCAAGCATGGTGAACTCGTAACGGTCGGTCAGCAATCCAGTCGGCACGCGTGCCACCATAAACGTATGCCGGAAACGCTCACCCCCCAGCGCGAGGAGCTGCGCGAGCAGGAACCTGACGAGCTCGCCATCGCCGACCGGCCGTGGGTGACGGTCGTGTGGAATGACCCGATCAATCTCATGAGCTACGTCACTCATGTGTTCATGACTGTTTTCGGGTATCCCAAGCCGAAGGCGGAGAAACTCATGCTGGACGTGCACCATCGCGGCCGTGCGGTGGTCTCCTCAGGAACTCGCGAACGCATGGAGCTCGACGTCACGACACTGCACGGCTATGGCCTGTGGGCGACCGCTCAGCACGACAGCTGAGCGACCTGGTGAAGTGAAGTTCCGTCGGCGCCGCGGCGTACCGCAGCTTCAGCTCGACGAAATGGAGACGGCGCTGCTGGGCTCCTTGCTGGACGACCTCCTCGACGCTCTCGGCACGCTTCCTGAGAATGATCCGGTGCGTCAACGGTTGTTCCCCGATGGTTACCGGGACGACGAGAAGGCAGCGGCGGAATTCCGCGAGTTGACCGAGGCCGGACTCCGCGACGACAAGGCCGCCCGGGCACAGCGCTGTCGGGCCGAGCTTCCCGCCGGCTCGGGGGACTTACCGCTGCCGCCCGACGCGGCCGAGCGCTGGCTCACCGTGCTGAACGATCTGCGACTGGCCCTCGGCACGCGCCTTGGGGTCACCGAAGACGAGCCGGCCGATATCGACCCGGCCGACCCTCGAGCGCAGAGCTGGGTCGTCTACTACTGGCTCACTACGCTGCAGGACGGGCTCGTGCAGACCGCGATGCGGTGACTGGCCGGGTTCTCAGCTACCGTGGCACCTGTGTTGAGCATCGATCGGACCACGCGGGATGCGATCGTTGCCCACGCTCGACGCGACCACCCCGATGAGGCGTGTGGCATCGTTGCTGGGTCCGCCGGCTCGGACCGCCCGGTCCGGTTCATCCCGATGCTGAACGCGGCCCGCTCGCCGACGTTCTACGAGTTCGACTCCTACGACCTGCTCCAGCTGTACAAGGAATTGGACGCCAACGACGAAGAGCCGGTGGTGATCTACCACTCGCACACCGCCACCGAGGCCTATCCGTCGCGCACCGACATCTCCTACGCTTCCGAACCAAATGCGCATTATGTCGTAGTCTCGACGCGTGCTCCGGACCAGACCGAGTTCCGATCGTTCCGTATCGTGGATGGTCAGGTGACCGAGGAGCCGGTTGTGGTGATCGAGGTCGAGGTCAGTGCATGAGGCGATGATCCAGCGCGTGCTGCTGGGCCACACACCGGCAGACGTCGAGTACGACTGTCGGTGACGCCGGGTCATCCGGCGTCGCGGAACGAACTCAGCTGACGATTGCGATCGTCTCCGCACCAAGATCTCGCCCGCAGAATCCCTATGACAGGAGCAGCCCTGGCCATGGCCATCGAGGTCAAAATTCCCACCATTCTGCGCACCTATACCGGCGGCGCCAAGACCGTTGACGCCACCGGCGACACCTTGACGGCGCTGTTTGACGATCTGGACTCCAGCCATCCCGGCCTGAAGGGTCGACTCGTGACCGAGGACGGCAACCTCCACCGGTTCGTGAACGTATATGTCAACGACGAGGATGTGCGTTTTACCGGCTCGCTAGACACCGTATTGAAGGACGGCGACTCGGTCACGATCCTCCCGGCTGTCGCCGGAGGCTGACAGGAGATCGACATGGCCCGGTTCGACTCGCTCCTCGATGCGGTTGGCGACACGCCGCTGGTCGGGTTGCCGCGGCTCTCGCTCCGGTGGAGCGGCCCGAATCCCGTCCGGATCTGGGCCAAGCTGGAAGATCGCAACCCCACGGGGTCGATCAAGGACCGAGCCGCCTTCGCGATGGTCCGCGCGGCCGAGGACGAGGGACTGCTGTCCCCCGGCGCGACGATCCTGGAACCAACCTCGGGGAACACCGGAATCTCGCTCGCCATGGTGGCCAAGCTGCGCGGCTATGGCCTGGTCTGCGTCATGCCCGAGAACACGTCCGCGGAGCGGCGGCAGCTGCTGGAGATGTTCGGCGCCCGCATCGTGTACAGCCCAGCGGCCGGCGGCTCTAACGAGGCGGTCGCCACCGCGAAGCGCATTGCGGCGGAGAACCCGGACTGGGTGATGCTCTATCAGTACGGAAATGCGGCGAACGCCCAGGCGCACTACGACACGACCGGTCCGGAGATCCTGCGGGATCTGCCAACCATCACCCACTTCGTCGCCGGGCTCGGCACATCCGGAACGCTGATGGGGGCCGGCCGGTTCCTGCGCGAGAAGGTTCCCGACGTGTCGATCGTTGCGGCGGAGCCGCGTTACGGCGAGCTGGTATACGGCCTGCGCAACATAGACGAGGGATTCGTCCCCGAGCTCTACGACGACTCGGTGCTGACTTCGCGCTACTCGGTGTCCTCTTATGACGCCCTGCGCCGGACGCGTGACCTGATCGAAGCCGAAGGGATCTTCGCCGGGGTCTCCTCGGGCGCGATCTTGCACGTCGCGCTGGCAGTAGGCGAGCGGGCCGTCGAGGCCGGGGTGCGAGCCGACATCGCATTCGTGGTCGCCGACGGCGGATGGAAGTACCTGTCCACTGGTGCGTACGAGGGTTCGTTGCAGCAAGCTGCAGAACGCATCGAAGGGCAACTCTGGGCTTGAGCAGTAATCCCTGAGTGTTATCGCTTGGTAAGCGCAAGCGGTGCTCCCGAGGACGAGGATGGATGGGTGCGACCTCGTCCGGCTGTCGGCGTAGTCGCCGCGCTGCTGGCAGCGGGGGCAGCGGTGGCTGCCGGCGAGCTCACTGCCGCGCTCGTGCGGCCGGCCGCGTCGCCAATCATCGCCGTGGGCAACCGTTTCATCGAGTTCACGCCGGTGGCGGTCAAGCAATGGGCGATAAGCGTCTTCGGGACGAATGACAAATCGGTGCTGTTGACCGGCATCTACGTCAGTCTCGTGCTGTTCGCGGTTCTCGTCGGTTTGCTGGCTGCGCGCAACCCCGCCCTTGGTGTTGCTGGCATCGCGGTACTTGGTGCGACCGGCGTCTACTGTGCGGCGACGGCGCAGGGCCACCATTCGGCGGACGTGATCCCGTCGATCGTGGCTGGAGTGGTTGGCGCTGCCACTCTCGCCGGTCTGCTCTGGGTGATCGAACCGCGCGGTCACACTGTCGATCCGGCCGGAGTGAGTCGCAGGCATCTCCTGCAGGCCGGCAGCGTGGTCGCGGGATTTGCCGTGCTCGGCACCTACCTTGGCCGCTCGTGGCAGCACGAACGCAGTCTGACCCGGGCCCGAAACGCGCTGACGTTGCCCACCCCGGCGTCGCCCGCGCCGCCATTGGCCCCTGGCACCGATCTCGGCAAGGGGGCGGTGCCGTTCGTGACCCCTAACGCCAAGTTCTACCGGGTCGATACTGCACTCGCCGTCCCCGAGGTTGACCCCAAGACCTGGACGCTAAAGGTTCACGGTCGGGTGGACCGGGAGGTCACGCTCACGTATTCGCAGCTTGGCGCTCGGCCGCTCATCGAGCGCTGGATCACCCTGTGTTGCGTCTCCAACGAAGTGGGCGGCGACCTGATCAGCAACGCGCGATTCCTGGGCGCCCGACTCGCCGATCTCCTGCGCGAAGCGGGCATTCACGGCGACGCGGATCAGCTAGTCGCGACGTCGGCGGACGGCATGACGATCGGTACGCCCACCGCGGCCGTCCTGGACGGACGGGACGCGATGTTGGCCATCGGCATGAACGGCCAACCGTTGCCGCTGAATCATGGCTTTCCGGTGCGCATGATCGTGCCTGGCCTCTACGGATACGTGTCAGCGTGCAAATGGATTGTCGACCTTGAGGCCACCACCTTCGCCGACACCGATGCGTATTGGGTGGCGCGCGGGTACGCGGCGCATCCACCCATCGTGCTGTCCTCACGAATCGACACGCCGAAATCGACAGCGCGGTTGCCGGTCGGGCAGTCGATCGCCATTGCGGGTATCGCGTGGGATCAGCATGTCGGCGTCAGCGCGGTACAGGTGCAGATCGACGGTGGCGCTTGGCAGGACGCGCGGTTGGCGCCCGTGCCGTCAATCGACACCTGGCGGCAGTGGGTGTTCCCCTGGACCGTGCCCGCTCCTGGAGCGCATCGCATCGCGGTGCGTGCGGTCGCCGCAGACGGCACCAAGCAGGACGAGAGCGCTCGTGACTCTTACCCCGCCGGGGCGACCGGGCTGCACCAGATCACCGTCACCGGCCGCGCCAGTGGTTGACCGGTCGGCAGCCATGTCCGTACCACCTCGGCTCCGCAAAAGCAGGCCCAATTGAGCTGGCGCGCGGGTTAGCCTCGGTTAATGACGGTTCCCGCGCGACCGGCCGAGAAGCGCGCTCGTCGGTTCGACCCCACCAGTTGGGGTGGCGCGCTCACCGTGATGGTGGCGTTCGCAGGTGTCCTCTACCTGGTCGAGTTCATCGACCAGGCGGGCAACCTCCAGCTGGACCGATTCGGCATCCGTCCGCGTCTGGTGGCTGGTCTCTGGGGCGTCTTGTTTTCGCCGTTCCTGCACGCCAGCTGGTGGCACCTGATATCGAACACCGCCCCGTTCATCGCCCTCGGCTGGGCCGTGTTGCTGTCCGGTGTGCGAACGTGGCTGCTGGTCACCGCGATCGTGATCCTCGTCGGCGGTTTTGCCACCTGGCTGGTCGCACCATCCGGGCTCATCGTCGGGGCTAGCGGCCTTGTCTTCGGCTGGCTGGGGTACCTGATCGCTCGAGCGGTGTTCTCCCGACGGCTGATGTGGATTGTCGGCGCCATCCTCGTGGTGTTCTTCTTCAGCGGGCTGTTTGCCGGATTGCTGCCGTCTCTGGATCGA
>Ga0081540_1003165_pt1 | contig 13126 bp, 8 predicted proteins | sample TabmetS2T1R1_FD_71024 | JGI IMG/M metagenome (GOLD analysis project Ga0081540, IMG submission 71024) | Tabebuia heterophylla rhizosphere microbial communities from the University of Puerto Rico - S2T1R1 | ecosystem: Host-associated > Plants > Roots > Rhizosphere ... | reverse complement strand
CCCGTTCGTGTAGCTGGTGGGAACATCGACACAGGGAGGATTCCGATGACGCAGTACCTGCTCAGCGTGTACCAGCCGGACGGGGCGGCGCCCGAGCCGGAGATCCTGGCCAGGATCGGCGCGGATCTCGACGTGCTGAACCGGGAGTTGAAGGACGCCGGCGCCTGGGTGTTCACGGCCGGCCTGTACCCGGTGGAGTCGTCCACAGTCGTCCGGGACCGGGACGGCGACTCGCTGATCACCGACGGCCCGTACGTCGAGGGCAAGGAGCACCTCGGCGGCTTCACCCTCATCGAGGCGCCCGACCTGGACGCGGCGCTGGGTTGGGCCGGGAAGCTGGCCCGGGCCACCACGCTGCCCATCGAGGTGCGACCGGTCCAGTTCCACGGGGCCTGATCTCGTGACCGGCCCGTCCACGGCGCGGATAGCGGAGGTGTTCCGCGCCGAGTACGGCCGGGCGGTGGCCGTCCTGACCCGTGTCTTCGGCGACCTGGACGTCGCCGAGGACGCGGTTCAGGACGCCTTCGCGGAGGCGACCCGGCGGTGGCCGGTGGACGGGGCGCCACCGAGCCCGGCCGGCTGGATCATCACCACGGCCCGCAACCGGGCCATCGACCACCTGCGCCGCGAGGCGTCCCGCGCCGACCGGCAGGCCCAGGCGGTCCTGCTGCACGCCGCCGACCAACCGGTCGAGGAGGGTCCCGTGCGTGACGAGCGGTTGCGCCTGATCTTCACCTGCTGCCACCCGGCGCTGGCCGTCAACGCGCAGGTGGCGCTGACCCTGCGGCTGCTCGGCGGGCTGAGCACCGCGGAGATCGCCCGGGCGTTCCTGGTGTCCGAGCCGACCGTGGCGCAGCGGATCGTCCGGGCCAAGAACAAGATCCGCGACGCCCGCATCCCGTACCGGGTGCCGGCCGAGCACGACCTGCCCGACCGGCTCCGCGCGGTGCTCGCGGTGGTGTACCTCATCTTCAACGAGGGGTACGCGGCGGGATCGGGGGAGCGGCTGGTCCGCGAGGACCTGTGCGTCGAGGCCGTGCGGCTCGGCCGGCTGCTGGCCTCGCTGATGCCCGACGAGCCCGAGGCGCTGGGACTGCTCGCGCTGATGCTCCTCACCGAGGCTCGGCGCCCGGCGCGGGTGGACGCGGCCGGGGAGCTGGTGCTGCTGGCCGACCAGGACCGCGGGCTCTGGGACCGGGCGCTGGTGGCCGAGGGGCAGGCGATCGTCCGGGCCTGCCTGCGACGCAACCGCCCCGGCCGGTACCAGCTCCAGGCGGCGATCAACGCGGTGCACACGTCGGCATCGTCCACAGTGGACACGGACTGGGGGCAGATCCTGCTCCTCTACGACCAGTTGCTGGCCGTCGATCGGGGACCGGTGGTGCGGCTGCACCGCGCGGTCGCCCTCGCCGAGGTGGCCGGGCCGGCGGCCGCCCTGGACGTCGTGGAGGGGCTGGACCTCGTCCGGTACCAGCCCTTCCACGCGGTACGCGCCGACCTGCTGCGGCGGTTGGGCCGGGTCGCCGAGGCGGCCGCCGCCTACGGGGCCGCCCTCGACCTGACCGGCAACGAGGTCGAGCGCGCGTTCCTGCGCCGCCGCCTGGACTCGCTCACACCCCCGCGGTGACGGGCTCCGGGTGCGCCGCCCGCGCCGTGGACCGGCGGTATGCCGGCAGGGACAGCAGGGCGGCCAGCGCGCCGACGACCCCCGCCGCGGCGAAGGACCAGCCCGGGCCGGCGTTGTCGATGACCAGCCCGGCGAACGGCGCACCCAGGGTGGTACCGGCGGTGAGCGCCGAGCCCAGCAGTCCCATCGCCTCCCCGCGCGCCTGGACCGGTACCAGTCGGCTGAGCGTGTCGTTTCCGGCGGTGAGCGTCGGCGCGCACAGCACCCCGGCGGGGAACAGGAGCAGGCACAGCACCCGCCAGTCGTGCGCGAGCCCGACCGGGATGGTCAGCAGTCCCATCGCGGCGACCAGCGCCAGGACCGGTACCGGACGGTGCAGGGTGCCGAAGACCAGCCCGCCGATCAGCGAGTAGGCGCACCAGATCGGGATCACCAGGCTGGTCAGGGTCGGCGTGCCGTGCTGCCGGAGGGTCGCGACGATGGTCAGCTCGGTGGCGCTGAGGATGAAGGTCGCCGCGCAGGTGGCCATCATGACGGCGACGACGGGCAGCCGCAGCCAGGTCCGGCGCGCGTGGGCCCTGGACTCCTCCGCGTCGTGGCCGGTTGCCGGGTTGGCCAGGAACAGCGCGACACCGGACAGCAGCAGCCCGACGGCGATGACGTCCAGGGCGATGCCGGGCACGGCGGTGGACAGCGCGACCGCGGCGGCCGGGCCGATCATGAAGGACAGCTCGACCGACATCGAGTCCAGCGCGAACGCGGGGCGGCGGTGGGCTTCCGGAACCCGGGCGGCGAGGGACTGCCGGATGATGCCCCACACCGGCACCGCGAGCAGCCCGCCGCCGAGCGCGGCGAGAAGCAGTGCCTGGTATCCCACCCGCGGCGCGACCACCCAGCAGATCGTCTGCGCGAGCGTGGTGAGCGCCAGCGCGGGCCGGGCACCGCGACGGTCCACGAGCCGGCCGACGAGCGGGGAGCCGACCGCCGCGCCGATGGTGTAGGCGGCGGTCACCAGCCCGGCGGCCGCGTAGCTGCGGTGCAGGTTGTTGACGACGTGCAGGGTCAGCCCGATGCCGATCGCTGTGGTCGGGATGCGGGTCAGGAACCCGAGCACGATCAGACCGCGGACGCCGGGCAGCGACAGGACGCGACGGTAAGGTGTGAGATGCATAGCGCCCCTATCATGCCCGGGGCCACCGACACTTCCTCAAGCGCATTTCGTGGTCCGGGCCGGTGTTCTCGCTCACCACCCTCCGGAGCCAGCGACGTGGGCCGGGCGCGGCTCACACCTCGCGATCGAGGATGACCGACCTCGCAGCGAAGCCGTGCCGCGCGTAGAAGCGCAGCGCGCCCTCGTTCGCGGCATACGCGGTGACCCACAGGCGCCCGGCACCCCTGGCGGCGGCCCAGTCGGCGAAGGCGGCCACCAGTCGGCTGCCGATGCCCCGGCCGCGGTGGTCCGGGTACACGTAGATGCTCTCCAGCTCGGCGACCGCGACCGGATGCAGGCTGTTGCCCCGGTGCAGCCGGCCGACCAGGTGGCCGATCGCCCCGTCGCCGTCGCGGGCCAGCAGGACGAGGTTGTGCTCGCCGGCCAGCAGCGCGCTGGCGTAGGCCGAGCCGTGCACCGCGGCCCAGTCGATATTGGTCGTCGCCGGGTCATACCGGGCCGCGTCGTCGGCGACCAGGGCGGCGGCCGACGCGACGATGTCATCGATGTCGCCGGGTGTCGCGGTGTCGATACGGACGGCCACACCGGAACGCTAGCAGCCGGGCCGGGGTGCACGGGCCCCGCCAACCGGTCACCCGGGCCGAAACCTACTGCGTACTGCGAGGATTGACGGCGCATCGACCGGGTACCCGCCGGTATGAGCCAGATCGTGTCTGAGGTGCTGATCACCCGGTTGGCCGCGTGGGGAGTGGACACCGTCTTCGGGATCCCCGGTGACGGCATCAACGGCATCATGGAGGGGCTGCGCCGGCACAGCGACCGCGTGCGCTTCGTGCTGGTGCACCACGAAGAGGCCGCGGCCTTCATGGCCACCGGGTACGCCAAGGCGACCGGCAGGCTGGGCGTGTGCCTGGCGACCTCCGGCCCGGGCGGGATCCACCTGCTGAACGGGCTGTACGACGCGAAGCTGGACCACACGCCGGTACTGGCCATCACCGGCATGCAGGAGACCAGTGTGCTCGGCACCGGGTACCAGCAGGAGGTGCACCTCGACCGGCTGTTCGAGGACGTCGCCGAGTACAACCAGATGGTCACCAACCCGGCGCAGCTGCCCGGGCTGGTCGACCTCGCCGTGCGCACCGCCTACGCCCGTCGCGCGGTGGCCCACCTGACCATCCCGAACGACATCCAGATCGCCGAGGCGGGCGACAACCCGTGGCCCTCAGTCGCGCCCGCACACGCGCCGACCACCTCCTCGGTCTATCTCTCGCCGGTGCAGGTGCCGCGCGACTCCGACCTGCGGTCGGCCGCCGAGGTGCTCAACCGGGGCACGAAGGCCGCGATCCTGGTCGGGGTCGGCGCCCGCGGGGCCGGCCCGCTCGTCGAGCGGGCCGCCGACACGCTCGGCGCGCCCATCATCAAGACGCTGCCCGGCAAGATGGTGGTACCCGACGACTCGCCCTACGTGACCGGCGGCATCGGCCTGCTCGGTACCGCGCCCAGCGCCGACCTGGTCGACGACATCGACACGCTGCTGATGCTCGGCACCAACTTCCCTTACACCAAACACCTTCCCGAGCCCGGCAAGGTGTCGGTGGTGCAGGTGGAGGTCGACGCGGTGCGGGTCGGCAACCGGCTGCCCGTGGACGTGCCGCTGGTCGGTGACGTCGGCGCGACCCTGGAGGCGTTGCTGCCACTGCTGCGCCGCCGCGAGGACCGGTCGCACCTCGAGCGGTACCAGTCGAAGATGGCCGACTGGCGGGACAAGATGGCCGCGCTGGAGACGCCCGAGCGCGACCCGATCGCGCCGCAGTACCTGGCGCACATGCTCAGCGAGCTGGCTTCGGACGACGCGGTACTGACCTGCGACTCAGGGACGATAGCGACCTGGGCGGCCCGGCACTGGCAGATCCGGGGCGGCCGCGAGTTCTACCTGTCCGGCAACCTGGCCACCATGGCGCCCGGCCTGCCCTACGCCGTCGCGATCCAGCACGCCTTCCCCGGCCGCCAGGTCGTCGCGTTCATCGGCGACGGTGGCTTCGCCATGCTGATGGCCGAGTTCCACACCGCCGTCTGGTACGGGCTGCCCATCAAGGTGGTCATCAACGACAACAGTTCGCTGGGCCAGATCCTGTGGGAGCAGATGGTGCTCGGGTACCCGGAGCACGGTGTGCGGTTCGGCGAGCCGCGGCCGGACTACGCGGCGTGGGCCCGCGCGGCCGGCGGCCACGGCGTCCGGGTGGACAAGCCGGCCGACCTGCCCGCCGCGCTGCGCGACGCGTTCGCCGCCGACGGCCCGGCACTGGTGGACGTGGCGGTCGACCCGAACGAGCCGCCGATGCCCGGCAAGGTGACCTATGAGCAGGCCAAGAAGTTCGCCGCCGCCTTCCTGCACGGCCAGCCACACAAGGCGGCCATCGCGACGACCCTTTTCAAGGACCAGATCCAGCAGCTGAAGGACCGCTGATGGCGGCGGTGTCGCTGCCGGCGCCGGTGCTGCGCCGCGACCCGGAGGCCGCGGTGGCCGAGTACCTCGACGTGCGGGCGCTGGAGAAGGCGCTGGGGGCCGAGGTGCGCGGCGAGGTCCGGTTCGACACCGGTACCCGCGCGGCCTACTCCACCGACTCGTCCAACTACCGGCAGGTACCCATCGGGGTCGTCGTACCGCGCGACGTGGAGGATGTGGTCGCCGCCGTCCGGGTGTGCCACCGGTTCGGCGCGCCGGTCGTGTCCCGGGGCGGCGGCACCAGCCTCGGCGGCCAGTGCACGAACACGGCCGTCACGCTGGACACGGCCAAGTACGTCAACGAGGTCGAGTCGGTCGACCCGGCCGGGCGCACCGCGGTCGTGCAGGCCGGCATCGTGCTGGACGAGCTGAACCGGGCGGTCGCGCCGCACGGGCTGGTGTTCGGGCCGAGGCCGGCCACCCACGACCACTGCACGATCGGCGGGATGCTCGGCAACAACTCCTGCGGCTCGACCGCGCAGTGGGCCGGCACCACGACCGCCAATGTGCACCGGCTGGAGGTGCTGACCTACGACGGGGTGCGGATGTGGGTCGGCCCGACAAGCGACGAGCAGCTGGCCCGACTGTCCACAGGGGAGGGTCGCCGGGCCGGCATGTACCGGGACCTGCGCGCGCTGCGCGACCGGTACGCCGACGAGATCCGCCGCCGGTACCCGGACATCCCGCGCCGGATCTCCGGGTACAACCTGCCGGACCTGTTGCCGGAGAACGGGTTCAACCTGGCCCGCGCGCTGGTCGGCTCCGAGTCGACATGCGTCACGATCCTGCGCGCGGAGCTGATCCTGCTGCCCGAGCCGGCCAACCTGGTCACCGTGCTCGTCGGGTACGACGACATCGCCTCGGCGGCCGAGCGCGCGCCGCTGGTCAACGAACACCGGCCCTACATCCTCGAAGCGCTGGACCACAAGCTCATCGAGTACGAGCGGGAACGCCGGCTCAACGCCGTTGCCCTGCACCAGATCCCGGAGGCCGGCGCCTGGCTGATGGTTAAGCTGCCCGGTGACTCGGCGCAGCAGGCGCGCGAGCGGGCGGACCGGCTGTCCGACGCGCTGGCGGCGGCCGGTGGCGTGCGGCACTGCCGGGTGCTGACCGACGGGGCGCACCAGAAGGAGCTGGACTCGGTGCGGGAGGCGGCCCTCGGCGCGACCGCCCGGGTACCGGGGATGCCGGACACCTGGCCGGGTTGGGAGGACTCGGCGGTACCCCCGGAGCGGGTCGGCGACTACCTGCGTGACCTGCAGCGGCTGCTGGACGAGTTCGACCTCGGCGCCGCCTCGCTCTACGGCCACTTCGGCCAGGGCTGCGTGCACACCAGCATCCCGTTCGACCTGGTGACCGCCGAGGGCATCGCGAGGTTCCGCGCGTTCGTGACCCGCGCGGCCCGGATGGTCGTGTCCTACGGCGGCTCACTGTCCGGCGAGCACGGCGACGGCCAGGCCCGGGGTGAGCTGCTGCCCATCATGTTCGGCGAGGAACTGGTCCGCGCGTTCGGCGAGTTCAAGGCGATCTTCGACCCGACCGGCCGGATGAACCCCGGCAAGGTGGTCGACGCGAACCCGCTGGACGCCAACCTGCGGCTGGGCGTGGACTACGTGCCCGACATGGGGCGGACCCACTTCAACTACCCGGAGGACGGCGGCTTCGGCGGGGTACCGACCCGGTGCTTCGGGGTCGGCGAGTGCCGGCGGCACGACACCGAGACCGGCGGCGTGATGTGCCCGAGCTACCAGGTGACCCGGGAGGAGAAGCACTCGACCCGGGGACGGATGCGGCTGCTGTTCGAGATGGCCCGCGGACAGACCATTGTGGACGGTTGGCGCAGCGAGGCCGTGCACGAGGCGCTGGACCTGTGCCTGGCCTGCAAGGGCTGCAAGAGCGACTGCCCGGTCAGCGTGGACATGGCGACCTACAAGTCGGAGTTCCTGGCCCACCACTACGAAGGCCGCCCGCGCCCGCTGGCGCACTACTCGCTGGGCTGGCTGCCGCTGTTGGCGCGGCTGGCCGTGGCGGCACCGGGCACGGCCAACGCGCTGACCCATGCGCCGGGGCTGCGCCGGGTGGCCGCCACCGTCGCGGGCGTCGACCCGCGGCGGGACCTGCCCCGCTTCGCGCCCCGCCGATTCACCGACGCGTTCCGCCGCCGCGAATCCGACCGCCGCCGCGCCGGAGCGGCCGCCGGGTCCGCGCCCGCCGACCGCGGGCCGGTCCTGCTGTGGCCGGACACGTTCGGCAACAACTTCGAGCCGCGCATCCCGCTGGCGGCGGTCAGGGTGCTGGAGGCCGCCGGGTACCGGGTGGTGATCCCGCCGCGGACCGTCTGCTGTGGACTGACGTGGATCTCGACCGGCCAGCTGGACACCGCCCGCCGGGTGCTCAAGCGCAGCCTGCGCATCCTGGCCCCGCTGCTGCGGATGGGCATGCCGGTCGTCGGGCTGGAGCCGAGCTGCACCGCGGTGCTGCGCGACGACGCGGTGAACCTGCTCGACCCCGGCGACCTCGACGCCCAGCGGCTGGCCCGGCAGACGAGGACGCTGGCCGAACTGCTGGACGAGGGCGCGCCCGACTTCGCACCCCGCCTGCCGGGCGACCGGGAGGCGATCGTGCAGACGCACTGCCACCAGCACGCGGTGCTCGGCGACGCGGCCGACCGGCGACTGATGGAGCGGATCGGGCTGCGGGCACGGGTACTCGACTCGGGCTGCTGCGGGCTGGCCGGTGACTTCGGGCTGACCGCCGACCACCGGGACGTGTCGCTGGCCTGCGCCGAGCGGGTGCTTCTGCCGGCGGTACGGGACGCGGACCCGTCGACCATCGTGCTGGCCGACGGCTTCTCCTGCCGGTACCAGATCACCGACGCGGGTACCGGACGGCGGCCACGGCACCTGGCCGAGGTGCTCGCCGCCGCGGTCGCGGCCGACCCGCCCGGATGATCGTCGAAAAGCTCCACGCGGCCGCCTACTCGATCCCCACGGGGGGTCCGGAGGCGGACGGGACGCTGAGCTGGAGTTCGACGACCGTGGTCGTGGTGACCGCGCACTGCGCCGGCACCGTGGGCACCGGCTGGACCTATGGGCACCGGGCCGCCACGGCGGTCGTCAACGACCTGTTCGCCGGGGTGGTCAAGGGCCGCGACCCGATGGCAGTGCCGGAGTGCCACGCCGCGATGCGCGTCGCCGCCCGCAACGCGATGGTGCCCGGGCTGGTCGGGATGGCATTGTCCGCTGTGGACGTCGCCCTCTGGGAGCTCAAGGCGCGGCTGCTCGGGGTGGCGCTGGCCGACCTGTTCGGCCGCGCCCGGTCGGCGGTACCGGTCTACGGCAGTGGCGGCTTCACCACGTTCTCCGACACCGAACTGCGGGAGCGGATGTCCGAACTGGTGCACGACCAGGGCGTGGCGGGCGTGAAGATCAAGATAGCCGAGGACTGGGGGCACGACGAGCGGCGGGACCTGCACCGCATCGAGGTGGCGCGGGCGGCCATCGGGGACGGGCCGGCGCTGATGGTGGACGCCAACGGTGGGTACCAGGTGAAGCAGGCGGCCCGGGTGGCCCGGGAGGCGGCGCGGTCGGGCGTGTCCTGGTTCGAGGAGCCGGTCTCCTCCGACCACCTGGCAGACCTGGCCCTGCTGCGGGGAATCCTCGAACCCGAGGTGACCGCGGGCGAGTACGGGACGGATCCGCGGTACTTCCGGCGCATGTGCGAGGCCGGCGCGGTCGACTGCCTGCAGGTCGACGCGACCCGGGCCGGCGGGTACACGGGGTTCCTGGCGGCCGCGGCGGTGGCGGACTCCTTCGGCCTTCAGGTGTCGGCGCACTGCGCGCCGACCCTGCACGCGCCGGTGTGCGCGGCCATCCCCAACCTGCGCCACGTCGAGTGGTTCGCCGATCACCGCCGCTGCGACCGGATGCTGTTCGACGGCTCAGGAGTCGTCCGGGGCGGACTGCTGGAGCTGGACGACCGCCCCGGACACGGCGTGACACTGCGCTCGGACGCCGACAAGTACCGCACCACGTGACCGCCGGCACCCCCCGGGCCGGCGGCCACGCGGACCCGAAACTCAGGGCCGGGCCTCGTAGACGTTGTTGAACGGCGTCTCGGCCACCCGGCGGAACCGGCCGAACCCGGCGGCCGTGGCCAGCCGCCGGATCGGCTCCTCGCCGGCCTGCGCGCCCAGCGAGTAGCCGCCGTCCTGGGACAGCGCGTTGGGCACGCAGAGGAAGGCCGAGAACGAGTAGTACACGCGGCCGACGGGGTTGAGGTTGTCGCTCACCGTCGCGCCCGCGGCCGGTTCCACGATCATCCAGGTACCGTCGGCGGACAGCTGCCGCCGGACGTGCTTGGCCGCGCCCAGCGGGTCGCCCATGTCGTGCAGGGCGTCGAACGTGGTGACCAGGTCGAAGGGCCCGCCGTCGAAGCTCTGGGCGCTGGCCACGGCGAACCGCACCTGGCCGTCCAGGCCGAGATCGGCGGCCTTCTTCCGGGCCTGGTCCACGGATTCGGCGTGGTAGTCCGAGCCGGTGAACGTGGAGCGCGGGAACGCCTGCGCCATCAGCACCGTGGACGCGCCCTGCCCGCAGCCGACGTCGGCGACCCGGATCCCCTTGCCCAGCCGGTCAGTCACGCCCTCCAGCGCGGGCAGCCAGCTGTCCACCAGATTGGCCGTGTACCCGGGCCGGAAGAACCGGTCGCAGCCGGCGAACACGTCGCTGTCGTGCTCGTGCCAGCCGAGTCCGTCACCGGTGCGGAACGCCTCGGTGATGCTCGGCTCGGCCTTCAGCGCACCCAGCGCGAGTTGGAAGGCGCCGGGCGCGAACACCGCGCCGTCCGGGTTGGTCAGCGCGAACGCCTGCTCCTCGGTCAGCGAGTACCGGCCGGTCGCCGCGTCGTACTGGACGTACCCGCCGGCCGCCTGGCCGCGCAGCCACTCCTCGACGTAGCGCGGCGTGGTGCCGGTCCGCTCCGCCAGCTCCTGCGGCAGCACCGGCCCGGCGGCCAGTGCCTTGTAGAGCCCGAGCCGGTCACCGACCACCACGCTGCCGGCCGCCATCGTCGCGCCCAGGTCGCCGACGAACCTGTGCAGAAACTCCATGAGCCGATCCTGATCGACCGCCATGACTCCTCCTCAGTGGACGTGCTTTTCCTCGCCCCGTTGTCTACCGGCGGGACAGGCGGCCCCGGATCCGCCGCCGCTACCGAGGTCGGCCCGGGCCGGTACCGAGATCGGCCGGAGCCCTACGCAAGTCGCCGGCCGCCCTCCGGGCGCGTGCGAGAATCCGGTCGTGGGCAGGCCGATGGTCGAACGCGAGGCGGAGCTTGCCGCGCTGGGCGCGGCGGCCCGGGAGGCGCTGCGCGGCGACGGCTCGATCGTGCTCATCACCGGCGAGGCGGGCATCGGCAAGTCGAGTCTGGTCGAGGCGATCCGGGCCGTGCTGCCGGCCGAGGGGCGGCTGCTCGTCGGCTACTGCGACGACCTGGCCACGCCGCGGGTGCTCGGGCCGCTGCGCGACCTGATCGGCAGCGTCGGCGGCGCGCTGACCGAGGCGCTGGCCGGCGGCGACCGGAGCCGGGTCAGCGACGAGCTGCGGGCCGAGCTGGACTGGCCGGACCACCCGACGGTACTGGTCGTGGAGGACGTGCACTGGGTCGACGAGGCGACCCTGGACGTGCTGCGGTTCCTGGTGCGCCGCATCGCCAGCCTGCCCGTGGTGCTGGTGCTGACCTACCGGGACAACGAGGTGGCCCGGGACCATCCGCTGCAACGGATGCTCGGGCTGACCTCGGGCGCCCGGGTACGCCGGCTGCGCCTGTCCCGGCTGTCCCCGGTGGCGGTGCGCCGGCTCGGTGCCGGCAGCGGCCTGGACACCGACGAGGTGTTCGCGGTCACCGGCGGCAACCCGTTCTACGTCTCGGAGGTGCTGGCCTCCGGCGACCTGGGAGCGGTGCCGCCCACCATCGCCGACGCGGTCCTGGCCCGGCTCGGAACCCTCGACCCGTCCAGCCGTGACGCGCTGGAGCAGCTCGCCGTCGTACCGTCCACAGTGGAGCGTTGGCTCGTCGAGGCGGCGGTGCCGGGTGGCCTCGGCGCCCTGGCCGCCGCCGAGCGGCTCGGCGTGCTCACGGTGCACCCCGATCGCGTGGCGTTCCGGCACGAGCTGGTCCGGCGGTCCATTGTGGACTCGATGCCGGCCGTGCGGCGGGTGGAGTGCAACCAGTCGGTGCTGACCGCGCTGCTCGACCGGCCGGGCGGCACCGACCTGTCCCGGATCCTGCACCACGCCAAGGAGGTCGGGGACGAGGCGGTCATCGTGCGCACCGCCCCGGCCGCGGCCCGGGAGGCGTCGGCGGCCGGGTCGCACCGGGAGGCGGTGGCGCACTACCGGCTGGTCTTCGACCGCCGCGACGCGTACCCGCCTGCCGATCGCGCCGACCTGCTGGAGGAGTATGCCGTCGAGTGCTACACGATCGGGCTGGCCGAACTCGCGGTGACCATCCAGGAGGAAGCGGTCCCGCTGCGCCGCGCCCTGGCCGAGCCGCGCCGGCTGGGGGAGTCGCTGCGGTGGCTGTCCCGGATGCAGTGGTGGGCCGGGGACCGGCCGGCGGCGGAGGCCAGCGCGGCGGAGGCGATCGAGGTCTTCGAGCCGCTCGGCGACCGGGACGGCCTGGCGCTCGCGCTGAGCAACCTGTCCCAGCTCCAGGTGCTGGCCGGCCGGCACGCCGAGGGCGTGGAGCTCGGGCAGCGGGCGGTGGACCTGGTCCGGGACGGCGGGGACGCCGGTACCCTCTCGCACGCGCTCAACAACGTCGGCGTCGGGTACTGGCACGACGGCGACCCGCGCGGCGAGGCGCTGCTGCGGGAGGGCCTGGCGGTAGCGCTGGCGGCGGGGGAGACCGAGCACGCCTGCCGTGGGTACGCGAACCTGGTCTGGCACCTCATCGAGGACCTGGAGCTGGCGGAGGCGGCGCGGGTCGTCGAGGAGGGCATCGAGGTGGCCGAGGAGGCCGAGTTCCTCGGTTTCCTGCGGTACCTGCATATCGAGCAGGGCATGCTGGCGCTGGCCCGGGGCGAGTGGCGCACCGCCGAGCGGGAGGCGGCATGGGCCGTCGACGCGCAGTCGAACATGCGCTGCCCCGCCCTGGTGGTGATGGGGCGGGCCCGGGTGCGCAGCGGGGCGGCCGGTGGCGACGAGCTGCTGGCGCAGGCGTGGGAGATCGCTGTGCGGCTGGACGAGGCGCAGCGCACGGGACCGGCCGGCTCCGCTCTGATCGAGGCGGCGTGGCTGCGCGGGGACGCGGCGGAGGCGGCCCGCATGGTGGCGCCGCACTACGCGCAGGTGCGCAGCTTCGGGGCGCCGGCGGTCGCTGCCGAGCTGGGGTACTGGCTGCGGTGCGCCGGGGTGCCCGTACCGCTGGTGGACTCCGACCACCCGTACGCGCTGCGGGCGGCGGGGAAGTGGCGGGAGGCGGCCCGGGAGTGGGGGAGGGTCGGCAGCCGGTACGAGGAGGCGGCCGCCCTCGCCGACAGCCCGGATTCCGAGGACCTGCTGACCGCGCTGTCCACACTGGACGGACTGGACGCCGAGCCGCTTGCCCGTCGGGTACGGCAGCGGCTGCGGGAGCTGGGCGTCGCCCGGGTGCCGCGCGGACCCTCACCATCCACAAGGGACAACCCGGCCGGGTTGACCGGCCGGCAGGTCGAGGTCCTCCGGCTGCTGGCGACCGGCTTGAGCAACGCCGAGATCGCCGGGCGGCTGGTGCTGTCCGTGCGCACGGTGGACACTCACGTCGCCGCCGTGCTGGACAA
>Ga0081540_1003164_pt1 | contig 13135 bp, 9 predicted proteins | sample TabmetS2T1R1_FD_71024 | JGI IMG/M metagenome (GOLD analysis project Ga0081540, IMG submission 71024) | Tabebuia heterophylla rhizosphere microbial communities from the University of Puerto Rico - S2T1R1 | ecosystem: Host-associated > Plants > Roots > Rhizosphere ... | reverse complement strand
GGTGTGGAAGCCGGAGCTCGACGACCTCGCCCGGCGCGAAGCGTTCGCGCGCGAGATGGGAGGCGTTGAGAAGGTCAAGCGGCAGCGCGACCAGGGCCGGCTCACCGTTCGTGAGCGCATCGAGACTCTCACCGACCAGAACAGCTTCCACGAGATCGGCGCGATTGCCGGCATCGGCGAGTATGACGCACAAGGCGAGCTGAAGCAGCTGACGCCGGCGAACTGCGTTTTCGGCCGCGCCAGGGTCGACGGACGCACGGTCGTGGTGGTCGGCGACGATTTTACGGTGCGCGGCGGTTCGGCCGACGCTTCCATTTCCGCAAAGCCCTTGATGGCCGAGGAAATGGCGCATGATTTTCGCCTGCCGATCATCCGCGTCATCGAAGGCTCCGGCGGCGGCGGTTCGGTGAAGACCATCGAGACGAAGGGCGCTGCCAATTTGCCTGGCGGTATCGGCAGTACGCGCCTGTACTGGTTCACGACCGCGAACCTGGCGCGGGTACCCGTGGTGGGGCTGGGGCTCGGCTCGGTCGCCGGGCTTGGCGCGGCACGACTGGCGGCGAGCCATTACTCGATTATGACGAAGAGTTCCGCGATGTTTGTCGCGGGTCCGCCCGTCGTGAAGCGCCTCGGTCAGGATCTGAGCAAGCAGGAGCTCGGCGGCGCCGATATCCAGACGCGCGCCGGCGGCATCGATCATGCGGTCGAGACCGAGGAAGAGGCGTTCGAATGCGCCAAACGATTCCTCTCCTACTTGCCTTCGTCGGTTTTCGACGTGCCACCCACAACCCCCTGCACCGACGATCCGGAACGTACGGAAGATTCCCTGATGAGGGCGGTACCGCGCAGCCGCCGCCAGGTCTACAAGATGCGGCCGATCATCAATGCGGTCGTGGACAAGGATTCGTTCTTCGAGGTCAATGCCAATTTCGGCAAGCCGATGATCGTGGGTCTCGCGCGGCTGGAGGGGCGGGCGGTGCTTCTGCTCGCCAGCGACCCCATGCATTACGGCGGCTCGTGGACCGCGGAAGCCTGCCAGAAGGTGGTGCGCTGGGTCGATTTTGCCGAAACCTTCCATCTGCCGATCGTCTATCTCATGGATTGCCCGGGTTTCATGATCGGGCTCGATGCCGAGAAGTCGGCGACTATCCGCCACGGAGTGCGTGCGATGGCGGCGGTCAACCAGACCACGGTGCCCTGGTGCACGATCATCGTGCGCAACGCCTTTGGCGTCGCCGGCGTCGTGCATCAGCCGGCCAACCGCTTCTCGATGCGCTACGCCTGGCCGTCGGCCTATTGGGGTTCGCTGCCGCTGGAAGGCGGCATCGAGGCGGCCTATCGCGCCGAGATCGATGCGGCGGCCGATCCCGCGGCAAAACTGAAAGAAATCGAGGATCGGCTGAACAAGCTGCGCTCGCCGTTCCGCTCGGCGGAAAAGTTCTGGGTGGAAGAGGTGATCGATCCCCGCAAGACGCGCTCGCTGCTGTGCGAATTCGCGCGTCTCGCCGAACCGCTGCGCACGCCCGGCCCGCCGGGCAACATGACGACAAGGCCGTAAGGGATTCACGTCATTCCGGGGCGATGCGCCAGCATCGAACCCGGAATCTCGAGATTTCCGGGTTCGCGCTTCGCGCGCCCCGGAATGACTGGGAGCCACAGGTCCTCATTCCCGCGACTCGTTTTCGCCCGGGTTTGCAATCTCGGTGTCCCTCTCTCTTTCGAGAGGGCGCAGGGAAAGCCGGGCGCTGACTGCGCCCGCAGCGCCGTGTGCGATGGTAGTAAAAGAGAGCACACGGATCAGACAGGTACAGCCGAGACATCCCGGCTTTCCCCGCGCAATGGTTTTACGACTTACTTCGTGCTCTCCCCGGTGAGCGGCCTGTTTTGCCACCGTCACCGGCAGATCGTTCCGCCGGCTTGACGCCAGGGTCGCGGCGCCAGGACCACACGACTTCGCCGTCCGCTGCGAACGTTCTCGTCCAGTGAAAAATCACCTGACGCCGCAGCGTCCATCGCATCCTGCGCCCTACGTATCGTGACGATCGCGAAACGTCCCTCGAGTTGGGCGCGGGACGGGATGGGTTATGCCATGGTTTGGATATTCTGAAAAGCAGAATATTTTTGAATCAATGGCTTGACTGGAATTGGTGATTTGCCCGTCGTGCTGAAAATGTCACACTTCTTCCTGCCATACCGACCGGTAAGAGGCATAATCTCAGTCTTCCGCCTTGCGAGGGCTTCCAGAACGGATATCGCCATGCGCTTCAACGGACTTATTCCCATGCTCCAGACCGAAGACATGAAGCGTACCCGGGACTGGTACGAATCCGTGCTCGGCTTCCGATGTGCCTCGGCAGGGGGTGATGGTTGGTGCCGCCTGGTCCGCGACGACGTTGCCATCATGTTCATGCGCAACGATCATCTCGGGCCACCGCACGCCACCGCGACCCAATACATCTACGTTGATGACGTGATGGCGGTTTGGGAATCGATCAAGGATCGATGCCCGGCAGAATGGGGTCCGGAAGAGATGCCTTACGGGATGCTGGAGTTCGCGATCAAGGATCCGAATGGTTATCTACTCAGCTTTGGTCAGCCGACGAGCTAGACCCCTCAGATCTCGTGCTCGCGGTGCACGTCGTGGACGACGATTCCCATGCCGTCTTCCGGCATCCTGATCCAGTCGCGGTGTTTCAGCGTGCGCATGGTGTCTTCATGGCCGCTGAGCCAGTGCTCGCGCATCGAGGTGCCCGAGAATTCGTGGTCCTTGGAGTCGCCCTCATAGGCGCGCTGCTGATAGATGAGCTGCAGGATGGCGATGCCGGGCAGGTTGCTGACCGACTTCTTGAGCGCACGCTCATCCTCCGACAATTGCTCTTCGGGAATCTTCGACAGCGCCTTGTACAGGCGCGCCTTGAGGTTATGCGTCTTGCGATAGACGTCCGTGTTGTGCCGCGTACGCGAGGAATACATGATGTCCTTGTGGCGGGCCATCACGTCCTGGATGTCGCGCGGCAGCACGCCGCGGGCGCTGAACAGGTCGACCTGGAACACCAGCGAATTGACGCTGTCCTCCTGGTCGAGCAGATGCTGCAACGGCGTGTTGGAGACGATGCCGCCGTCCCAGAAGTGATCGGTGCCGACCTTCACCATCGGCAGCGCCGGCGGCAGCGCGCCGCTCGCCATGACGTGCTCGGGAATGATCTCGTCACGGGTGTTGTCGAAATAGATGAAATTGCCCGAGAGCACGTTGACCGCGCCGACGGCAAAACGGACTTCCTTGGAATTGATGCGGTCAAAATCGACCAGCTCCAGCAACGACTCGCGGAGCGGCGCGGTGTCGTAATAGCTGGTGGCCGTGCGGGCGCCGGTCGGGCTGAACCACGGATTGGTCGGGTGGGGCTGGAAGAAACCGGGCTGGCCCAATACGGTCGTCAGGAACGAGCTCGTGAAGTTGCGTGCCTGGCGGAAGACGTCGCCATCAGGCGTGTAGTGCCAGATTTTTCGGCTGGTGATGCGATCCCAGAACTTGTGCAGCTTGTCCAGCCGCTGTTTTGGCGGATTTCCGGCGATGATGGCCGAGTTGATCGCACCGATCGAGACGCCGCAGACCCAGTCCGGCTCGACGCCGGTTTCATGCAGCGCCTGGTAGACGCCGCATTGATAGGCGCCGAGCGCGCCGCCGCCCTGCAGCACCAGCGCGACGCGGTCGCAGCCCTGAGGACGCCAGCCACGTGCCGGCGTTGCACGTTGCAGTTGGTCGAGCTGCGGTGTTCGCGCGTCCATGGCGGCTTCTCCTTTTGGCACGCACGATTCCGCGCCTGCGTGACGCGCTGATGACGGCTTGCCCGGTCATGCGGCCGACCGAATTCCCTTCACACCGCTGTCAATCGCTGCCGCTAGCGTCCGGTCAATCAACAGGGGGTGTTGCGATGCGCAGGGAAGACCTGTTCAAGCTTCCGTCGATGCCGGCCGCCGGCCCAAGCTATCCCGCCGGGCCCTATCGTTTCGTCAACCGTGAATTCCTCGTCATCACCTACGAGACCGACCCCGAGCTGATCCGCGCCGGCCTGCCTGAGCCGCTGGAGCCGATCGAGCAGCCGATCGTGCACTATGAATGGATCAAGATGCCCGACAGCTCCGGCTTCGGCAGCTACACCGAGTCCGGCCTGGTGATCCCGGCGCGCCTGCACGGCGAAGAGGTCAATTTCGTTTGCCAGATGTATCTCGACGACGATCCGCCGATTGCCGCGGGGCGGGAAATCTGGGGCTTTCCCAAGAAATACGCCCACCCGAAGCTCGAGATCTTCAAGGACACGCTGACGGGTACGCTGGAATATGCCGGCCAGCTCGTCGCCATGGGCACCATGGGCTACAAGCATGAGAGCATGGCCGGCAATGGCGATCTGACCCGCGCCACGCTGTCGAAGACGCAAATTAATCTGAAGATGATCCCCGGCGTCGACGGCCGTCTCGAGGTCTGCCAGCTGGTGGCGATCAACCTCACCGACATCGTGGTGAAAGGCTCCTGGATCGGGCCGGGACGGCTGCATCTGGTGCCGCATGTCAATGCGCCGGTTGCGGATTTTCCGGTGCGGCGCGTGGTCGGCGCGCATCATTTCCTGGCCGATTTGACGCTGCCGTTCGGCCGTGTGGTGCATGATTACAACAAGGAAGCTGAGCAGGCCGCAACGGGCCTCGCCGCGGAGTAGGCGCCGCAGCGTGGGGCGTCTGCGACATTAAACTGTAACAAAGCCGTAATTGAATCGGTTGCGCGAGCAAACGGCCGGCGGCGCAATTTTCCGCGCCGACAACGGCGGTAGGCGAGTTCAACAGGGGGTGGTGATGGCGCGCCGTGCAATTGCCTGCGGGGCAGATCATGTTGGCTGAACAGCGCTCCGAAGTTGCCGAGACGTTGTCGTCCGTGACGGTGGAGACGGCGATCCCGGGCCTGGTCTGGGCGTTTCGCCTGCATCACGACGGCAGTGCTGAGCCGCTGCCGATCGGCACGCCAATCGAATTTTCCCATGACGGCCGGCTCTGGCTGCATTTCAACCTGACCGACGCGCGAGCGCGGGCCTGGCTCGCATCATCGCAGGTTCCCTCGCTGGCGCGCGATCTCCTGCTGTCACATGACAATTTCCAGCAGATCCACATCATCGACCACTGCGTCTATGGCGTGTTCTCCGATCTCGTCCGCGAGATCGACAAGCCGACGGAAGAGACCGGCTTCCTGCGTTTTGCCATGACCGAACGGCTCTTGATCAGCGGCCGCTATCAGGCGCTGTGTGCGGTCGATGCGACGCGGCGCCTGCTCGAGGGCGGCCGGCGCGTCGAGAGCGTGGCGGCGCTTCTGGAAAAGATCGTCGACGAGGTCGCCGACACCATGGATCGGATAGCGGACAAGATCGGCAGCGAGATCGATGCGGTAGAGGAAAAGGTGCTGGCCGGCGAAACCGGCGCCGGGATGCGCGCAAGCCTCGGCCGGCAGCGCCGCACCTGCGTGCGGCTGCATCGCCAGCTTGCCGGCCTGCGCGTGCTGTTTCACCGCCTCGAGCAGAAGAATACGGAGCATCTCAGTCCTGCACTGCGGCTGCATGCGGCAAAACTGGCGCAGCGCCTCGACGGGCTTGACCACGACATCATTGAGCTGCGCGAGCGCAGCCGCCTGCTGGAAGAAGAGCTGCATTTCAAGATGGAGGAGGAGAGCAACCGTCACCTCCATGCGCTCGCCATCGTCACCATGATGCTGCTGCCACCGACCCTGGTAACGGGCATCTTCGGCATGAACACCAAGGGGCTGCCGTTCACGGACAACGAAAGCGCCTTCCTGTGGGCGTCTGCGCTGCTGATCGGTTCCGCCGCACTGGCCTATCTGATCATGCGCAGGCTCGGCATCGTCAGGCGGCGCTGACCGGACGGGGAGCCATGTACCGCGTACTCCCCCGGGCCGTCATTGCGTTCGCGGCCGCCGCCTTCTCGGCCTGTGTCGGCACCGGCGCGCTCGCCGGTGCCAAGGACGAGAACGCGGCCGAATGGATCGCGCCCAAATGGTTCAACGACTGGCACGATGGCCTCGCCAACAAGGGCCTGAATTTCGGCGCTGTCTGGATTGGCGACAACATCGGCAACGTTTCGGGCGGAACGTCTCGCGGCGCCATCCATTTCGGCCGCTTCGATCTGTCCGTCGATGCCGATCTCGAGAAACTGGTTGGCTGGACGGGCCTGAAATTCTACGCCAACACCTATCACCTCTACGGGCGCGGGCTGTCGCGCAACTACATCCACAACCTGGCCACCATCAGCGAAATCGAGGCGCTGCCGGAATCGCGGCTTTATAACGCCTGGTTCGAGCAGAGCTTCTTCAATAACAGGCTGAGCATCAAGGTCGGCCAACAGCCGGCGGACGTCGAGTTCTTCGACAGCGAGACCGACGACCTCTTCATCAACGGCACCTTTGGTTGGCCGGCCATCAAGGCCACCAATCTTCCGGCCGGCGGCCCGGCACCGCCGATAGCGGTGCCCGGAATTCGGGTCAAGGCTCAGCTCACCGACAAGATCACCGCTTTCGGCGCCGTGTTCAACGGCAATGCCGCGCGGCCCGGCGACGGCGATCCGCAGCTGCGCGATAATCACGGCCTGGCGTTTCGCGTCAATGATCCACCCTGGGTCATCGGGCAGGTTCGCTTCGACTATGATCTCAATATCGGGGGCCGGCCGCTCGCCGGCAATTTCACGCCGGGAGGCTGGAAGCATTACGGGGATTTCGACCATCAGCGCTTCACGGCGGAGGGCTTTTCCATCGCCGATCCCAATGGGACCGGCATTCCGGCCAAGATGCGCGGCAATTATGGAATCTTCGCCGTGCTGGAGCAGGTGCTCTACCGGCCGCCGTCGGTGAAGGAGAACAGCACCTCGGCGTCGCTACCGGGCGTCACGGCGTTCGGCCGTATCGCCTACAGCCCGCCCGACCGCAACCTGATTGATCTTTATCTCGACGGCGGCATCGGTTTTGTGGGTTTTGTGCCCGGCCGCCCGCTCGACCGCTTCGGCGCGGCGATTGCCTATATGCGGATTTCCAACACCGCGCGAAACCTCGATATCGACACCCAGCTCTTCAACGGCCTGCCGAGTCCGGTGCGAAGCAACGAAACCCTGATCGAGCTGATCTACGAGGCGCACGTCAAGCCGGGCTGGCTGTTGGCGCCGTATTTCCAGTATGTGTTCCGGCCTTCCGGCGGCATTCCCAATCCAAACGATCCAAATGGCGTCGCGCGGATCGGCGATGCCGCGGTGTTCGGGCTGACCACGACGGTCAGGTACTAGGTCATAGATCGAGAAATTGGCCGGCGCGCTTAATGTCCGCTTGCCGCCCAGTAGCAGCGCAAAGGCAGCCATGCCGAGAGTTTCGAGGAGGGCCATGAGCCGACATAGCCCGGCTGCCTCAGCGCTGTCGGATCACAAGTTCCACATTCGGGCATCCTGAACGCCTTGGTCCAGAACGCCTCCTTCGATACAGCGGAGACAGCCGTAACCGACGCCTGCGGGCCGTCTAATACGTGTAGAACATCCGTTGGATTTCCTTGGTGTCGGTCGTCTTGGTCAACGCCAGCATCAGCAAGATACGTGCCTTCTGAGGGTTAAGCGTATCTGAGACGACGAAGTCGAGTTCGTCGTCCTTGGCCTCTCCATTGCGCGCGACGATGCCGTTCCCGACACGGCTGCTACGAACAATCACGACGCCCTTCTTGCGGGCCTCGACGAGAGCCGGCTCAACCGCGGGCCGAGCAAGACTGCCGTCACCCACTCCAGCATGCACGATCCCCTTAGCCCCGGCTGCGACAAAAGCGTCGATCGCGACCCGGTTCATGTTGGCATAGCCGTAGACAATATCGACTTGCGGTAGGGCATCGAGACCCGAAACGTCAAATTCGGAGTCCACCGTGTGCCGGCGCGTCGATTGACGATAGAAGTACGGTTTGTTTCCCTGCAAATAGCCGAGAAAGCCGAGTTCCGGTGTGCGGAAGGTATCTGCCGTCGAGGTGTTGGCCTTGGTTACGTCGCGAGCCGCGTTGATCTGATCGTTGAGAGCAACGAGCACGCCCTTGCCGACCGCCTCGTCGCTGCCAGCGAGGATCACGGCGTTGTAGAGGTTGATCGGCCCGTCCGCGCTGATCGCTGTCGACGGCCGCATCGCGCCGACGATGACGACAGGCTTCTTGCTCTTGACGACAAGGTTCAAAAAATAGCTGGTTTCCTCGATCGTATCAGTACCGTGCGTGATCACAATTCCATCCACGTCGTCTTGCGCGAGGAGCTCGTTGACGTGCTTTGCAAGCTTGAGCCAGTAGTCATTGTTCATGTTCTCGCTGGCGATCTGGAAAACCTGCTCGCCCTTCACGTTCGCCACCGTTTTCAATTCCGGAACTGCGTTCAAAAGGCGCTCTATGCCCACCGTTGCTGCGGTGTAACCGATTACGGTGGTGCTGCTCGCACCGCTGCCTGCGATTGTGCCACCGGTCGCCAGAACCATGACGTTGGGCAGCTGACCGGGTCCCCTCGCGTCCGCGACTGCTGAACTGAAGAGCAGCACCAAGAGCACGCTCATTGTCGCCAATATGTGATCACGCACTCGAAGCTGCCACATCCTGATCTCCCTCTAGCCTCGTCGATGCGCCCCAGTTCGCCCAGCGTGACATGATCCTCCAGCCGAGGCACCCTGTCTAGGGTAGCGACGCTTTCGGCTGGTCCGCTTCGGGTCAAAATCCGAAGAACTCACTTTGAGCACAGTTGGTCTGCTGCGCTACCGGGAGCGGACTTCCCATCCGGCCGTTTAGCAGTGCATGCCCCGATCACCTCAGGCCGGCGCGGTCGCGGCTGCCACCTTCACCGGCCGCGCGATCGCCAGCACAATCAGCGCGGCGACGATGCAGAGCGCGCCGGCGACGAAGAAGGCCGGCAGGTAAGTGGCATAGACCGTGCGCGACAGGCCAGCGCCGAAGGCGGCGGTGCCGGCGCCGAGCTGGTGGCCGGCGAAGATCCAGCCGAACACCAGGTTGGCACGCTCGGCGCCGAAGCGCTGTGCGGTGAGGCGCACCGTCGGCGGCACGGTGGCGATCCAGTCGAGACCGTAGAACACGGCAAACAGCGACAGACCATAGAAGGTGAAGTCGGAGAACGGCAGGAACAGCAGCGACAGCCCTCGCAGGCCGTAATACCAGAACAAGAGCCAGCGATTGTCGTAGCGGTCGGACAGCCAGCCCGAGACGATGGTGCCGAGGAAGTCGAAAATGCCCATCGCGGCGAGCAGGCTTGCGGCCTGCACCTGCGGGATGCCGAAATCGAGGCACATCGGGATCAGATGCACCTGGACGAGGCCGTTGGTGCTGGCGCCGCAGATGAAGAAGGTGGCGAACAGGACCCAGAACACCGTCGATTTCGAGGAGTCGCGGAGCGTGCCAAGCGCAGCCGCCATGATCGGCGCGGTGCTCGGCGGTGGCGCGGGCAGAGGCTCGCGGCCCTCATCGCCGAACGGGCGCAGGCCTACGTCGCTGGGACGGTCGCGCATCACCAGCAGGACTGCGAATGCGGCAACGCCAAGCATGACGCAAACCAGCGCCAGCGCGATCCGCCAGCCGACGCGCTCGGTGATGGCGGCAAGCGCCGGCAGGAACACCAGCTGCCCCGTAGCAACGCTCGCGGTCATGATGCCGACCACAAGCCCGCGCCGCGCCACGAACCAGCGCGTGGCGATGGTCACGCCCAAGACCAGCGCGGTCATGCCGGTGCCGATGCCGATCACCACGCCCCACAGCAGCCACAGCTGCCAGACCTTTGTCATCAGCAGCGATCCGAGCAGGCCGGACACGACGACGAGCTGCGCCGTCAGCGTCACGTTGCGCAGGCCGAAGCGGTTTATCAGCGCGGCGGCAAACGGCGCCATCAGGCCGAACAGGATGAAGCGGATCGACAGCGCCGAGGAAATCTCGGCGTTGCTCCAGCCGAACTCCTTTTGCAGGGGCACAATGAAGACGCCAGGCGCGCCGACGGTGCCGGCCGAAATCAGCGCGGCGAGGAAGGTCACGCCGACCATCGCCCAGCCATAGTGGATGTTACGTCGGGCGAGGGCGGCGGACAGCCAGTTTGAAATCATTTTGCCTCAGAGGATTTTATTCGTTGGTCTTTGAAGCAATTTGCCACAGGCCAAGCGTGGCGTGAATGCCACGCTTCCCTCGTTTCAGGACGTGCTTAGGCCACGCGCTAATGCGTGACGCGCTCGACCGCGATCGCGGTGGCTTCGCCGCCGCCGATGCAGAGTGAGGCGACGCCCCGCTTCAAATTGTTGGCTTCCATCGCATGCAAGAGCGTCACGATCAGCCGTGCGCCGGTGGCGCCGATGGGATGACCGAGCGCGCAGGCGCCGCCATGGATGTTGAGCTTCTCACGAGGAATTCCGAGATCGCGCTGCGCCGCCATGGCGACGACGGCAAAGGCCTCGTTGATCTCGAACAGATCGACGTCGCCGACGCTCCAGCCGACCTTGTCCAACAATTTGCGGATTGCCGGGATCGGCGCGGTCGTGAACCATTGCGGTTCCTGGCTGTGGGTGGCGTGGCCCTTGATCTCCGCCAGCATCGGCAGGCCTTCGCGATCGGCCAGCGAGCGCCTGGCGAGGATCAGCGCAGCGGCGCCGTCGGCATTGGCGGAAGAAGCGGCCGGCGTGATGGTGCCGCCAGCGCGGAACGCCGGCTTCAGCCCGGGAATTTTGGCGGGATCGACTTTCAGCGGATGCTCGTCATTGGCGATGATGCGCGGACCCGCCTTTTCCGCGAGCGTGATCGGCGCGATCTCGGCCTTGAAGGCGCCACCTTCCACCGCCTTGCGGGCGCGCGTCAGCGTCTCCATCGCATATTTGTCCTGGTCGGCGCGGGTGAACTGATAGGCCTCTGCGGTCGCTTCGCCGAAATCGCCCATCGAGCGGCCCGTCTCGTAGGCGTCCTCCAGCCCATCCATCATCATGTGATCGATGATGCGGTCATGGCCGGCGCGATAGCCGCTGCGCGCCTTCGCCAGCAGATAGGGTGCGTTGCTCATGCTCTCCATGCCGCCGGACAGCACGATCTCGGCCGAGCCGGCAGTGATAATGTCATGCGCCAGCATGGTCGCCTTCATGCCGGAACCGCAGACCTTGTTGACGGTGGTGGCGCCGGTGGCGTCCGGCAGCTTTGCCCCACGCGCCGCCTGTCGCGCCGGGGCCTGGCCCTGGCCCGCAGGGAGCACGTTGCCCATAAAAACCTCGTCGATCCGCTCCGGCTTGAGCTTTGCGCGCTCCAGCGCTGCCCCAATCACATGCGAGCCGAGCTTGTGGGCGGCAAGCGGCGACAAATCGCCCATGAAGCGGCCGAGCGGGGTACGGGCGGCGGAGAGGATGACGACGGGATCGTGGGCCATGGTTTTGCTCCCTGAGACGGCGGAATCCGTTGAATTATGGTCATCATATGATGCGGCGCAAAAAATGCAACGTGGCGGGCCATGATAAATTGTCGTGATCGCATGAGCCCGGCGCAGGCGCGGAGCCGCTCAGGGAAGCTCATCGAGGGCGGTCTGCACGGCCCGCTTGAATACGGAGATATCGCCGAGCTCATGCGCCAGCACTAGCGCCAGCCGGGTCAGGAACAGCGCCTCGCGCTGCTCGCCGGCGGTATCGATGGCGAGCGCCAGCGTCTCATAGGCGGCCTCCAGATCGTCGAAGGGCATCTGGCTCATGGCGGCGGAACCCCCAGGCAAAGGCGCGCGGTGTGCAGGATTTCATCGGCCGCGATGGTCTTCCAGCGTCCGGCGATGTGCAGATCGGGGCGCAGCAGATAGAGCGTGCCGGGTCTTGCGCCGTAGAGGCGGGCGATTTCGCCGTCAGCGTCGTTGATCGCATTGGCGGTAGCGCCGTTGCGCTGGATGACGAGCGCGGCAAACCGCTTGTCGAGCCGGCTGAGCTGATCGAGCAGGGCGGTTTGCTCCGCGTTGGGCGAGCCTTCGCCGAACAGAAGGGCCGTCATCCCATCGCCGGCGCGATCGAGCAGGAAACCGCCATCAGCCAGCCTGGCGTTCGGCGCGAAGCTGCCGCAGGAAGGGCCAGACGCAAACTCCGCGTCGCGATGCGCAAACGGCGTCAGGGGGCTACCCGAATAGGTGTAGGGCTGCATCTGCCGGGGATTGGCGAGGCTGCGCGGGAATTCATGTTTGAGACTGAGCGACAGCGCCGCTTCGCGGGCGAGCCGCCAGCCGCGGGTTGGCGGCGTCATGAAACGCGTGCTCTTGGTCGCGTTGGCGAAGACGTCGAGCGTCGCGCCGCGGCGTTCCGGCGAATAACTGTCGAGCAGGCGCTCGTCGGCCTCGCCCTGCAGCACGCGGGCGAGCTTCCAGGCGATGTTGTCGGCGTCGGCGAGGCCGTTGTTGAGCCCGCGCACGCCGAAGATCGGCACGATATGGGCGGCGTCGCCGATGAAGAACACGCGGCCATGACGGTAATCGTCAAGGCACAGTGTGTTGGCGGAATAGATGCTCCACCATTCCAGCTCCCACGGTTTTGTATGGCCGACATCGGCGAGGATCGCGCCGACGCGGGCGCGGATGTTCTCCTCGCGCAGCGCGGCCTCTTCGCTCTCGCCCTCGCGCAATTGATAATCCACGCGCCAGATGTCGTCGGGCTGCTTGTGGATCAGCACGGTGCCGCCGGGATTGCCGGTGGGGTCGAAGAAGGCGCGCCGCTCGGTCGGGAAATCGTGATCCATGCGGATATCGGCGATCACGTAGCGGCCTTCGTAATTCTCGCCCTTCAGCCGCAAGCCCAGCATGGAGCGGATCGGCGAGCGTGCGCCGTCGGCGGCGAGCACATAATCGGTCTCCAGCCGGTAGTTGCCATCTGGTGTGGCGACGTCGAGCGCTACGCCGCCGGCGCGGCTCTCGAGTGCAGCCACCTCGCTCTGCCAGCGCATGTCGATCAGCCCGTTGGCGGCGACCGCGTCGTGCAAATATTTCTCGATGTACTGCTGCTGCAGATTGTACATCGGCAGGTACTTTTCGCTGTCCGGATGCGGCATCTCCAGGCGAAAGATCTGCGTGCCGCGGTAGTAGCTGC
>Ga0081540_1003163_pt1 | contig 13137 bp, 9 predicted proteins | sample TabmetS2T1R1_FD_71024 | JGI IMG/M metagenome (GOLD analysis project Ga0081540, IMG submission 71024) | Tabebuia heterophylla rhizosphere microbial communities from the University of Puerto Rico - S2T1R1 | ecosystem: Host-associated > Plants > Roots > Rhizosphere ... | reverse complement strand
GACTTTGATCTGCGAGACTTCGCGACGGTAGCTCCCGAATTGAAAACCATTCCGCCCGGACCGGAATGGCTTCGCGTAGCCATGCAGCGGGTATTCGTCGATGCGATTCCGGCTCAGCACCACGGGATGCAGCAAGTGCTGCGGGACTTCCCGGCCGACATCATTGTCGGCGACGACATGCTTTTCGGCGTGTTGCCGATGCTGCTCGGGCCGCGATCGAGCCGGCCGCCGATCGTGCTGTGCGGCACGTCGTTCCTGCATTGGCGCCGCGACGACGGCGCGCCGCATTTTGCCGGCCTGCATCCGGCGACCACGGAAGAGCAGCGCGAGGATTACGCTGCGATCTATCGGGAGCACGACCGGCTCATCTATCAGCCGTTATCGAATAGTCTCAACAAAACGCTGCAGACTTTCGGTGTGGGCCCGCTGTCGCTGACCCTGTTTGACTCCGTCGTCGACCTCGCCGACGTCTATCTGCAACTGACAGTGCCGAGTTTCGAGTTTCCGCGCGCCTTTCCCCCGTCGGTACGTTTTGTCGGCAGGCCTCCGATCATCGCGGGGCAGGCGCAGCTGCCGCCCTGGGCTCACGAACTCGACGGCTCGCGCAAGGTCGTGCTGGTAACGCAGGGAACATTGGCCAATCACAATTTCGGGCTGCTGATCGGGCCGACGCTGGCGGCGCTTGCTGACGAGCCTGATTTGCTCGTGGTCGCAACGGCCGGCGGACGCCCCGTCGATGCCATCCCCGGCCCAATTCCGGACAACGCACGCCTTTCCCAGTATCTGCCGTTCGAATGGATACTGCCGAAGGTCGACGTGTTCGTTACCAACGGCGGCTACGGCAGCGTCAACCAGGCGATGAGCTATGGCATTCCGCTAGTCACGGCGGGGATGACGGAAGACAAGGCGGACGTGAACGCACGGGTCGCATGGTCTGGTGTCGGGATAGATCTGGCAACCAACGAGCCGACGCCGGAGGCGCTGCGCGAAGCCGTCCGCCTTGTGCTGGATCGTCCGATCTTTCGCAGGAAAGCGTCGTCGATCGCTGACGAATTCAGGGAGATCGACACCCGCGCCGAAATTCTCCGGGTCATCGACGATCTCGCCCGCGCGCCGAAACAAGCAGTCGGGCAGCAGAGCGCCCCGACGATGGTAACTCAACGTCGGCGTGTCGCCAGTCGCTAGGCCACGGTTGCGTTACAGCCGTAACGCAAGCGCCTTGCAGTGAAACCACCACGCATTCTTTCCGGCCGTAGCTGTCCGTGGGCGTCGCAAGTCATGCGCCCTCGGATGACTGCGGCCGCTCCTCTGCAACTCTGTTCCAGTACGTTGGGAGGATATTTCCAATGCTCGATTTGTTCTGTCTGGCCACGTTGATCGTCGCTGCCGCGCTGTTGGCCTGGTTGGGCTATCGCGCGTGGCGGGCAAGGAATGGTCTCCTGAAATGGGGCGGCGCCGGCATCGCCACCCTATTGTCGACCACCGTTACCCTGACAAGCCTGATTGCGATCGTCGGCCTGTTCAAGCTGCATGCCCGTAGCGCCCCGGCCCCGATCCTGGAAGCAGTAGGCACGCCTGAACGGATTCTGCGCGGGAAAGCGATCGCGGACGGCTTCTGCAGCGCGTGCCACTCGACGACGGGCGCACTGACAGGCGGTCTCGACGTGGGCGATCACTTTCCGGTGCCTATCGGCTCGTTCGTAGCATCCAACCTGACACCCGCCGGGCAGTTGAGCCATTGGTCAGACGGCGACATCTTTCGGGCGATTCGCAACAGCGTCGCCCCGGATGGCCGCTGGCTGATCATCATGTCCTACACCAATGCCGGCAAACTTAGCGATGATGATATCCGCGCGGTCATCGCCTATATCCGCAGCCTGCCGGCAATTGGAAAGCCTACCGACAATCAGCCGGATCATCTCAACCTGTTGGGTGTCGCGATGCTGGGCGCCGGCATGCTGCCGACCGGCAATCCGGTGATCATCGGTCCGATCACGTCCCCGCCTGCGAGTTCTACCCTGCTGTATGGCGAGTACATCCTGTCGTATCAGGACTGCCGTGCGTGCCATGGCGCCAAACTGACCGGAGGCGTGCCAGGACAGCTCGGGCCGCTCGGGCCCGATCTCAACCTTGTAAAGGGATGGAAGCTTGAGGAGTTCGTCGCCACGATGCGCACCGGCATCGATCCAAACGGCCACGAACTCGGCAAGGAAATGCCGTGGCGGTCGATCGGAAGAATGAGCGATGAAGAACTCCGCGCGATCTACGAGTACCTGACGCATTTGCCGAAATCCTGAAAGCCTCCAGCGCAAGACATGAGGCAATGCTTGACCGGCAAAGCGGCCTGGGCGCTGTGCGCGCGCGGGCCGGCTACGGATGTAACCACAGGAAGAAGGAATGCCATCCGGCCGTAACCCGTTCCGATTTGACTGCCATCCCATTCAAGAGGGAGCAGAGCGATGGCGGGTCGGATCGAAAGCACATTCCTTCGGCTGGAGCAGCGGTTGTCCGGCCGCCTGTCGAAGCCGGGCGACGAGCGTTACGCCGCCGCGACGGCGATCTGGGCGAAGCCGGTCGGCCCCATGCCGCGCGCGGTCGCGCACTGCCGCACCGCGCAGGACGTGCAATCGGCGGTCCAGGCTGCGCGCGACTGCGATCTGACACTTTCGGTCCGTGGCGGCGGTCACGACTGGGCCGGCCGCGCGCTGTGCGACGGCATCGTGATCGACCTGACCACGATGAACGATGTAATGCTGGGTCCCGACTATCGCACGGCGCTGATTTTCGGGGGCGCCCGCGCCTCGGACGTTTTCGCGATCACCGATCCGCGCGGACTCGCGGTCGTGACAGGCTCGTGCAGTTCCGTCGGCATGACCGGACTGACGCTCGGTGGCGGTTACGGATCGTTGATCGGCCGCTTCGGGCTCGCGCTCGACAATCTGCTCGCGGCGGAAGTGGTTCTGGCGGACGGCCGCATCGTCACCGCCAGCCCCAACGACGAACCGGAACTGTTCTGGGCATTGCGCGGCGGCGGCGGCAATTTTGGCGCGGTGACGGCGATGCAGCACCGCACGCACTATCTGCCGAGCGTTCGTTCGGGCATGCTGTTATTTCCGTTTGCCGAAGCAAGAGCCGTTCTCGAAGGTTGCATCGATATCATGGCTGGCGCGCCCGACGAGTTGACCGTCCAGCTCGGAGTGGTCGGCGGCCCCGATGGCGCTCCCCTGGCCATGGTTGTGCCGACCTGGTGCGGCCTGGCCGAGCAGGCCGAGGCGCGACTGGAGCCGTTCCTCGCGCTCGGAAAGATGGTCGTGAGTACATTGACGACGACGGCCTATGGGACGTCGCTCGCGATATTCGATCCATTTCTCGTCGCCGGACGGCGGGTGTTTATGGAGACGTGCTGGCTTCCTGCGCTCGACAGCCGGAGCATCGACGTTTTCATTCGGGCGATGGCGGCGGCGGCTTCACCCGGCTGCGCCATCATTACTCACGAGTTTCATGGCGCCGCTTCGCGTGTGCCGGCGACGGCGACGGCGTTCGGCCTTCGCCGTGATCACGTGCTGGTCGAGATCCTCGCGGCCTTCACCGATCGCGCGGAGCCGCGTGATGGACATTGGCATCAGCGGTGGGCGCAGGCCGCGCTGCGGGCCTTTGACGGCATCGCACTGCCCGGCGGATATCCGAATTTGCTCGCCAAGGGCGAGGCGGAACGCGCGGCAAAGAGCTACGGCGCCAACGCCGAACGGCTCATCCGGGCCAAGCGGCACTACGATCCGGACAATATTTTCAGCTCTGCAATTCCGCTGCCGGCTGATGAGCACGTCCTGGCGGCCTCTGCCTGATCAGTGAATCGCCGAATCATCCAGGTAGCCGCAGAGCCGAGTGCCTGGTGGCGCAACCATTGGCCTCATCGGAAAGACTCAAGGCGCTTTAGGCGCCGTGCAGCGAGGCACGAACGGCCGGTTCGGGCCTATTGCCGGCCGACGCCCGCCAGACACGGCCGGGCTCCCATCACGCCAATTACCGAGCTCGGCAACCGCGCCGAGGGCTTCGACATACGGCCGCATCGAAGCCATGGCGCCGGCTATCGGCGAAAGCATCGGATCGAACTAGCGGCTGTGCGCACCGTCTGCGCGAACTCGCGCAAACGGCGAAGAAGCCGTTGGCGCACATGTTTCAGATTTGCCAAGCCGAATGCCTGAAGCAACGATCGACTTTTGCAACTTCGGTTCCACGATACAACTGAGTGATGCCAAAAGGGTCGCACCTACAGCTTATGGTATCGTACTTCGATCACAATACATCACGTTCCCGAGACTTCAGCTTCAGACCACAGAAAAATGTCGTCGGAAGTAATAAATGCCCCCGTCGGACCGAAGCGCTCCAAGATGGAGATACCGCTCCAAGACGGAGATAGAAATGCCTCAGTGCGACGATGCTGACGACACGCGCCTTTGCCGGATCTCGGCGCGTGGAAAGCGTTGCTCCGATCGACCCTTCCTTTGGCGCCTTTGCCGGCTCCAATTTTTGACATCCTAGATGACGAATCAGCGTGGCTGCGGTCCGGTAGGGACAGCGGGCAGGACGGCAAAACATTTAGCCGTCGAAATTCGAATTGCAACGACCCAGACTAATGACGACAAAAGTTGAGAGATCAAATTCATGCTTGCGGATTGTGGACATATCGTTGTCGTCGATGATGACCCCTCATTGCGACAAATGGTGACCAGATATCTGGAAGACCACAACATACCGACCAAGTCGGCCTCAAACCGGTCGGAGCTCAATCGCTACCTGACCGCGACCAATCCCAGCCTGATCATCCTGGATTTGCGGCTCGGCCAGGACGATGGGCTGGACATGTTGCGCGAGATCCGCGCGCATTCGGACGTTCCGGTCATCATCACGACCGGTCATCGTCCCGACGAGATCGACCGCATCGTCGGTCTCGAACTCGGCGCCGACGATTATATCGTCAAGCCGTTCAGCCTCAGGGAATTGCTCGCCCGCGTCCGTGCCGTGCTGCGGCGGCACGAGATGGGACGGGCTGCCCGCGCCCACGATCCGGAACGAGGCGGGTACAGGTTCGACGGCTGGCAACTCGAACGGCGCAACCGCAGGCTGCTCGATCCCAATGGGACGCAGGTTGCGCTGAGCAAGGGCGAGTATGCGTTGCTGCTGGCGTTTCTCGAAGCGCCGCAGCGGCCGCTGTCGCGGGAGAACTTGTTGCAGGCTACGCGGATACATGAGGATATCTTTGACCGAAGCATCGACGTTCAGGTGTTGCGATTGCGGCGCAAGCTCGAGGTCGATCCGAGCGCGCCGCGCGTGATCCAGACCGAGCGCGGCGTCGGCTACATTTTCGCGCTCGCAGTCGAACCGTTCTAAAAACGATTCTAAACTTGATCAAAATACGGCGTCGCGACGTTACGGTTGTAACGACATTGTCTGCGCGGGTGATCATCCCGTAACTGGCGGCCATCACAGTCTCCGTGTCAGTTCACGGAGAGTCTCATGTTGAAGCGTCGACCCCTTCCATTATCGCCGGCCAACTGCCGGCTCCCTCGTCCAGCGGCATTCAGCGTTCCTGCCAGCGGGCTGTCGATCCAGACACGTCCGTACGAAACGCCGTCTTCAGTCGCTGCTCGAGGCTGACGATGCGGCTTCTCGTCCACGTGCTCGCCCGACTGGCGATCACGGCAACGTGCACCAATTCGGCGGCGGCGCCCGACCTGCGGGCCGGCCCTGCGGAAATTTCCTGCTTTCATCATCAATCTGTCGGAGTAACCGATGTTCAATTCTCAATCGGCAATCGCGGCCGTCAGGCGTGGCGGCACCCCGGGACAGGCCCCGCACATTGCATCGCGCAATGGGAGCAACGTTCCTGCTGAACAATTGACGCCGGTCGCGGAGACTACCGAAGCGGGGCCGGCCGCCGCGCAGGCAGAGGCGCCTTGGCTGTCGGTGTTGTGGCTCATTTTCGAGGGGTATGCCCTCTACGGCGCTTCCTTCCACGGATTTGCGGCCACTGCGGTCACAGCGGCGAACAGCGAAGTCGGCGCTGGCCGGTTCCGGGAAATCCCCCGACGCGAGCGACGGAAATCGATTTCGCTCGTTTCGTCTTCCGCGCGTGCCGGGTTGACGGTGGTGCAGCGTGAAGACGCTGTCGAACGAATTGCATTGGCAGAGCGGCTACCGTCGGCCGGAAGCGGCTGCGCAACGCCTGCACGCGACGCGAGCCGATACCGGTTTGTCCACCCCGGCTGGCCGACCATGATCTGGCGCGCCATCGCAGGCTGGTGGACCGAGTGGCGTCGCGAGCGCAAGATCAGGCAGGCCGTCGCCGAGTTGGCGGAATATGACGACCGGGTGCTGCGGGATATGGGATTTCCTCATCGATCGGACATCGAGCGGATCGTGAGAAACGGCCGGGACGTCTGATCTTGCCATCGGCAAGATCAACGAGGCGGTCCCATGCGGCGGCATGGGGCCGCCTCGTCACGAACTTCACAATCAAGAAGCGATACCCATATTCGGGGTTGCCGGACGGCGGGGCCAATCTGAGTGCTGGAACATGATTGCGTTGACCGGAATTCGCCGAGCATGCTGCGAAAGATCCCGTTGCCTCACCTGACCTTGCGCGGAAGAAACGTTATCGCTCGGCTGGCCCGGCATTGGCGTGGGTTTACAATGGTGTTCGTCCTGATCTCGGGCGGACTGTTGTTCTCCTCGGCAATTCCAGAGCCGTTTGCGCAGTGGCAGGAAGTGAATAGCATCGCCTCCGACGAGCCCATCACCCCCATCCCCACGCCTCGACCGGTCGATGCCTTGAAGGCCAGGCTTGGCGAGCGTCTGTTCGTGGATACTCGCCTGTCTCGCGACAATTCGCGCAGTTGCGCTACGTGTCACGACATCAGCACCAATGGCGCCAGCAAGGAGAGCCATGACCGCGGCTTCGACGGTTCGGCACTTCCGCTCAATACGCCGACCGTCTTCAACGCCGCACTCAACTTCCGCTACGGCTGGGAGGGCAAGATGCGCACCGTCGAGTCGGATGTGCAGGCTTCCTTGCAAAATCCCCAGATCCTGGGAGCCGATATCGCCGAGCTCGCGGAAAAGCTGAATGCAGATTCCGGGCTGCGCCGCGAATTCGTGGCGGCCTACGGCCGCAACGCCGACACCCGGAATATCGTCGATGCCATCGCAAGCTTCCAGCGGACCCTGATTACGCCGGGGAGCCGGTTCGACCGCTGGCTTGCAGGAGACGCCAACGCCATGTCTGCGCAGGAGGAGGACGGGTATCGCCTGTTCAAGTCCCTGGGTTGCGTCTCCTGTCACCAGGGCGTTAACGTCGGCGGCAATCTCTTTCAGCGGCACGGGATATTCCATCCGCTGGCATCGCCAAAGCCGGAAATCCTGCGCGTGCCCAGTCTGCGCAACGTCGCGACCACGCCGCCCTATTTCCATGACGGCAGCGCCGCTACGCTCGACGAGGCCGTCCGTAAGATGGGAATGGCGCAATTGAATTCGGCGCTGACGGACGAGCAGGTGAATGCGATCGTGGCCTATCTCCGAACCTTGACCGGAAAATACCGCGGCGTGCCGGTAGGAGGTGCGCCATGAGGATGACGCCCGTCGTCGTTCTGGTGTCGTTTCTGCTCCTGCTGCTGACCTGGCTGCTGCTGAGCGGTTTGAACCTGAATTCAAGCCGCTTCGACGAGCAGATCGAGGCGCTCGACCGCTTTTCGAGATTTGAGCGCGCCTTAAACCGCGAAGTGTTGACGGCGCGCGCCGGCCTGTCACGAAATTACGACAATTTGGCGCGCCTCTCCGACGCGTATGATGCGTCCGTCCAACAGTTGCGCAAAGCCGCAGATTCGGACAACGAGGAGGCCGCCGCAATCGAAATTCTGGCTGCAGGTGCGCATCGGCAGCAAGCTCTGGTCGAACAGTTCAAGAGCAGGAACGCGCTGCTGCGAAATTCCTTCGTCTATTTTGGCATATTCAGCGCTCGTCTCGCCGCTTCCGACAATACGCCGGTGGTCGCAGCCGCCACTACGCTTTCGGCCGCCATGCTGCACCTCACGCTCGATACGTCGCCGGCGGTCGCGCGCGACGTCAAGGACCGCCTGGAGCAATTGGCCCGGTTGCCGAACCCGGGCGCCGATACCGACTCGATACAGGCGGCGATCGCGCATGGCGGGCTGCTGCATGACCTGTTGCCGCTCACCGATTCCGCGCTCAGGGCGTTGATGGCCTCGGCGACCACGCGTGAGCAGGATGCGGTGCGCGCGTTGATCATGAAGCGTCAGTTCGCCGCGCGCGCATCGGCCCGCCGCTACCGCGTTTTGCTCTACGCCACGTCGTTGCTGCTGCTCGGTGCGCTGGTGTATCTCGGGCTGCAATTGCGGGCTCGCGCGGTCGCGCTGCGGCGGCGTGCCGCGTTCGAGCACGTGATTGCGGGCATATCGATGCGCTTCATCAACGCGCAGCCGCACAATTTCGATGCGGGGATCACACAGGCGCTCGCCGATATGGCCGAGTGCACCGGCAGTGACCGCGCCTATTGCGTCTCGACCGGGGCGACGCCGCAGTTGCACGTCTGGTGCAAGCCGGGCACACGCAGTTCGCCCGGCTGGCCGGAACAGGCGCCTGCGCTCGCGGCAAGGTTCGGCCCGACCTGTGACGGAACGGTCCATGTTCCGCGCGTCGATCGGCTGCCGGTCGGTGAGAACAAGGAGGCGTGCGTGGCGCTGGGTCTCGGCGGATGGGCCTGCGTGACGAATGTCAACAAGGACGGCAGCACCATTCTGCTGGGCTTCGACGCGATTGGCCGGGACTGTCAGATCACCGCCGCCGGCGAACTCGGCCTGCTCCGGATGGCGCTCGATACGATCGTCTATGCGCTCGAGCGGCACACTATGGAAAAGGAACGCGCGCGGCTGGAGGTACGGCTGCAGCAGGCCCGCCGCATGGAAACGGTGGGCACTTTCAGCAGCGGCATTGCCCACAACTTCAACAATATACTTGCCGGCATCCTCGGCCATACCGAGATGGTGGAGGAGCATCTCCCGCCGGAAGCGCGGACGCGGCGTAACTTGACCGCGATCCGGCGCGGCGCCGAGCGGGCGCGAGACCTGGTCGACCAAATCCTCACATTCGGACGCCGCCGCGAGGGAAGGCGGGAGCACGTCTGCGTCAAGATACTGGTCGCGGAAGCGAAGGCGTTGCTCGCGCCGTCATTGCCGGCGTATGTCGAGATCAAGGTCAACGAGACTTCGGAAACAGCGGTCGTCTCGGCCGAACCGGCGCAGTTGCAGCAGGTCATCCTGAACATCTGCAACAACGCGGTCCAGGCCATGGACAAGCCGGGTGTCATCGAAATCGGAATTGGGACCTGCGAGATCACCGAACCCCGGAGGCTTGGTCAGACTGCAATCGATCCCGGCCGCTTTGTCGTCGTTTCGATTTCCGATCCTGGCCGGGGCATGGACGAAGCGACACTGGAGCGGATATTCGAGCCGTTCTTTACCACGCGTCCTGCCGGCAATGGTCTTGGGCTTGCGACGGCCCGTGACATTGTTCAGGAACACAATGGTGCGCTTCAGGTAACCAGCGCGCCTGGAGCCGGAACACGTTTCGAGATCTGGCTTCAAGCCATGCCGTCACATGAACCGATACTTGTTCAGCATGCGCCTGATACGGCCGGTCGCGGCGCCGGCGAAACGGTGCTGGTGCTAGAGGCCGATCATGGACGCTTGCTGCGCCATGAGGAGATTCTGGCAGCTCTCGGCTATGAGCCGGTCGGCTTCACCGGGCCGCGCGAAGCCGAGCAAGCCTGTACAGTGCGCGCGCGCTTCGACGCCGCGCTCGTGTGTCACCAGCCCGGCGCGAACTCCGCGCTCGATTTTGCAACGAGATTGCGCAAGCTCGCGCCCAATTTGCCGATCATCCTGGCGACGGCTTCGGCGCGGGATCTGGAAGCGCCGCTGCTGGCAGCTTCCGGCGTTTCCGAAGTGGTCCATCATCCGCTGACCTCTGCTGACTTGGCCGGCGCCCTGTCGCGCTGCCTGACGAACCCCGTGGCTGCACGGCTGCAATCGTAGATGGGTCTTGGCGGGGGGAGCTTCAGGGCCAATTCCACCTACTGCGGTTCGATTCCTGCCGCCTTGATGATCCGTCCCCACTTGTCGACTTCAGCCTTGAGGAAGGCCTCGAGCGCTTCCGGTGTCGCGCGTTCTTCCTCGACCGGGGCCATGCTGAGCTCGGCGAAGCGGCCGATGAGTGCCGGATCCTTGAGGGCGGTCTGCAGGGCGGCAACCAGCGCGGTGACCACCGGCTTCGGCGTGCCGCGCGGCGCATAGAGGCCGTACCAGGTGGTGACATCGAATGCAGGAAGCCCAGCCTCGGTCGAGGTCGGCACATCGGGCAATGTCGCGACACGCTTCTTGCTGGTGATCGCATAGCCCTTGATGGTGTTGGACTGGATATGGGGCGTCGGTCCGGTGGCCGGATCACAATAGACGTCGATGTGGCCGGCGATGACGTCATTCAATGCAGGGCCGCCGCCCTTGTAATAGACCTGTGTCAGCTTGGTATCGGTCGTGCTCATGAACATCAATCCGCAGAGCTGCGAGGCGGAGCCCAATCCGACATTGCCGAACGTCATCTTGTCGCCGTCGCTGCGGATGCGGGCAACCAGCTCCTTCAAGTCCTTCGCCGGGAAATTCGGCCGCGCCACCAGGATCATCGGCACGTCGGTGACGAGGCCGATCATCGCGAAATCGCCGACCGGATCGAACGGCAATTTGGCGTAGAGCGCTGGCGCCGTCGCCTGGCCGACATGCATCAGGAGCAGGGTGTAGCCGTCGGGTGGCGCCTTCGCGACGCGGTTGGTGCCGAGCGTGCCGCCGGCGCCGACCACGTTCTCGATGACAAACGACTGCTTCAACGTCGTGCTCATCGCGGTTGCGAGGATCCGCGCGATCACGTCGCCGGGGCCGCCGGCGGAGAAGGGTACGATCATCGTGATCGGGCGGGAAGGATAATCCTGCGCCAACGCCGTGGCAGGCGGGGTGAACAGCAGCAGAAGCAGGATCAGCAATCGTACCGGAAACATCATCCAAACTCTCCCATGCGCTTCCTCTATTCGTCGGGAAGCGTCTTCTCCTTGGCCGACCGCTCGATCATGTCGAGGGCTGCCACCGCGGCCGCCTTGACGTGATCGACGCAACATCGTTCGGCGAGTTCCTCGTCACCGCTCTGGATCGCGCGCCAGATCGCGGTGACCTCGCGCAGGCTCTTGTTGATTCGCTTCGGCTGCGACATCGAGGTGATCCGCAACAGCGTGATCCGGTCGTGCAGCGGCTTGAGCATCCGTTCGACGAAACTGTTGCGACAACCGCCGATCAATGCGCCGTAGAAGTCGGTCTTGGCCTCGAGGCATCCAACCAGGTCCTGTTTGGCGGCCGCCGCCTTTAGCCGCGTCAGCGCGTCGCCGATCCGGTGCACCACGTCGGGGTCGCACAGGCGGGCGCATTCGCGGCCCGCGAATCCTTCGAGAACCGCGCGGGCGTCGTAGAGCTGCTTGGCTTCCTCGAGGCTGATCGTGCTGACTACCGGGCCGCGGTGCGGGACGGTGTTGACGAGCCCGTCAGCTTCCAGGAGCCGTAACGCCTCGCGGATCGACGGACGGCTGACGCCCATCATTTCACATAGCTCGCGCTCGACCAGCCGCTGACCCGGTTTGAGCGTGCCGGACATGATCGCCTCGCGCAGCTTCTGCGCGACCATCGCCCTGACGGTCGGGACATCCTCTATTCGAAGCGTCGACTGCAATTCAGTACGTCTGTCCATGGCCGTGGCCTTCGTTCGCGTGGCTCAGTACCGGTTTACAGGCAGAATCATCATTTCGGCAATTTGAACATGGGCTGATGCTTCAACCATCGGAAGCGTTCCTTTCCAGCTCTGACCTTCTCATGCGATCGACCAGCCTCCGTCGATCGGCAGGCTCGTGCCGGTGATGTCCTGCGCGGCTGCGCTGCAGAGGAAGACCACCAGCGCGCCGACGGCTTCCATTGCGATGAACCGGCCTGAGGGCTGCCGCGTCGCCAGATAGTTCTCAGTGGTGCTTTCCACACTCTCGCCGGCCTTCGCCGCGATGGATGCGATCTTGCCCTGGATTGCCGGCGTCGGCAGCGTGCCCGGGGCTACCGCGTTGCAGGTGATCCCGGTGCGCGCGGTTTCCAGCGCGACGGCGCGGGTGATGCCGAGGATTGCCGTCTTGGTGGTTACATAGTCGATGCGGTCCTCGACGGCACGGGTCGAGTAGATCGAGGCCATGTTGACGATGCGGCCCCAGCCGCGCTGCTTCATCGCGGGCAGCGCCAGGCGGATCAGGTGAAAGGGTGCAGACAGGTTCACCGCCAGCGCACGGTCCCATTCTTCCGGCGGAAAATGCTCCACGGCCGCGAAATGCCGGACCACGGCATTATTGACGAGGATATCGATCGCGCCGCAGCTGCCGAGCAGACCCGCCATCATGGTCTCGATGGCAGGGCGTTGCGACAGGTCGGCCTCGGCGGCAATGGCCCTGACACCGTAACGCGTGGCGAGACTCTCGGCGGCCTGCTTCGGCGCGACGAGATCATGCAGGACAATGTTCGTCCCCGCGCCGGCAAGGCTTTCCGCCACGGCCAATCCGAGGCCTGCGGTTGCTCCGGTGACGAGAGCCCATTTGTCCTTCATTTCGCTGCGCTTCCCGTTACTTCTTGTCGAGTTCGGCAAACACTTCCTTGGCGTTGCGGAAGGCATCGACGCCGGCCGGCACGCCGCAATAGATCGCCACCTGCATGAACACCTCGCGGATTTCCTCGCGGGTGGCGCCATTGGCCAGCGCACCGCGAACATGCGTCTTCAGCTCATGCGGACGGTTGAGCGCGCAGAGCATTGCCAGGTTGAGGAAGCTGCGGGTCTTTCGCTCCAGGCCCTCGCGGCCCCAGACATAGCCCCAGCAATATTCCGTCGTCAGGTCCTGCATCGGGCGGTTGAACTCGTCGGCCGATGCCAATGCCTTATCGACGAATTCCCTGCCGAGCACGCTCTTGCGGATTTCGAGGCCGCGGTCGTAAGTCG
>Ga0081540_1003162_pt1 | contig 13139 bp, 12 predicted proteins | sample TabmetS2T1R1_FD_71024 | JGI IMG/M metagenome (GOLD analysis project Ga0081540, IMG submission 71024) | Tabebuia heterophylla rhizosphere microbial communities from the University of Puerto Rico - S2T1R1 | ecosystem: Host-associated > Plants > Roots > Rhizosphere ... | reverse complement strand
GCGCGCCCGGCCCGCCCGCCACCACGGCCCAGTAGGTCTTGCCGACCCGGCCGCTCTTGAACAGTTGTCCGAGCTGGGCCAGCGCCTTGCGGTGGCGGCCGAGCACCAGGCAGCCCGACGTGTCGCGGTCGAGGCGATGGGCGAGCGCCGGCGCCCGCGGCAGCCCGAAGCGCAGGCCTGAGAAAAAGTCCTCCAGGCTTTCGCCGCCCTTCGGGCCGCGATGCACCGCCATCCCGGCGGGCTTGTCGATGACCAGCATCAACCCATCGCGATAGAGCACGCGCGCCACTATCTCTTCCGGTGTCATGGTGAACCCGCTATCACGCCCGCGCGCATGAACGAAATCACGGAACAGACTGAGGCGACCGGCTGGTGGCACCGCCTGCGCAGCGGGCTCAAGCGCACGTCGTCCTCAATCGGCGGCGCCATCACCGACCTGGTGGCGAAGCGCCGGCTCGATGACGCGACCATCGACGAGCTGGAAGAGATTCTCATCCGCGCCGATCTCGGCCTCGCGACGGCCGCGCGCATCGCCGACGCCATCCGCGACGGCCGCTACGACAAGGCCGTGACCGCCGACGACGTGAAGGCCATTCTCGCCACCGAGGTCGAAAAGGTGTTGACGCCGGTGGCGAAGCCGCTCGCCCTCGATGGCGCCAAGCCGGCCGTCGTGCTCGTCGTCGGCGTCAACGGATCGGGCAAGACCACCACCATCGGCAAGCTGGCGGCAAAGTATCGCCGGGACGGCCGCAAGGTGGTGCTGGCGGCCGGCGACACGTTTCGCGCCGCCGCGATCGATCAGCTGAAGATCTGGGGCGCCCGCACCGGCGCCGAAGTGGTCGCGCGCGAGCCCGGGGCCGATGCCGCCGGCCTTGCCTTCGACGCGTTCAGCGCCGGCCGCGCCGGCGGCGCCGACGTGGTGCTGGTCGACACCGCCGGCCGCCTGCAGAACAAGGCCGGGCTGATGAGCGAGCTCGAAAAGATCGTGCGCGTGCTCAAGAAGGTCGACGATGCCGCCCCGCACGCCGTGCTGCTCGTGCTCGACGCCACGGTGGGACAGAACGCGCTGTCGCAGGTGGAGGAGTTCGCCAAGACGGCGGGCGTGACCGGCCTCGCCATGACCAAGCTCGACGGGACCGCGCGGGGTGGGATCCTGGTGGCGATCGCGGAGAAGTTCGGCCTGCCGGTACACTTCATTGGCGTCGGCGAAGGGGTCGAGGACCTCGAGCCGTTCCAGCCGCGCGATTTCGCCCGCGCCATCGCCGGGCTCGACGCCTGACCCGCATAACGTTTCAACTGTCATCCCGGCCGAGCGCAGCGAGAGCCGGGATCCATGTACCCCTGCCCTAGCGCTAAATTCCGGCACCGGGAGACATGGGTCCCGGGTCTGCGGCGCACCACTTGCGTGCTGCGCCGCGCCCGGGATGACAGCCGAGTGAATGCCGCAGCACCGGCATGACAGCTTCGCGCCGGCGCGCTACACCAGGGTCATGAAAAAGTCGCTGCATCCGGGCGTCAAGCTCGCGCTCGACATCGGACCGCTGATCGTCTTCTTCGTCGGCAATGCGCGCTTCGGCATTTTTCCCGCCACCGCGGCCTTCATGGTGGCGATCCTCATCGCGCTCGGCGTCTCCTACGCGCTGACCCGACGGCTCCCGCTCATGGCGCTGGTGTCGGCGGTGATCGTGACCGTGTTCGGCGGCCTCACCCTGGTCCTGCACGACGAGACCTTCATCAAGGTCAAGCCGACGATCATCTACACGCTGTTCGCCGCGACGCTGCTGTTCGGCCTGATGACGCGCAAGCCGCTCCTGGAGATGGTGTTCGATTCCATGTTCAGCCTCACCGAGGAAGGCTGGCGCAAGCTCACGCTGCGCTGGTGCCTGTTCTTCTTCGCCATGGCGGTGATCAACGAGGTCGTGTGGCGCACGACCTCGACCGATTTCTGGGTGAGCTTCAAGCTGTTCGGCGCGCTGCCGCTGACCTTCCTGTTCGGCGCGCTGCAGTATCCGCTGCTGATGAAATACGACGCCAGCGCCGAGGCGGCCGGCGCAAAGGACGCGATCGATCCGCGCAACAAGGAAGCCGGGTAAGGGCTAGGCCCTTTACGCAGTCGTCATCCCGGACGCCGAGCGCAAGCGAGGCGATCCGGGACCCATATGTGGACGGCCTCCGGCTCGCAAGGGACGGCGTGGCATGGATCGAAGCGATTGCGATCATATGTCCGGTCTGTTGATGCGGTCGCACATGACCGCTGCCAAGATGGGGTCCGCGACGCGAGTTCCAAACATGTAGGCGATGTGAGCCCACCAATGGGTCCCGCGGAATGTCTCGCGTCTCCGATCGATCGATCACTCCATCTGCTCCGTCTCGAGCAAGCTTCGGCTTCAGCGCTACGAACGCTGAACTGGTTATGCCCGCATGGGGGCTGCTGGTGTGGCGCCTGCGGTTGGGCACGAGGCAAGCGAGGGGCGCGGCGCGCAGCCCCCCATAGCGGAGCGCGGTGCCCCTCGCGGGCTGCGGCGATGGTGTGGGTTATAGCGTTCACCGCTGACCATCAGCCTCCAGGCGACGCGGACCATCTTGTTGGCCAACGCCACCGCGGCAAGCTTGGGCGGTTTGCGCCGGACGAGGTCAACAAGCCACGGCGACGGATTGCCGCGACCTTTGCGCACCTGCTGAATGACGGCTGTCGCACCGGCGATCAGCACCTTGCGCAAGGTCTCGTCGCCGGCTCGCGTGATGACGCCCAGCCGCACCTTGCCGGCGGTGGAATGATCCTTCGGCGTCAGGCCCACCCAAGCCGACAAATCCCGCCCACATCGGAACGCTTGCGGATCGGTCACCTTCGTCACCAGCAGGCATGCTCCGATCGGACCGATCGTAGGCACCTCGGCCAGTCGCCGGCTCAACTCATTCTGGCGATGCCAGGCCACCAACTTGGCTTCGATCTCGCGCACCTCCGCCTTGAGCGCGGCATATTCCTGGCCATGGGCGGCAAACAACTGCTTGGCAGTCTCCGGCACCGCTGGGTCACTCTCAAGACGCGCCAACAGCGGTTCGATCTTGTTCAACCCTTTGGCCGCCACCACTCCGAACTCGGCTGCATAGCCCCGGATCGCGTTGCTCAGCTGCGTGCGGCAGCCAACCAGCCGAGCGCGCATGCCCATCAGCATCTGGGCTGCCTCCTGCTCGGCCGTCTTCACCGGGACAAACCGCATCCGGGGACGGCTCATTGCCTCGCAGATCGCCTCGGCATCGGCCGCATCGTTCTTGTTCCGCTGCACGTAGGGCTTCACGTATTGCGGCGGCAGCAGAACTGCCTCATGGCCCAACGCCTTGAGTTCGCGCGCCCAGTAGTGCGCCCCTCCGCACGCCTCCATCCCGATCCTGGTCGGCGCAAGCTTGGCGAAAAAGGGCAGAACATCACGCCGGCGAAGCTTCTTGCGCAGCACCGGCCTGTCCGCCGCGTCCACTCCATGCAGCTGGAAAACACTCTTGGACGTATCCAACCCAATTCGGATAATCTCAGGCACGGACGGCTCCCTTGTTTGAGATCTTCACCGACCTCATTCTGGCACACCGATGCCGTCGGGGGCCGTCCACCCCAACATGTACCCCTGTCTCGGCTTCATTTCTGACACCGGGGTACATGGGTCCCAGATCGCCTCGCTTGCGCTCGGCGTCCGGGATGACAACTCGCGGAGCTGTGCAAGACCGCCATACGCCGGCCCTTCCTAGACAATTCGTCGCATATCGGAGATGGTCGGCCCTCCCTGCCGCTATACGGCATATCCAGGTCCAGCCTAGACGTCGCAAATGTCCTTTCCACGCGCCTCGACCGCCCTCTCCCGCTTCACCGTTCTCGACCTCACGCGCGTGCGTGCAGGTCCCACCTGCGTTCGCCAGCTCGCCGACTGGGGCGCCAACGTCATCAAGATGGAGATGCCGCCCGATCCGTCCGGCGGCGAGCCGCTGGGCGGGCCGCGGGACGGGCCGGATTTCTACAATCTGCACCGCAACAAGCGCAGCATGACGCTGAACCTCAAGGACCCCGACGGGCTCAAGGTGTTCAAGCGCATGGTGGAGAAGGCCGACGTCGTGGTGGAGAATTTCCGCCCCGACGTGAAGAGCCGGCTGGGGATCGATTACCCGCAGCTCGCCGAGATCAATCCCAAGCTCATCTATGCCAGCATTTCCGGGTTCGGGCAGAGCGGCCCCTATCGCGACCGGCCCGGCTTCGACCAGATCGCGCAAGGCATGGGCGGCCTCATGTCGATCACCGGCCTGCCCGGACAGGGCCCGGTGCGCGTCGGCATCCCGATCGCCGACCTCACGGCGGGCCTTTTCTGCTCCCTCGGCATCCTGGTGGCGCTGCTCGAGCGGGAAAGTTCCGGACAGGGGCAGCACGTGGCCACATCGCTGCTGCAGGCGCAGATTTTCATGCTCGACTTCCAGGGCGCGCGCTGGCTGATCAACGGCGAGGTGCCGAAGCAGGCCGGCAACGACCATCCGACCAGCATCCCGACCGGCGTGTTCCAGACTGCCGACGGCTACATCAACATCGCCACCACCGGTCAGCGGATCTGGGAGCGCTTCTGCAACGCGCTGGAGGCGCCGGAGCTCCTCGGCAAACCCGAATACCAGAGCGGCGCCGAGCGGTCGAAGAACCGCAAGGCGCTCAATGCCGAAATCGACAAGCATACGGTAAAGCGCACCAGCGCCGACTGGGTAGAGCGCTTCAACAAGGCCGGCGTTCCGTGCGGTCCCATCTACAACATCGACCAGGTATATGCCGACCCGCAGGTGGAGCACCTCGACATGGCGCAGACGGTCGACAAGAAGGGCCGCACGCTGCGCATGGCCGGGCAGCCGATGTCGCTGTCGCGCACCCCGAGCCGGCTGGCAGCGCCGCCGCCCGACATGGGCGAGCACACCGATGCCATCCTGGAGGAATTCGGCTTCACGGCGAACGAGATCGCTGCGCTGCGCAAGACCAGTGCGCTATGAGGGCGCGCGATACGGAGAAACAGATGAGCACCGCGACTGTTGCGTCCGAAACCGACAAGATGCTGGCGCGCCGGGAGGGCAGCGTCGGCTACGTGATCTTCAACAATCCGGAGCGCCGCAACGCGGTCTCGCTCGACATGTGGGCGGCGGCCACGCGCATCCTCGAAGATTTCGCCCAGGATGACGCTGTCCGCGTGGTGGTGGTAACCGGGGCCGGCGGCAAGGCCTTCATCTCCGGCGCCGACATCTCCCGCTTCGGCGCCGAGCGGTCGTCGGAAGAGGCGATCGCCCGCTACAACACCACGGTCGAGAAGGCCAACAACACCTTCTACGACTTCCCCAAGCCGCTCATCGCCATGATCCGCGGCTACTGCATCGGCGGCGGCGTCGGGCTCGCGGTCTGCTGCGACCTGCGCATCTGCTCCGACAATTCGCGCTTCGGGATTCCCGCCGCCAAGCTCGGTCTCGGCTACGGCTATACCGGCATCAAGCGCCTGTCCGACCTCGTCGGACCGTCCTTCGCCAAGGAGATCTTCTACACGGCACGCCACTTCGACGCCGAGGAGGCGCGCAGCATGGGCCTCGTCAACCGCGTCGTGCCGGAGAGCGAGCTCGAGACCTACGTCAAGAGCTACGCCGACATGATCGCCGCCAACGCGCCGCTCACCATCAACGCCGTCAAGTTCATCGCCGGCCAGGTGACCAAGGAGGAAAGCCAGCGCAACATCAACCGCTGCGCCGAGATGGTGAAGCAGTGCTTCGAGAGCAAGGATTACGTCGAAGGCCGGACCGCCTTCATGGAGAAGCGCCAGCCGGTGTTTACCGGTCGGTGATCGGTGGGTGCGGCGAATAGCCAGTGGCGAACAGCGAATAGAGTGACGCCGCGAGGGTTTACCCACTACTCGCCACTCACTATTCGCTACTCACAATTCTGGAACGGAACGACATGGCCTCGGTCGAGTTGCGCAATCTGAGCAAGCAGTACGACGCCCTGACGGTGGTCGACAACGTGTCGCTGCGGATCGACCATGGGCTGCTCGTCTGCCTGCTGGGACCGTCCGGCTGCGGCAAGACCACGACGCTGCGCCTCATCGCCGGGTTCATCGAGCCGTCGGGGGGAGAGATCGCGGTTGGCGATCGCGTCGTCTCGGCGCCCGGACGCACGGTGCCGCCGGAGCGGCGCAACATGTCGATGATCTTCCAGAGCTACGCGCTGTGGCCGCACATGACGGTGGCGGAAAACATCACGTACGGGCTCAAGCTGCGCAAGCTCGACAGCGACACCATCGGCCGCAAGCTGAAGTCGATCCTCGAGACGACGCGGCTGCAGGTCCTCGCCGACCGCTACCCGGGCGAGCTGTCGGGCGGGCAACAGCAGCGCGTGGCGCTGGCGCGCGCCCTCATCGTCGAGCCGGAAACGCTGCTGCTCGACGAGCCGCTCTCCAACCTCGACGCCAACCTGCGCGAGGAGATGCGCTTCGAGGTGCGGCGCCTGCACGACGAGTATCGCTACACCACGGTCTACGTGACTCACGACCAGTCCGAGGCCATGACCACGGCCGACCTCATCGCCGTGATGAATGCCGGCAGGATCGAGCAGCTCGGGACGCCCGAGGAAATCTACGATCGGCCGCGTTCGGAATTCGTCGCCCGCTTCATCGGCTCCAGCAACGTGGTGAAGGGCAAGAACATCGCCGCGGACCGCATCGAGCTCTCCGGCACGCCGCTCCGCTGCGACGGCGCCAAGCTCGCGGCCTCCGGGGAAACGGCGGTGTCCATCCGCCAGCACGATATCCGGCTCCTGCCGAATGCTACGGGAGCGGCCGAGAACGTGGTCCCCGGCATGGTCATCCGCCAGGTCTTTCTCGGCAACAGTCGCGACTATATGGTGCAACTCGGTGACGGCACGCAGCTGCGCGTGGTGACGCCGCCGGAAGAGAACATCGCGCAGGGCGCATCCGTGTGGCTGCACCTGCCGCCGGAACGCTGCCGGGCGCTGACGGGATGAATTGTAGGGCTGCGCAAATAATGCTCTTGCACGGCTCCGCGCGTTGTCATCCCGGACGCCGAGCGCAAGCGAGGCGATCCGGGACCCATGTACCCCGGTGTCAGAAATGAAGCCGAGACAGGGGTACATGGGTCCCGGCTCTCGCGCCCTGAAGGCGCTCGGCCGGGATGACGATCGAGAGGATTCAAGCACCCAATGCCATAATGCAATCGCCCTGCCTGGAGAAGGGTCGCCGACAGTCAGTCGGCCGCCAGAGGCCCCTCACTCCATCTCGCTCGCCAGCTTGCGCAGGACGCGTAGGAAGCGGTCGCGGGAGCGGTTGCCGATGACGGCATCGAGCTTGCGCTCGTGCTCGCCCGCGCAGGCGGTGAGCTGTTGCAGCAGCCGTTCACCGCGCGAAGTCAGCGTGAGTCGATAGCTGCGCCGGTCGCTGTTCGTCTGGGTGCGGCGCACGAGTCCCCGTCGCACCAGGTCGGCCAGCAGCGGCGTCAATGTCGACTTGTCGCGGCCGTTGGCGCGGCTCAACGCAGTCTGGCTGATGCCGGGATTGTGTCCGATGAGCGTGAGGGTCGCGAACCGCCCGGGCTTCACGCCGATCTCCTTGGAGAGCCGCGAGAACGCCTGGAACGAGGCATCCTGCGCCATGCGCAGGTTGAAGCCGATCCACGCGGCGAGCGGACCGTAGTCGATCGGCTCTCCGTTTCCGTTCGTGGCCGCGGAGTCTTTTCCGCTGCGTGGACGCGACCGTCGTTTCACCGATGCACGAGCCATGACGATCGAACCGAACCGCACGACAGGAAGATTGTTTTATATCCAACCATTCCGCCTTTACAACGCATCCGACTTGGGGCTGAATATTTTGCAAATCAACGAACGCTAGGGAGGAGATGATGGCATCGCGCCGAACCGGGTGTTTGTTCGCGCTGCTCGCATCCGCCGGCTTGGTCGTCGCGCTTGGCGGCCCGGCATCCGCGCAGGACCGCACCGTCGAGCTCAAGCTGTCGCATTGGGTTCCACCGACGCATCCGCTGCAGAAGGCCATGGAGGACTGGGGCGCGTCGGTCGAGAAGGCGTCCAACGGGACGATCAAGTCGAAAATCTTTCCGGCGCAACAGCTCGGCAAGGCGTTCGACCATTACGACATGGCGCGCGACGGCATTGCCGATCTGGCCTACGTCAATCCCGGCTATCAGCCCGGCCGTTTCCCCATCATCGCGGCGGGCGAGTTGCCGTTCCTGATCGGTGACGCCAAGGGCGGCAACCGCGCCGTCGACGCCTGGTACCGCAAATACGCGGCAGCCGAGATGAAGGACGTGAAGTACTGCTTCTCCTTCATCCTCGACCCGCTGACGTTTCATTCGCGCACCAAGAAGATCGTCGTGCCGGGTGACATCAAGGGCATGAAGGTGCGGCCGTCGCATGCGACCGTGGCGGCCTGGGTGACCATGCTCGGCGGCACCAACGTGCAGGCGAGCGCGCCGGAAGTGCGCGACGTGCTGGAGAAGGGCGTCGCCGACGCGCTGACCTTCCCGTGGGGATCGGTGCTGCTGTTCGGCGTCGAGAAGGTCACCAAGTATCACATGGACGCCCCGCTGCACACGACCACCTTCCAGTGGCTGATGAACAAGGGCACCTACGACCGCATGTCGGCGGCGCAGAAGAAGGTGATCGACGACCACTGCACCACCGAGTGGGCCGGGCGCTTCGCCGATCCGTGGGCCGATTACGAGCGCGCCGGGCTGGCCAAGCTCAAGGCGGACAGCGGCCGCGAGGTCTACTCCATCACGTCCGCGCAGCTCGACGAATGGAAGAAATCCACCGAGCCGCTGCACAAGCAGTGGGCCGACAGCGTGCGCAAGGTCGGCGGCGATCCCGACACCATCATGAAGGAGCTGAATGACGCGCTGGCGCAGTACAAGGCCGCGTATTGATACGGCGCGGCGCGAATGCCGGACGTGCAGCGCAATCTTACCGACCGCATCATCGACTCCATCGAATGGACGGCGGCGTTGTTCGTGGGCGTCGTCGCGGCCGACGTCTTCATCTCGGTGCTGCTGCGCTATTTCTTCAACGCCTCGATCCCCGACTCCTACGATTTCGGCCGCCTGCTGCTCGGCATCCTGATCTTCTGGGGCATCGGCGCCACCAGCTATCGCGGCACCCACATCACCGTCGATCTCCTGTGGGCCAATGTCGGCCCCAGGCTGCAGCGGGCGATCGACGTGTTCGCCACGCTGGTGCTCCTGTTCGTGGTGTCGGTTCATTCCTGGGCGCTGTTCGACAAGGTCGTCAGCACGCGCGCCGACAACGTGCTGACCTTCGATCTCCGGCTGCCCACCTGGCCGTTCTTCGCGGTGGCCTGGCTGGGCGACGTCTCGGCCGTGTTCCTCATCGCGGTGCGCACCTACCGCCTGATCTTCCATCCCGAGCGCATCGCCCGCCCCGATCCGATCAAGCCGGTCGAATGAGACGCCCATGAGCTCCGACGCGGTCGCGGTCATCGGCTTCATCGTGCTGTTCGTGCTCATGCTTCTGCGCGTGCCGGTGGGCATGGCCATGGGCCTCGTCGGGGTGTGCGGGTACAGCTGGATCGTCGGCTTCACTCCTGCCCTGAAGAATGTCGGTCACACCACCATGCGCACCGTGACCGACTACAATTTCGCGGTGATCCCGCTGTTCCTGCTGATGGGGTCGTTCGCCTCCACCTCCGGCATGAGCCGCGAGCTGTTCCGCGCCGCCAATGCGTTCCTCGGCCATCTGCGCGGCGGCCTCGGCATCGCGACCATTGCGGCGTGCGGCGGCTTCGCGGCGATCTGCGGCTCGTCGGTGGCGACCGCCGCCACGTTTTCGCGCGTCGCCTATCCGGAGATGCGGAGCCACGGCTACCCGCAATCGTTTGCCACCGGCGTGATCGCGGCCGGCGGCACCCTCGGCATCATGATCCCGCCGTCGACCGTGTTCGCCGTCTACGGCCTCATCACCGAGCAGGACATCGGCAAGCTGTTCGTCGCCGGCATCGTGCCGGGACTGCTGGCGGTGTCGATGTACATGCTCACCATCAACGTCATCGGCTTGGCGCGGCCGGGCTTCCTGCCGGCGGGCGAGCGCGCGCCGTGGAGCGAGCGCCTCGTGGCGCTGCGCGACGTGTGGGCGGTGCTGCTCCTCTTTGTCTTCATCATCGGCGGGCTTTACGGCGGCCTGTTCACCGCCACCGAGGCGGCCGGCGCCGGTGCCGGCGGCGCCTTCGTGATCGGCATCCTGCGGCGGCGGCTGTCCGGCGCCGACATTCTTCGCTCGCTGCTGGAGACCACCCGCACCACCGCCGCGGTCTTCACCATCCTGATCGGGGCGCTGCTGTTCGGCTATTTCCTCACCGTCACGCAGACGCCGCAGAAGGTGACCGAGTTCCTCACCGGCCTCGGCATCGGCCGTTACGGCGTGCTCACCCTGATCATGCTCATGTATCTGGTGCTGGGATGCCTCATGGACGCGCTCGCCATGATCATCCTGACGGTGCCCATCGTCTTTCCGGTGATCAAGGAGCTGGGCTTCGACCCGATCTGGTTCGGCGTCATCATCGTCATGACCGTCGAGCTCGGGCTCATCCACCCGCCCGTCGGCATGAACATCTTCGTCATCAAGAGCGTGGTCGAGGACGTGAAGATATCGACGATCTTCTACGGCGTGCTGCCGTTCATCATCACCGACCTCCTCCGCCTCGCCATCCTGATCGCCTTCCCGATCCTCGCCACCTGGCTGCCGTCGCGGATGTGAACCGCGGCCTCTCGATTGTCATCCCGGCCGAGCGCCGTCAGGCGTGGCGGTGGCAATCGCGTACTACGGCACTTACACGGCGGAGGAGGCAGCCAAGACGTTGCTGGTGAAGCTCGAGGGAAGCACGTACGCCAACCTGCTCGGCGGACCGCCGCAGAAGCGGATCATCACGACGCTCACCGAGGACGAGCTGCATTTCACCAATCCCGGACGCCGGCCGGGTGACCCTGCTGACCGTCTGGCGAAGAGCGAAGGCGCAGTGGAGCGACGAAGCTTTCGCGTACGGCGCTCACTGCCGGCGCTGAAGCGAAGGCGCAGGCGGATCGTTGTCATGCAATCCATGGTCGATATGTTTTCTCGTTTTCCGGGCTTACACTGCTGGCGCGGAGGCAGATAAGCGGCTCGAATCCGCGATGCGAGGGGGAGATGCGACGCCGGAGATTTCTCACGGGCACCCTTTCGTGCGCCGCCATTTCGTCGACTGCGCGCTTTGCCTGGGGCCAGCAATTCGCCAACAAGCAGGTCCGCCTGGTTGTTCCGTTTCCCGCGGGAGGGCCGACCGACATCGTGGCCCGTCCGCTGGCACAGATGTTGGGCGAAGCCCTGAAAGCCACGATCGTCGTGGACAACCGGGGCGGCGCCGGTGGCTCGGTCGGCGCGGATGCGGTCGCTAAGTCCTCGCCCGATGGAGCGACGCTGCTCATGGGGACGGTCGGCACCCATGCCATCAATCCCAGTTTGTACAAGAAGCTGGCTTATGACGCGGTCCGCGATTTCACGCCGATCTCGCTCGTGGCGGCGGCGCCTGTGGCCATCGTGGTGCATCCAGGACTGCCGGCAGACAGCGTTGCCGAGCTGGTTGCTCTCGCCAAGCGTTCGCCTGGCAAGCTGACATTCGGTACCGCCGGCAACGGCACCCCGGGGCATCTGACCGGCGAGATGTTCAAGACCGCCGCCGAGGTGAACTTTCAGCACGTGCCCTATCGGGGAAGCGCGCCGGCCGTCACCGACCTGGTCGGCGGGCAGATCAATATCATGTTCGATCCCTTGCAGTCGGTCTTGTCGAATATCCAGGGCGGCAAGCTGCGGCCCCTCGCTGTCTCGAGCGTCCAAAGGTCACCGATCCTGCCGAATGTGCCGACGGTGGCCGAGAGCGGGTACAGGGATTTCGAGTCCACGGCGTGGTGGGCCGTGTTCGCGCCGGCCAATCTGCCGATCGATCTCGCCGCGCGTCTTGCCGACGAAGTGACCAGGGTCGTGCGCAGCGATGCGTTCCGCGAAAAGCTCGAACCGCTGGGCGTCGCACCCGTCGCGCTGGGCCGCGGCGACTTCGCCGACTTTCATCGCCGGGAGCTCGCCAAATGGGGCAAGGCCGTGCGCGACTCCGGCGCCACAATGGAATGAAACGCGGCATGAAGCTGAACGACGAGGAACAGGAGATCCTGGCCGGTCGGCAGGGGGCGCTGCCGCAACAGGCCTTGCGCCACCAGATCAGCGTCGGCGAGTTCTTCGGCGCCGCAGACTTCGTGCCGGTGACGCAGGCACACATCATGGCCGACACCGAGAGTCTCGGTGAAGCCGGCGTCAGCTACCTGGAACGCCTCGCTACCGCGGACGAGGGGCAGCGGCGGGTCAGAATTCCGACCATCACGGACCCGCGCGGCACCGATTTCTCCAAGGCCAGCATGCTGGGGCAGACTGCCGCGATGCTCGACCTCGAGCGGCGCGCGATCGAGGCCTTCGTCAAGCTCGGCGTCATCATGACGGATACGTGCATCAATTATCAGACCATACAGGCACCGATACGTCACGAGCATGTCGCGTTCGGCGACACCGGAGTCGTCATCTACTCGAATTCCGTGTGTGGCGCGCTGTCGAATTTCGAAGGCGGCCCGTCTGCGCTTGCGGCCGGCCTGACGGGACGCACCCCGCGATACGGCTTTCACCTCGACGAACAGCGCCGCGCGACAGTTCATGTTCGCGTCGACTTCGAGCCTGCTTCGCTCAACGAATGGGGAGGTCTTGGAGCGGTGATCGGAAGAATCGCCGGGAACTATTGGGCGGTGCCGGTTATCCAGGGAATCGAAAGGCCTCCCCGTTCCGACCAGCTCAAGCACTTCGGCGCCGCGATGGCGAGTTTCGGATCGACGGCCCTGTTTCACCTCGTCGGCATCACGCCGGAGGCTGCGCGCCTTGCCGACGTGGCGGCGCCGCATCTGCCCAGCCACCGCATCACCCGCGACGACGTGATGGACTTGCAAAAGTCCTATCGGAGCGACGATGCGGTCGCTGTCGTCGTCTTTTCCGCGCCCCAACTCAGCCTTTACGCGCTGCGCGATCTCGCCGA
>Ga0081540_1003161_pt1 | contig 13139 bp, 2 predicted proteins | sample TabmetS2T1R1_FD_71024 | JGI IMG/M metagenome (GOLD analysis project Ga0081540, IMG submission 71024) | Tabebuia heterophylla rhizosphere microbial communities from the University of Puerto Rico - S2T1R1 | ecosystem: Host-associated > Plants > Roots > Rhizosphere ... | reverse complement strand
GCCCGTGGCTGCGCGCGCAGCCGCGGCGTTCCGGGCTTCGACGGCCCTGACAGAGTTTTCGAACGCCCTTTCCAACACGCGCCTGCCGATGGTCCCGAGCACCAGGCCGAGCACCCGCCCCCTGAGGTTCTTGCCCTCGCGCACGACGACCACGTCAATGTTTGTAGCCCCGCTTGGCCGACGGGTGAAGGAATAGGTGTGGCCCGACGCGCCGCCCCATACATTGGAGTCGGTCGTCGTGAGGACGACGCGGTCGGGGTCGGACCAATCATAGTGCAGTCGCTCCCAGATGCCGCCCGACCCTTCCGTGACGTCGGCATGCGTGGGACCTCTGTGATGCACCTTGAGGTACACGTCCGCGCTGTTGCCAAACAGCTTCGAACGGCCGGGGCCGAAGTCGGTGAGCCCGGCAACGTATTGCTCGGGCGTCAAGGTCGTTGTCTGGCGGAGGTGGATCGTGGACATCGGAAGGCTCCTTCTCGCCGCGATGGACGCGAAATTAGTTGGAGATCGCGTTCGCCTTGCGGACCAGCACGCTGTCGCCCTCCCGGCTGATTTCGAGCCCGCCTGCCTGCTGCGGCGTTGAGAGAACGACACTCTGGCCCGGCGCCAGAACAGATACGATGCGGACCGGCGTCCCCGCCTCGCCCTGCGCGAGGGTCGTGACGACATGGAACCCATCGGGTTCAACGGTATAGTAGGCGACGCCGGACACTCCGCCGAGATCGATGCTTTTGCCCTCGATCGGCCGCAGGCCGTTGGCGTGAGCGGCCCCCAGCGAAGCCAGGGCAAATACGGCCGCGAAAAGCGTGCTGCGGATAGACATGGTAATCTCCTTTGGTTCGGGCGGCGGCTCTGTGCACGTCGCTCCCTTGCCGCAGAAGATGGTCAGGCTATCATTATCGATCAAACAGATTGGATCGATAATGGGTATCGATACCGTCAATCTAGCTCGTATCGATTTGAATCTCCTCGTTCATTTCGATGCGCTGCTCACGGAACGAAGCGTCACGCGGGCTGCGGCCCGCGTCGGCATTGGTCAGTCCGCCATGAGTCACAACCTCGCCCGCCTGAGGGAGCTGCTTGGTGACGAGCTTTTAACGCGGGGGCCAGAGGGCCTGCGCCTGACGCCAAGGGCGGTGATGTTGGTTGAGCCGGTGCGGACCACATTGGCTCAGATTCAGACGCTCGTGTCGCGAGACCAGACATTCGATCCGGCAACGGCGGTGCGAACTTTCAGGTTCGGACTGCCAGACAGCATGGAAATCCTGATCGTCCCTGCTCTCCTCGCGCGCTTGCGTGAGGTCGCCCCGGGTATCCATCTGCGGCTCTATGATATTGGCTCTTCTCCGCTCCTGGATCGTCTCGACGCCGACGAGCTGGATATCGCAATCGGCTATGACGTGTTCCCTCAGGGGCAGGCACACCATAAGCGACGCCGGCTGTTCACCGAGAGCTATTTATGTATGTTCAACGCCGAAAGGACGGGGATCGCACCCCCAATCTCGCTTGACGATTATGTGCGACTTCCTCATGTCCTGACCAGCCTGAGGCCCGGTCGCACCGCGCGCGGCGTGGTGGACGAAGCTCTGGAAAAGCTCGGGTTGCGGCGCTCGGTCGTCCTGACCACGCCACGTTTCCTCGCGGTCCCGTCCCTGGTGGCGCGCGCCCCCGTCGTCGTAACGATGCACGCGCGAATAGCTCGCTTGTTCGCCACCGAACTCGGACTAAGCCTCAGTCCGCCTCCGGTGGCGTTGCGCGAGGTGGCGGTTTCATTGCTGTGGCATGCTTCTTACGATCACGATCCAGCTCACATGTGGTTACGGCAGCTCGTGGTCCAACTGGTTGCGGACCTCTGAGCGAAATTGGCGTTAGCGGCATGAGACGAGCGGTCCCGAACGAATCCTGTCAAGGTGCTTGCGAAGCAAGGCGCCCCGCCTCGATCAGTTGTCGCCGCTGTTCTCCGTTCAGCGAACCCGCTCCAACATACTGCACCGCGCTGTTCGGATTGTAGCTTCGTTGATCCCGCCGCGTACGATCTTCGTCCTGTTCTTCCTGACGATTTGAACTGCCGTCTCCGCCGCCGAAGCCAAGCACTTCGACGATGATGACGGAAGGATGCTCGGACGGTCGCGATTGCGTGACGTCCTTCACGGCATCGTTCGCCACCTTCTGGCTCGCGTCGCCCTCGAGCTTCAAGGGAGGTATCGAGCTCTCTTTCGCCGGCAAACCTTTGACTTCACCTGAGACCTGGAAATTGTTCGCGTTCAGCACGAAGAGCGCCGCGAGATTGAGGTTACCGCTGACCCGCACGCCGGCGTCGCCGGCATTGACCGTGCCCCGCGGCGCGATCAGGTTGACGTCACCCTCCTCGACGCCGGAGAAGCCGATGATCGTGCCGATGCCACTGCCGGAGATATCGGCCTTCTCGAGTATTTTCGTCACCGCATTGACGTCGGTCTGGACCTCCGGCGCCGACGCCACGCGTGTCGTCTTGGCGCCGCGCCCCGCATCGATGTCGCCCAGCGTCGACCAGATCGTCTCGTCGCCGCCGGCGAAGGTCAGGATGCGCGAGCGGTTCACAACGACGTTGTTGTTGGCGAAGATGTTGATGTTGCCATAGCCGAGCGTGACCAGGCCGTAGCCCGCGCCCGCGTTGGTATCCAGCGCTGCAACCTGCAAACCGCCACCCGGGGTGAGCACTTCGATGTCGCCACCCGCCATGGTGCGGAACAGCGCATTGCCGATCGCCACGTCACCCTTCCAGTCCTGGCCGGGGAACAGCTTCTCGATCGCCGCATAGCCGCGGTTATAGCCGCCATTGCGCGGCCGGCCGTCTTCGCCGGGCGAGTTCTGGTCTGCCCCCGCCTCGCGAAGTTCCTGCAGATAGACCTGGCGCAGGAAGCGCTCTTGCGTGAATTGCGGCAGTGTCTTGAACCGCGTCCAGGCGTCGAGTGGCGACAGCTTTTCGCCGGTCATCTCCTCAACGAAGGAGACGAGGCCGTTGCGCACGGTCTTCACGCTGCCGCTCTTGCGGGTCTCGAAGGCGTCGGTGAGATAGAGCGGCACCAGCGTGCCATCGGAAAGCGTCGTCTTGAGGTAATCCGGCATCGAGGCGACATTCGCCGGATCGAGATAGGCGGCCGTGAAGGCTTCATAGGACGGCTGCTTGCCTTTCAACCCCGCCATCACCGTGATCGCTGCGCCCTGGTCAGGCAAGCCGAGGATTCTCGAATTGTCCAGCGGGCGGTTGGTCTCGTCGTCGTATCTCCGGTTGCCGGCGCTGTAGAGCCGTAGATCTGCGCCATAGACATCGCGGCCGGCAGAAATCAGGAGCTCCCCGGGTCCTTGAATGTCGATTTTCCCGCCGTATCGGTAGGTGGCAGTTTTCCTTTGGTAGAATCCCACAAGCATGCCCCCGATGACGTCGTTGCCGGCTTCGAGCAGGGATACGTCGGTCGGGTGAACGTTGCGCAGATTATAGTTGATGTCGCGAATATCCGTGCCTGCCCGGAACCATGTCTGCTCATTGGTCGTAATGTTGCCGGCACGGATCGTGCCTTCGCGCGCGTAGATGCGGCTCGGTTCATAGTCGTTGGCATTCGGCAATTGTTGCGGGTTCCCAAACCGGCGCATATAGCCTGCCACAGTGAGATCGAACACACCGATCTCGTTATTCAGAACTATGTGGAATGGGTCGCCGCCGCCAGACAGGTAGCCAATCGACGGCTGCAAGGGTAACGGCATCATCTCTGGTGTCGCGCGAGACATAAGGATCGAACCGGGGAACACATCGTTCCCTGCGAGGATCTGCAGCTCCGGACTCCTTCCAGGCAGCGTATAGATCAAACTCTGATTGATCACGGAGCCATTGAGGGCAGCGATGCGGACCTTCGACGGATAGAGGTTTCCGGCAAAATTATTCACGCTCCTGTATCCCGAATAGCTGCTGTCATTGCTGTTTATTTGAGTGAGATCCCTCGACAGGAATTCGGTCTGACCGACCAGGACTACGTCGCCTCCCGTTGACGTTAGGCTGAGCGCCGTGCGCTCCGTCTGGCTGCTCATGTAACCGCGCTCATAGGTCGCATCCCTACGGACGAGCAGGGGATCGAGCACTGTCTGCAGCACCAAGTCACCGGCGGTGCTCACACTGAGCGTGGCATCGCCCAGGGACAGAATGGGAGCGATCGGATACGTCGTTGTTCGCCCTTGCCAGCTGGTGAGGGTGACCTGCCGGCCGACCGCGAATTCGCCCGCCTCGATCGAGCCAGCGCCACGCCCGATATAGTAGGAGCCGGCGCGAACAGCACCGCCGGCTTCGATCGTCATGGCGCCGCCATTGCGCTGCTCGAGCAGCCTGCGTTCATCGGCGGAGCGTCCGCCGCGCACGCGGCCATTGGTCGGCAGCGCGACAGTCAGATTGTCCAGATCGCCCCCCGCACTGACCGCCACATTGCCGCCGCCGAGGGCGCCGATGCCGCTTTGGAAATTAGTGTAATCCACCCACCAGGAGCTTTGCTCGACCAGCATCGACTCTGATGAGTTCATTTTCCCCTGTCGTTTCAGCCAATCGTGGTAGTGCTGCAACTTCGAGCGATCCGTCGGCAGGACGACGTCGATGTTGCCGCCGGCCGAAATCTGAAGATGGCCGCCGTCCACGCCGTATACGGCGTTGGGCGCGGCGGTCGTGAAATCGTTGAAGACCTCAAGATCGCGCCGGCCGGCAGTATAAATCGATGCGCCGCCCTTCAATTGCAGATCGCCGGACGCGACCATGTTGATGTCGCCGGTGCCGGTGCGCACGACCGTGGACGAATAGACGGTGCCGCCGCTCGAACCCTGCTTAAGCGACGCATGAAGCATGGCGATTGTGTCCATGTTGGGCACGATCTTCGTCGTGTAGAAATCCTTGAAGGTGGAGTACCTCGTCACGACGCTGAGGCGGGTTTCGTTGCCCAGGTTGGTGCTGACTTCGACGCCGTACCACCTGTATTCGCTCTGCGGCTTGGCGGCGACATAGCTGTTCCACAAGCCGAGCACATAGCTGTAGGCCTTATCCGATGGTACGCCGAGCGTGATGAGGAAGCTGGAATTGTCACTCATTCGAGCGCAGGGATAACCGGTAGTGCAGGCGGCAGCCTCCAGCGTGGCGAGCCAATCGCTGGGATTCACGCTCCCGCTGGGCGAGCCAGCCGGGCTGAACGTTGCACCGGTGTCAAGGAACCCTCGCGCGACGACGCTGGCGATGCTGTCGATGTAGTTGTAGCCCGCCTGTTCGTTCAGAATGATTTTGCCGGCAGAACCTGCGGCCAGGCGTGCCGGGTCGGCGCTTTCGCCCAGTGGAGCTGCACCGGCCACGAGCGTCTGGCTCCATGACGAAACCGGCACCCTCGACCCATCAGCTTTGGTGATCGACGGGAACTGCACTGCATAGCCAACCGAATTCCCCGTGTTTGCGGCCGGCGAGTTGGACGCGGCGCTATAGGGAGCCTGGGCGATCTGCGGCGTCGGCGATTTAACCTCAGTTACCGACACACCCCCCGTGGATGGCCCCCGATAGAACGTAATCCCCCCATAATATTGCGGAAGGCCCGTGGCGGAGTTGTTGTAGGCTGTGAGGTTCATGCCGACGTTGCTACGGCCGCCGTTGACAATCATTGTCACACCCACCGAGGTCGTCCCCTTGACCGCGAGATAGGTCGGGTCGAGCGGGTCGGTGAACTGGAAGAAGCCGTCGGTGATGCTGCCCTTGAGGTCGATGTTGCCTTGGGCCCGCATCGTCAGCACGCCCGGCTCACCGAAAATACTGCCGCCGGTGCGGTAGACCATGGTGGTGTGGTCGCGCAGCAGGTCGCCTTCCTTGCCCGCGACGACATAGGCTTGACCCGGCAGCGCCGGAAGGAGAGTCATCACTCCAGCCGCGACCGCCGAGGCCTGGTTGACAATGCCTGCACCAAGATTCCAGTTGGACTTGAGCACGATGTCGCCGGCGTAATTGAGCTCCATCCCGGGACGGGCGTGGAAATTCGACTGGCTGGCAAGGCCGCCGAGCGCCCCGTAGGCGGCAGAGATGTCGAAGTCGCGCACGAACTCAACCAGCGTGCCGGCGCCGTAATCGGCGAGCACGTTGAGCTTGCCAGCGGCCGTGGCGGCGAGATCGAGCTCGGCCTGACCGGTGCTGTTGATCTTCACGCCGACAAAGTTGGGATTGCTCGCGAGGTTCGCGAGATCGAACTGCTTGAAACCTTCAAGCACGATCTCGCGCGCGCCGGCGATACTGCCGGCGAACGCGACGTTGACCGTGTCGACGCCCGGCTGCACGATCACCGGCGCCCGCAAGGTGACCTTGCCACCCTCGCCGCCCGCCACATCGATCAGGCCTCCCCGGATATCGAGCAAGCCACCACTGATGCCAAGCGTGATCCGCCCAGAGCCGATATGGTCGACCACATCGGTCGCGCCCGCACGCAGCAGCGCGGTGCCGGTCATGGTCAGACCGTTGCCGCCATAGATGGCGATCGAGCCGCCGTAGCGGGCACGCGCATCGATCGCGCCGGCGATGGTCACGCGGCCATGATCTGCAGCCAGCGTGAACGACTCCGTCACCGTCGTGCCGTCCACCGTGACGTCGCCGGTGCGGATGCGGAACGTGCGCGATCGGGAGAAGCCGCCCTCGTTCAGGCGCTGGTTGAGCGCGGCGAAGTTCGGCAGCGCTGATATATCGAGCGAGAACGAGCCGCCGCGCTGGCCTGCCCCCACCTGCGCCCTGATGGTGCCGTCGAGTGCTACGTTGCCACCGTCCGACGTCACGGCGAGCGAGCCGCCGCCTCCGCCGTCGGGAAGTGCCGCAAGATCGAGTACGGCGCCCGCGCCCACCAGCACCGAACCACCGTTCAAGGCGGTCAACGAGATGCGGCCCGCATTGGTATATTCGGTGACGTCGAAGAACTGCTTGCCGAAGCCACCGACATCGATCGACGCGCCGTCGGCGAGAACCACGTTGCCATTGGTGGCGGTCAGTTCCACCGTGCCGCCCAGGGCGTTGGCACGGCCGCCGAAGAGGATAGAGCTTCCGGTCAGGCTCCAGCGTGCGCCGAGGCTGTCCTGGTCTCGCGCTGGCATGGCCGTCCCATGCGCCGCAACGGTGAGCCCACCCGTCGTCGTCAGCGATTGCGCGGCGCCGCCGCGTCCGGTCAGAAGCGGCGTCTGCAAGGTCACTGCGGCGCTGCCGGCATCGAGCGAGCCTTTGCCTTCGCCGACGATGCGCGTCGTGCCGGTCAACACCACCGTGTCGAATCCGCGCAGCGCCTTCGCGCCCTGACCGAAAGCCAATTCATCCGCGACGAGATTCAATCGGCCATGGCCGACGCCTGCCGGCTCGCTGAAGGTGCTCGTCGAATTCTCCAGCACCAGCCGGCTGGCGATGACATCGATATTGCTCGTGCCATAGCCGGCGAGAACTGCCGCATCCAGGTTCACCGCACGCAGGCCGGTCAAGTCGACGGCATTGTGGAAGTCGATGCTCGTATAGCTGCGCAAGACCAGATTCTGCGTGTTGCGCAGCATGGCCAGCGCCGCCTGATCCAGCACCAGGCCGCTGCCGCCGCCAAAGCCGATGCGACCGGAGGAAACCGACAAGGTTGCGCCCGAAAGCTGCGCGCCGGGTCTCATAAAGGTGTTGCGCGTCGCGTCGATCAGCAGCGTGTTGCCGCCCGCAAGCGTCGCTCCCGCGCCGATCGTCACCACGCCGCCCGCCAAAAGGTCCACGTTCTCGCGGATCACGCGCACTGCATCACCGTTCGACAGCCGGATCAGCGCGCCCCAATCCCGCGATGGCGTCAGCACGAAATCGTCGCCCGGAATTGTGGGCGTGCCGTTGTCGCTGATCACTGGCGCCGCTTGCGGCGTCATCACGAGATCGCCTGCTCCGCGCGGCGCATTACCGCTCGCGGCGATGACACTGCCGGCGCCGATGTCGATCGTCTCGCTCGCGGCCAGGATGATCTCCGACCCCGTCAACGCCGAGCTGCTGCCGTTGCGCACGATGATGTCGTCGGCGGTCACATCCACCCGCAAGCCGCGCGGATCGCCGCTGCGCATGCCGCCGAGCAGGAGACTGCCGGCGCCAAAGTTCGAAAGGCTGGTGGCGTCGAGCACGAGATAGCCGCCCGCCCGCAGGCCACTCGCGTCCTGCTCAGCGCCTACGACCGCGATCTTCTCGGCCGCGATATCCACCAATCCGCCGCGACCGCCGTCCGCCGCCTGCGAGCGCAATTGCCCGTTCAGGATCAATTCCCGCGTCGCCTTGAACAGCACCGCGCCACCATCCATGGGCAGCCTTGGCGTGACGATCTCCTTTCCGGTGAGGCGATACTGCGTCAGCTTGAAAGCGTCGGAGGCAAAGAACGTGTTGGCGAAGGCCTCGTTGTATTCGCTGTATTTGCGGACGACGTCGCCCGACAGCACGCGCCAGGTCGACGGCACCTGATCATGGCTGCCGTCGAATGCATTGCCGCGATAGCCGGCCATGATCGCGGAGCCATCGGTCAAGCCCACCGATCTCGAACTCCACGTCCCCTGTGAGCCGCTCACCATCTGCACGGCGTAAGCGCCGGGCAGCAACGCGTAGCGTGCCGGCAAGAGCGTGTACCAGCCCGCGGGGATACCGTTGCCGCCGGCGAGCCAAATGCGCTCACCGGTGCCCGTCACCGCGCCCAGCGCCGGCATGATCGCGTACATTCCCGGACGCGTCAGCACGTCGTGCGAACCGCCGGGTCCCGTCACATGTTCCCAGGCATAGAGATCGCCGCCGCCTCGGATATCGACAACCGATCCAGCCGCAAGTTCGACGCTCGGCGCCTGGAGCGTGATGCGCTTGTCCGGCAAGGCGGTGATAGGCGTGGGGTCTCCCAGCCCGCTCGGGTTCGGCAGGCCCCACTGCTCGTTGTTGCGGAGGTTGCCATAGGGCAGGATGAGGCCGTCGCCCGAGACGGAGGTGACGCTCCCCGCGCCAAGCGTCAACTTGTCGCTCGCCTTGAGAGCGATCTGGCCGAACGGCGCTTTGATCGTGCCGCCCTGCTCAATCACCGGCGCCTCCAGCGTCAGGGAACCGCCGACCGACAGCGCCGGACCTGCAATGCCGTTCTGCTGGACGACGATCTTGTTGCTCGCCCGGATCGTCGCGTTCACCTGCGATGCCGGATAGATCTGGGCGGCCCTCAGGGTCAGAATGCCGTCGACATCGAGCAGCGCGGCCGCGCCGACACCGTTGCCGAGCACCTGGATGTCGGCGGCCTCCAGCACCGTCTGGTCGAAGCCGCGGATGCGCCCGGCGGTAACGTCGAGGAGCGAGGCTATCACGGTCAGCGTGCCGCCTGCCACGCCGCTGTTCACGGTCCCGCCGGCTAACCGGATATAGGGCGCCGACAAACGAGAGTCTTTACCATTGCCGTTCACCAACCCGCCGATGGAAATCGAGCCGCCGAGTGTGAGGTTCACGCCCTCAAGCCGGACCTGATCGCCGGACAGGGCGAGATCGGAAAATCCTCCGGATTGCAAGACCGACGGACGGAAGACCAGCCCAGCCTGCCTGGCCGCGCTGTCGGACAGGATCAGAGGCGTCGTCGCCGTGGTGGACAACGATACGGCACCGCCGCGCGCGCCGCTGCCGCCGGCCTGGCCGCGCCACGTTCCATCAATCAGTCCCTGACCCTTGACCGAAATGGAGCCGCCATTGCTGGCAAGCACGACCGGAAAGCTACCGCGCGATGCGAGCGCCCCGCCGACCTGCGCGTCGAACTCCCCGCTGGCGCCCGAGACATCGATCAACGACCCCGATTCCAGAGCGATAGAACCCGCTTCGAGGGTCACCGCGCCGCCGCCGAGCATAGCGCCGCCGCGCACTCCCCGGCCAACCGTTTCGACTAGTGCCACGCCGCTCGCGACCAGCGCAGCCGTGCCGGCGAGGGTAAACGTTCCCGATGCCGATCCCGCCGAGACGCTGATCTTTCCGGCCAGCGCCTCCAGCCGGCCATCGATCTTGATCGCGCCGCCGGCCGTACTGCCTTGAACCGCAACGGTGATGCTGCCGCCGACATCGGCCGCAACCGTGGCCCCGACTCCGATCGTCACATTGCGGCCCATAAGCGAGAGCGACGTCGGCGCAAGGTCCGCGCGCTGCGACATCGGCAGCACGATATGCGGGCCCATGTCGGCAATCGACGCGCCCGAGTCAAAGCGTATGGCATCCGTCATGTCGACGCTGCGCGGGAGTTGCCGGATGGTGGCCCCGTCCGCAACCGTAATGTCGCCACCCGAAGTGATCTGAACCGAACGGAAGCCGAGATCGGAATACAGCGCCTCCGCCAGGCGGACGGTGCCCGCGGACGATGGAGTTGCGCCCCCGATCTGGATGGACGAAGTCGTGGTCAAGGAAAGCCTGCCGCCGGACCCGGCCGCATAGCCACGCAGATCGGCCTTCGAGAGTTCCGCAGCGTCGATGCCGGCAAAAGTGATCGCGCCGGCGTCTCCTGCCTGAAGCGCGTACTTACCCTTCTGCAGTTTGTACCAGCCACCGCCGGAGACATCGAGGACTGCGCCCGGCTCGAACCGTGCATTCATGACCTCGATGCTGCCGCCGCCGATGACCGGAGCCGATACCGTTGTGGCATCCGTGCGTTGATTGACCCATTGACCGCTGACATCGATGGCGGCGCCGGAGCCAAAATACACGTTCTCCGCCAGATAGAGCTGAACGCTGCCGCCGGCCGCGCGGATCACGCCGTCGACCCTGAAATCCTGGCTGTAGGCGTCCGTGGTGTTGGCTCGAACCGCAAACGAACTGCGCGGCGCCAGCTCAAGGGTCGTGCCCTTCTCGAGCGTGAAGTTCTTCGTGACATAGAGTTCAATCGCGCCGAAGCCCGCGGCACCCAGCACATCGGAATCGAGATAGGTCGTGCGGCGCAGGAATGAATCCGCAATGCCGGTCCCGCCGGAATACCAGGACGACGCAAGCTGCGCCGTCGCGTTGAAGCCTGCCGGCAGCAGAACCGGATCGCTGGTTATGATCAGATTGCCCAGCAGCCACTGCCGATCGTCGTCGCCTTTGCCGCCGAACGTCATTGTACCCGCCTGCGCGGGTTTGCCCGAGACCGCCTGGCGGTCGCCAACGACAACCCCGCCCCAATAGCCGCCTTCGAGCACGACGCCTTCGGCCGCGTAGAACTGAATGGAGCCGGCCGCCCGGCCCTCAGTGTAACCGCGCTCGTAGCGAGCGCCGCCCGACTTGCTAAGCGGGCTCGTCCAGGTCTCCGTGACGTTCGCGCGGCCATGCGAGCGGGTGAATCCGTCGGCGAAAGCCACATAGGCCTGATCGGGCTTGGCTTGTCCGATGTCGTAGATGCGCCCGTCGGCGCCAAGCAGCTTGGTCGTCTTGATCCAGCCATCCGAATAGCGCACCGAGCCACCCGAGACGTCAAGAAGCGAACCCCACCGCGTGATCACCGAGCCGCCCGACTTCAGGGTAATCGAACCACCCTGCGTCGACAGTTCGGCGAGATTGGTCTTGCCGACGCCGACCCAGGCCGACACGTCGGCAAGCGGCGTTCCCTGCCAGGCTCCAGGAATGTAATTGCCGTCCTTGTCCGTCACCCACCGCACACCGGACATCAGGCCATCGGAAAACATTCCGCTCGCGCGCCGATCAACATAGACCTTTTGTCCGCGCAGCCAGGAATCCCGATAGAGAGGCGAGTCGCGCAGCTCGTTGATGCGCAGCTCCGCCTCGATCACGTTGCGCTCCATCGCCACCGGGACATCCTGCAACCCGGCAACGCCGAGATAGGCATCCTCGCCGATATAGATCCGGCTGCCGTCGCGCGGCGCCTCGGCTATCAATCCCGGCTCCTCGCCGGCCCACGGGTTCTTGCTCGCCACCACGCTGATGGTGCCGGCAGGGACAATGATGTTCGCTCGCGACTCGATGTCGATCAGGTCGCCGCGCAGCTCGACGCGCCCCGGCGTGTAGCGCGTCAGCAGCGACGACAGCTCCATCTCGCTGGTGTCGGACAGATCCGGCATGGCCGCCGTCACACTCCCCGACGCCAATGTCACCCTGCCGGGCGACCAGTACAGAAAGGCGTAGGTCGCACAGTCCCCCTCGCATGGTATGCCCTGACCCCAGGCCTGCAGCCGGATCGAACCATCGCGGTTGTTGAGCGCGGATGCCGCGAGCATTGCGCCATTCTGAGCAATGTCGCGCGCTGTTACCGTGATATTGCCGCGGTCGGCCTGGACGACACCATTATTCACCACGCGGTAGCCGACCGCAGCCGCCCGCGCCTGCATTTCGGGAAGAACGATGCTTTGCACGCCAGCGGTGAATTTCTCGCTGTCACCACTTTGCTGATTAAGAGTGAACAGCCAAGGCATTGGTGCCGAAACCGCCACATCAAGACCCCGCACGTTTAGATGAATCAGGCTTGTGGGGTCTGTGAGGTCGCGCTCGAGATAGGGACTGGTCCTGAGATAGATCTGCTCACCCGCAGCCATGATGACCTGGCCGTCCGGCGCCGAAATCAATCCAGAATTGACGACATGCGGCGCAAACAGCATCGCCTTGCCGCCGCTGACCGTTGCGATCTGCGCACCGGCCTGTACCAACACATCACCCGGAGGCGCGCCGATCTGGGTGCGCGGGACTTGTCTGGGATCGTCGATCGCAAAGCTCCCCTCCGGCCGCAGCTGTCCGAGATAACCGAATTGCGGCACGGAATAGGTGTCGCGACCGCCGCCACTGACAAGAGGATTGTTGATGCCTGCCATGAACTGCTGGTTCGACAGGCTCAAGCTTGACGCGACCAGGGCGCCGACGTTGACCTGGCTCGCGCCGCCAAAAATGATGCCGTTCTGGTTGATGATGTAGACCTGTCCCTCGGCCTTGATGGAGCCGAGGATCGCGCTCGGTGCGGCGCCGGGATTCATCACGCGGTTCAACGCGATCCAATTCCTGGCGTCGGCGCCGCCGGAGCGCTGGTCGAAATAAAGATCGGTCTCGCGGCCGACGTTGAACTCCTTCCAGGTCAGGATCGCCTTCTGCTCGTTCTGCTTGACCGTGACCTGGGTGCGACCGTCATTCC
>Ga0081540_1003160_pt1 | contig 13144 bp, 13 predicted proteins | sample TabmetS2T1R1_FD_71024 | JGI IMG/M metagenome (GOLD analysis project Ga0081540, IMG submission 71024) | Tabebuia heterophylla rhizosphere microbial communities from the University of Puerto Rico - S2T1R1 | ecosystem: Host-associated > Plants > Roots > Rhizosphere ... | reverse complement strand
TCGCGCCTGACGAAACGTCTGACACCTCGCGGGGCACTTGGCTGGAGGACCTGACGAGGTGTCACCTGACGAGGTGTCTGGCACCTCGCGCGGGCCCCGCGGGTCCTTGGGACGACGGCGTCCCGTCTGGGGCAAGGAGAGGCACGCTCGGCGTCCTCCCGAGGTGTCTGACACCTTGTTGAGGCGTCCTGACGAGGTGTCTGGCACCTCGTTGGGGGCACCATCTGGATGAGCAGGCATCTGACACTCGCCCCGGCGGCCTTACGAGGTGTCTGACACCTCGCGGGGGAGCCTCGCCGAGTCCGACGCCGGGTCCCACCTCGGCCGTCGCCGGGCCGCCCGTGGGATTTCCGAGGCTTTCCGGTCCGGCGCTGGCCTCGGCAGCACGGGCCCGTAAAGTGTTGGACACCAGCCTCCGGGGGCTGCTTTCCTTCGACCCGTGGAGTCGCTGTCGCCGACCGGTGGGAACCCCGGAACCCTGCTGCGTTTTTCGGCGGACCGCCGCACTCTCGCAATCCTGTTCGCAAACACCGCCCTCGTCGCCGCCGCCTGGGTCGCCAACCCAGACGGCGCGTGGAGGCCCCTGGCCATGGCCGTGCTCGGCTACACGGGCTGGCTCTGCGCCGTGGTCGCCCACAACACGGTCCACACCGCGGTCTTCAACCGCCGCTGGCTGAACTCTCTCTTCCAGGTCTGGGTGAGCCTCTCCTACGGCTTCCCGATCAGCGACTACATCCCCGGGCACAACCTCTCGCACCACCGCTTCCTCCAGGCGCGCGAGGACGTGATGCGCACCTCCAAGGTGCGCTTCCGCTGGAACCTGCTCAACGTGATGGCCTTCCCCTTCGCCGTCACGCCCTCCATCGTCCGCGGCAACACCCGCTACGGAAAGCTCAAGGGCAGCGCGGCGTGGCGGAGACAGCTGCGGCTCGAGACGTTCGTCGTCTGGGGCGTGAAGGTCGGGCTCCTCGCCCTCGACTGGCGGAACGCGCTCTGCTTCGTCGTCATCCCGCAGCTCTTCGCGAACCTCGGCATCGTCGGCATCAACTTCCTGTGGCACGACGGCTGCGATCCGGACCACCCGGTGAACCACTCGCGCAACTTCACCGGCGGGCTCCTCAATTACCTGGCCCTGAACAACGGCTACCACGGCATGCACCACGAGGAGCCGTCCCTGCACTGGAGCCTGCTCCCCGCGGCCCACGCCCGGCACATCCGCCCGGGTCTCCACCCCGCGCTCGAGCAGCGCTCACTCCTGCGCTACGCCTGGCGCACGTTCGTCTATCCCGGTCGCCGCGAGACCTTCGACGGCAAGCCCATCACCTTCCGGGAAATCGACGGCGACCTGGACTGGGTCACGCCCGAGCAGAGCTCCCGCCGGGTCGCCTGAAGCGAACCGCCCCCGCACCCATCGCGTGGGCGGAAGCGTGGACGACGCCTGCTCGCTGACCAGCGAGGTCAGCAACCGCTCCGCAGACGACCGCCCACGCTCCCCCACGCCCCACGACCCCAACGCCGCCCTGGGAGGCTGTTCCTTGCGAATGCCGGGCCAGCGCCCGACCAGGCCTCCGGCCGAGAGGAACCCAGCGCGCCGCTCGCGCGAGAGGGCAACATTTTCCGGGTCCGACTGGAGTTTCCTCCAGGCCAGGGCCATCGTGCCCGCGCCATGGCAGACACCTTCACGGCGCTGGTCGCCGAGCAGGGGGACGGGCGCACGGTGGTCAAGCGCACGTCGCTCGAGGAGGCAGCGCTACCTCCCGGTGAGGTCACCATCGACGTCGCCTACAGCTCGCTCAACTACAAGGACGGCCTCGCGCTGACCGGCCGCGGGAAGGTGATCCGCAAGTGGCCGATGGTCCCCGGCATCGATCTCGCCGGCCGCGTCCGCTCGAGCACCAGCGGGAAATTCCGCCCCGGCGACCCGGTGCTGGTGACCGGCTACGGCCTCGGCGTGAGCGCGTGGGGCGGCTTCACCCAGCGCGCGCGGGTGAAGGAGTCGGTGGTCCTGCCCATCCCCGAGGGGCTCGACGCGCGCTCCGCGATGGCCATCGGCACCGCCGGCTTCACCGCAGCGCTCTGCGTGCTCGCGCTCCAGGACCACGGAACTCTCGAGACCGAGCGCGAGCTGGTGGTCACCGGAGCGGCCGGCGGCGTGGGCTCGATCGCCGTCGCGCTCCTCGCCGCGGCCGGCAAGAAGGTCGTCGCCTCGACCGGCCGGACCTCCGAGGCGGACTACCTCCGCAAGCTCGGCGCCGCGGACCTCATCGGACGCGACGTGCTCGCGCAGAAGGGCCCGCCGCTCGCCTCCGAGCGCTGGGGCGGCGGCGTGGACACGGTCGGCGGACAGACCCTGGTCACCCTCTGCAGCCAGGTCGCGTACCGGGGCGCAGTCGCCGCGTGCGGCCTCGCCGGCGGCTCGGACTTCCCGGGCACCGTCTTCCCCTTCATCCTGCGGAACGTCGCGCTGCTGGGCTGCGACTCGGACATGACGCCCATGCCGGAGCGCGTTCGGGCCTGGAAGCTGCTGGTGGGCCACCTGGGCAAGCTGCACCTCGACGCGGTGACCCAGGAGGTCCCGATGTCCGAGCTGGTGGACTTCGCCCCGCGCATCGTCGACGGGCAGGTGCGCGGGCGGGTGGTCGTGAACGTCAATGCCTGACCACGCGATCCTCCTCACCCGGAAGCTTCCGGACGCGGTCGAGCGCCGCGCGGCACGCGACTACCGAGTGATCGCCAACCCCGACGATCGCCCGCTCACCGCCGACGAGATCGTCGCCCGGAGCCAGGAGGCGGACGCGGTCCTCTGCTGCGTCGCGGACAAGATGACCGCAGCCGTCTTCTCGCGACTTCCCCAGCGGGTGCGCATCGTCGCCAGCTTCGGCGTCGGAACGGAGCATCTCGATCTCGCCGCGGCGAAGGCACGGAGCATCGTCGTCACCAACACTCCGGAGGTCCTGACCGACGCCACCGCCGAGATCGCGCTGCTCCTTCTCCTCGGAGCCGCCCGCCGAGCCTACGAGGGACAGGCGATGCTCCGCGAGGCTCGCTGGACGGGGTGGACCCCGACGCAGCTCATGGGCCACCAGCTGAGCGGCAAGCGCCTGGGGATCGTGGGCATGGGGCGCATCGGCCAGGCCATGGCCCGTCGCGCCCGCGGCTTCGGCGTCGAGATCCACTACACCGACCAGCAGCGCCTGCCTCCCGAACGCGAGGAAGGCGCCACCTTCCATCCGACGGTCGAGGAGCTCCTCCCGCTGAGCCAGCTGCTGTCGCTCCACGCCCCGTCCACGCCCGAGACGCGCCACCTGCTCGACGCCCGACGCCTCGCCCTGCTCCCCCGCGGCGCCATCGTGGTGAACTCCGCGCGCGGAGACCTCGTGGACGACGAGGCGCTCATCGCCGCCCTGCGCTCGGGTCAGGTGCGAGCGGCGGGGCTCGACGTCTTCCAGGGAGAGCCGAATCTCAACGCCGCTTACCGGAGCCTGGAAAACACCTTTCTCCTCCCGCACATGGGCAGCGCCACCATCGAGACGCGCGAGGCCATGGGATTTCGCGCTCTGGACAACGTGGACGCGGTGCTCTCCGGTCGCCCGGCGCGGGACCGGGTGGCCTGAGCGGGCAGCGAGGGTTAGTTGGGCCCCGTGCCCCACCTCTTCGAACCGCTCACCCTGCGCTCCGTCACCCTGCCCAATCGCGTCGCCGTCTCGCCGATGTGCGAGTACAGCGCGGAGGACGGCTTCGCCAACGACTGGCACCTGGTGCACCTCGGCTCGCGCGCCGTCGGGGGCGCCGGCCTCGTCGTCGCCGAGGCGACCGGAGTCGAGGCGCGCGGACGCATCACCGCACGTGACCTCGGGCTCTGGAAGGATGCGCATGTCGAGCCGCTCGCGCGCATCGTCCGCTTCCTCGGAGCGCAGGGCGCGGTCCCCGGCATCCAGCTCGCCCACGCCGGGCGGAAGGCGAGCACCGCCGTTCCCTGGGAGGGCGGAGCCGGGGTCCCGCTCGACGCGGGCGGATGGGAGCCCATCGCCCCGAGCGCGATTCCGTTCTCCGAGCGCACGCTGACTCCGCGAGCGATGAGCTTGGCGGAGGTGGGCGAGGTCGTGCGCGCCTTCGCCGCTGCCGCGCGCCGCTCGCTGGCCGCGGGCTTCCAGCTCGTCGAGCTGCACTTCGCCCACGGCTACCTGGTGCCCGAGTTCCTGTCCCCGCTCTCCAATCTGCGCGAGGACGCGTACGGCGGCGGATTCGAGCAGCGCATCCGCCTCGCGCTCGAGATCACCCGGGCGGTCCGCGCCGAGTGGCCGGAGCGGCTCCCTCTGTTCGCGCGTCTCTCCTGCACCGACTGGGTCGAGGGCGGATGGACGCTCGACGAGAGCGTGGAGCTCGCGCGGCGGCTCGCCTCCGAGGGCGTGGACCTCGTGGACTGCAGCTCGGGCGGCCTCGTCCCTGACGCGAAGATCGACGCCGTACCGGGCTACCAGGTGCCGTTCGCCCGTCGAGTCCGCAGCGAGGCCGGTCTCCCCACCGCCGCGGTCGGGCTCATCAACACCCCCGGGCAGGCCGACGCCATCGTGCGCGGCGGCGATGCGGATCTGGTGATGCTCGCCCGGTCGATGCTCCGCGATCCCTACTGGGCCCTGCACGCGGCCGCGGAGCTCGGCCATCCCGAGGCCCGGCGCGTTCCCGTGCAGTACCTGCGCGCGTACCCCTGACCCCCTGCCCTCGGATGCGCCGGCTGGGTCCCGAGCTCTCTGGCACCGCGACCAGGGTCCGGCGGCAGACGGGGTCTCCGTACCCTCCGACTTCCGGGTGACGTATCGTCCCCACCGGCACCCGCGGCCGACGGGTGCGGGGGAAGCGCGCCCGTGAGCTCGAGCGCCCGAGTCACCTGGAGGTGGACCGCGGCGGCGTTCCTGCTGCTCGGCGCGCATGCGGGCGCACAGGAGAGCGCGCCGCCGTCACCTCCTGCGCCTCCCTCCCAGACCCCCGCTCCCGGCTCCACCAACGACTCGCGCCCGGTCGTCTCTCCACCAGCCTCCGAGCCCCCACGGCCCGTCTCCGGCTCGGCTGCTCCTTCCACCCCTCCACCCTCCGAGTCGCCACAGCCCGTCGCCGTCTCGCCCCCGCCCCCGGTCCCGCCTCCGCCCCCCGAGGTGCACCAGCACCACGGCCTCTTCGTCCACGGCGACTTCGGGTTCGGTTACCTCCGGACGAGCGGTTCGAGGGCGGGCTCTCCCTTCGTGGGCAAGGGCGCCGCGGTGGGGGCGGGGATCGCGATCGGCTGGGCCCCGGACGACGAATGGGCGTTCGCGGTCGAGGGGTGGGCCTGGAGGGCTCTGTCGCCGAGCGGCCTCGGCTCGAAGACGTCGGTCCAGCTCCAGGCCGTCGGGTTGAACGTCACGCGCTACATCGTCCCGATCGACCTCTTCGCGACGGTGGTGGTCTCCGGGACGCGCCTGGCCATCACCGATGGCGGTGACTACGTCGAGTACGACAGCTCGGACATCGGGTTCGGCCTCAAGGTGCTGCTGGGCAAGGAGTGGCGAGTGAGCGCCGACGTCGGGGTCGGAGTCGCCGCTCAGCTCTTCCTCGCCGTCAACCGGAATGGTGACGAGACGCTCGACACGCTCGGGGGCGGCCTCCTGTTCTCCTTCACCTTCCGGTAGGGCGCCCGTCCGGAGATCGAGATGCCCTCGAGATCGAGGTGCCAGACACCTCGTCTGGGGGCGCCTGTTCACCCCACCTCGAGGTGTCAGACACCTCGTATGCGTCCGACCTCGGACAGCGCTGTTCACTGTCAGCGGAGCGGGACGACCCGGCGGAACGCGCCGGGACGGCTCACGTTCCGAGGGAGAATCCATCGCACCGCAAGCAGATCTCTTCACCGTGCGTGGGACCGAGCAGTCGGTCGTGCTGCGGTGCGCCGACGAACCGCTGAATGACGGAAGCGGTTCGGTCCGGACGATGCAACATCGCGCGTCTCATGCGGCGGCCCCGGAACACACCGAAGTCCGCCCGAGCCGAGGAAGAGCCGCAAACTGCCGAGCTGTTCGACATGCACCTCGAGGGCGACGCTTTCTCGTCACGATCGTCACCCCGTCCGCACATCATGCCGCCCGGAACCAGCGCCATGGCCCGTCCCCGCCTTCGCCCGATGGATCCCGAGAGCAGCCCGCTTCCGGAGCACCTGAGCGCGCTGCCGGTCGCGATCCTCGAGACCGACGAGGACGGCACGCTCCGCACCTGGGCCGGCGCGGCCGAGCGACTCTTCGGCTGGACCGCGGCCGAGGTCCTCGGCAGCCACATCGACGCGCTCGAGCTGGTCCACGAGGCCGACCTCGCCTTCGTCGACATGGTCGTCGACCGGCTCCGGTCCGGTCACGAGCGGCACCTCGTCCACCGGAACCGCGTCCGCACCCGCTCCGGAGAGGTGCGGCACTGCGAGTGGACCCGCATCGTCCTCGGCGATCGCCCGGGCGGTCGCCCCGCCATCCTCTCCTACGTGCTCGACGTCAGCGGCCAGGTGGACGCCGAGACGGCGGCGCTCACCGCCCGCGCCGAGCTCGAGCGCTGGCTCCGCGCGAACCCCGAGGGCTGCTGCGGTCTCGACCGCGAGTGGCGCATCACCCACTGGAATCCGGCCGCCGAGCGAATGCTGGAGCGGAGCCGCGCCGAGGTGGTGGGACGGGAGCTCTGGGAAGTCTTTCCCGAGCTCCGTGGGACGAGCTTCCAGACGGCCTTCGAGGAGGCGCTCTCCGACGGCCACCTCCGCATCGTCGAGGACCGGGCGCCTCGCGGGGCCTGGTACTCGGTCACGGCGGTTCCCTCCGGCCATGGGCTGAACGTCTTCTTCTGCGAGGTCACCGGACGACGCCAGCTCGAGGAGGAGCTTCTCGCGACCGAGCGCAACGCCCGGAAGCGCAACGCCTAGCGACTCGAGGGCCGCTGCGGAAACCAGTGGCCGGCGAGCGTCGCGGTCACCAGGGTGAGCGCGTCCAGCACCCCGAACGCGACCAGGTGCCGCACCACCGCCGCCGCCGTGGGCATCCGGACTCCCAGCAGGAGGACCAGCACGGCGTGCAGGGCGAAGGTCTGTCCCAGCGCGACCAGGCCTGCGAGGAGCAACGCCTCCTGCACCCTCTCGGCCCGGAAGCGCGCGAGGAACGCCGCCACCGCCACCAGCGCCACCGCTCCCCAGGCGAGCATCGCCCAGGTCGGCGCCTCCGCCCGCGCCATCAGGACGAACGCCCCACCCAGCAGAGCGGTCCCGAGAGTGGCCGAGCCCACGGCCAGCGCGCGGCGTCCGGAGTTCATGGCTCGACCCGCACCGAGAGGTTCCCCAGCCAGCCCGCGGTGAGCCCGACCTCCATCCCGGCGGCGAGCGGCTCGGCGACGGTGGCCGCCCCGGCGAGCACCACGCTTCCGGCGGCGAGCGTCTGACCACGCGCGGCGAGCAGCGCGCAGAGCTGGACCACCGAGAGCACCGGGTCCCCGGAGATGGCCGCACCCGTCGCGCGCTGCCGGGGCGTCCCCTCGACGGACATCACCAGCTCGACCGCCGCGAGGTTGCGGCCCTCCACCTCCACCCACCGCTCGGGGAGGACGACGTGCGACGACGAGGCGTTGTCCGCGACGACGTCCGGCAGGCTGAAGTACTTGAAGTCGCGGTATCGCGAATCGAGGATCTCGAGGGCCGGACCCACACCCGTGCAGGCGGCGAGCACCCCGGCCCGGTCCGGCGCGCCCTGAAGCCCCCGGGCGAACCGGAAGGCGATCTCCGGCTCGATCTTCGGATGGAGCGTCCCCCGGAGGTGGAAGGTCCCCCGCACCACCATCGCGTCGGTGAGGACACCGTAGATGGGCAGCTCGAGGGACATCTGCTTGCGCTTCGCCTCGGAGGTCAGGCCCATCTTCATCCCGATGACCCGCTCACCCTGCGAGACTCGGAGGGCGATGCCGGCGTCCATCACCCGGTAGGCCTGGGGGAGGTCGAGGTCGGGCGCGTCGAGGGTCAGCCGCTCCACTTCCTGGCCGTGCCGCCGCGCGTCGTCCAGGTGACCCGCCAGGCGCTCGATGTCCATCTCATGCTCCTCCGCCCTCGCCGGATCCCCCCGCACCGGCCCGGGTGGCGCATACTAGTGCCTCGACCGGGGTGTGGTGAGCACTGCGAGATGGCCGAGACCGAAGCAAGAGGGCGCACACGAGGAAGGAGCAGCGGAGGCGTGCCTCGTGGCACGTCGAGCAGCGCAGGGCCGAGTCTGCGCCTCGCAGCGAGAGGATCGGCCGTCGGAGCGATCAGCACACCCCGGTCGCCACACTAGGGAGGTGGAGGTTTCATGGACGGCGTCCTCAACGTCATCGACGGTCGCGAGGTCCCGGCACGGTCCGGGGCGACGCTCCCCAACTGGGAGCCCGCCACCGGTGGGCCGCTCGGCACCCTGCCGGACTCGGACGCGTCCGACGTGGCCCAGGCGGTGGAGGCCGCCCGGCAGGCCTTCCCGGACTGGAGCGCCACCCCGGCACCCGTCCGCAGCCGCCTGCTCCGGAAGGTCGCTGACGGGCTGCGGCAGGCCCTCCCCGAGCTGGCCCGCGCCGAGTCGGTGGACTCGGGAAAGCCGCTCGCCGTGGCAACCGACGTTGACATCCCGCGGGCCATCCTGAACTTCGAGTTCTTCGCCGACGCCGCCACGCAGCTCTCCAGCGAGTGCCATCCCACCGACGGCCACGCCCTCAACTACACCCTCCGCCACCCGCTCGGCGTGGTGGGCACCATCTCCCCCTGGAACCTTCCGCTCTATCTCCTCACCTGGAAGGTGGCGCCCGCCCTGGCGGTGGGCAACACCGTGGTCGCCAAGCCGTCCGAGGTGACCCCGGTCACGGCGCACTGGCTCGGGCGGATCGCCCTCGAGGCCGGGCTTCCCCCCGGGGTGCTGAACATCGTCCACGGGCTCGGGCCCAAGGTGGGTGACGCGCTCTCCCGCCATCCGGAGATCAAGGCCATCTCCTTCACCGGGAGCACGAAGACCGGCGCGGAGATCGCCCGCACCGCGGGCCCGACCTTCAAGAAGCTGTCGCTGGAGATGGGCGGGAAGAACCCGGTGGTCATCTTCGCCGACGCCGATCTCGACGCTGCCGTCGCCACCACCGTGCGTTCGAGCTTCGCCAACCAGGGACAGATCTGCCTCTGCGGCCCGCGCATCTTCGTCGAGCGCAGCGCCTACCCCCGGGTACGCGACGCGCTGGTGGAGCGGACCCGGGAGCTGAAGGTCGGCGACCCGCTCCTGCCCGGGACCGAGCAGGGAGCGCTGGTCAGCCGCGCGCACCTGGACAAGGTGCTGAGCTACCTCGCGCTGGCCCGCGAGGAGGGCGGGCGCTTCCTCACCGGTGGCCGCCGGGCCGAGGTGGGCGGGCGGTGTCAAGGCGGCTGGTTCGTCGAGCCCACGCTCATCGAGGGGCTGGGCCCGGACTGCCGCACCAACCAGGAAGAGATCTTCGGTCCGGTCGCCGCGCTCATCCCCTTCGACTCCGAGGAGGAGGTGCTCCGCGCGGCGAACGGCGTTCGCTACGGGCTCGCCGCGTCCGTCTGGACGCGCGACCTCGTGAGGGCGCACCGCTTCAGCGCCGCCCTGGAGAGCGGCATCGTCTGGGTGAACACCTGGATGCTCCGGGATCTGCGCACGCCGTTCGGGGGGATGAAGGACTCGGGAGTGGGACGCGAGGGCGGCCAGGAAGTGCTCCGCTTCTTCACCGAGCCGCAGAACGTCTGCATCCATCTGCAAGGAGGTTGAAGGCCCATGGCGGACCGAGTGACCTCGCAGCGCGCCGCGCCCCCGGTGGGCGCCTTTCCCCACGCTCGCCGGGTGGGAAACCTCCTCTTCCTCTCGGGCATTGGTCCCCGCGTGCGCGGGAGCCACGACATTCCCGGGGTGACCCTCGATGCGCAGGGCAACGTCACCGACCACGACATCGCCATCCAGTGCAAGAGCGTGTTCGACAACGTGCGCGCCATCCTCGAGGACGCGGGCACGAGCTGGGACCGCCTGGTGGACGTGACCGTGTTCCTCACCGACATGGAGAACGACTTCGCGGTCTACAACCGCCTCTGGGCGGAGTACTTCAAGGACGCCCAGCCGTGCCGGACGACGGTCGAGGTGACCCGGCTCCCCACGCCGATCGCCATCGAGCTGAAGTGCATCGCCACGATGCCGGAGTGACCATGTCCAGGCTGCAAGCGCTCAACTTCAAGAAGTGGATCGACGAGCACCGGCATCTGCTGAAGCCCCCGGTGGGCAACCAGCAGATCTGGGCCGACCGCGAGTTCATGGTGACCGTGGTGGGCGGGCCGAACGCCCGGCGTGACTTCCACGTCAACGAGGGCGAGGAGTTCTTCTACCAGCTCGAGGGCGACATCAACCTCCACTGCCTGGTGGACGGAAGGCGAGAAGTGGTCCCCATCCGCGAGGGAGAGATCTTCCTCCTTCCTCCCAACGTGCCCCACTCGCCGCAGCGGCCACCGAACACCATCGGCCTGGTGCTCGAGCGCCGCCGGCTCGCGCACGAGAAGGACTCGTTCCTCTGGATCTGCGAGAAGTGCGGCACCGAGCTCTACCGTGAGTCGTTGCACGTGACCGACATCGTCGAGCAGCTGCCGCCGGTGTTCGAGCACTTCTACGGGAGCGAGAAGAACACGACGTGCAGCAAGTGCGGCACGCGGGCGACTCGCGCCTGATGACCGGAGCCATGCCGGTCGTCGACGTCCACACCCATCTGCTTCCCCCCGAGCTGCCCCGGTGGAAGGACCGTTTCGGCTACGGCGGCTTCATGGGCCTGCAGCCCACCGGCCCGTGCCGCGCGCGGATGGTGAAGGACGACGGACAGGCCTTCCGGGAGGTGGAAGAGAACCTCTGGGCCCCGGCGGCGCGTCTGGCCGACTGTGACCGCGCCGGCGTGGACGTGCAGGTCCTCTCCACGGTGCCGGTGATGTTCTCCTACTGGGCGAAGCCCGAGGACGGAGCCGAGGTCGCGCGGTTCCTCAACGACCACCTGGCCGGCGTCGTGGCCACCGCGCCGGCGCGGTTCGCCGGCCTCGGCACGCTCCCGATGCAGGCCCCGGCCCTGGCGGTGCGGGAGCTCGAGCGCTGCGTCCGGACGCTCGGGCTCGCCGGCGTGCAGATCGGCAGCCACGTCAACGACTGGAACCTGAGCGACCCGGCCCTCTTCGAGGTCTTCGCCGCCGCGGCCGAGCTGGGAGCGACGGTCTTCGTCCATCCCTGGGACATGATGGGCGAGGCGCGGATGCGGAAGTACTGGCTCCCGTGGCTGGTGGGGATGCCGGCGGAGGTCTCGCTCGCCATCTGCTCCGTCATCTTCGGGGGCGTCCTGGAGCGGCTGCCGACCCTGCGCATCGGCTTCGCCCACGGCGGAGGCGCCTTCCCCGGGACGCTGGGCCGCATCGAGCACGGGTTCGAGTGCCGGCCGGATCTGGTGGCGGTGGACAACCCGATTCCGCCCCGCGCGTACCTGGGACGCTTCTGGGTGGACAGCCTGGTACACGATGCGGCCATGCTCCGTCTCATCGTGACGCTGTTCGGGGAGGACCGCGTGATGCTGGGGAGCGACTACCCCTTTCCGCTCGGGGAGGCGCTGCCGGGGTCCCTCATCCGCTCGATCCCGGAGCTGACCCCGGCGCGCGCGCGGCTCCTGGGTGAGAACGCCCTCCGCTGGCTGGGCCGGCCATGCTGAGCGTCGAGGAGGGGCGGGACCTCGCCACGGACCTCGATGCGCGCGATGCGCTCGGGCCGCTCCGCGACTCCTTCCTCTTCCCGAGCGGACCGGACGGCAAGCCGGTGGTGTACCTGACCGGAAACTCGCTCGGGCTCCAGCCGCGAACAGTGAAGGACCGCGTGCAGGAGGTGCTGGACGACTGGGCCGGCCGCGGCGTCGAGGGCCACGTGCAGGGCGATTCGCCGTGGCTCCCCTACCACCACTTCCTCACCGGCCCCACCGCGCGACTCGTCGGCGCGCAGCCGGACGAGGTGGTGGTGATGAACACGCTCACCGTCAACCTCCATCTCCTGATGGTGTCCTTCTACCGGCCCACCGCCAGCCGGCACCGCATCCTCTACGAAGCCAGCGCCTTTCCCTCCGACCGGTACGCCTTCGCCAGCCAGGCGCGCTTCCACGGATTCGACCCGGCCGAGGCGCTGGTGCCGCTCTCGCCACGGCAGGGTGAGGACCTTCTCCGCCCCGAGGACCTGCTCGAGGCCATCGCCCGCCAGGGTGAGCGGCTGGCGCTGGTGCTGATCGGCAACGTGAACTACCTCACCGGTCAGGCGTTCGACGTCGCGGCCATCACCCGCGCCGGTCATGGCGTCGGGGCCACGGTGGGCTTCGATCTGGCGCACGGCGCGGGGAACCTGACCTTCCAGCTCCACGAGGACGGACCGGACTTCGCGGTGTGGTGCTCGTACAAGTACCTGAACGGCGGACCGGGTGCGCTCGGAGGGGCGTTCGTCCATGCGCGCCACCGCGAAGGACGCGGGCTCCCGCGCTTCGAGGGCTGGTGGGGCCACGACGAGGCGACCCGGTTCGAGATGGGGCCGCGCTTCCAGGGCATGCCGGGAGCCGAGGGGTGGCAGCTCTCGAATCCGCCCATCCTCTCCCTGGCCGCGCTCCGGGCCTCGATGGACCTCTTCGATGCGGTGGGAATGACCGCGCTGCGCCGCAAGTCCGAGCGATTGACCGGCCTGATGGACCGGATGCTCCGCGGCATGCCCGGGGTGGAGATCATCACCCCGGCCGATCCACTCCAGCGCGGGGCACAGCTGTCGCTGCGCATCCGGGACGCACGCGGACTGGTGTACCGGCTCGCGAAGGCGGGCGTGGTCTGCGACTACCGGGAGCCGGACACCGTGCGCGCCGCACCCGCGCCCTTCTACACACGGTTCGTCGACGTGGTGCGCTTCGCAGAGATTCTCCGGAGCCATGTCCAGGGGAAGTGACCGGACCGTGCTCGCCGGGGCGGGCCTGGTCGGCTCGCTCCTGGCGCTCTTCCTCGCCCGGCGCGGCAAGGCGGTGGAGGGGTTCGAGCGCCGCCCGGATCTGAGGCGGGCGCAGATCTCCGCCGGTCGCAGCATCAACCTCG
>Ga0081540_1003159_pt1 | contig 13145 bp, 10 predicted proteins | sample TabmetS2T1R1_FD_71024 | JGI IMG/M metagenome (GOLD analysis project Ga0081540, IMG submission 71024) | Tabebuia heterophylla rhizosphere microbial communities from the University of Puerto Rico - S2T1R1 | ecosystem: Host-associated > Plants > Roots > Rhizosphere ... | reverse complement strand
GCCCGGGCTCCATGCCCGGCGGCACCGAATTATACGCCGCCCAGCAGATGTCTTTCATGGACATCGTCTTCTCCGGCAGGCCCTTGACGCGGAAGCCGTCGATATCCCATTCGAGGTCATCCTCGTGCACCTCGAGCTTGTAGGCCGCGATCATCTGCGCCTTGGCCCGGATCTTTCGCGCGGCCATGGCGATCGCCGCGCCCGCCACCGGCGTCGAGCGCGAACCGTAGGTGCCGAGCCCGTAAGGCGCGGTATCGGTGTTGCCCTCCTCCACCATGATGTTGTCGGCGGGAATGCCGATTTCGGTGGCGATGATCTGCGCCCAGGTGGTCTCGTGTCCCTGGCCCTGGCTCTTGGTGCCCATCCGCGCGATGCCCGCACCGGTCGGATGCATGCGGATCTCGCAGGAATCGAACATCGCAATGCCCAGGATGTCGCAGTTTTTCGACGGACCGGCGCCGACGATCTCGGTGAAGAACGAAACGCCGAGACCCATGATCTCCCGGGTCTCGCCGCGCTTGAACGCGGCGCGCTGTTCGGCCTGCTCCTTGCGCAGGCCGGCATAGTCGACCGACTCCATCATCTTGCGCAGGGCCGTATGATAGTCACCGGAATCGTATTCCCAGCCCAAGGCCGAGTGATACGGGAACTGCTCCGGCTTGATGAAGTTCTTCAGCCGCAGTTCCGCCGGATCCATCCCGAGCTTCTGCGCCAGGATGTCCATCGCGCGCTCGATGCAGTACGCCGCCTCGGTGACGCGGAACGAGCAGCGATAAGCAACACCGCCCGGCGCCTTGTTGGTATAGATGCCGTCGACTGCAAGATGCGCGGTCGGGAAGTCATAGGATCCCGTCACGATGTTGAAGAAGCCGGCCGGCCATTTCGACGGGTCCGCGCAGGCGTCGAACGCGCCGTGATCGGCCAGCACGTGCACGCGCAGTCCGGTGACCTTGCCTTCCTTGGTCGAAGCGATCTCGGTCGTCATGTGATAGTCGCGCGCGAACGAGGTCGCGGTCAGGTTCTCGATGCGGTCCTCGACCCATTTCACCGGCTTCCCCGTGACGATCGAAGCCACCGCGGCGCAGATATAGCCGGGATAGGCGCCGACCTTGTTGCCGAAGCCGCCGCCGATGTCAGGCGCGATCACATGGATCTTCTGCTCAGGCAATTTTGCGATCAGCGCGACGACTGTCCGGATAACGTGTGGCGCCTGGAAGGTGCCATAGATCGTCAGTTCGCCCTTGATCTTGTCGAAGGAGCAGACGCACTGGCAGGTCTCCAGCGGCGACGGATGGGTACGATGATAGGAGATCATCTCCTTGATCGTCACCTCTGCTTTCTTGAAAGCAGCGTCGGTCATCTCCTTGTCGCCGACGGTCCACTCGAAGATGTGGTTGTGATGCTTGCGCGGGCCGTGCGCGCCGGATGTCTTGCCGGCGAGATCCTCGCGCAGCACCGGCGCATCCTTGTCCATCGCCTTGAACGGATCGATCAGTGGCGGCAGCGGTTCGTATTCGACCACCACCTTGTTGATGCCGTCATCGGCCGCGTAACGATCGGTCGCGACGACGAAGGCGACTTCCTGATTCTGAAACAGCACCTTGCCGTCGGCGAGCACCATCTGCACGTCGCCGGCGAGCGTCGGCATCCAGGCGAGGTTGACGGTCTTCAGCGTCTCGGCGGTGATGACGGCGAGCACGCCAGGCACCTTCAACGCCTCGGTATCGTCGATCTTCTTGACACGCGCATGCGCGTGCGGCGAACGGACGAAATCGCCATGCAACATGCCCGGCAGTTTCACGTCGTCGACATAGTTGCCCTTTCCTTGTGTGAAGCGGATGTCCTCGACCCGCTTGCGCTTGCAGCCCATGCCTTCAAGTGCGGCGGTGCGTTGTTCCCGCGTGGGAGTCAGGTCGTTCATTCCGCGGCCTCCTGGAATTCGACGCCATTGATCTTGGCGGCGGCGTACTGGATCGCCTTGACGATGTTCTGATAGCCGGTGCACCGGCAGATGTTGCCCGAGATGCCCATCCTGATTTCCGCTTCCGTCGGGTTTGGATTTTCCTTCAGCAGCCGCTGCGCCCGCATGATCATGCCGGGCGTGCAGAAGCCGCACTGCAGCCCATGCATCATCCGGAAACCTTCCTGCAGCGCCGAGAGCGAGCCGTCGGCATTGGCCATGCCTTCGATGGTGGTGATATCGGAGCCCTCGGCCTGCACCGCGAACATGGTGCAGGACTTCACCGACATGCCGTCGATATCGACGGTGCAGGCGCCGCAATGGGTGGTTTCGCAGCCGATATGGGTGCCGGTCATCTGCAGGTTTTCGCGGATGAAATGCACCAGCAGCGTGCGCGGTTCGACGAGGCCTTCGACCTCGGCGCCGTTCACCTTCATGGTGACGTGGGTTTTTGCCATTGCTTTCCTCCCTAAACGGCTTTGGACATGGCGCGCTGCAGCGCCCGCGCGACCATGATGCCGCCGACATGCTTGCGGTATTCGACCGGCCCGCGGGCGTCCGCGGCCGGCGACATGACGGCCTCGGCCGCGGCGGCGGCTTTCTTCAGCGTGGCCTGATCGAGGCTGGTGCCGATAACCGCTTTGGCGGCGTCCTCGGCGAGCAGCGGCGTTTCCGCAAGGTTGGTCAGGCCGATCGCGCAAGACGCGACCTTGCCGCCCGCCATCGTCAGCACGACCGCAGCCGCCGCGGTGGCGTAATCGCCGACCTTGCGCTTCAGTTTTTCATAGGCGTAGCCATGACCGGCGGCCGGAACGGGGATGGAGACCGAGGTCAGGAGTTCGCCGGGCTCGAGCGCAGTAAAGTAAGCGCCCTGGTAGAACTCGCTGGCGGCGACCTCGCGCGCGCCGGACTTGCCTTCAAGCCGGTAACTCGCGCCGAGCGTCATCATCAGCGCCGGCATGTCGTTGCCGGGATCGCCATTGGCGACATTTCCGCCGATCGTGCCGCGGTAGCGCACCTGGGGATCGGCGATCAGAAGCGCGGTTTCATGCAGGATCGGCAGCGACTTGCCAATGTCTTCTGAAGCCAGCAATTCGTGCTGGGTGGTCATCGCGCCGATCACGATTTTGTTTCCGTCGCGGCGGATGCCCTTGAGCGCGGCAACGCCATGCAGATCGACCAGATGCTCCGGCGTCGCCAGGCGGAGCTTCATCATCGGCACCAGGCTGTGGCCGCCGGCCAGCGGCCGGGCCTCGTCGCCAAGTGTCGAGAGCAGATTGACCGCGTCGGCCACTGTAGCCGGCCGGTGATAGCTGAATGGGCCAGGAATCATTCGTCTCCTCCATTCGTCCTGTTGGCGCTAGCGGGGGCGCGCGGACGTTGGGGGGGAGGCTGTCCCGGAAGCGGATTTGCCTGCAATAACAGGGACACGGACGTGGGAAATTCGCACGAAACGCAGCCTGACGCGCACGAAATGCGTCAGCCTTGGCGACCTAAAATTCAGGCTCGCCCAGGATGGACGGCCGGGGTCGGGCCATCGCCCGTCGAAACCGTCCGCGTTGCAGCCTGCTCGGGTGACGGCTTGCCCCTTTCCCCTCGTTCCGCATGCCGGGGGGCGAGGCCGAGCCGGGCTTTGACTTCGGCGATCCTGGCGCGGCTCACGGGCACGCGGTGCGGCGTGGGGCCGTCGAGTTCCACGATCGCGCCGTCCCCTTCCTTGCGAACCAGCGTGACGTGGGGAATTGCCACGATATGGCTGCGGTGCACCCGGAGGAACAGTCCGGGATCGAGCTGGGCTTCGGCCTCCGATATCGACCACGGGCACATCCGCTCCCGGGTGCCGTCATGCACCTTGGTGTAATGCGCGTCCGCCCGGACGCTCCTGACGTCAGCGGTATCGATGAAATGGGTGCCGTCGGCGCTTTCGACCGGCAGGCGCGGCGCCGGGGCCGCGCGTGGTGGCTGACCGAGGCCGCCAAGCGGGGTCGGCCGCAGCCGCGGGCCTGTCGGCGCGACGCCGGACTCGGCCGGAGAAATTTCGGCAACGAGCACGGCAGCCTCGGGAGCGGAGGTAACCGCGTCCGCCGCCTCCGCGGTTCTGCTGCGCGGATCAGGCACCAGCGACAGCAGGAAGCCCGCGGCAATCACGAAGCAAAGCAGCGCCACCACCAGCGAGAGAATTTGTGACGACGCAGCCAGCCCTTCGACATGGTGATGCGATCCCTGCGAGGCCGGAACCAGATGCGTCCCGGCCATCGCGGTGTAGTGCATGCCCGACACCGCAAAGCCGTAAACGACCGCGCTCAGCGCGAGCTGCACGCCACCCTGCCGCGCCAGGAATACACGCAGGCCGCCATAGGCCGTGGCAACCGCAATCAAGACCGACAATACGAGCATTGTATCGTCATGTGTCATGGCGAAATCGCCCGACACCCCGTGCATGCCGACATAGTGCATGCTTGCGATACCGACCCCGAGCAGCACCGCCGACGATACCACGCGGGCATTCGACGGCTCGCCGACGCTGACAAAGAACAGCGAAATCCCGACGACCAGCGCGCAAATCAGGAACGAAACGATGGTGGGAAGCACCAGATAGACCGTGCCCGCCGGCAGCGGCGCCGCCAGCATGCCGACGAAGTGCATGGTCCAGATGCCGATGGCGAGAAAGAATGCTGCGCCCGCGAGCAACAGGCGATGGCTCGCATCCGGCTTCCCGCGGATGCGCGCGGCAAGGCCGAAGCCGGTGTAACCTCCCAGGATCGCGATCACCACCGAGAGCGCGACGAGATAGGGATCGTGTCCTTCGAACATGACCGTTCTCGGCCGCCCGTCGCCACGGGCGCGCCTCCTCCAGCCGCCGAGTTTACAGGCAGATGATCTAAAATGACAATCGAACGATCGTCGCGCTCAATCGCGTGCGCGTTACCCTCTCCCGCGGGAGAGAGGGTAACCACAATTGAGGCGAAGCTCGTTCACGCGCCCGCGACGATCCCCGCCGCGACCTGGCCGCGCAGCCGTTCCAGACTGTGCAGCGTGTTGGCGCAGGCTTCCGCGACCTCGATGCCCTTGATGACGAAATGCCTGCGGAAGAATTCGTGATGCACGGCGCTGTCGTGGAATTGCTGCGGCGTCAGAACCGCGGAGAATACCGGCACCTCGGTCCGCAGTTGCACGTCCATCAGCGCCTTGATCACGGTATCGGCGACGAATTCATGGCGATAGATGCCGCCGTCGACGACGAGGCCCGCCGCCACGATCGCGGTGTAGCGCCGCGTCTTGGCGAGCAGTTGCGCATGCAGCGGGATCTCGAACGAACCCGGCACCTCGAACAGATCGACCTGCGCGCGCGGGATATGGCGCGCCTCGATCTCGGCGAGGAAGGCGATGCGGCATTCCTCGACCACGTCGCGGTGCCAGGACGACTGCACGAAGGCGACGCGCTGCGGCTTGACGAAGCGCGGGTGCACCGGCGCCGGCGGACGCTCGGGAACGCTGCTCGTTTCGGCTGTTGGGGTTTGGGATTCGACTTCAGCTTCTTGCAACATCTGATTCATGGCTTTCCTCTTTCAGGACCAGAATCAGGGCATACGGAACGACGCCGGCCCACGCGCAGAGATGCGAGGCCACCGCAAACCGTTCTCTTTCATCCGGACTGTAACCGTCGGCTTCGGAATCGCACCGAATCTGCTGACCCTTCCTCTCGGGAGAAAAGAAGGCGCTCGCGGGCTTGGGCTACGTCACCCTTACCGCCGGTGGGGATTTTCACCCCGCCCTGAGAACATCGGCCGCCCGGAATGGACGACCTGCCTGGAAATATGACGAAACGCCGGGGTGTCAGCAAGCACCTTTGGCATGGGGAATCGGCATGTCCCCATACCGCCGGGACAGGGCATGGGTCTCGCCTCTTCCACGAACGGCTTTACTTGGGCGTCGGCAATTGGGATAGCCTTGCCGGGAACAGGGGGAACCATGACATTTCATCGCCGGAATTTTCTTAAACTCGCCGGAGCGGCAGTCGCTGCGCCGGTTTTGCCGCGGCTCGCGACGGCGCTCGACTATCCGACGCGGCCGACGCGCATCGTCGCAGGCTTTGCCGCCGGCGGCGGCGTCGACATCACCGCGCGCCTGATCGGCCAGTGGCTTGCCGATCATCTCGGGCAGCCCTTCGTGGTCGAGAACCGCACCGGCGCCGGCGGCAATATCGGCACCGAGACGGTGGTGAACGCAGCCGCCGACGGCTACACGCTGCTGCTGGCGACCGTTCCGAACGCGGTCAACGCCTCGCTCTACGAAAAACTCAACTTCAACTTCGTCCGCGATATCGCGCCGGTCGCCGGCGTCATCCGCGTGCCGATGGTGGTGCTGGTCCACCCTTCCGTCCCCGTGCAGACGCTGTCCGAATTCATCGCTTATGCAAAAGCCAATCCGGGCAAGGTCAACATGGCCTCAGCCGGCAGCGGCAGCGCGCCGCACATGGCCGGCGAACTGTTCAAGATGATGACCGGCGTCGAGATGGTGCACGTGCCCTATCGCGGCCAGGGGCCTGCGATGTCGGACTTGCTCGGCGGCCAGGTGCAGATCCTGTTCGCCGCGGCGCCCGGCACCGCCGAGTACGTCAAGACCGGCAAGCTGCGCGCGCTCGCGGTGACCACGGCCGCGCGCATGCCGGAGCTGCCGGAGATTCCGGTCGTGGCGGATTCCGTGCCGGGCTATGAAGCGAGCCAGTGGTATGGTTTCGCCGCGCCGAAAAACACCCCGGCCGAGATCGTCGACAGGCTCAACAAGGAAATCAATGCGGCGATCGCCGACCCCGCCATGAAGGCGCGGCTGGCTGCGATCGGCGGCGAGGTAATGCCGGGTACGCCCGCCGATTTCGGCAGGCTGATCACGGAGGAAACCGAGAAATGGGGCAAGGTGGTCCGGACGGCCGGCATCAAGCCGGAGTGAGGCGCGGCCGCGGCGTTTACGCCGGCCTCAGGCGGCGCCGCGGCGGTTTGTTCACGGATCCTTAAAGCGGCCGCCCTAGACGTGTCTATCGTGCAACTCCTGGCCATCCGGGGCGACGCAAGAGAGACAAGCGTGACACTCGCCGCTGACGTTTCCCGCACGGATGCCGAAGGGCTCGGATACCGGGCCTGGCATACGCCCCTTCTGCAGAGCAAGGTCCTGCTGCCGATCGTCATCGCGCTCGGCGCGATGCTGGCCGGCGCGATCTACACCTGGTTTGCGGGCGAAGACGTCAACTGGGATTGGCTGAACTATCACGAGTACAATGTCTGGGCCGTGCTCAACGGCCGCTACGACATCGACGCCTTGCCGGCCGGCTTTCAGACCTACTTCAACCCGACCGTCTACTTCCCGTTCTACTATCTGCGTCACTTTCTGCCGCTGCCCTACGGCCTCATGATCATGGGCGCGGTGCATGGCCTCAACCTGCTGCTCATCTATTATCTTGTCCGTGCGCTGCTGAAAGAAGCAGCGAGTGCAAGCGCGATCGGCGCGGCCATCCTGATTGCCGCCGTCGGCCCGATGACGCTTTCGGAAGTGGGAACCAGCTTCTCCGATATTCTCACCGCGCTTCCGATCCTGGCCGGCTGCGTCCTGATCCTGTCGGCGGACGGACGTCACGGACGCTACGTTCTCGCCGGGCTGTTACTCGGCGCAGCCGTCGGGCTGAAGCTGACCAATGTGGTTTACGCGCTCGGCGCCGCCGCGGCCGTGCTCGTTGCGGCGCGCCCGGTGCTGGCGACGATCTGCCTCGGCCTTGGCGGAGCTATTGGCGCGCTCGTAGGAGGCGGTGCGTGGGGGCTGATGCTCTGGCGCGAGCTCGGCAATCCGATCTTCCCGCTCTTCAACGCCGTGTTCAAGTCCAGCGAACTGGTCCCGATCAACATCATGGACTGGCAGTTCATGCCCCGTGGCATGCTGGACGCGCTGGCCTATCCTTTCTACTGGCTGGTCGGCGATAACAGGAGTTCGGAACATCCGTTCCGCGATGCGCGATTTGCGGTCGCCATGGTGCTGATATTGGTCGGCATCGGAAAATCTCTCGTCAGCCGCAGCACGATCTTCACGCGCCGCGACGTTCAGTTCCTGCTGTTCTTCGCCGTGTCCTATACGGCGTGGCTCGGACTGTTCTCGATACAGCGCTACGCCATCGTGCTGGAATTGATGTGCGCGCCCCTGATCGTTCTGCTGATTGCGCGATGCGTTGCCGGCCCGGCCGCGCCGGCCGCATCTGCGGTGCGCATAAATTCCGTGGCGATCGCGACGGCGCTATTCATCGCACTGTGGTCGCAACCTGGGGACTGGTTCCGCCGCCCCTGGTCCAATGCGTACAATCCGGCCATTGCAGAACCGCTTCGGCAACCGGCGGCATACTTCCTGCTCGACAAGCCGCTGGCCTATATCGCTCCGCTGCTGCCGCCGCAGTCGCGGTTCTACCAGATCGCCGACATCGCCATGCCGGTCGTGCCTGGCGGCGAGTTCGATCAGCGTATCCGCGCCGGACTAAACTCCCCGCTGCCGGGCGGCGTGTGGGAAATGCACACGCGCGGCAAGCCGGTCCGCGAGCGATTGCTGGAGCGATACGGCCTGCGGGTGGATACTTCCAGACCGTGCGTCGAAATCGAAGGCGCGCAGCAAACGATGGCGATCGAGGCCTGCCCGCTGGCTGCGCGCGAGAAATAGAACCGCAGAGTCTGCGTCAACCTTTCAAGCAGCCTGTTGAGAATCTTCTCGGGCTGCGTGGCACGAACGAAATCGCAGTGGATATTCTTTGCGGGTGTGGATGCCGAAGGTGGCATTTCGAGCACCGCTCCTTTTAATTGCCTTGATCGCATCGATGATGCCGACTGGATGTCGGTGGCTTGATTCGACGAGCGTTCCCCTGCCGACTCCTTGCGAGCGCATCCGAACGGAAAACCTCGACTGCCGGCATTGCGCGTTCATTTCAACGGCGAGTGCCTCGATACGAAGTCCCCCAAAAATAATTAACGAATTATTAACCATTTTGGCGAACCGTCAGCGCACGTAAAGCCAGCGGAGTCATCTCCCCGGAATCCGATTCCGTTTTGTTCTCAAATTGGCAACTGTAACGGCGATCAACTGTGGACGACGTCGCTTTGGCCTGTGGACGGATTCAGGGGTCAGTTGCGCGGATTCCGCAAATCACATCACTTGATCGTCGGCAGGCCCCGGGAGGATCCGCGATCGGGGGATTGCAGCCGGTGACGACGCATCCATTTAACGCGCCGCTCTCCGTATGCGTATCAGAAGAATTCAAGAACAAGGGTCGAGACGGCATGTCCCTCCTCGAAGGCATTATCGATTCACGGAACAACCCGCTCACGGTGGTCGAGGACATCGCCGCCGATAACAACTGGGCGTTCGAGCGCTCCGGCGAAGACGAAGTCACCATCGTCTCCAAGGGCAACTGGATTGATTACCAGCTCTCCTTTACCTGGATGCCGGAGATCGAGGCGCTGCATCTGGCCTGCGCGTTCGACATGAAGATTCCGGCCGCGCGCCGCGCCGAAGTGCAGCGGCTGGTCGCTGCCGTCAACGAGCAGTTATGGGTCGGCCATTTCGACATCTGGAACCATACCGGCATGATCATGTACCGCCAGGCGCTGGTGCTGCCGGGCGGGATGACCGCCTCGACCGCGCAGTGCGAGGTCATGCTGGCCGGCGCCATCCATGCCTGCGAACGCTATTACCCTGCGTTCCAGTTCGTGGTCTGGGCGGGCAAGAGCGCCGAGGAAGCCATGAGCGCGGCGATGTTCGATACCGAGGGCGAGGCGTAAAGGCCTTTCCTCTCTGCCAACTCTCACACATCAGACGTCGTCCCTGCGAACGCAGGGACCCATACTCCGTGACCTCCGGGCTCAAGCAAACTGCTTGTGGCCCTTCCTGAGCTTCATTAAAACCGCCGGTGGTTATGGGTCCCTGCGTTCGCAGGGACGACACTGACATTTGTGGTGACCCTTGAGTACCAACACCCTTCAAAACGTCCACGGCACCATTGCGCTGGCCGGCGCGGGCAAGATGGGCGGCGCGATGCTGACCGGATGGCTGGCGCAGGGTCTCGACGCCAAGCGCGTCGTGGTGATCGAGCCGCATCCCTCGCCCGAGATCGGCGCGCTGGCGGCGCAGGGCATCCGGCTGAATCCTTCAGCGAACGACGCCGGCGAGATCGACACGCTGGTGGTCGCGGTGAAGCCGCAATCGTTCCGCGAGGCCGGCGCCACGTTCAAGCCGTTCACCAGATCGTCGACGCTGGTGGTCTCGATCATGGCCGGCACGACCATCGCCGCGCTCGAGGCAGTCTGCGGCGGCAGCGTGGTTCGCGCCATGCCGAACACGCCGGCCGCGATCGGCCGCGGCATCACGGTCGCGGTCGCGGCGAATACTGTCAGCGCCGCGCAGCGCGCTGTCGCGGACGCGCTGTTGCGCGCCACCGGCTCGGTGGAATGGGTCGACGACGAAAGCCTGATGGATGCGGTGACTGCCGTTTCAGGCTCCGGCCCGGCCTATGTCTTCCTGCTCGCCGAAGAACTCGCACGCGCCGGTGTCGCCGCCGGCCTGCCGGCGGAGCTTGCAACGAAGCTCGCGCGCGAAACCGTCGCCGGCTCCGGCGAACTCCTGCACCGCTCCGAACTGGATGCCGCCACCTTGCGCCAGAATGTCACCTCGCCCGGCGGCACCACCGCCGCCGCGCTGGAAGTGCTGATGGGCAAGGACGGCCTGCAGCCGCTATTGACGCGCGCCGTCGCCGCGGCGACGCAGCGTTCGAAGGATCTGGCGAAGTAGGATTTCCTCTCGTCATTGCCGGGCTTGACCCGGCAATCCATCAAATCAAGAGAGCTCTTTCAAGATGGATGCGCGGGTCAAGCCCGCGCATGACGACCGGGTGATAGAGGTCGGCACTATTTCCCAGCAAGCCGCTTGGTGAAACTCTCGACATTGACAAGACCGCGGGCGTGGCGGCCGTCGCCGATCTTGCGCTCGCCTTCAAATGCCTCGACCTCGAAGCGGATGACGCGGCGCTCCACCGCGACGACCTTTGCGGTTGCCCGCACGGTCGCGCCGACCAGCGACGCGCCGAGATGGCGGATATCGACCTCGGTGCCGACCGTGACCCAGCCTGGCTTGAGACAGCTGTGAATGGCGTCGGCGGCGGCCAGCTCCATTTCCAGTATCATCATCGGGGTCGCGTAGACCATCGGCATGCCAGGCAGAAAGTGCCCGACCGTGCGCTCGATCGGCACGACCAGCGTTCGCTCGGCGCTCATGCCGATCTTGATGAACTCGCGTGCGTCCATGGATTGCTTCCGCAAAACCACTGTCGTCCCGGCCTTGAGCCGGAACCCATAACCACGATGGTGATTGTCACAGCAGGCTGGAGCTCCAGCCTTGCTCAACATCCAACATCGGTGGTTATGGGTCCCTGCGTTCGCAGGGACGACGGGAGAGCGGCCGTTACTTCTTCGCCGCTGCTGCGCGTTCCACGAAGGTCTTGCCGCCCTTCATCTTGTGGGCCAGCGGCGCTTCGTTGATCTGGATCACGACCGCATCGGCATCGACGCCGAGGTTCTTCACCAGCGCCTGGGTGATGTCGCGCATCATGCCGGCCTTCTGTTCGTCGGTGCGGCCGGCGGCCATGCTCACGGTAATCTCGGGCATTATTCTCTCCTCGTTGTTCTTGTTTTCGTCATGGCCAGACTTCTCCTGGCCATCCACGATCCCGCCCATCAAACAAGACGCGGATGCCCGGCACAAGGCCGGGCACGACGTGTTGAATGAATGGCTATCCCCACTTCACGTCATGGCGCGCCAGAACTTCGCGCACCTTGGCGACGATTTCGCTTTCGCCGCAGGAAAACTGCGCCGGACGGGTCTCGCGCCATTCCTGGTTGGAGGCAATCGCGGCGGCGGCTTTCGCGCCCTCGATCAGGTCCTTGATCTGGACTTCGCCGCGCGCCTTCTCATCCGAGCCCTGGATGATGACGCAGGGCGAATTGCGGCGATCGGCATATTTGAGCTGGTTACCCATATTCTTCGGGTTGCCGAGATAGAGTTCGGCGCGGATGTTCGCATTGCGCAACTGCGCGACCATCTTCTGGTAATCGGCGACGCGGTCGCGATCGAACACGGTGACGACGACGGGACCGAACTCCGGCCGCGTGTCGAGCTTGCCGAGCATCGTCAGTGCGGCCTGCAGCCGCGACACGCCGATGGAAAATCCGGTCGCCGGCACCGGCTCGCCGCGAAAGCGCGAGACGAGGCCATCGTAGCGACCGCCGCCGCCGACCGAGCCGAAGCGGACGGGCCGGCCTTTTTCGTCCTTGGTTTCGAGCGTGAGTTCGACCTCGTAGACAGGGCCGGTGTAATATTCGAGACCGCGGACGACGGAAGGATCGATAAGAATTCGGCTTTCATCGTAACCCGCTGCAGCGACGAATTCGTTGATGAGGGCCAATTCCGCAACGCCTTCTAACCCCAAAGCGTTGCCTTCAACCACGCTACCAAAATTTGCGATCGTCACTGCATTCGAGCCCGCTTCGCTCCTTGATCCGAGCGGATCCTCTTTGAAGCCGGTGAAATTGATCACGCGCGAAATGCCTTTGTCGTCGAGTCCAGCTCCCTTGGTAAAATCACCTTTGCCCTCCTCGCCACCATCCCATCTTCCCGGGCCGAGCAGCTTGGCTACCTCATCGAGTGGAAACTTATCCAGCTTGTCGATCGCGCGCAGCACGGTGAGCCGGCGACCAGCATTTTCTTCGCCGCCGAGCCCAATGCTCTCCATCACGCCATCGAGCACCTTGCGGTTATTCACCTTCACCAGATAGCTGCCCCGGGGAATGCCGAGCGCTTCCATCGTGTCCGCCGCCATCATGCACATCTCGGCGTCGGCAGCGGGAGAGGCACTGCCCACCGTGTCGGCGTCGAACTGCATGAACTGGCGGAAGCGGCCGGGGCCCGGCTTCTCGTTGCGGAACACGTAGCCGGCGCGATAGCTGCGATACGGCTTTGGCAGCGCGTCGAAATTTTCCGCGACGTAACGCGCCAGCGGCGCGGTCAGGTCGTAGCGCAGCGAGATCCACTGCTCGTCGTCGTCCTGGAACGAGAACACGCCCTCGTTCGGCCGATCCTGGTCGGGGAGAAACTTGCCGAGCGCGTC
>Ga0081540_1003158_pt1 | contig 13152 bp, 12 predicted proteins | sample TabmetS2T1R1_FD_71024 | JGI IMG/M metagenome (GOLD analysis project Ga0081540, IMG submission 71024) | Tabebuia heterophylla rhizosphere microbial communities from the University of Puerto Rico - S2T1R1 | ecosystem: Host-associated > Plants > Roots > Rhizosphere ... | reverse complement strand
TGCACGCCGCCGTTGATGCCGTCGGGTGCGAGGTTGAACGTCTGGAAGAACGCGATGGCCGGCAGATTCAACGTGCTGCGGTCCCGTCCAGTGCCGGAGCCGAAATTGCCGCCGAGATAGAACCCGGCCCAGTTGGCGGCAGCGACCGGCGCGTAGGGCTTACCACCGATCCGGTAGTTCAGACCCACCCGGAAAATGTTCTCGCGAAGTTCGGTTTGGATCGGCGTCGCGGCACCGAGCGTGGCAATGTCGCTTCTGTTGCCGAGATTGAGGTAGAGATACTCGATCTTTCCGGTCCAGTTGCCGCCGAGCGCAGCTTCGACGCCGCTGCCGATCACCCAACCGCCCGCCGTGCGTTCGTTCGAGAATGTGTTCGTGATGCCGCCGAACGACGCGCTCGCATTGGTCTTGACGTTGGCGAATGCGTAACCAGCGGTGAAATAGCTCAGAACCGGACCGTTCGCGATGCCGATGCGTCCGCGCGCGGTCCCGAACCAATCCAGCTTCTGGCTGTAGTGTCTCAAGGCACCAGCCTCGTTGAACGTGGTGCGGTCATCGCTCAGGCCGGCGCCCTGAATATCGGCCTCGACGCCGAACACGATCGGTCCGAGCACCGAGCCCGTTTGCCAATTGTAGCCGATCTGGCCGCCGCCGAATCCGCCTTGCGGCGAGGCGTAGAAGGAATAGACCGATCCTACGCCGAGGAAATCGTGCTGGAAGCAATCACGGCCAATGCCGACGCCGGCGTTGACGCCGATGTAGAAGCCGGTCCAGTCATAGACGGCGGCCAGTGCGGGGGCTTTGGTGTAAGGACGGGCGGCGAGGTCGGCGGCGATCGAGGGGACGGATCCCAGGCCAACGAGAGCGGTGGCCAACAGGCACTTCTTCAATTTCATTTACGGCATTCCCAGTCCGGCATTCCCAGTCATTCCCGACAACGCGCTGCCGGTATTCGAAGCGCACCTTTACTGGATTCTCGTCCCAATTCTGTAGCCCGGCAGCCACATGTCCCGGCAAATTCCCCCGCACGAACGTCAGCAAGCCGGTTGCAGATCGTGGCATCCGATCAGGCCGGCGCAATCGCGCCGATCGTCGGGCGACGACTTCTGAGCCGAAACAGGATCAGGAAGGCAGCGGACGAACACAGGATGGCGACGCCGAGCAGCGCGTTGCTGCCAAAATGCGTCAGCAAGCCGACGAGAATCGGAGGAGAAGCGGCGGAAATAAGATTGAGCGGCAATGCAATGCGCGAGGTCGCCTTCGCAAATTCCGCCTTGTCGTAATAGACCAACGGTATGGTGGCGCGGGCAACCGCGAGCGCGCCGCTGCCAAGTCCATACAACAGAATGAAGGCCGCAATGGTCCAGCGCGATCCGCTACCGGCCATGAGCAGGAGCATCGCCATGGGAATGGCAGCGCCGGCGACGAGTCCCGTCGTGATACCGTCCCATCGCCCGCCGCCGAGAAAATCGAGGCCCCGGGCGCTCACCTGAATCACGCCCAGCATGGAAGCGAAGGCGACGGCTTCGACCGGCGGCAGGCCTTGCGCCTTCATAAGCTCGATCAGGACAGCGCTGAACCCGAACGTGACGAACGCGTTCAGCGCGATCGCGGATACGATCAGAGAAAACGTCCCTTTCTGCACGATGCGCGGCTCGCTCGCCGACGGCTTCGCCGGGTTCGTCTCGTCGCTCAATTCGCTCCGACGCGGCAGCCCGAAGGCGTAGAGCGGAAGGCACACGAGCAGCAGCATGGCGGCATAGACAAGACAGGTTGCACGCCAGCCCATCGCGTTCGAAAGAAACGAAGTGGTCGGCCAAAAAATGCTGCTGGAAAGCCCGGTCACCAGCATCAAGGCGCCGATAGCACCTTTGGCATTCCGGCCGTCGATCTCGTTGATCATGATGTAGGCGGCCGTGGAGAGTGTTGCGCTGCCGGCCGTGCCGAGGATCACCCATGCGGCGAAATAGAGCGCCGGGCCGTGCGAAACAGACAACAGAACGAAGCCCGGCACGCCGACGATGGTTCCAGCGATTATCACCCTGCGGGCGCCAAAGCGCGTGAACGCCCTTGCCAGCACCGGAGCCCACAAGCCCATCGCGACATACAAGATCGAGGTGCCGGCAAACACCGCCGAGATGTTCATGCCGAGATCAGCGGCAACCTGCCCGCCGATCACAGCAAGAAGTCCTACCGCGCCCCATCCAATAACCTGCGCAACCGCAAGAACCAACAGGACGCGAATGGTCCCCTTACCTGCCTCAAACAACTGCATTTTCCAGCCACCGACAAACCCTCTTACAAGCAGATTCCACATGTCGGTTTGATGACATTGTCGCGCTCGTCGCCCTTCGGAGGTTCAGCAGCCCTTGCGCGCGACGACGAACAGCATCGATGCCATCTTGTCGTCGAAGCCTTTGACTTCGCCGGTTTCGATCGAGAACGAATCCCAGTCACCCGCCTCGGCGTAGGTCGCGCGCAGCCAGTCCGGTGACGGATAATTGTAGTAGCGATTGAGTGTGTCGCGGCCGTCGGCATCGCCGGCCTTGTAGCTGGCGTAGAAGATGCCCTCGGCCTTCAGCGCGCGCCAGATCCGCGCCAGAATATCCGCGAGTTCCGGCCTCGGCACATGAAGCAGGCAGGCGTTGGCCCAGACGCCGTCATAGGCCTCGACCTCATCGAGTTCATGAAACAGCAGGGTCTCGACGGTGCGGCCGAGATGCTTTGACGCAACGGCCGCCATTTCCGGCGAGCCATCGGTCGCGCGAACATCAAACCCACGCGCCAGCATTTCCGCGGTGTCGCCGCCGGCGCCGCATCCGAGTTCGAGGATGCAAGCGCCCAGTGGAAGCGGCGCCAGAAACGCCATCAGCCGCGCCTGGCGCGAGGTGAACGTGCGCTTGGCATAGGCCTCGGCATTGCCGCGGTAGAATTGCAGCGTCTCCTCGTCCACCGCAGCACCTCATATCACGGGAACAGCGCGATCTGCTCCAGCCCCGCCGTCTCGGGCAGCCCGAACATCAGGTTCATGTTCTGGATCGCCTGTCCGGCCGAGCCCTTCACCAGATTGTCGAGCGTGGAAATCACGATCGCCCGGTTCTTGATGCGGTCAGCGACGACGCCGATCTGCACATTATTGGAGCCACGCACATTCTGTGTCTGCGGCAGCACGCCTTTCCTGGCGACATGCACGAAGGGTTCGTTGGCATAGGCCTTCTCGAGCGCGGTTCGCAAATCATCCGGCGTCGCGCCGTTGAGTTTTACATAGGACGTGCAGAGTTCGCCGCGCGACATCGGGATCAGATGCGGCGTAAAATTCACCGTCACCGCCGCGCCGGCGGCAACGCCGATCTCCTGCTCGATCTCGGGCGCGTGCCGGTGGGTGCCGACCGAATAGGGCGAGAGCCCCTCGCCCGCCTCGCTGAACAGCGTGTTCTGCTTCAGCCCGCGCCCGGCGCCGGTGACGCCGGATTTCGCATCGATGATGATGTCGTCGACGTCGATCAGTTTTGCTTTCGCCAGCGGCACCAGCGCCAGCAGCGCCGCCGTCGGGTAGCAGCCGGGACAGGCGACCAGCCGAGCGCCCGTGATCTTCTCGCGGTAGAATTCGGTCAGGCCATAGACCGCCTCGCCCTGCAATTCGAGCGCCCGATGCTCATGGCCGTACCATTGCGCATAGGTGTCCTTGTCGCGCAGCCGGAAATCGGCGGACATGTCGAGGACCTTGATTTTGGGATTGGCCTTGAGGACCGCGGATATGATCTCCTGCGTCGTGCCATGCGGCAACCCGCAGAACACTGCGTCAAGCGCGCTCCAGTCGACCTTCTCCCATCCCACGAGCTTCGGCAGGTCCAGCATGAAGAAATGCGGAAACACGTCGCTCATGGCCTTGCCGGCATGGGTATTGGCGGTGAGCGCCGTGATCTCGGCATTCGGATGCCGCGCCAACAGGCGCACCGCGTCGGCCCCGGTGTAACCGGAGGCGCCGAGAATGCCGATCTTCTTCTTCGAACTCATCACGCGTTCCCTTGCTTCTCGGCCAAGCCCAGCATCAGCCGCATGTTCTGCACCGCCGCGCCCGATGCACCCTTGCCGAGATTATCGAGCCGCGCGACCAGCACCGCCTGGCGATGCTTCTCGCTGGCAAAGACGTAGAGTTCGAGCTTGTTGGTCTCGTTGAGCGCCTCCGGCTCGAGCCGGCCGCCCTTGGTCGCCGCGTTCTCGAGCGGCATCACCGAGACGTAGGCGCTCCCGGCATAGCGCTTGGCCAGCGCGGCGTGCAGATCGGCCCCGCTTGGCTTGCCCGGCAGCGTGTCGAGATGCAGCGGCACCGAGACCAGCATGCCCTGCCGGTAATTGCCGACCGACGGCACGAAGATCGGCCGCCGCGTCAGTTTTGAGTAAAGCTGCGTCTCCGGCAGATGCTTGTGCTCGAAGCCGAGGCCATACAATTCGAAAGACGGCGCGCTGCCGTCCTCGAAACTTGCGATCATCGACTTGCCGCCGCCCGAATAGCCGCTCACCGCATTGATGGTGACGGGATAGTCCGCCGGCACGAGACCGGCATCGACGAGCGGCCGCAGCAGCGCAATGCCGCCGGTCGGATAACAGCCGGGATTGGAGACCTTGCGCGCGGTCCGGATCTTGTCGGCCTGGTCAGGCGTCAGCTCCGGAAAACCGTAAGTCCAGTCGCTGGCCACTCGAAAAGCCGTCGACGCATCGAGCACCTTGGGAGCGGAAGCGCCCATGCTGTCGATCAGGGCCACGGTTTCCTTTGCGGCATCGTCAGGCAGGCAGAGGATGACAAGATCCACCTCCTCCATCAGCGCGCGCTTGGCGCCGGCATCCTTGCGATTCTCCTCGGCGATGTTTTTCACAACGACGTCGTTCTGCAGCCGAAGCCGCTCGGCAATACCGAGGCCCGTGGTTCCGGATGCGCCGTCCACGAACACGGCGGGCTTGGTCGCGGTGCTGGCGGCTTTGGGCTGATGGCTGTCGGTGAGGGTCATGGCACGGTCCTTTCGAGCTGGTTCGTTTCGTTTGCAAAGGCGTTGGGCCGCGCCTCTTTCATCAAATGCGCGATCTGCTGCGCGCCGGCGTCGACCTGCGCAGCCAGCGACCCGGCAATTGCCGCATAGTCGGTCTCCGACTTGTGCTGGTTCAGCTTGAAGCTGCCCTCAACCTCTTCAACCGTCATCTCAAGGCCCACGATCGCCTTCTTCATCGCTTCCAGTCGCCCGGCCGTCATCTTTGACGACAGCCACGGCTTTTTCGGCAGCAGCCGCTCCTCGAACTTGGCGCTGAGCGTCTCGATCTGCTCGGCGAGTTCGCCGTCGGACATCGGCCGCACCGGGCCGGTCAGATGCACCGCCTGATAGAGCCAGGTCGGCACCTGGTCCGGCGAAACGTACCAGTCGGGCGACACATAGGCATCCGCGCCGTTGACGGCCAGCAGCCAGGACGTCGTCCCGTCCGCGAGCTTTATCAGCGGATTGTGACGCGCGACATGAAAAGCCGCGCGCGGCGTGCCGTCATTGGCCGAGGTCAGATAGAACGGCAGCGACGAGGCGACGGGCTTGTTGCCATCCCACGCGCAGGCCAGCCCAAAGCCGCGCGCTTCCGCGAACGCGAGGCTCGCGGCGCGGTCGGACTTGAACGGTGGAGGCGTATACATCTCAAACTCCTGCTTGACGTAGGAGCCGCCAGTTCAGACCGCGTTTTCTGGAAAAGGAAGAAGCCGCGGGACCCGATCCGGCGGCAGGGGCGACAGTCTCAAACGCAGACGTCCGCCCATACCGCGATAATGCGGCGGCGGCGAGCGATGGTCATGGTCGCGGCGATAGTCATGGGCGCGGCTATAAGGCCGCGCCCGCCCGACGTCAAGTTTTTCCACGACATTCCGGGCGCACGAAAGCGGGCGAACCCGGAATCTCGTGCCATAACCTCCGGATTCCGGTTCGATGCTGCGCATCGCCCCGGAATGACCCTTTGGCCTTAAAGCACCGGATTCCACTGGGCAGGCACCAGCCGGTAGCCGGCCCCGTCCTTCACCACGTTGCCAAGCCCCGGGAACGGATAGTGGAAGCCCTGAACCTTCATTTTTTCGGCTACCAGCATGTCGTAGACCTTCCGCCGGGTGATCTCGGCCTGCGCGGGATCCTGGTCGAAGAACGCACGCCATCCCGGATTGACCACAAACAGAGCTGGATGATTGGTCACGTCGGACTGGATGAACACCTTGTCTGAACCGGACGACAGGACAAACGACGTATGGCCCGGCGTATGGCCGATGGTCTCGACGGCGAGCAGTCCCGGCACGACGTCCTTGCCCCATTCATAAGGCGTCGCCTTTTTCTTCAATCCGACTTCGAGCACGCGACGGGCGTTCTTGAACACCGTTTGCATTCGTCCCTCGGGCGCACGGCTCATCTCGCCATCATCCATGAAATATTTCCACTCCACGGCCGGCACCAGCACTTCGGCATTGGGGAATGCCAGCGAGTTGTCGGCATTCAGCAGGCCGTTGATGTGGTCGCCATGGAAGTGCGACAGCACGACGATATCGACCGACTTGGGATCGATGCCCGCCGCCGTCAGGTTCGTGACGAACTGACCATTCACACCCTTGCTGGAGGCGTGCGCAGCACCGCCCATTCCGGTATCGAGCACGACCGTTTTTCCGCCGATATTCATCGCGAGCGGCGTGAACAAGAGCGTCATCTTGTCTTTGGGCAGAAATGCGTTGTCGAGCGCCGCGCTTACTTCCTCTAGCTTCGCATTCGGAACAAATTTTTCGTCAAGAGCGAATGTGAGCGACCCGTCGAAAATCGCGTTCACCTGGATATCGCCCACCTTGTAGCGATAGAAGCTCGGCGCCTGCTTGTCGGCCATCGGCGCGGCGGCGTTGACGGGCGCGTTAGACAGCAGGGGCGTAGCGGCCAGCGCCGAGGCTCCGGCGAGTGCGTGACGTCGTGTCAGTTTCATGTGATGTCCTCCCAGTGAGACGATGCGGTTCGCGGGATTTGTCCCGCATTGATGCGTGCCCTTTGTTCGCTTGTTGCCGAATCTAGCGGCGTTTCTGCGATAGCGCGACGACGGCCAGGCGACGGCAGTGCGAAGATGCTCCGATCTACGTACGCTGGAGCTAACACCCCCGTCCTCGGCTTATTCCCAGCCTGCCCCTACGCCGCCCGCCATAGCCATTCGGCGAGTTTCCCCATCACGTCGCCAACCAGCAGCAATGCGGCCGACCACACCAGCGCCGAGACGAAATTGGCGATCTGGAACGGCCAGTAGGACATCTCGAAAATGCCGGCGGCGAGCGGCACCGAGGCGCGCAGCGGCCCGAAGAAGCGGCCGATGAAGATCGAGGGCACGCCCCATTTTTTCACGAACTCCTCGCCGCGCGGCAGGATCTCGGGGTAGCGCGACAGCGGCCACATCTCGGCGACGTGCTCCTTGTAGCGGTAGCCGAACCAGTAGGAGACCCAGTCACCCAGCGCGGCGCCGAGGCCGCCGGCCAGCCAGACCGGCCAGAAGCTGATGCCGCTGACGCCGATCAGCGCGCCGATCGCGACCAGCGCTCCCCAGGCCGGCACCAGCAGCGAGATGAAGGCAAGCGATTCGCCGAACGCCAGCAGCAGGACGATGGGGGCGGCCCAGGCCTGATTGTCGCGCACGAAGTCAGCCAGAGTGCGCGCAAAGTCTTCCATATCCTGAGTGCCTTCCCCGCCCCGTTTGCGCCGTTGAATTTTCCGCCGATTCAGGGCCTGCGACAGCTAAGCCAGCCGCTTGCGTGACTTTCAAGTCACAAAGCCGGGCACCGGTTGTGATCAACCCTCCATCCGGCCGCCGCAACGGCCTTCAGCACCGAAACCGTGGTCTCTCCGGGTCATAGCCAACGGCGTTGCGGGCCATCTGTTCAGCGCCGCGCAGGCCTGATAGAGGCTCGCAAACCGGTGCATCGGCGGGAAGAAGGCGCTTGGCGCTCGTCCCACCGTCACCTTTTGAGCCCATCCGTGGCATAGTCAGAGTGACCGATTCGCGGCGCGACATCGCGCGCAACACCTAAAGAGCCATGTCCAAATCATTGAAATCAGCTGCAAAACCCAAATCTGCCAATGACCTCTTTGGGGCGGAACCGAAGGGCCGCACTGCGCCTAAGGCGGCGTCGCGCGGTACCAGCGCCGAGGCCGGCTATACCGCGGCCGACATCGAGGTGCTGGAAGGCCTGGAGCCGGTACGCCGGCGCCCCGGCATGTATATCGGCGGCACCGACGAAAAGGCGCTGCATCACCTGTTCGCCGAAGTCATCGACAACGCCATGGACGAGGCCCTGGCGGGGCATGCCTCGTTCATCGAGGTTGAACTGAGCGCCGACGGCTTTCTGACCGTCACCGACAACGGCCGCGGCATCCCGGTCGACCCGCATCCGAAATTTCCAAAGAAATCCGCGCTCGAAGTCATCATGTGCACGCTGCATTCCGGCGGCAAGTTCGACTCCAAGGTCTACGAGACCTCGGGCGGTTTGCACGGCGTCGGCGTCTCCGTCGTCAACGCCCTCTCCTCACGTCTCGAGGTCGAAGTCGCGCGCAGCCAGAAACTCTACCGGATGAGTTTCGAGCGCGGCCATCCCAAGGGCAAGCTCGAAGACCTCGGCAAGATCAACAACCGCCGCGGCACCCGCATCCGCTTCAAGCCCGACACCGACATCTTCGGCGCCAAGGCAGTTTTCAAGCCGCAGCGGCTGTTCAAGATGACGCGCTCGAAAGCCTACCTGTTCGGCGGCGTCGAGATCCGCTGGCGCTGCGATCCCGCGCTGTTGAAGGGCATCGAGGATGTGCCGGCCGAGGATAGTTTCCACTTCCCGGGCGGCCTGAAGGATTATCTCGGCGCCGCCATCCACGCCGACACGCTGGTGCACCCGGATATCTTCTCCGGCAAGTCGGGACGCAACGGTGCCCATGGCGCCTGCGAATGGGCGGTCGCGTGGACGGCCGATGCCGACGGCTTCCTTTCCTCCTATTGCAACACGGTGCCAACGCCCGACGGCGGCACCCATGAATCCGGCATGCGCAGCGCAATGCTGCGCGGCCTGAAGGATCACGCCGAGCGCATCGGCCAGGGCAAGCGCGCCGCCCCCATCACCTCGGAAGACGTTATGGTGGGCGCGGCCGTCATGCTCTCGGTGTTCGTGCGCGAGCCGGAATTCCAGGGCCAGACCAAGGATCGTCTCGCCACGGCGGAAGCCCAGAAGATCGTCGAGCAGGCGATCAAGGATCCGTTCGACCACTGGCTGTCCGGCAATCCGCTGCAGGCCAACAAGCTGCTCGATTTCGTCATCGAGCGCGCCGACGAACGGCTGCGCCGCCGCGCCGAGAAGGAGACGTCGCGCAAGACCGCGGTGAAGAAGCTGCGCCTGCCCGGCAAGCTTGCCGACTGCACCAACACCGCAACCGAAGGCTCCGAGCTGTTCATCGTCGAAGGCGACTCGGCGGGCGGCAGTGCGAAACAGGCGCGCGACCGCAAGACCCAGGCGGTGCTGCCGCTGCGCGGAAAAATTCTCAACGTCGCCTCCGCCGGCAAGGACAAGCTGACGGCAAATGCGCAGCTTGCCGATCTGATGCAGGCGATCGGCTGCGGCACGCAGGCGCATTATCGCGAAGAAGATCTGCGCTATTCCCGCATCATCATCATGACCGACGCCGACGTCGACGGCGCGCATATCGCTTCGCTGCTGATCACGTTCTTCTACCGCCAGACGCCACGGCTGATCGACGAGGGGCATCTCTACCTGGCGGTGCCGCCGCTCTACAAGCTGACCCACGGTAGCAAGTCGATCTATGCCCGCGACGATGCACACAAGGACACGCTGCTCAAGAGCGAGTTCAACGCCAACGCCAAGGTCGAGGTCAACCGCTTCAAAGGCCTCGGCGAGATGATGCCGGCGCAGCTCAAGGAAACCACCATGGACCCGGCCAAGCGGACGCTGCTCCGGGTGGTGCTTCTGGCCGACGACCGCGAAGGCACCGCCGATTCTGTCGAGCGGCTGATGGGAACCAAGGCCGAGGCCAGATTCGCTTTCATCTCCGACAAGGCGGAATTCGCCAGCGACGACCTGCTGGACGTCTGATTTTACCGTTATTGGCACTTTCCGGGACTATTTCCGGCCTTATTGGGCCGGTTGGAGCTGGAATCCGCCCAATTTTCAGACCTTTCCCCGGCGTTCGTTTGTGGGAAGGTGTGCCCCTCCCGCAACAGCTTTTTGGCCGCAACTGCGTATAGTCACGCTATCGGATTTTGGGAATCGGCGCTCGCGCAGTTCGTCAAGTGAACTAGGAATTGGGGATTGGAAATGAAGAAATTGGTGCTCGCTCTGACCGCGGTTGCGGCATTCACTGGATCGGCCGTTGCAGCTGATCTCGGGGCTCGCCCTTACACCAAGGCGCCGGTTGCGGTTGCCCCAGTGTATAACTGGACCGGCTTCTACATCTTCGGCGGTGCCGGTGGCGGATTGTGGAACGCGGACAGCAACGTGCAGACCTTCCCTGGAGCCGTTGCTCTCACCCGTGATCAGCGTCTGGGTGGTAGCGGCTGGTTCGGAACGGTTGGTATCGGTTATGACTGGCAGTTCAATGGTCGGTGGGTGGCCGGTATCTTCGCTGATGGCCAGTTCGGAGACATCCGCGGTTCCCTCAGCGATCCGGACCTCTTCCTCGAAGGCCGCGAGAAGCTCAAGACCAGCTACGCTGCTGGCGTCAGGCTTGGTTACCTAGTTGCTCCGAACGTGTTGTCCTACGTGAACGGCGGTTACTCGGGTTCAGAGTGGTCGGGCACGAGCATGTCGTTCCTGATTCCAGGCGGCAGTCCGACTCTCGCCACCACGGGTTCCTTCCAGCGTAATGGATGGTTCATCGGCGGCGGCGTCGAGAACAACCTCGACATCTTTGGCATCGCGGCACCCGGCTGGTTCATGAAGACCGAATACCGGTCAGCGTTCTATGACCGGGTCACCTTGCCGGAGACCTGTACGGTTGCAGGTTGCGGTGCTGTTGGACCGACGGGCAATGCCGTTACCTTCAAGCCTTGGACGCAGACCATCAGCACCTCGCTGGTCTACCGCTTCAACTGGGGCGGCGCTCCGGTCCAGGCCAAGTACTGATCTCTGCTAATTCAGCAGCTTAAAAGCCCCGGTATCGTCCGGGGCTTTTTTGTTGTCCGGACTACGAAGCTTTCGGACCGCATCAGCCGTCCGCCACCACCGCCTTCAGCGACCGGTACGCGCGCCGTAACCGGGACTCGATCTCGGACCAGTCCGGATCCGTCATTTCCTGCCCGCGCGCATCGCGATAGGCCATCGCCTCGGCGCGACCGATGCCTGATGTCAGCAGCGACGGATCGTCGGGGCGCTTGCCGTAGGTGATGGCGGCCACGCGGGCGACCGTCACGCCGTACTGCCCTGGGAGCACGGCTTCGCGCCTCGCCTGCCACCAATCGAGTTCAAGCCGCGCCGCCTCCGCGACATCGAAGCCGCCGGGCGTGGCGGATGCGAGCAGGCGATAGTAGGTCACGAGCGGCGGCAGCGCGGCGTTGGCCGCCTCGCGGGAACGCGTCGGCTGGAACGCCTTGGCGGCCTGCGCCGCCGACAGCGCGATCCGGAAGCTGTCGAGGGGTGCAAAGCCGAACTGCGTCCGCGACAGTTCGTAGAGATCGCCGAACAGCGCGACATAGCGCTTCTCGTAATAATCGCGCCACATCGCCGTCTCCAGCCGCGCGATTTCAGCCGGCTCGAAGCGGCGCAAATCCGCATGCCGCGGCCATGACGCGTAGGCGCCGATGACGCCCAGGACGGACACGAGGGCAAGCGCGAGCGCGAGAATGATCGTTCGGCGGTTCATGATGGGCCCCTGAGATCGCGGCGCAACGACTTCCGGCCTTGCGAAGCCGGCCGACTTTGTATTCGATCGGAAGCTACGGCCGCCGCGGGTAACGGTTTCCTTAAGCCCCGCGCACGACAAGCAGCGGCCGCGCCCAGGTCTGAGACGGCAACAGAGGGAAATCCATGGCCAGATCGTTATCGATCGTCGGCTTTCTGGCGCTTGCCGTCGGCTTGCTGTGGATCGGCCAGGGCACCGGCGCCATCCGCTGGCCGCCATCGAGCTTCATGGTCAATCAACTGCAATGGGCCGGATATGGCGCCGTGCTCGGCGCCGTCGGCCTGATCCTGATCTGGCAGGGCAACCGCTAGAATCGTAGATTCCTAGGATGGGTGGAGCGAAGCGATACCCATCCTACAGAAACTGGACAAACCGAATGACAGCAAAACCCTTCGATCTCAGCGGCAAGGTAGCCATCGTCACCGGCGGCAACGGCGGCATCGGGCTCGGCATGGCCAGGGGGCTTGCACAAGCCGGCGCGGCGATCGCGGTGGTGGGCCGCAACGAGGCCAAGTCGGCTGCCGCAGTCGCCGAGCTCCAGCAAGGCGGCGCCAAGGCGATTGCGGTCGCGGCCGACGTCACCGACAAGGCCGCGGTCGCCGCCATGGTCAGCCGCGTCGCCGGCGAGCTCGGCCGAATCGATATCCTCGTCAACAATGCCGGCATCAATATCCGCAAGCCGCCGCACGCGCTCGATATCGCCGAGTGGAACAGCGTGATCCAGACCAACCTCACCAGCGCCTTCCTGTGCTCGCAGGCGGTCTATCCCGCAATGAAGGCGGCCGGCGGCGGCAAGATCATCAATATCGGCTCGATGATGTCGATCTTCGGCGCCAGCTTCACGCCGGCCTATGCCGCCAGCAAGGGCGGCATCGTGCAGTTCACCCGTTCCTGCGCCTGCGCCTGGGCCGCCGACAACATCCAGGCCAACGCCGTGCTGCCGGGCTGGATCGATACGGATCTGACCAAGCGCGCCCGCAAGGAGATCGACGGCCTGCACGACCGGGTGCTGGGGCGCACCCCGGCAGCGCGCTGGGGCGCCATCGATGATTTTGCCGGGATCGCGGTCTTCCTCGCCTCGCCCGCGTCCGACTTCGTCACCGGCACTGCGATTCCTGTCGACGGCGGCTACTCGATCATGGGCTAGGCCGGAATCAGAGACCCGGCTGTTTGCCTGACCGACCCAAAAGAAAAAGCCCCGGCTTGCGCCGGGGCT
>Ga0081540_1003157_pt1 | contig 13156 bp, 15 predicted proteins | sample TabmetS2T1R1_FD_71024 | JGI IMG/M metagenome (GOLD analysis project Ga0081540, IMG submission 71024) | Tabebuia heterophylla rhizosphere microbial communities from the University of Puerto Rico - S2T1R1 | ecosystem: Host-associated > Plants > Roots > Rhizosphere ... | reverse complement strand
CTCGATCAGTCGAAGAACGCCAGTCGCCGCTGGTGTGCGATGAGTGACTGTGGCACGCAGGAGAAAATTCGTCGGTACGTTGCTCGTCGGGCCGAGCGCCGTTCGCGGTAACAGCCGTGCGCACCAGCTGACGTGCAGGCTGCTGCCAATCGAGAATCCACAGGCTCAGCGCGGTATTACTCGCACAATCATGCGTCGTCAAATGGGAAGCGTGCCGCCGGCCTTGACCATCTTCATCGTGAACTGCGAGTTGACGCGGGCCAGACCGGGCAGCTCGGCCAGCTTGTTCATGTAGAACGCCTCGTAGGCGGCCTGGTCGGCCACAGCCACGCCCACGACGTAATCGGGCAGGCCGAACATGCGGCGGCACTCGACAACCTCGTCGAGTGCCGCGATTCCAGCCTCGAAGGCGTCAACCGTGGCCCGGTCTTTGAGGCTGAGCTCAATGTGCACGGTGACCTCGAACCCACGGCCGATCGCCGCAGGATCGATGTCCGCGTGGTAACCCCGGATGACGCCGGCCTGCTCAAGCGCCCGGACGCGACGAAGACACGGAGACGGCGAGAGCCGAACATGCTCCGCGAGTTCGACGTTCGTCAGGCGCCCGTCGGCCTGGAGCTGACGCAGAATTGCGCGATCTATGGCGTCCATTGGCAGATCATGCCGCAGTTGGCCCACAAACGCGCAATTAAGCAAGGAAGTTGCGCGGGTTCATAACTATTCTCGCGTTATGCGCATCGCCGTCGGGAGAACGTCGAGTCAGCCGCTGAGTGGTGCGGCTGGCATCGGGATCGCGGTCGGCGTGTACGGCGTCTCCTTCGGTGTTCTCGCGGTGGCGGCCGGACTGAGCCCGGCCCAGGCGTGTGTGATGTCGATGCTCGTATTCACCGGCGCCTCGCAGTTCGCGTTCATCGGCGTGCTTGCCGGTGGAGGTGGCGCACTCGCGGCGATCGGACCCGCGGTCGTGCTGGCGGTGCGCAATGCGGCGTACGGCCTCTCGCTCGCGCCGATCCTGCCGGGACGGCTCCGCGATCGCGCGATCGTCGCCCAGCTCGTGATCGACGAGAGCACCGCGATGGCGCGGGCCCAGGACGAACCACGGGCAGCGCGGCGCGCGTTCCTAGCCACCGGGCTCAGCGTCTGGTTGTGCTGGAATGCCGGCACGTTAGTGGGCGCGCTACTTGGCGGCGGGCTCGGCGACCCGCGCTCACTCGGCCTCGATGCGATGTTCCCGGCCGCGTTTCTCGCACTCCTAGCGCCGCAGCTACGCCGGCCCGGCGCGCCGGTCGCCGCGGTCGTCGGGGCGACGATCGCCCTCGTCGTGCTTCCGTTCGCTCCAGCCGGCGTGCCCGTGGTCGCCGCGCTCGCCGGCGTTGTGCCAGGCGGGCTGGTAGCAAAGAACGTGAAGGCAATGAGCGAGCGAGCATCGCAGGCGCGAAGAGGTGGCTGATGAGCTGGACTCTGCTCCTGGCCCTGGGAGGCGCTTCGTATGCGCTGAAGGCGGTCGGTCCGGTACTCGTCGGCGGCCGAGAGCTCGGGCCCCGAGTCCGCCGAACGCTCGACCTGGTCGCGGTGCCGCTCCTCGCTGCGCTGATCCTTGTTCAAACGGTCGGCACCGGTCACCGGTTCGTCCTCGACGCCCGCGTGCCGGCGCTTGCCGTCGCCGCCGTTCTGGTTTCGCGGCGAGCGCCATTCCTGGTCGTGGTACTTGCGGCGGGGGGCACGGCAGCCCTCCTGCGCGCATTCGGTTGACCCGCAAGTCGCGGCCACGAATCGTCAATCAGGTACTGCAACAACAACGCGGTGTCGGCTGCCCGCGTCAACCAGGTCGTGCGCATCCGAGACGTTCGCGAGTGGAAACGTCGCGCCGATAGTTATCGACAGCGCACCATCGCGGGCGGCGGCGGTGAGGTCTGTCGCGGCCTGGAACTTGGCCTCGCTGGGGAAGTCATCACTGCCAAGCAGCCGGATGGTCATGTTGTTGAAGAGCATGGGCCAGAAGGGAAAGGTGGGTCTGTCCAGCCGGCTCGCATAAGCGGCGATGACTGTTCCGATCTTGCCGACGGCGGCGTCGAGATCGACGTTATCGGAGAAGGCGACTTCGATGATCCGGTCGACGCCCGCCCGCGCGACGGCCCGGATGTCCGCCGCGGGATCGGGCCGATCGAGCGGGACGACGTGGTCGGCCAGTCCCGTATCGACTTCAATCAGGTCGTTGCTGCTCCGAACCGTGCCGATGACGGTGGCCGCGCCCCAGCGGGCCAGCTGGGCGGCCAGGCTTCCGACGCCTCCCAGGACGCCGTGCACCAGCACCGTCGCACCGGCGACAGGCCCATCACCGAACACCGCCCGATGAGCGGTAATGCCAGGAATGCCAAGGCATGCGCCGACATCATCGGCCATGTCATCGGGTAGGTCGACCGCGAGACGTTCGGGGACGACCGTGCACTGGGCCGCAGTGCCGAAGGGTCGGTAGGACTGCGCGCCGTACACCCACACGCGTCGCCCGACCCGACTGCGTACGACACCCGCACCGACGGCGTCGACGACCCCGGCGCCGTCGCTATGCGGGATGACTCGGGGGTAAGGCATTGACGAGCCTAGCCAGCCACGGCGTTTTTTCGTGTCTCCGGGATTCACCCCCGAGTAGCGCACGCGCACTCGGACCTCGCCGGGCCCGGGCTCAGGGTCGGGCAGCTCGCCAACCTGCAAGACTTCGCTCGCCGGTCCCTGACGGTCGTACCAGACTGCGCGCACTTGCGCCTCCTTACGCCGATTCTTCGGCACCTGCCTCAACTGGCGTGTTGGCGGCATGGTGCTCCAGTTGGCGAGTTTCGTAGACGAGGGCGACGAGGATGACGACCAGCAGACCGGACGCGACAGCAACCGCGGTGGTACCGAGATTGTCGGTGCAGATCGCCCCGATTAACGCGCCCGCGGCGAAGGCGAGCACCACCGCGCCGAAATGGCGGGCGTGCCGTTTCGCTGTCAAATCCCGGCCTACAACCCACTGAAAGGCGGATGCTGTCGCCGTTCGTATGTTTCCGGTCACCAGCAGCGTGCTATATGGCGCGTCGACCAACATCCGAAAGGTTGACCATTGGATGGAGGCCGCGAAGGCAACGGGGACGGTGACCAAGGCAGCGGGCGCGTCGTCGGGTAGGCAAGCAACCCCGGCCAGAATCACGATTTCCGCTCCGAGCGCCACCCGCAGCGGTCGGCGAACCTGGCGGCGTACGCGCGGTCGAGCCAAAACTTCGGTGGCGACCACGCCGACCATGAACGCGGCGATCGGTATCAGACGTAGCACGGCCTGGTGCCAGTGACGCGAGGCGGTCTCCACGCCGAACAGCACCACATTCCCGGTCTGCGCATTCGCGAAGACACCATGCTGGACGAAGGTATAGGCGTCGAGGAAGCCGCCGACGGCGGCCAATAGAACTCCGATGCCCACACTCTCGTTCCGAGTCCGAATTCCGATCATCTGGCAAGAGTTCATCGAAGCGACGCGCGGTTCAAGAGCACCTCGCCACTGCGCAGCCTCCCAAGACGTCCACTACTACCGCAGCGTATACACTGAGTGTATTGTTGCCGGCATGACGGTTCCGTTGACTCTGCTGAGCCTGCTCGAGCGCCAACCCAGCCACGGCTATGACCTCAAGCGGGACTACGACACCTACTTCGGCCGCGGCAAGCCACTCCCTTTCGGCCAGGTCTACGCGACGCTCGCCCGGCTGGCCCGCGATGGGAAGGTGTTGGCCGCAGACACCGAGCCCGGCGGTGGCCCGGACCGCAAGCGCTATGTGATCACCGGCGAAGGAGTCACCGAGGTCGCGGCGTGGCTCGCCGAGGCGGTCCCGCCGGAGCCGCACCTGCAGTCCGTCTTCTTCGTCAAAGTCGTGCTGGCACTGATGTCCGGCCGCTCGGCCGAGCACTACCTCGACATCCAGCGCACCGCCCACCTGCAGCGGATGCGCGAGCTGACCGAACTGAAGCGAACCGGCTCGATCGTCGACGCCTTGCTCGCGGACTACGGTCTGTTCCACCTCGAGGCCGACCTACGCTGGATCGAGCTCACGACCTCACGACTGGACGCCCTCGCCAAGGAGCTGGCGTCATGATGCTCGAGGCGCGTGAGATTACCTTTTCCTTCGGCCAGACGGTCGCGCTCCGCGGTGCGACTGTCATCGTGTATCCGGGAGAGATTCTCGCCGTGATGGGCCCGAGCGGATCCGGCAAGTCGACCCTGCTGCACTGTCTCGCGGGCATCCTCGTGCCGGATCGCGGCGAGATCAGCTTTGCCGGCCAGCGCCTGGACACGCTGGATGAAGGCGCGCGCAGCGCGCTGCGCCGGGACCGGTTCGGCTTTGTGTTCCAGTTCGGCCAGCTGGTACCGGAATTGACCGCCCAGGAGAACGTGGCCCTGCCGCTTTTGCTCGGCGGAACGTCGAGATCTGCGGCAATGGGGGAAGCGGCGGCCTGGTTCAGCCGTCTCGGCCTGGACGGACTGGAGCGACGCAGATCGGGCGAGCTGTCCGGCGGGGAAGCGCAACGGGTCGCGCTGGCTCGCGGGCTCGTCAGCCGCCCTGAGGTGCTGTTCGCGGACGAACCGACGGGCGCCTTGGATTCCCTGGCCGGCGAGCAAGTAATGGAGCTGCTGACCGCCACCGCCCGCGAGCGGAACGCTACGGTCGTCCTCGTCACCCACGAGCCGCGGGTGGCCGCGTATGCCGATCGCGAAGTCATCGTGCGAGACGGCCGGGTCACGTCGGCGGTGAGCGTAGCCCTGTGATACCGCTCGCGCTGCGACTCACAGTCGCTGGTGGCCGAGAGGCGCTAACGCGGCTCGTGGCGATCGTTCTCGCTGTCGCAATAGGAGTGGCGCTGCTGCTTGCGACCCTCGCCGGGATAAACGCGGTCAACGCGCAGAACGCGAGATACGCCTGGCTCGAGACCGGCTTCACGCCCGAGTCCCGTACCGCGAGGCAAGGCGTCGACCCGTTGTGGTGGCAGGTCACCGGCGACACCTACGATGGCAAGACGATCGCTCGCGTGGACCTCGCCGCGACCGGATCCCATGCCCCGATTCCGCCGGGCATCGCGCACCTGCCCGGGCCGGGCGAGTTCTATACGTCTCCCGCGATGAGCGCTTTGTTGCGCAGGACACCGACCGCGCAACTGGGCGATCGGTACGTCGGAAGGCAGGTCGGTACGATCGCGAACTCCGCGCTGCCAGCGCCCGACTCGCTCGTCATCGTCGTCGGGCGAACGGTGGCCGACCTTTCGCGCATCGGCCTCGCCGAACGGGTTACCGCTATCTCGACCACCGTGCCGAGCAGCTGCTCCGACTGCCCCGCCGCGATCGGCATCAATGCCAACGGCATCACCCTGGTGTTGAGCGTTGTCGCCCTGGCGATCCTCTTCCCGGTGCTGATCTTGATTGCTACCGCGACGCGGCTAGCGGCGACCCGGCGCGAACAGCGCTTCGCGGCGATGCGTTTGGTGGGTGCCACACCGCGGCAGGTGTCACTCATCTCGGCCGTCGAGGCGGCCACGGCGACGGTCGCCGGTATCGCGCTCGGGTTTCCGTTGTTCTTCGCCATTCGCGCCCCGCTGGCGGGAATTCCCTTCACCGGCGCACCATTCTTCCCGTCCGATCTGTCGCTGACGTTGCTGGACGTTCTGATCGTGGCGATCGGCTTGCCCGTCGCCGCGGCTTCGGCAGCATGGATCGCGCTGCGCCGTGTGCAGATCTCGCCGCTGGGCGTCACCCGGCGAGTGACGCCTCGGCCACCTCGCGCGTACCGGCTGATTCCACTCGTGGCCGGGATCCTGCAGCTGGCGTACTTCACCGTTGTCGGGCCCCCGGAAACGACCGGTGGTCAGACGATTGCTTACGTTGCCGGCTTCGGGCTGATCCTCGTCGGCCTTATCTGCGCTGGCCCGTGGCTGACCATGACCGGCGCGCGTGTCGCCGCCCGTCGGGCCCGGTGGCCTGCCGCCCTACTCGCAGGCCGGAGGCTAGCCGACAATCCGCAGGCCGGATTCCGCGCAATCAGTGGCCTGGTGCTGGCATTGTTCGTCACGAGCGTGTCCGTCGGCGTGATCACCACACTTGTGGCCGCCGCCGGGCCGTCGAGCGGCGCCGCCACATCCGGCACGATGGTCAACTACTTCTGGCGTGATTCCGCCGGCCAGCTGGTGAGCTCCGTGCCCTCCGTGCCGACCAGCACGATCACCAACCTCAATGCGATCGACGGTGTCACGGGTGTCACTGTGATCTACCAGAAGCCTGCGGTCCGGCCGGACCAGGCCGGACCGGACGGGCTGGTCCTATGCGCCCAGCTCACCCAGACTCCGGCCATCGGTAGATGCTCACCCGGCGCGACCGTCGCAGCGATCGACAGCAAGTTCGGCAACGGATTCGGCCGAAGGTCAACCTTCGATCAGGCCGTATGGCCGTCCGCTCCGATTACCCCAGAAGCACTTGCTGCTCTGCCGGTCCACGTACTCGTCGTCAGCACAAATGGATCGACGGCAGCGGTCGAGACCGTACGCACGGAGCTAGAGAACGCCTTTCCTCGTCGATTTCCCCCCGACACGCTCTCCTCGATCAGTCCGGACTCCAATCGCCTCCTCGCCGGGTACAAGCAGCTGGCCGACGTCGTGATCCTCGTCAGCCTGCCGATCGCCGGCTGCAGCCTCGCCGTTGCTGTCGCGGCCGGACTCACTGAGCGCAAACGGCCGTTTAGCGTCTTGCGGCTGACCGGCGTCCCAGTGGCGATGTTGCGGAGGGTCGTCGCGTTGGAAACCGTCGTACCGCTCGTTCTCACCGCGACCGTTTCGATCGCCGTCGGCTTCCTGGCCGCTCAGCTGTTCCTGCACGCCCAACTCGACCAAACCCTCGTGGCGCCCGGTCCCCAGTACTACGTGATCGTTGCCGTCGGGCTCGTGGCCGCGCTGGCGATCCTCGGCTCGACGTTGCCGATGTTGTCGCGGATCACCGGTCCCGAGGCGGTCCGCTTCGATTGACGCGCGTGTACGTCGAAGCTTCGGCGTGTCGAGCGAATGAGATCGACGTTGGCAGGCCAGGATGATCGCCATGGCGAAGGTGACTCGGACCGAGCGGGCCGAGCCCTGCAGCAGGTGCGGCGATCCGGTCGAGGTTGACGTCATCACGACGGACGCGCTCGAAGGCATAGAGACAGAAGAAGCCCGGGCCTTCCACAAGGATGACCGCACCCGCGCCGATGAATTGTGCCAGCGAGGTAGGCAGCCCGCGCTGATATAAGGCATCGCGCAGCTCTCCGCCAGTGCACACCCGCGTCGGTCGACGTTTCCGGTTATCCTGGAAGGGCCACGCGCAGGCGAGTGTGTCGAAGCTGGTGATGGACATGACCGAGCGCGACGGGCCGATTCCCGAAGCCGAATTGCGACCAATCAACTGGATACGAGCGCGAGCGCTCATGATCTGGGGACCGGGTGAATCCTGGGACAACCCACTAATGGGCACCAGATTCGACCCGACCGTGCGGCAGCGCCGGGACCAGGCGCGTCGGGCCGCACGTCACGCCCGTCATGAACATCGGGGCGAGCTGCGGGAGCAACATCGCCTTGATCGCGCGCGCCAATCGGACGAGCACTGCACGCCGGACGAGTAGCCGCCTCGCTAAGGCGTGATGATCTCCGACTTATCGCTGCCATTTGGCCTGAAATCCAAGATCACAACGATATGACCGTTCAGATCGCGGAACGCCGGATCCCGCTCGAGCCGAGTCCCGCGAGATCAACAGATCCGACGGTGCCGTCGGCCTCCTTGTAGACAACGAGTAGAGGTCGAGCACCCGAACTGTTCCGGCCCGCACAAGATCGAGCAGCGCCGGCATGATGGCCCCGCTGAGATTTGTTGCTAGGGAACTCGACAACCAGGACATCGACTGGACCGATCTCCAGGCACCGCCTCATCGTCGGCCGGCCTGGATGCTACGTCACGGGTGGACGCTCGTCGTGCGGTCCGCCGCGACCGGTCGGCCGGCGCACTCCTGACACCCTGGGCTTGCGCGTCCGGCGATAATGGGGGCCCTCGACCTCTGCGCCCGCCAAGGTCAGACCTTTACTCGCCGGAGCACTGATGAGCCGTTGGGCCACGAGATTCAGGCGACGCCAGTACCTCAAAGGCAGCCTGTGGGCGCTCCCGTTGTGCGGCTGCATTATTGGTGTATTGCTCGCGCAACTGCTGCTATGGATAGACCGCAACGTGGACATCAAGACGCTCGTGCACTATTCGTCCGGCACCGCCACCGGCGTACTCACCGCGATTATCGGCGCGATGGTTGGCCTCCTTGGATTTGTCGTAACGATCGGCGTTCTCGTGATCCAACAGGCAACCGCGACCTTGTCTCCTCGCTTCATGCGGTTGTGGTACCGCGACCGGCTGCAGAAGGTCGTTCTCGCTACCTTTGCCGGAACGTTCACTTATTCGTTTGCGTTGCTTCGCCGCGTAGATACGAATTTTGTCCCTGATCTTGGCATTACCATTGCCGGAATTGCCGTAGCGGTGAGCTTGATACTTCTGCTCGTCTACCTCAATCGATTTACGCACGCATTGCGGCCGGTCGCGGTCGCAGCCATGGTTGAACAAGCCGGCGAGCGAGTATTTGATCAGTGGCAGCAGATCCTGGTCAGACAGAATGTGAATTCCGACGGCACCGCCAGCGAATTCGACGCCACCTCTACCCCGCGGGTGGTGTTCTTCGAGCAGGCCGGCGCGATTCAGGCGATTCACGTAAGCGGCTTAGTGGCGGCTGCCGCGGAGCACGACTGTCTGATGGTCCTTGGCCACACCGCGGGTGACTTCGTCTCGCGCGCCGATGTGTTCGTCGAGATCAAGACCAGGGCTGGAGGCAAGCCCTTTACGTCACCGGACCCGAAGCACCTGCGCGGACTGGTTGCTCTGGGGGTCGAACGCACGATTGAGCAGGATCCAGCTTTCGCCTTGCGCATTATCGTCGACATCGGAATCAAAGCACTCTCTCCGGCCGTGAACGACCCAACGACCACGGTGCAGATCCTCGATTACATTGAGACCTTCCTGCATCGGATCTGCACCGCGGATCTGCGCGATCAATACCCATACGCCGATCGCGCCGGCATTCCGCGAGTTCTGATCCCCGGACGTACGTGGGTGGAATATCTGCAGCTGGCCGTCACCGAGATCCGAACGTATGGCACTCACTCAGTCCAGGTTTGCCGACGGCTGCGATCGCTGCTCGATGGGCTCATTGCGGTGGCCCCGCCCGATCGCCGCGAAGCTATTCAGGCCGAACTTTCGCTGCTCGACGCCAGCACCGCGAAAGGTTTCCCCGACGCGGCTAGCCTGGCGATCGCGCGCGCGAGCGACCCTCAGGGCATCGGTGCGCCGGCCGCGGAGTGGACGCACACGCACCGAGGGCGTGACCGCTTGCCAGGATGCGACGCGAACTAGTGTCCCGCTAGAGCACGAGGTCTGCGAGCCGATCGATCTGATCGAGCGACGCGGTAGTTGGGTCGAAATACAATTCGGTGACTCCCGCGTCCCGGAATGCTGGCACGGCATCCCGGATCGCGGCGTCGGAACGTAGGGCGCCGTCAGCGACCATTTCTGCGTAGTCGCCGAGGAATCCGTAGTAGTCACGCAGGTATCGGCGGGAATCCTCCTCGGCGTCAGCGCCGAGGGAGAAGTACGCGAGGGCCGCGAACCGCGGTTGTTCGATCCGACCGGCCTCCCGCCACGCGGCGGTCACCCGTTCGACCACGGCCGCAGCGTGCTCAGGTGGCGCGCCCCCGATGGTCAATCCGACGGCCCAGTCAACGACCCTGCGCACGGCTTGGTCGCTCGTACCCCCGATGAGGATCGGTACCCGGCGGGCGCGGATCGGTGTTGGACTTATTGGTGGGGCGTTTCCGTTGACCGGCTCACCCCGCCACGCCTTATGTAGCGTCTCCAGCTCGCGATCGAAATCGCGACCTCTGGTGTGGAAGTCTCGGGCGGCAATCTCGAAGTCGTCGGCTCGACCGCCCGGGGCGAGCCCGAGAGTCAAACGGCCGTTGGAAAGCTGGTCGATGCTCGCGGCCGTTTTCGCCAGCAGCGGCGCCGGGTAGAGCGGGGCGAGCAGCACGTTTGTCAGCAGCTCGATCCGCGTTGTCGCGCCGGCCGCCGCGGCCAGGGTTGCGAGCGAGTCGTAACTCGGATACGCCAGCCGGTCGATCGTGGCCAGCCCCGAGAAACCTCGGTCTTCGGCCCGCTTTGCCCACTCGACCAGACGAGTTCCAGGCGTGCCAGGTACCGGATTCGGTAGACCAATGCCGATCTTCATGTGAGCTCCTTTGATGCGATGAGGGCGGACCTACCCTGCCGGGATCGGGCTCCGCACGGCAAGGGGCGCGCCAAGGCGGCCTACGCTCAATCGGATGAGAAAGCTCACGGTCGAGCAAGAGGGAGCCGTTGGTGCGCCGGCCCAACTCGTCTACCGACTGATCGCCGACGACGAGCACCACCGGCGCTTCCTGCCCAAGGGATTCTCGGACTTCAAGGTGTTAGAAGGAGGCGTTGGGGCGGGGACCCGGCACAGTTTCACCGTCACCACGGGCGGTCGCACGCGGGAGTACACGATGCGGGTGGCAGAGCCGGAGCCGGGCCGCGTGATCACCGAGACCGACGAATCCTCATCGCTCGTTACGAGCTTTACGGTCATTCCATCGGGCGATACCTGCCGCGTGCTGATATCAACGACGTGGAACGGTGCCGGCGGAGTGGGAGGATTCTTCGAACGACTCTTCGCGCCGCGTGTGCTGCGCCGGATGTATGCCGACGAATTAGCGCGGTTGGATCGTTACGCCCGCGAACAGGCCGCGGCGCCCTGACCTGGCCGTTCGAGGGTAGGACGGCAGGCACGGCCTCGGCTTAGGACGCGGTGTTAGTGAGGGCAAGTGCGCCTAGGTTGGACAGGATCTGAGTCCGTTTCGCCGCTGACAAACCCGACTTGTTGAGGCTCACCGCCACTGTCCGCTGGCCGGAAGAAGTGACGAGCAGCGGCACGTTGTAACCCGCGCCGAGTCCGCCGGTCAAAATCGTCCCGGGAACATCCCCCACCGTCACTTGCGTCGCCGTCGCACCGTTGGCGACGTAATCCGAGACCGTGCCGCCGGCGCGCTTCTCCGCTTGTGCGGGCGTGTTGTACAGCGCGACGGTGATCTCGATCTGCGGTGTCGCGCGCTTTGGCGCCGCCGGAACGCCATACCGACAGTTCAGGTAGCTCAGGCGCCCAATCGACTTGTCCGGTAAACCGACGATGAACGCCGTCTTGCCGCCGATCGTGTAGCCCGCGGCTCGCTGAACGTCATACAACGTCAACAGCGCATAACAGTTCCCGGAGAACTTCGTCATCGGCGTAGTCGGTTGAGTTGGCGACGCGCTGCTGGCGCTCGCCGACGACGACCCCGATGGCGAGGAACTTTGGCTGCCTGGTCCAGAGGCCGTGATAGTCACCGTGTGGGTGGACGCCGAGTTCGACGACGACCCGCACGCTGCCAGCGCGGCAACCGCCACGCCAACCGCGAACAGCCGCGCGATCGCGGCCGGCCGGGCCAAGCCGCCCACCGAACCGGCGAGCTTCCGCTGGGTCAGATTCCACATCGCAGCACCGATAGCCCCAATCCGTGTCACCCGGTCAGCCTGACCGACCACTCATCAAACAGTGCGGCGACACGCCCTACCGTTATGAGCCTAATGCGCTTGTGCCGGGTGCGCTGGCCTTCGCGACGGAGATTTCATGTCTGGTGCGAACCGCGGCTTTCCGGTAGACCGATGTAATAGGGGCGTGGTCGTGATGACCGGCCGCCACCGGATAGGGAGAGGGCGACATGCCAGACTTCGATGACATCAAGAAGATGGCCGACGAGCATGACGACCAGGTGGATGCTGGCTTGCAGAAGGCCGGCGACATGGCGGAGTCGAAATTCGGCCACGGCGAGCAGGTCGATCAGGTTGTCGAGAAGGCGCAGGACGCCACCGGTAGTGACGATCAGCAGTAGCCGAAGTCGCGACGTGCGGTTCGGGCGAGCTTGGCCCGGCCCTCACGCCACCCTAAAGAGTTGATCTTGGACGCGATCCAACCAGTGACGTAAGTCCAAGAACCATCGACCTTAGGGATAGGTTCAGCTTTGGGTGACGTCGACTCGACTCACGGCTTGATCGCGAAGAAGACGAAGCTAGCGAATACCACGATGTGCACGCCGGCTTGCATGAGCGTCGCGCGTCCCGGGACCACCGTGAGGATCGCGACGACGACCGTGAGCACCAACAGCACGATCTGAGTGGGAGCTAGCCCGAGCACGATCGGTCCGCTGAGCCAGATCGAGGCGAAGGCGATCGCCGGGATAGTCAGGCCGATGCTGGCCATCGCCGAGCCGAGCGCCAAGTTGAAGCTGGTCTGGACTCGATCCCGACGGGCCGCCCGGACGGCCGCGAGAGTCTCCGGCAACAGCACGAGCAGCGCGATTATCACGCCTACCACCGACGGCGGAAACCCGGCTGCGGCGACGCCCGACTCGATCGATGGCGACTCCACCTTGGCCAGCCCGACGACTCCGATCAGGGATAGCAGCAACAAGACCAGACTGACGACCGTCGCCCGAACGGACGGCCGTGCAGCATGCTCGTCCGCCTCGTCGATGGCGTTCCCGCTCGGTGTGACCGGCAAGAAAGACTCACGGTGTCTGACCGTTTGCGCGAAGACGAACAGTCCGTAAAGGGCAACGGACACGAGCGCCGCGAAGGCCAACTGCGAAGCCGAGAACTCCGGTACGGCGCGAGTAGTCGTGAACGTGGGCAGCACGAGACACAACGTGGATAGCGCCGTCAACGTCGCTAAAGCGGCACGGGTGCCCTCCGCGTTGAACAGCACGACATGCGTTCGCAGCGTCGCGACCAACAACGACACCCCTATGACGCCGGAGCAAGTGATGATCACTGCAGAGAACACGGTGTCTCGTGCTAGGGCCGACGCCTTGTCACCGCCGGACACCATCAAGGTCACGATCAGCGCCACCTCGATCACCGTTACCGCCACGGCGAGGACGAGCGTGCCAAATGGTTCGCCGATCCGGTGCGCGACCA
>Ga0081540_1003156_pt1 | contig 13157 bp, 11 predicted proteins | sample TabmetS2T1R1_FD_71024 | JGI IMG/M metagenome (GOLD analysis project Ga0081540, IMG submission 71024) | Tabebuia heterophylla rhizosphere microbial communities from the University of Puerto Rico - S2T1R1 | ecosystem: Host-associated > Plants > Roots > Rhizosphere ... | reverse complement strand
AGCGTGTTGGTGCAGACCCCGATCGTGTAGGTCCCGTTCGGATGCCGCTTGTACATCGTGTAGAAGGTCGCCACCGCGGCCACCTCGGCGGTGGTGAGGTCGAGCATCCGGGCGCAGAACGCGATGCCGTCCGCGCTGACGAAGCCCTCCTCACCCTGCACCAGGTGCAACATCGGCAGCAGCGCCGACCGGGCGACGGGGTAGCGCGCCATGATGTCCCCCGCGTCGGCCTCGAGCCGAGCCAGGGTCTCGTCGGTGATCAGAGCCATCAGCGGTCGACTCCACCCAGGACGGGGTCCAGCGAGGCCACCGCGACGATGACGTCGGCCACCTGGCCGCCCTCGCACATCGCCGCCATGGCCTGCAGGTTGACGAAGGACGGGTCGCGGAAGTGCGCCCGGTACGGCTTGGTGCCGCCGTCGGAGACCAGGTGGACGGCGAGCTCTCCGCGGGGCGACTCGACGGCCTGGTAGACCTGGCCGGCGGGAACCCGGAAGCCTTCGGTGACGAGCTTGAAGTGGTGGATCAGGGCCTCCATGGACTGGCCCATGATCTCTCTGATGTGCTCGAGGCTGTTGCCCATGCCGTCGCCGCCGATGGTCAGCTGCGCGGGCCAGGCGATCTTCTTGTCCGCCACCATGACGGGCCCGGCAGGCATGTCGCGCAGCTTCCTGACGCACTGCTCGACGATCCGCATGGACTGCCGCATCTCCTCGACCCGGATCCGCAGGCGGCCGTAGGCGTCGCACGTGTCCCACGTGACGACGTCGAACTCGTAGTCCTCGTACCCGCAGTAGGGCTGGGAGCGGCGCAGGTCGTGGGGCAGACCGGTGGAGCGCAGCGGGGGCCCGGTGATGCCGAGGGACATGCAACCGGTGAGATCGAGGTAGCCCACGTCGACGAGGCGGGAGCGCACCAGCGGGTTCTCGTTGGCGAGGTCCTCGATGTCGCTGATGTCCTGGTAGATGTCCGGCATGGTGTCGGTGATCATGTCGAGCGCTCCGGGCGGAAGGTCCTGCGCCAGGCCGCCGGGGCGGACGAACCCGTGGTTCATCCGCAGCCCGGTGATGAGCTCGAAGATCTTCAGGACCCGCTCCCGCATCCGGAAGCCGATGGTCATCACCGTGAGGGCGCCGATCTCCAGGCCGCCGGTGGCCAGGGCGACCACGTGCGAGGAGACCCGGTTGAGCTCCATGAGCAGCACCCTGATGACGTTGACGCGCTCCGGGACCTGGTCCTGGATGCCCAACAGCCGCTCGACGCCGAGGCAGTACGCGACCTCCTGGTAGAGCGGCATCAGGTAGTCCATCCGGGTGCAGAGCGTGACGCCCTGCGTCCAGGTGCGGTACTCCATCTGCTTCTCGATGCCGGTGTGCAGGTAGCCGATGCCGCACCGGGCCTCGGTCACCGTCTCACCGTCGAGCTCGAGGATCAGTCGCAGCACGCCGTGCGTGGACGGGTGCTGCGGACCCATGTTGACGACGATCCGCTCCTCGCCGAGCTCGGAGGCCTCCTCGGCGATCTCGTCCCAGTCGCCCCCGCCCGCGGTGAACACGCGCCCCTCGTCGTAGGCGTCCTCGGGCAGCCCATAGAGGTCGGGTTCGTCCGTCGTGCTCAAGTCCGTCGTGCTCGGGTCCGTCGTGCTCGGGTCCGTCGTGCTCGGGTTCAGGGTCTCGTCGGCCATCAGTTGTACGACCTCCGGGTGTCGGGCGGCGGGATGACCGCGCCCTTGTACTCCACGTCGATCCCGCCGAGCGGGTAGTCCTTGCGCTGTGGATGCCCGGGCCAGTCGTCGGGCATCTGGATCCGGGTCAGGGCCGGATGGCCGTCGAAGACGATGCCGAAGAAGTCCCATGTCTCGCGCTCGTGCCAGTCCGCCGTCGGGTACACCGCGACGACGGAAGGGATGTGCGGGTCGGCGTCCGGTGCCGTGACCTCCAGCCGGACACGGCGGTTGTGGGTGATCGACAGCAGGTGGTAGACGGCGTGGAGCTCGCGCCCGGCCTCGTCCGGGAAGTGCACGCCGCTCACCCCGGACAGCAGCTCGAATCGCAGGTCGGGGTCGTCCCGGAAGACCCGGGCGGTGTCCACGATCGCGTCCCGGCGGACGTAGAAGGTGATCTCGCCGCGATCGACGACGGTCTTCTCGACGGCGGTCCCGAAGGTGCGGCCGGTGCGGGCCAGGGCGCCGGTGAGCGCGTCGGCGACGGTGTCGAAGTCCCCCCCGAAGGGTCGCTCGGACGGCGACGGCATCGCGACGGCACGAACCAGCCCGTTGTAGCCGGAGGTGTCGCCGGTGTCCTGCTCGCCGAACATGCCGCGCCGGATCTCGACCACCTCGGGCTCGGCACCCGTCGTGGCGGGCACGTTGCCGACGGTGTCCCGGTCCGGCGAGGTCTCGTCGGGCCGTGGGGTGGCGCCGGTGCGCGGGTCGTCGGGAGGGAGGGTCACCGCAGCAGGCCCTTCATGTGCGAGGTCGGCACGGCCTCGAGCGCGGCTCGCTCGGCGGCCTCCGCCGCGCGTCGCCGGTCGACGCCGAGCGGCATCCGCTGGATCTCGGCGTGCAGTTCGAGGATCGCGTAGATGAGCATCTCCGGGCGCGGCGGGCACCCGGGCAGATAGATGTCGACCGGCACGACGTGGTCGACGCCCTGGACGATCGCGTAGTTGTTGAACATGCCGCCCGAGGACGCGCAGACGCCCATCGACAGCACCCACTTCGGCTCGACCATCTGGTCGTAGATCTGCCGCAGCACCGGAGCCATCTTCTGGCTCACCCGTCCCGCGACGATCATCAAGTCGGCCTGGCGGGGTGAGCCCCGGAACACCTCCATACCGAAGCGCCCGAGGTCGTACTTGGGGCCGCCCGTCGTCATCATCTCGATGGCACAACAGGCGAGGCCGAACGTCGCGGGCCACAGCGAGTTCCTGCGCATGTAGCCGGCGAGGCCCTCCACCGTCGTCAGCAGAAAGCCGCTCGGAACCTTCTCCTCGATACCCATGACAGTCGTGCCAACCCTCTCAGCGTGCTCCCGCGGGCGCTGCCACCCGTTCGCTTCCGGCGGTCATTCCCACTCGAGGCCGCCGCGGCGCCAGACATAGGCGTACGCGACGAAGACCGTGGCGATGAACAGCGCCATCTCCACCAGCCCGAAGAGCTTCAGCTGGTCGAACGCCACGGCGTAGGGGATGAGGAAAACGGTCTCGATGTCGAAGACGATGAAGAGCATCGCCACCAAGTAGTACTTGATGGGGAAACGCCCGCCTCCCGGCGCCTGCGGCGTCGGCTCGATGCCGCACTCGTACGCGTCGAGCTTGGCGCGGTTGTACCGCTTCGGGCCGGACAGCGATCCGGCGGTGATCGAGAACACCGCGAACCCCGCCGAGATGGCTCCCAGGACGAGGATCGGTACGTAGGGGTTCACGCCCTCACCCTTCGCGTCGAGGCCCGGCGGTGCCGGACTCTCCTCCCTGACGAATGCTGACCGGCTGTGACCCTCCGACCGGCGCCCATCCTAGGGGTCGGCCGTGCGGTCTCCGGGCCGGCAGCCCGGCGCGTGCGCCGAGCTCCCGCCGGACTCCGGGCGGCCTGCCTGTCGGCACGTCACCCGGCGCGTCATGTGCGCTTGTGAAGGTTTTCACGAGCGTCCGTGTAGAGAGAATATCCCTCTTCAACGCGGGTGCACGGGCATGGTCCCCCCGGCCTTCCGACGCCCGGGGACCAGGCTCGGTGATCATGCCGCGAGCGGCGCCGGCCGGCTCAGTCGCGGGTCGCCCGGTGCAGGGCCACGATGCCGCCCGACAGGTTCCGGTACGCCACGTCCGACCAGCCGGCGTCGGCGATCCGACGTCCGAGGGCGCGCTGGTCGGGCCAGGCGCGGATCGACTCGGCGAGGTACGCGTACGAGTCCGGCGACGACGACACCCGCCGCGCAACGACGGGCAGCGCGCGCATCAGGTAACCGCTGTACACCCGCCGCCACGGCGCCCAGGTGGGAGAGGAGAACTCGCAGACGACGAGGCGGCCGCCGTGCCGCGTCACGCGCCGCATCTCGGCGAGGGCGGCGTCGACGTTCCCCACGTTGCGCAGACCGAACGAGATGGTGACGGCGTCGAAGGCGGCGTCCGCGAACGGCAGCCGGGTGGCGTCACCCGCGACGAAGGCCAGGTCCTGGCGGCGCCGACGCCCGACCCGGAGCATGCCGAGGGAGAAGTCGCACGGGACGGCGCGCACTCCGGCGTCGGCGAACGGCCCGGTCGACGTCCCGGTCCCCGCGGCGAGGTCGAGCAGCCGCTCCCGGGGGCGCATGTCGAGCGCCTCGACCACCGCGCGCCGCCAGCGGCGGTCCTGGCCGAGCGACATCACGTCGTTCGTGCGGTCGTACTTGGCGGCCACCTCGTCGAACATGGCCGCCACCTCGTGCGGACGCTTCTCGAGGCTGGCGCGCGGCATGTGTCCATGGTCGCAGGGGTTCCCGCGCGCAGGAGGAGGTGCCCGCACCTACGCTGGCGGCGATGTCCAGCGTGATCTGGGAAGCGGCCGCCGGTACGCCGCTGGTGGCCAGGACCGTCCCGCTGCCGGACCCGGGGCCGCTGCTCGCGCTCCTCCCGGACACCGGCGCGCTCGCGTGGGTCCGGCGCGGGGAGGGCCTGGTCGGGTGGGGCAGCACGCTGCGGATCCCCACCCGCGACGAGCGGCGGTTCGCGGCCGCCGAGGACGCCTGGGCCGAGCTCACCCGGCACGCCGTCGTCCGGAACGAGGTCGGCCTCCCGGGGACCGGCCCGGTCGCCTTCGGCTCGTTCGCCTTCTCGCCGCGCTCGCCGGCGGGCGGCGTCCTGGTGGTCCCCGAGGTCGTGGTCGGGCACCGCGACGGGCAGTGGTGGCTCACGACGATGGGGGCGGGCGCGGTTCTCCCCCCGTTCCGGACGCCGGCTCCGGCACGCCCCCCGGCACCACCCGGCGAGGTCGCGTACTCGGACGGCGCCCTCTCCGCGCCTGGCTGGGAGCACGCGGTGGCGACGGCGATCGGGCGGATCGGACGGGGCGACCTCGAGAAGGTCGTCCTCGCCCGCGCGCTCGAGGCGCGCGCCGAGCGGCCGGTCGATCCGCGCTGGCTGGTGGGCAGGCTGGCCGATCGGTACCCGGGCTGCTGGACGTTCAGTGTCGACGGTCTCGTCGGCGCCACCCCGGAGATGCTGGTGCGGCGCGAGAAGGGACTGGTGACCTCGCGGGTGCTGGCCGGGACGATCCGCCGCACCGGGGACGATCCTCACGATCTCGCACTGGCCGCCCGGCTGGCCCGCTCCAGCAAGGACCTGGAGGAGCACGAGTACGCCGTGCGCTCGGTGGCGCACGCCCTGGCGCCGCACTGCACGTCGACGAACGTGCCGGAGGCGCCGTTCGTCCTGCACCTGGCGAACGTGATGCACCTGGCGACCGATGTCACCGGCGTCCTCGCGGACGACAGCTCGAGCCTTCGGCTGGCCGCGGCGTTGCACCCCTCGGCGGCGGTGTGCGGCACGCCGACGGCGTCCGCGGCGGCCCTCATCGAGGAGCTCGAGGGCATGGACCGGGACCGCTACGCCGGCCCGGTGGGCTGGATGGACGCGCAGGGCGACGGCGAGTGGGCGATCGCGCTGCGCTGCGCGCGACTGGACTCGTCGGACCCGCGCCGGGCGCGGCTGTTCGCCGGCTGCGGGATCGTCGCGGGCTCGGACCCGCAGGCGGAGCTGAGCGAGTCGGACGCGAAGCTGGTGCCGATGCGGGACGCCCTCGCCACCCGCTGATCATGGACTGTGGGTGAGGACGTCAGGGGTCAGCTCCGCAAGGCTCCGGCAGCCGAGAAGGCCGAGCGTGAGGTCGAGCTCGGCGATGAGGTGCCGCAGGACGGCGGCCACCCCGGACCGCCCCGCGAGCGCCAGCCCGTACACGTAGGGACGGCCGACCAGGACGGCGTCCGCCCCCAGGGCCAGCGCGATCAGCGCGTCGGCTCCGCTGCGGACGCCGCTGTCGAACAGCACCGGAACGCGCCCGGCGACCTCGGCGACGATCGGCGGCAGTGCGTCGAGGGACGCGACGGCCCCGTCCACCTGACGTCCGCCGTGGTTCGACACCACGATGCCGTCGACCCCGTGCTCGACGGCGCGGGCGGCGTCCTGCGGATGCTGGAGGCCCTTGACCACGATGGGCAGCCGGGTGCGGGCCCGGAGCGTGGGGAGATCGTTCCAGGTGAGCGAGGGGTTCGAGAACACGTCGAGGAACGTCTCGACGGCCGCGCGGGGCAGCGGCGAGCGCAGGTTGGCCCGCACACCGCCCGGGTACCGGCGCGCCAGCGACAGCAACGTGCCCACGGCCCGAGGGCCGGGTCGCCGGCTCGAACCCAGTGGATCGGGGCGGACGTCGAGGGCGTCGCGGGCGGTGGCGGCGCGCGCCAGCACCCGCGCCAGGAACACCGGGTCGCTGGTGTAGTTCGCAAGCCCTTCGCCGCGGGCGAACGGGAGCGAGCCGATGTCCAGGTCCCACGGGCGCCAGCCGAGCGTGTGCGTGTCGAGGGTGACGACGATCGCCGAGCAACCGGCCGCCTCGGCGCGGTGGACGAAGCTGGTGACCAGGTCCTCGTCCCGCGACCAGTACAGCTGGAACCAGCGAGGCGTGGCGCCGAGTGCGGTCGCGATGTCCTCCATCGGCCACGAGGCCTGCGTCGAGATGATCATCGGGACTGCCACGTCCGCGGCGGCGCGCCCGACGGCGAGATCGGCGTCCGGGTGAGCCACGCCCAGGACGCCGACCGGCGCCACCAGGAACGGCGAGCCGAGCCGCTGCCCGAACAGCTCCACGGAGGCGTCCCGGACGGCGACGTCCCGCAGCATCCGCGGAACCAGGCGCCAGCGGTCGAACGCGGCCTCATTGGCGCGCGCCGTCCGCTGCTGCCCTGCCGACCCGGCGACGTAGGCCCAGGCGCGCCGGCTCATCCGGCGGTGTGCGGCCGCGGCGAGCCGGTCGGGCGTCACCGGGACGACGGGCCGGTGACCGAGCGCGCCGTCGCGATAGATCCGGGCCTGGATGGCGCGGCCGAGCATGCGGGGCGGGACGGCGGGCCGCCGGGTCTCGCTCATCCGGTCACCCTTGCGCGTCCCCGGCGCGTGAACAATGGGGACGCCGGCGAGCGGCGAAGGGAGCACACATGACGACGACTGTCTGCGTGACGGGTGCGGCGGGCAAGGTCGGCCGGTTCACCGTGCTGGACCTGCTGGACCACGGGTACGGCGTGGTCGGCGTGGACGTGGTCCCGCGGCCCGCGGAGCTGCCGGGCCAGGACCGGCTCGCGTACCTGCAGGCGGACCTGGAGGACTACGGCGACACCGCGGAGGTGCTGGCAGGATGCGACGCGGTCGTGCACCTGGCGAACGTGCCGGCTCCGGGGCTGGTCCCGCCGGCACGGACGTTCGCCCGGAACACGGTGATGAACGGCAACGTGTTCCTGGCCGCGGTTCAGCTCGGCCTGCGCCGAGTCGTCTGGGCGTCGAGCGAGACCACCCTCGGGCTCGACTTCACCGTCCCGCCTCGGTACGTGCCGATCGACGAGGACCACTACCCGTACCCCGCGTCGACGTACGCCCTGTCCAAGGTCGTCAGCGAGACGGCAGCCGTGCAGATCGCCGGCTGGTCGGGGATCCCGTTCATCGCCCTGCGGTTGTCGAACGTGATCTTGCCGTCGGCGTACGCCGCCTTCCCGAGCTGGCAGCACGACCCGCAGACCCGCAAGTGGAACCTGTGGAGCTACATCGACGTCCGCGACGCGGCCCTCGCCTGCCGGCTGGCGCTGGAAGCTGACGTGACCGGCGCGCGCAGCTACGTGATCGCCAACGCCGACACCGTGATGTCCACGCCGACCGCGGACCTCCTGGACGCCGTGTTCCCCGGCGTACCTCGACGGCGGCCGGTGGAGGGCACGACGTCGCTGTTCTCGATCGAGAAGGCGCGCGCCCAGCTCGGCTTCGAGCCGCGGCATTCCTGGCACGACGAGGTCAGCTGAGCTCCAGCGCGCGCCGGACGCCGGCGTGCACCGCGGCGCGGAGCCGTTCGTGCAGCTGACGCAGGCCGGCCCGGGTGGTCCGGACCTCGACGACGCTCGTGCCGGCGGGCGGTTCGGCGAGCGCGGCTCGTAACCGGTCGAGCGCGTCGGCGCGCTGGTGCGGCACCGCGTACCCCGCGCAGAGGGCGGCCAGATCGGCGCCGTGGGGCGTCCCGAAGAGCCGTTCGAAGACGGCCCTCTCCGCCGCGCCGCGGCTCGCCAGCTCGCCCTGATCGAGCAGCCCGAAGATGCCGCCCCCGTCGTCGTTCACCACGACGACCTGCAGGTGCGGCCGCGCCTCCCCGGTGGGCACGAGCAGGCCATTGAGGTCGTGGAGGAACGCGAGATCCCCGACGAGCACCCGGACGAGGCCGCCGTCGAGCGCCACACCCGACGCCGTCGACACCGTCCCGTCGATGCCCGAGAGCCCGCGGTTCGACAGCACCCGAAGACCGTCGGGCAGCACGTGACCGACCAGGTCGAGGTCCCTGATCGGATTGCTGGCCGCGGCGAGGAGGGCTTCGCCCGGCCGTGCGGCGGCGGCGACCTCGCGGGCGACGACCAGTCCGGAGGGGGCATCGGAGGCTGCCGCCTCGTCGACTGCGGTGTCCAGGACCTGTCGGCTCGCCGCCGACGCCACCGCCCAGCGCCGCGCCCACCCGCCGTCGTCGGCCGGCGGGGACAGCGCGGCGGGGTCGAGCCGCGCCACCCGCTGCGCCGGCCGGCCCGGATCCGGCCAGCCGCCGCCACCCGAGGACTCGCCCGAGACGTCGCGTGAGACCTGACCAGAAACCTCAGCAGAGACGAGGACGAGCTCGACGTCCGGCCGCGACACCAGCTGCGTGACAGGACGCGACAGCGTGGGGCGCCCGTACACCACGACACGCTCGACCTGCCCGCCGAGCTCGGGCAGCTCGAGCAGCAGGCGGTAACCGGCGACGGCGCCGGCCCCGGCGACCCCGGACGACGGCTCAGCGAGCAACGGCCACCCCGCCGTGCGCGCGACGAGCCTCGCCTCCGGCCCCGCTCCGTCGCCGGCGACCACCAGCGTTCGACGCCCGTCCGGCGCGAGGGACACCGGTCGAGGTGGCGGCGACGCCCCGGCGTCCGGCGTCGACACCTCGAACGACCACTCGTCGTCGACGTCGTCCGGCACCAGCGGCTCGGAGAAACCGAGGTCGAGGTGCACAGGGCCACGGAACCGCCGGGCCGACGCCACCGTGTCCACGAGGGCGCGCAGGGCGGCGTCCGGATCCTTCTCCGCGTCGGTGTCGGCCAGGTCGAGGCGCGCACGCACCGCCGCACCGAAGAGATCCGCCTGCAGCTCGCTCGTCTGGTTCGCCCACGTACCGCGGAGCTCGGGCGGGCGATCAGCCGTGATGGCGACCAGGGGGCGACGGCTGTGGTGCGCCTCGAGGACAGCCGGGTGGAGGTTGGCGGCCGCGGTTCCGGACGTCGTGACGACGGCTCCCGCCGCACCCAACGCCGTGAAGGCCGCAACGCGCTCGTCGTGACGCACGTGCAGATGGGGCGAGCCGTCGACACGCTGCAGCTCGTACGCGAGCGGGGCGCTGCGCGAGCCCGGGCAGAGGACGACGTGCCGGACGCCGGCGGTACGCAGCGCCGCCGCGGTCAGGCGCGCGAGCCGGGTCGAGGCGTTCACGGCTGTCATGCTCGCAGGCGGCACCGACAGTGGGCGCGGCGAGCCCGCGGGCGCCTCCTACAGTGGCCGCCGTGGTCAGCGAGATCTTCGACGCCTCCGCGTGGGAGGCCGTGCCCGGCGTCCAGTTCACCGACATCACCTACCACCGGTGCATCCGGCAGGGTCCGGAGCGCGGCACGGTGCGGATCGCGTTCGACCGGCCCGAGGTACGCAACGCGTTCCGTCCGCGCACCGTCGACGAGCTCTACCAGGCCCTCGACCACGCGCGGAGAACGCCGGACGTCGGCTGCGTGCTGCTCACCGGGAACGGGCCGAGCCCGCGCGACGGCGGCTGGGCCTTCTGCTCCGGTGGCGACCAGCGGATCCGCGGGCGGTCCGGCTACCAGTACGCCGAGGGCGAGACCGCCGACACCGTGGACGCCGCCCGCGTCGCCGCGCACGGCGGCCGCCTGCACATCCTCGAGGTGCAGCGGCTGATCCGGACCATGCCGAAGGTCGTCGTCGCCGTGGTGCCGGGCTGGGCGGCGGGCGGCGGACACAGTCTGCACGTGGTCTGCGACCTGACGATCGCCTCGCGTGAGCACGCCAGGTTCAAGCAGACCGACGCCGACGTCGCTTCGTTCGACGGCGGCTTCGGTTCGGCGTATCTGGCCCGCATGGTCGGCCAGAAGTTCGCCCGGGAGATCTTCTTCCTAGGACGGACGTACGACGCGGAGACGATGCACCGGATGGGTGCTGTGAATCTCGTCGCGGCGCACGCCGGGCTCGAAGAGGTGGCGCTCGAGGTCGCCGCCGAGATCAACGGAAAGAGCCCGATGGCACAGCGGATGCTGAAGTTCGCGTTCAACCTGCTGGACGACGGGCTCATCGGCCAGCAGGTCTTCGCGGGCGAGGCGACGCGTCTGGCCTACATGACCGACGAGGCGGCCGAGGGCCGGGACGCCTTCCTCGAGAAGCGCCGCCCCGACTGGTCGGCGTTCCCCTGGTACTACTGACTCACTCTTCCCGGTTGAGCCCTGGCGCTTGCATCTCGTCGTGCAGGCTGCGCTGTACGTACGCCATCGCGGCCTGGGCGTCGGGCTCGCGCAGGCGAGCCAGCAGCTCGTCGTATCCGACGTCCTCGATGCGCTCGTGGAGCCACCACAGGTGTCCTTGTGGATCGCGGATCCTGGCCACCCGCTCTCCGAAGGGCAGCGCAGTCGGGCGGGTGACGACGCGGGCACCCTCCGCCTGTGCCCGCTCGACTGTCGCCGGCAGGTCGCTGACATACGCGCGCAGATGTGCGGGAGTCGGCGACCAGCCTGGCTTGGCGTCGAACAGCATGAGGACGCTGTCGCCCAGCTCAACCTCGACGTGAGCCACGTCGCCGTCGGCGTCGAGCATTCGGGAGCCGGGCGTCTCGACCGCGCCGAGGACGGAGGTCAGGAACCAAACTTCGGCGTTCGTGTCACCGCTGATCACCCACGCGTTCACCCGGGCGTATCGAGGTGGAACCTGAACGGACGGCAACTCTGTCATGCCCGCCAGGGTGCCGGGAGCCACCGACACTGCCGTCAGCGACGAGCCGCGAGCACGGGCTCGTACTCCTCGGCCTCGTCTGGTGCATCGGCGTCGTCCGGGGGTGTCCAGTGGACTGCACGCATCCACGCGGGCTCGGCCGGAAGGGGATCGGGGGGTTCGGGTGGCAGGTTGGGGTCGGCGAGATTGTCGACGTCGTTGCGGGCGACGAGATCGCCGAAGTCGTGGTGCCGGATCTCGGCGTCGAGTTCGGCTTCTTGCTCGGCCAGCAGGGCGGCGGTGGCCTCGCGGCGGCCCCGGATGTAAGCGCGGCGCACGGCGCGGTTGGCCCAGGCCAGCAGCCTGTCGTCGGAGCGCTGTTGCCGGTCGAGCTCGTCGAGCAGAGGCTGCCAGGCCGCGGGCACCGGCGGCGGGGTAGCCGGCTGCCGCCGGGTGCTGCGGCGCAACCCGGCGCGGCTCGTCCATTCCAGGTCGGGCTCGCCCGCCGGCTCGGTCTCCTGCTCGCCCGCCGGCTCGGTCTCCTGCTCGGCCGCCGGCTCGGTCTCCGGTGCGGCGTCGTGCCGGCCGTGGCTGGGCGCGGCGGAGCGGACGGTGATCAGACCCGTGGTCTTCAGGCGGTGGTGCCCTCGGCAGAGCGGCTGGATGTTGCATTCGCAGGTCGCACCGCCAGACCGCGGGTCGTCCTGGTCGTAAGGGACGCGGTGGTCCAGATCGCAACGGCGCGCCGGCATCGAGCAGCCGGGGAATGCGCACCGCGGTCGGATGGCGCGGACCAGGTCGACCACCCGCGCGGGAGGATCATGGTGTGGGGTGGTGACGGCCCGCCCGAGCCCGAGCACCGTCCCGTGCACGTCGTGGGTCACCACGCAGCGCCAGGTGGTCCGCCGTTGATCGCCGCGGGCGGCGTCGGCGGCGTCCGCGGCGATCTGCCGGGCCACCGCCCCGGCGAGCGGCCCGTACCCGTCCAACACTCCGGGGTCGTCGGCGAGGCCGAGGAAGGTGGTCAACGGCAACGTCAGCGATACCGCCCACCGCGGCCCCAACACGCCAGCGCACGACGAGCACGGCCCAGACTGCGGCTCGGTCGTCCGCGGGGCGTAGGGATCGATGCCGGTGACACGGCGGGTCATCTCGTCCAGCCGGAGCTGATCGATGCTGCGGGGGTCGCCCGACTGCTTCGCGGCGTGCGCGGCCGCGCTGAGCGCGTTCCACATCGCGGCGATCTGCTCTTGACCGGTGCAGGCCTCCAGCCGGCCCATCCCGTCCCGGTCCGCCCAGGTCGCTACCCGCCGCCGAGCGAGCTCCCGCTCCCGGCGACGTGCGGCCTCTCGCGCGTCCACCCGGCTGATCGCGGCCTCGACCGCCCGCTCCAGCGCCGGCCGGGTCCAACGGGTCACCTCGGGTATGCCCGCCTCCGGCAGGCCGGCCTCGCCCGCGTCCAGCCGGTCCGCCAGCGCCAGGTCGGAGTCCGAGATCACCGCGGACTCCGCGACCGCCGACAGCCCTGGCGTCAACCCCACCCCTAGCCGCTGCACGAGCAGCTGCACCTTCGGCCAGTCGAGCAGCCCGGCCCGCAACAGCCGCGCGGTCCGCGGCAACACCGGCCGGACCAGCAGCACCTGCGCCGCCAGGACCCGGGCATCGGCCGCGGATCGCGTCAACCCCGCGATCAATGACACCTCGGCGGACACGAATTCGGGCGCCAACTCCGCGGCGGACGGAAGCGCGGCTCGCGCCCGACGCTGCGACGACTCCACCACGCGCGCGCCGCGCGCCCCCAACGCGGCCACGCCTGCCGCGGGATCGCCGGCAGCCTCGTCGCCGGCGGGGTATGCACCGGCGTCGGCGTCTACCTCGGGGTCGGGATCGGGGCCGTGATCGGGGTCGTGATCCGGGTCGTG
>Ga0081540_1002129_pt1 | contig 13174 bp, 14 predicted proteins | sample TabmetS2T1R1_FD_71024 | JGI IMG/M metagenome (GOLD analysis project Ga0081540, IMG submission 71024) | Tabebuia heterophylla rhizosphere microbial communities from the University of Puerto Rico - S2T1R1 | ecosystem: Host-associated > Plants > Roots > Rhizosphere ... | reverse complement strand
ACCTTCGACCAACCTTTGCTCCGCCGGTACGGCGTCGTCCGTGGCAGGCTCGGGCCCGTGGACATGGAGCTGCGGCGGTTCTGGCGGCGGTACCACCGCGAGCTGCTCTGCATCGGTGACTGTATCAGGAGGATCTACGACGCCAACACCGACGCCAACGCCAACGCCAACGCCGGGTACTACCAGCAGCACGTCGGGTGGGGTGACAATTTCGGCGAGCCCGGCCAGCATAACGTCCGGCAAAATCTCGACCGTGACCTGGTCCGCGCCCTACGCATTTTCATGCTTCGCTTCGGGCGGGTGGAGCGGGGCGAAGGCGACCAGCGGCACCTTCGCCGCATCGCCGACAAGCACGACGACCTACACGCTGAACTGCATCGGGAGGACCGGTGCGTCAGCAGTCAGTGCGACGATAGCGGTGAATGCCGCCCCGGCGCCGGTCAGCGGCGTGTGCGGATCGGCGAATGGCACGACGGCATCGTCCAAACCTTCGACCAACCTTTGCTCCGCCGGGACGGCATCGTCAGTGGCAGGCTCGGGCCCCTGGACATGGAGCTGCGGCGGTTCTAACGGCGGTACCACCGCGAGCTGCTCTGCATCGGTCACTGTATCAGCGCCGACACCAACACCAACCCCGACGTCAACACCAACACCAACACCAACACCAACACCAACGCCAACACCAACGCCAACGCCGACACCGACACCGGGTCCTACCAGCAGCACCTCGGGTGGGGTGACAATTTCGGCGAGCCCGGCCAGCATAACGTCCGGCAAAATCTCGACCGTGACCTGGTCCGCGCCCAACGCATTTTCATGCTTCGCCTCGGGCGGGTGGAGCGGGACGAAGGCGACCAGTGGCACCCTCGCGGCGTCGCCGACAAGCACTACGACCTACACGCTGACCTGCATCGGGAGGAGCGGTGCGTCAGCAGCCAGTACGACGGTAGCGGTGAATGCCGCCCAGGCGCCGGTCAGCGGCGTGTGCGGATCGGCGAACGGCACGACGGCATCGTCTCAACCTTCGACCAACCTTTGCTCCGCCGGTACGGCGTCGTCCGTGGCAGGCTCGGGCCCGTGGACATGGAGCTGCGGCGGTTCTGGCGGCGGTACCACCGCGAGCTGCTCCGCATCGGCCTCTGTAGCAGGAGGATCTACACCGCCAACGCCGACGCCAACACCGACGCCAACACCTGTTGGCGGAAATTGCGGCCTGCAGTTGGGCAGTGCGGTTACCTTCTGCGAAACCTTTGACAATAAAAATCCGGGAATTCCAAGCCGCACCGGCGATCTCGATCCCAATGTCTGGGGAGTATCGCGTGCCGTGGGCGGCAACAGATGGGCGGCGACTCGGGTCGAGGCCTGCAATGGCCTGACGGCGAGCTCCGCGCACGATGTCATTATCTGCAATGGTCAGTTGCGCGAAGCAAGCAATGACAATCACGATGTAACGGTTCTTGCGATGTATCCGAAACAGCCGTTCGACTTTGCGGGTCGCACCGGCACAGTTGCGTTTGATGTGTCCAACGACACACAAGGCTCTCACGCTGCATGGCCGGAATTCTGGATCACTGATACGCCTGTCCCTGCACCGTTCAGCCACCTCAATCAATGGCTCTCGTTCCCCAAGAATGGTTTCGGAATTCGATTTGAGGCCAATGGCGAAATCGGATCAGGCGGCATCTGCCCCAACGGCAAAAATCTGGATAAACGACGCTTCACCGTGGGTTCGGCAGTCGTCATTCGCAACTATGCGTACGAAGATGTCAACGCGTTTGGCTTGCAATATGCGTACCCTGCGGGTGGCACAGGAATGAAGATCACCCCCCTCGATTGTGTCATCATGTCGCCGGGACCAAATGGCCCGCTGAACCATATTGAGATAAGGGTTGCCCAAAACTTGCTTGAAGTGTGGGCGTCAGACGCTGGTTCTACGGTGCTGCGCAAAATCTCCACGATCACCAACCCAAACCTGAGCTTCTCTCGCGGACTGGTCTGGCTCCAGGATGCACACTATAACGCGACCAAGGGTGCATGTCCGCCGCAATATGGTGGCAATCCGGTCTGCCAAACCGAGCATACATTTACCTGGGACAATGTTGCGTTCGATGGGCCGTTCACATACCGCGATTTCAGCTACGACGCGCTCGACAACAGCACTACGCCCGACGGCAGCGGCTTGATGGACATAGCGAAGACCGCACTACCGAATCAGCTGACGACGTGGAACGTGCTCAATATGCCGGCGAATCCGCAGGCGGCGGCAGTCCGTGTCTTGTTCAACTGGAAGACGTATTACGCCAAGGTGCCAGGCAACATTATCGTGAAGGTAAATGGCCACGCGCACACGGTCCCGTATCCATATCCCGCAAATGACGTGGACAATTCCAGTGTCGGGGCATGGCGCACATATCCGCTCACCATTCCGATCACTGAGCTCGTGGCAGGCACGAATGTCGTTGAGATCGGTACCGACATTCAAAATGACAACACGCTTGTATCGAATGTAAACATCGTGCTCGTGGATGTTCCCGGCGGCGTGCCCGTGTTGCCCGGATCAAATAATGCGTATCCCTCCAAATGACGGGTTACACATTGATGGAATATTGCTCGTGCCACCGCGGCGCGGGTTCACGTCACCAGGATCGCCCGCGGGACAATTGCGATTGATTAGAGGCACGTCGCGCTGATCGTCGCCGGAGGGCCAGGCGGCTCGCACGCAAACCCGTGCGGGTCGCGACCGTTGCGATGGCAAACAGGACGGCGCGGATCGTCTGGGCGGTGGCGAGACCTGTCGTGCAGGCCACCGGCCGAGCCGCTTGCGCAGCATCGGTTGGCACGCAATAGAGACGAAACTTCCGTTTGCGAGATCCCGTTTTCGATAGCGGCTGGGTCATCACGGTGTCAGTCGCGAAGTGCCTTCAAGAGCAACTGTGCTACGGCCGCGTGACCCGACGGGCTCCAATGACCGTCCGGGAGAAGATGGATCGGATCGGCAGCAACTACCTCGTCGAGATCGATGCAGACATCCGCAAACTGGCAGAAAATCGTGGAGGAGAGGCCGAGCCTCGGCATGAGGAAATCTCGCGTGCCTTGATGAGCCAAGACTACTCTTGCGCCGCGCGGCACTTCTTCGCGGATTTGGACGAGGAGGAAGCGGATGATTGCGATCGATCGACTCGGATCCAGACTTTCGGGAGCTGTCGGCTCGATGATTCTAGAGACCACCAAGGCCACGTGGGACATGTCAGCCCAACGCTCCCACACGCCAATGACCGGCGGGCGAAGCGTATACGAGCCGTCCGCCTTCTCGACGTAGGGCTTTGCCCGACCTGCGAAGCGCCGTCTTAATACATCGAGGTAATCGGTCTCATTTAGCACGATCAAGACAGTGTCGCCTGACGCCAAAAGATGTTTCCAATTTTGGAAAGCTACGTACTCTTGGTCGGTGCCGTAACCCATGGTCCCGGTGTTTATGATGCGTGCTCCAGGCAGGGAGGAGAGCATTTTGACGTCGAAGCGATCTTTGATGTCTACGCCTTCGCCGAAAGACAACGAGTCGCCCAGGATCAAGATCTTGTATCCGGGGGGCCCTGGATTTTGCTCAACGAGTCGTTGGCCGTTCTGATCATTTCTGATGGTCCACTCGTTACCAGCCGCATTGATCCGCGTTGTCAGAAGATTCGGCGCATTACTCCATCCCGTTCGCGGATCGGATCGGAAGATTTGATCACGCTTAGAGTAATAATGCCCGTATAGTCGCAGGGAAGCTTCCGCGGCGACCGGCGCGATTATGAGGACTGCAAGGAGAAGAGCTGTCCAACGCAGGGCCATTATTAGTTGTCGCTCTCGTACCCCAAGACCTCTTCGCATGTTGCGGTCTAGTCTCTGATCGTAGCGATCACGATCCGAGGCCGGCGATCCTGACCCTAGGACGACGTCTCCGGCGACGCAAGAGTGCCGAAAATACGCGCGCCTTCATCTGCGACGATCGGCCCGTCAAAATTTTGAGCGTCTCACTTCCAAGTCTCCCGGCTGATGTCGGGCGGAGTATCAGTCAATGAAGCTCTGCTGCACGTGGGCCAGCAAAACGCCTGCGATGTCCGCATCGGATCAATAGGCGGCCTTTGCGGAGACGGCGGATGCGGCACGCCGAGCAGGGAGCAAGAGGGTCGCGTTGCATGGGCGAAGCTTCGCGCTGACCGTGATCGCAACCGCGGCGGATACGGGGCGCCTGCACCCGGTGCCATCGAGTGCTCATAGCTCATGCCTTTAATAAACATACAGTAAATTGCCCCGGGCGAGCACCCCAGAGGAGGCCGCTTGACCATACGCCTTCTCTGCTGCGGAGCACGCTTCGGCTATCGTCGGTCATTTTTGTCCAACGGCCGATTGCGTGTAGCGGCTCAGATTCCTCTTGACGGCGACACGAATTCAGTATCCGATGTTTACTAAACAACAAACTGAACATTGCGCCTGGAGGCAGCGACAAGGAAGTTGGCGGTGGCGATCGCGCCCAATGACTCTCCCTTGAACCTGCTGCCTCAGCCCGCTCGGGCTCCAATGCGTCGAGCCGCTGTCCGGATGAGGGCGCTCCGGAAGCTGCGAGGAAATGCATCAGGAGAGGGAACGCACATGCGAAAACTGACGACTGGAATGAAGTCGGGGCGGGCGGGCGGAGCGCTGGCTCTCTTTGCGGGCGTGGCACTGTCGGCGATGGCGAGTCAACCGGCCGCGGCCCAAAGCAAGCAGCTCACGCTGTGCTGGGCGGCCTGGGATCCGGCCAACGCGCTGGTGGAACTCGGCAAGGATTTCACCAAGCAGTCCGGCATCGAGATGAAATACGAGTTCGTGCCGTGGACGAGCTATGCCGACCGCTTCCTCAACGAGCTCAATTCGCATGGCAAGCTGTGCGACCTGATCATCGGCGACAGCCAGTGGATCGGCGGGGCGGCGGAGAACAAGTGGTACGTCAAGCTCAACGATTTCTTCGCCAAGGAGAACATCTCCATGGACGACTTCGTCCCGGCAACCGTGACCGGCTATTCGCAATGGCCGAAGAACACGGCGAACTACTGGGCGCTGCCGGCGATGGCCGACGCCGTGGGCTGGACCTATCGCAAGGACTGGTTCTCGCGGCCGGATATCCAGGCTGCCTTCAAGGCCAAGCACGGCCGCGATCTGGAGCCGCCGAAAACCTATGACGAGCTGAAACAGATCGCCGAATTCTTCCAGGGCCGCGAGATCGACGGCAAGAAAGTCTACGGCGCCTACATCTTCACCGAGCGCGGCTCGGAAGGCATCACGATGGGTATCACCAACGTGCTCTACAATTACGGCTTCAACTACGACAACCCGAAGAAGCCGTATCAGATGCAGGGCTTCGTCAACTCGGCCGACGCCGCCAAGGGCCTCGAGTTCTACAAAGAGCTTTACAAGTGCTGCACCGCTCCCGGCCTGACCAATGCCTACATGCAGGAAGGGCTGGACGCCTTCAAATCGGGCCAGGTGGCGATGCAGATGAACTGGTTCGCCTTCTTCCCCGGCCTCTACAAGGATCCGAACGTCGGCGGCGACAAGATCGGCTTCTTCGTCAATCCGGCAGGCCCGAAGGCGCACTTCACCCAGCTCGGCGGGCAGGGCATCTCGGTGGTCGCCACCTCCGACCGCAAGGACGATGCGCTGAAATACATCAAGTGGTTCGCGCAGCCGTCCGTGCAGCAGAAGTGGTGGGAGCTCGGCGGCTACTCGGCCCTGAAGGCTGTGGTGGAAGCCCCCGGCTTCCCCAAGAGCGCGCCGTTCGCTCCCCAGTTCCTCGCATCGATGGCAATCGTCAAGGACTTCTGGGCCGAGCCGTCCTATGCGCAGCTGCTGCTCGACATGCAGAAGCGGGTGCATGACTACGTCGTCGCCGACAAGGGAACGTCGCAGCAGGCGCTCGACCTCCTGGTCAAGGACTGGACCAAGGTCTTTGGCGAGCAGGGCAAGCGGGTTGCCGCCGAATAGCGCCACGTGAACCAGATCCAGCAACAGCCTCTTCGGACCTCCGGCCCGGAGAGGCCCACAGCCCCCGGCGCAGCGATGACCACGATCACTCAACCGGACGATGCCGCGATCAGCCGCATCCATTCACCGACGGTTTCCCGTCCGGCCTGGCGCACCCGCGGCCTGTCTGATCAGACCATTGCCTGGCTCTTCGTTGCGCCGACGATCGCGCTGCTGCTCGCGATCAATATCTTCCCGCTGATCTGGATGATTCGGCTGTCCTTCACCAGCCTCAATCTCAGCATGTCGTACTTGCCGCTGCGCGTCGTCGGCCTCGACAATTTCACGGACATACTGACCGACGAAGACGTCTGGCTGCGTTTGCAGACGACGGCTCGTTTCGTGATCTCCTCGGTAACACTGCAGGTGATTGTCGGGTTTGGCCTCGCGCTCCTGATCAACCGGCAGTTCCGTGGCCACAGCTTCTGGACAACAATTATCCTGCTGCCGATGATGTTGTCGCCGGCAGTGGTCGGCAACTTCTGGACCCTGCTGTTCCAGCCGCAGATCGGACCGTTCAATTACCTGATCAGCCTGCTCACCGGCGTGCCGCCGAGCTCGTTCAGCATGACCGGGGAGGTCGCGTTGGCGCCGTGGACCATCGTGCTGGTGGATACCTGGATGTGGGCGCCCTACGTCATGCTGATTTGCCTGGCCGGGCTGCGTTCCATTCCCGACTACATCTACGAGGCGGCCGAGGTCGATCGTGCCTCTGCCTGGCGGCAGTTCTGGTCGATCACGCTGCCGATGACGGTGCCGTTCCTCATGCTGGCCGTGCTGTTCCGCGCGATCGAGAACTTCAAGATGTTCGACATGGTCAACCTTCTGACCTCGGGCGGGCCTGGGTCGACCACGGAGCTGGTCTCGATCACGCTGAAGCGCGCGGCATTCGAGAAGTGGCGCACCGGCTATTCCTCTGCGCTCGCCATCATCCTGTTCGTCACCGTGTTCGGCGCTGCCAACATCTATGTCAAGCTTCTCAACCGGGTGAAGCAACGATGACCGCAACTGCGCATTCCATTGTCCAGGCTTCGCCGCGCGCGAAGGTCTTCGCCGGCGCCTTCGTCATCCTTTACGCCGTGATCACCATCCTGCCGCTACTGTGGATCGTGGCCACCGCCTTCAAGTCGCAGAGCGATGCCATCGCCTATCCGCCCAAGGTGATCTTCCAGCCGACGTTGGAAGGCTTTGTCAACCTGTTCACCGTGCGCACCCGCCAGACGCCGGACTTCATCGCAAAACTGCCGCCGCCGGAAGCTTGGTACGACAAGCTGGTGCGCCAGCGCGACATGGTGATCGCCGGACCGTCCAAGGTGGTGCCGCGCTTCACCAACTCCCTGATCATCGGTTTCGGCTCGACGTTCCTCGCCGTGTTCCTCGGCACGTTGGCGGCCTATGCCTTCTCGCGCTTCCGCATTCCGCTGGCCGACGATCTGCTCTTCTTCATCCTGTCGACGCGAATGATGCCGCCGGTCGCGGTCGCCATTCCGATCTACTTGATGTACCGGCACCTCAATTTGACCGACACCAGGCTCGGCATGATCCTGCTCTACACGGCGGTGAACGTGTCGCTGGCGGTCTGGCTGCTCAAGGGATTCATCGACGAGATCCCGCGCGAATATGAGGAGGCGGCGCTGGTCGACGGCTATACGCGGCTGCAGGCGCTGCGCAAGGTGGTGCTGCCGCAGGCGGTGACGGGGATCGCCGCGACCGCGATCTTCTGCCTGATCTTCTCATGGAACGAATATGCCTTCGCGGTGCTGCTGACCAGCGGCGAAGCGCAGACCATGCCTCCCTTCATTCCCTTCATCATCGGCGAGGGCGGCCAGGATTGGCCGGCGGTCGCGGCGGCCACGACGTTGTTCGTCATTCCGATCGTGCTGTTCACGATTCTGCTGCGCAAGCATCTGCTGCGCGGAATCACTTTCGGAGCGGTACGCAAATGAACGGCTCGACAACCACATCAATTGGCGTAGCGCGCTGGTTCCGACGCGGACCGTGGGAGGCTGTCGCCATGAGCCTGATCGCTGGCGGAATCGTCATGCTGGTGCAGCCGTTCTCGATCGACCTCTACAGCTATTCCTTTGTGACGATCCTGGCCGGCACGCTCGGTTTTGTCGTCGTCAGCCACTTTCCGGAATAGGCCGATAGCCATGGCACAGATCCGCGTCGAAAACCTGCGCAAGTCGTTCGATCAGTTCACCGCCGTGCAAGACTCGAACTTCACCATCGACGACGGCACGTTCTTTGCGATGCTCGGTCCGTCCGGTTGCGGCAAGACCACGACGCTGCGCATGATCGCCGGGCTTGAGCTGCCGACCGACGGGCGCATCCTGCTCGACGGCGAGGATGTCACGTTCAGCCGCGCCGCAGCCCGCGACATTGCTTTCGTGTTCCAGTTCTTTGCGCTCTATCCGCACATGAATGTCGCCGACAACATCGGCTTTCCGCTGAAGTGCCAGGGCATGGCGCGCCGCGAGGTTCGCCAGCGCGTTGCCGAGACGGCCCGATTGCTGCGGATCGAGCACTTACTGTCGAGCAGGACATCGGGATTGTCCGGCGGCGACCGGCAGCGTGTCGCGCTTGGCCGCGCCATGGTCAGGCGACCGAAGGCGTTTCTGATGGATGAGCCGCTCGGCGCGCTCGATGCCGAATTCCGCCACCTGATGTGCCGCGAGCTGCGCGACCTGCACGATCGCATCTGCGCGACAACGATCTATGTGACGCACGACCAGCTCGAGGCGATGTCGATGGCGGATCGGATTGCGATCATGAACGGCGGCCGGGTCGAGCAGATCGGCACGCCGCAGGAAGTCTATGACCGTCCGGCGAGCCTGTTTGTCGCCGATTTCATCGGCTCTCCGCCGATGAACTTCCTGCGCTTCGAGGGCAGCCTCCAGCCGGGCGACGAAGCGGTCAGTTTCCATGGCACCCGCATCGCGGTGCCCGCAGTGCGCGAGCCGCGCGCAACGGCTCCGCTGGTATTGGGCGTTCGCCCGGAGCACATCCGCCTTTCTGACGCGGGAGAGGTGCGCGGCAGCGTCTTCGGCGCCGAGTATCTCGGCACTACGCAGATCGTGACCGTCGACACCGGCCATGGGCGCGTCGCGGCGCGGCTGCCTTCGAGCACGCCGGTGCGGATCGGCGAGACGGTCGGTCTCGTGTTTCGCTCCGAACGGCTGTCGCTATTCGATGCACGGAGCGGAGCTGCGATCCGCACCGCGAGCCATGAAGGAGCTGGCCATGGCTAATGTGACGCTGCGACATGTGAGCAAGCGATTTGGGACAACAGAAGCCGTCTGCGATCTCTCGCTTGCCATCGAGGACGGCGAGTTCATCGTCCTGCTTGGTCCGAGCGGCGCCGGCAAGACCACGACGCTGCGGCTGGTTGCAGGCCTCGAGCGTCCCGATGCCGGCGCGATCCTGATCGACGGCCGCGACGTCACGCAGGCTCCGCCGGGCTCGCGCGACATGGCGTTCGTGTTCCAGCAATATTCGCTCTATCCCCATCTTTCGGTGTACGACAATCTCGCCTTCCCACTGCGCTCGCCTGTGCATCGCGTACCGGAGCCGCAGATCCGCAAGCGTGTTGAGCAGACCGCGGAGCTGTTGCATATCGCCAGCAAGCTCGGCAATCGTGCGACGCGGCTTTCCGGCGGCGAGATGCAGCGGGTGGCGATCGGTCGCGCGCTGGTGCGCGATCCCGCAATCTATCTGATGGATGAGCCGCTTTCGTCCCTCGATGCCAAGCTGCGCGCCGAGCTCCGGCTCGAGCTCAAGCGCATCCAGCTCGAACTCGGTGCCACGATCCTCTATGTGACGCACGACCAGGTCGAGGCGATGACGCTGGCCTCGCGCGTCGGCGTGATCCGGGACGGAGGGCTGTTGCAGGTCGGCACCCCGCGCGAGATCTACGAGAACCCGGCTGACCGCTATGTGGCGTCGCGGCTGGGGACCCCGCAGATCAATTTCCTGCCGCTTTCGCTCGCGCCTGAGGTGCCGGCCCCGCCGGGCACCGAGACCATCGGCGTCCGTACCGAGCATCTGCAGATTGCCGCCCGCAATGGCGGCGCGCTGATCGGGCGCGTGCACCGGGTCGAGCATCTGGGCGAGCAGAATCACGTCCATCTCGAATACAGGGGCCAGACCATGATCACGCTGGCCGATCCCCACCAGCCGCTGCAGGCCGGCGAGGAGGTTGAACTTCGGCTCCGACATCCGCTTTACTTCGATGCCGCGGGGCAGCGAATCCCCGCCACGGCTTGAGTGAAGGAACATGACCATGTCCCTGCAACCCGACACGTTCAAATCGCTGGTCAAGGCCGCGGCGGAGCAGGTCATTGCCAGCGCGCCGGAATTGACCGCGCTCGATCAGGCCATCGGCGACGGTGACCACGGCGCCAACATGAAGCGCGGCTTTGAGGCGGTCCTGAGCAAGCTGGATACGATCGGCGCCCAGCCGCTCGATGAGGCGCTCAAGTCCATCGGCAAGACGCTGGTGATGACCGTCGGCGGCGCATCCGGGCCGCTCTATGGCAGCTTCTTTCTTGCGGCCGGCGAGGCGCTGTCGCACGACAAGACATTGCCGGAGAACCTCGCCGACGTGTTCGGCAGCGGCGTCAACGCGGTCAGCGCGCGCGGCCGCTCGCATGCCGGCGAGAAGACGATGCTCGATGTGCTGGTGCCCGTGCTGGAGACGTTGAAGAGCGAAGCCGGTAATCCCGAACTGATCGATCGGATCCGCACGACCGCCCGGGAGTCGGTGGAGCGAACCAGGCCGATGCAGGCCACCAAGGGCCGGGCGTCGTTCCTGGGCGCGCGCAGCATCGGGCATATCGACCCCGGGGCAAAATCAAGCTGCCTGATGCTGCATGCGGTCTGCAGCAGGCTGGAGGAAGGGGCATGAGCGACATGGTCGGCATCGTGATCGTCTCGCATTCGAAAGATATCGCCAAGGGCACCGCCGACATGGTTCGCCAGATGGTCGGCGGCGAGGTCAAGGTCGCGTTTTGCGGCGGCAATCCGGACGGCGGATTGGGCACCAGCGTCGCCGGGATTATCGAGGCCATCGATGCGGCCTGGTCGGCGAAGGGCGTCGCCATCCTGGTCGATCTCGGCGGCGCGGAGACCAACAGCGAAATGGCCGTCGAGATGCTGGAGCCCGCGCGGCGCGACCGCGTTGTCGTTTGCAACGCGCCGATCGTCGAGGGCGCGGTGATGGCCGCTACCGAGGCCGCGGGCGGCAGCTCGCTCGATCAGGTAAGAGCAGTGGCCGAGGAACTTTCTGCCGGCTGATGCGCCGGGCGGATGAAGATTGGATATTGATATGTTGGAAACGTCGAGAGCCAATGCTGAAGCCTTCACAGGCACGGTGCGCCTAGTCCATGCGGTCGGCATGCACGCCCGTCCCGCGGTCAAGCTCACCAAGCTTGCCAAGCGGTTCCAGGCGCACATTGCGATCCGGGTCGAAGGCGCGGCCGACTGGATCAATGCCAAGAGCGTGGCCAAGGTGATGGCGATGCGCGCCGCCCACGGCAGCATGATCGAGATCAAGGCGCTCGGCGAGGACGCGAAGGCCGCGGTTGCGGCGCTGGTCGATCTAGTCGCCGCCGATTTTCCCGAGACGGGGCACTGACATGCAGCAGGACGCGGCACGGCTGGCCTACCGCGGCAGAACCGCCTCGATCGGTTTTGCCCATGGGCAGTTCGTGCGCGTCAATGCCGGTGCCAGCGGCAAGCGCGCCGCCGGTTCGCCGCACGAAGAAACGGAAGCCTTTCGTAACGCAATTTATGCCGCGAGCCGGCAGATTGCCGAACTGGCCGCCGCCGCGGGCGGCGAGGCCGCGCAGATTCTCGAATTCCAGGTGGCGCTGCTCGAGGACGAGGAATTTCTCGATCCGGTCTTCACTCTGATCGATGATGGCGTGGCGGCGGACGCTGCCTTCTCGCGCATCGTCGACGAGCAGATTGCCGACTACAATTCGGCGCCGGACGAGTATCTGCAGGCCCGCTCCTCCGATCTTGCCGATCTGCGGGATCGCGTGCTGCGCATCCTTGGCGGCGGCGGCGGGAGCCGCTCCCTTGGCATTCCGCAAGGCGCGGTGGTGTGCACCGACGACCTGCCGCCGTCGCGCTTCCTCGAGATCGACTGGTCGGCTGGCGGAGGCCTCGCCTTGCTGCGCGGCAGCCCGACCAGCCATGTGGCAATGCTCGCCCGCGCCCGCGGTATTCCCATGGTGGTGCAGCTCGGCTCGGTATCCAATGCTTCGGTGGCCCTGCTTGATGGCGAAGGCGCAACGCTGGAGCTCGATCCAAGCGCCGAGCAGATTGGCCTGTTCGAGCGGCGGCGCGAGGTTCACCGCAAGAGCCGCGCCTCGGCACGGGCGATCCTGCGGCGGCCGACCGCCTCCTGGCGCGGCGAGCGCATCAGGCTGCTGATCAACATCCAGCGCGTCGAGGACCTCGAGCATGCCGATGCGCAGTATGCCGACGGCATCGGACTGATGCGCAGCGAGTTCCTGCTCGACGGCCATGGGGCGCTGCCGGATGAGCAGACGCAGTACCAGGCCTATGATGCCGTGCTGCGCTGGGCCGGCCAGCGCCCCGTCACCATTCGCACCTTCGATGCCGGCGGCGACAAGCCGGTGGCAGGCTTTACGCCGGAAGGCGAGGCCAATCCGTTTCTTGGCCTGCGCGGGTTGCGCCTGTGCCTGACCCGGCCGGACATCTTCAACGTCCAGCTTCGCGCACTCGCCCGCGCGGCGGTGCGCGGCAATCTCAAGGTCATGCTGCCAATGGTCACCGCGCCGGCCGAGCTGGAAGCGGCGCGAAAGCTGTTTGCGGCGGCGGTAGCGTCCTTGCAAGCCGAGGGCGTTGCCGCGATGCTTCCGGAGCTTGGAATCATGGTCGAGGTGCCGGCGGCGGCCATGGCCATTGCCGACTTCAAGGCGGCGTTCTTCTCGATCGGCTCGAACGATCTTGCGCAATACGTGCTCGCCTGTGACCGCTCGAACGGAGCTCTCGCCTCGCTGACGGATCCGCTGCATCCGGCCGTCATGGAGTTGATCGCGCGCACCGCCGGACACGGCCGGCGCTCCGGCACGGCGGGCAGCCTGTGCGGCGACATGGC
>Ga0081540_1003155_pt1 | contig 13175 bp, 10 predicted proteins | sample TabmetS2T1R1_FD_71024 | JGI IMG/M metagenome (GOLD analysis project Ga0081540, IMG submission 71024) | Tabebuia heterophylla rhizosphere microbial communities from the University of Puerto Rico - S2T1R1 | ecosystem: Host-associated > Plants > Roots > Rhizosphere ... | reverse complement strand
TCCGGCGCTGAAGCAGGCTTTGATCGAGTTGAGATGATCGCGGTGCGCCATCGCCGGCGGCGCTCAGCCGCCGGCGGGTTGCAGGCGCTGCTCGCGCCGGAGTCGCCGCCGCTCACGCCAGCGTGCCGCCCAGCGCGCGAAGACGAGATAGATCGCCGGCGTCGACAGCAGCGTCAGGCTCTGCGACACGATCAACCCGCCGATCATCGCGATGCCGAGCGGCTGGCGCAGCTCCGCGCCGGTGCCGAAGCCGATCGCGAGCGGCAGCGCGCCGAAGATCGCGACCATCGACGTCATCATGATCGGCCGGAAGCGCACGAGGCACGCTTCGCGGATCGCTTCGAGCGGCGCGAGGCCGTGCTGGCGCTCGGCGACGAGCGCGAAGTCGATCATCATGATCGCGTTCTTCTTGACGATGCCGATCAGCAGCACGATGGCGATCGTCGAGATGACCGAGAGCTCCGTGCCGGTGACGAGCATCGCGAGCAGCGCGCCGACGCCGGCCGACGGCAGCGTCGAGAGGATCGTGACCGGATGGATCAGGCTCTCGTAGAGCATGCCGAGCACGATGTAGACCGTGATGATCGCGCCGAGGATCAGGAGCGGCGTGTCGCCCGACTGCTGCTGGAAGCGGCGGAAGTCGCCGGTGAAATCGAGGCGGATGTCGCCCGGCACGCGCATGCCGGCGATCGTGTTCCTGATGATGAGCTGCGCCTGGCCGAGCGTCGCCTCGGGCGCGAGGTTGAAGCTGAGGCTCATCGTCGGGAACTGCGAATCGTGATCGACCTCGCTCGGCGCGACCGTGTTCTCCATGTGCGCGACCGCGGTGATCGGCACCATCGCGCCCGATGACGAGCGGACGTAGATCTGTTCCAGCGCCGCCGGGCTCGCCGCCTGGTTCGGCAGCGCGCTCACGACGACCTTGAACTGGTTGATGTCGGAATAGATCGTCGACACCTGGCGCTGGCCGAACGCGTCGTAGAGCGCGCTGTCGACCGCGGCGACGCTGACACCGAGCCGCGACGCCGCGTCGCGATCGACGACGAGCATCTGGCGCATGCCGGCCTCGTCGATGTCGCTGCCGACGTCGCGTAGCTGCGGCACTTTCTTGAGCTCATCGACCAGCTTCGGCAGCCAGAGCTGGAGCTCGGCGAGATCGTCTCCCTTCAGCGCGACCTGATACTGCCCGCCGCCGCCGCCACCGGGACCGCCGCCGCTCGGCAAGTCCTGCACCGGACGAAGGCGAAGCTGGATATCCGGAATCGTCGACGCGACCTTGTTGAGCCGCGTCATCACTGCGAACGTCGACTCGCCATGGCGCGCGGAAAGCGGCTTCAGGCTCACGTAGAGCTGTCCGCTGCCGCCGCCGCTCGAACCCCAGCCGCCGCCGAGGCGAGAGCCGACGCTGTCGACGGCCGGATCCTTCATGACCAGCGCGGCGAGCTTCTGCTGCGCGGCGGACATGCGCTCGGGCGAGACATCGGCGCTCGCGTTCGTCCGGCCCTGCAGCATGCCGGTGTCCTGCTGCGGAAAGAGCCCTTTCTGCACCGCGCCGGCGAGGAAGAACGTGATCACCACGAGCACGAGCGGTTGCAATGCCATGAGGCGCGGATGGCGCAGGGAAAAGTCGAGCGCGCGCGCGTAGGTCGCCTGCATGCGCGCGTGGAAACGGTCGAGCGCATCGCCGATGCGCGAATGCTTTCCTTCCGTGTGCGGCTTCAGGAAGCGCCCGCAAAGCGCCGGCGTCAGCGTCAGCGAGACAAGCGCCGAGAAGGCGATCGCCGAGCACAGCACGATCGTGAATTCCTTGAAGAACATGCCGGTGATGCCGCCGGCGAACAGCAGCGGAATGAACACCGCGATCAGCGAGGCCGTGATCGAGACGATCGTGAAGCCGATCTCGCGCGCGCCGGTCAGCGTGGCTTCGAGGCGCGGCATGCCGGCGTCGATGTGGCGGATCACGTTCTCGATGACGACGATCGCGTCGTCGACCACGAAGCCGATCGCGATGACGAGCGCCATCAGCGACATGTTGTCGAGCGTGTAGCCGACGATGTACATGATCACGAACGCGCTCGCCAGCGAGAGCGGCACCGCCGTCGCCGCGATCAGCGTCGGCGCAAGGCGGCGCAGGAAGAGCGCCATCGTCAGCACGACCATCGACAGCGAGATCAGCAGCGAGATCTGCACCTCGTCGATCGAGGCGCGGATGATCGGCGTGCGGTCGAAGAACGGCGTCAGCGCGACGCCGTTGGGGAGCCACGCCTGCATCGTGGGCACGTCGTTCTTGATGCTGTCGACGGTCGCGATGACGTTCGCGTCGGCCTGCTTGCGCACGAACATCAGGATCGCGCGCTGCGTGCCGTACCAGGCTGCCTGGTATTGATCCTGCTGGCCGTCGTAGACGCGCGCGACGTCCTTGAGGCGGACCGGCACGCCGTTCCGCGCCGAGATCACGACATCGGCGAAATCGTCCGCGGTGTGCAGCGAGTCGTTGGCCGACACGGCCATCACCGTGCGACCGTCGCTGAGGAAGCCTTGCGGCGAGGTCACGTTCGCGGCAGCGAGCGCGTTGCGAAGCTGATCCGGCGAAAGGCCCATCGCGTTCAGCGCGCGCAGATTCACGTCGACGCGGATCGCCGGCGTCGCGCCGCCGGCGACGTCGACGTCGCTCACGCCGTCGAGCTGGCGGATGTGCTGCGCGAGCAGCGAGTCGGCGAGGTCGTAGAGCTTGGAGAGCGGCTGCGTTTCGCTCGTCAGCGCGAGCGCGAGCACCGGCTGCGCGTTCGGGTTCGCCTTGCGGTACGTCGGCGCGTTCGTGAGGCCGGACGGCAGATCCGGCGCCGCCGCGTTGATCGCGGCCTGCACGTCGCGCGCGGCCGAGTCGACCTTGCGATCGGTCTGGAAGATCATGATCACCGACGCCGACCCTTCGCTCGAGCGCGAGCTCATCGAGTCGATGCCGGGAATCTGGCCGAGATGACGCTCGAGCGGCGCGGCGACGGTCGACGCCATCGTGTCGGCGCTCGCGCCCGGCTGATTCGCCGTGACGAAGATCGCCGGGAATTCCATGTTCGGCAACGCGGCGACACCGAGCAGGAAGTAGCAGATGACGCCGCAGACGGCCATGCCGGCGGCGAGGAGCGAGGTGCCGATCGGGCGTTTGACGAAGGGGGCGGAGATGTTCATCGCGTCGCCTTCCTACGCGCGCCGACAGAATCCTCGCACGCCTGCCGTTCCCCTCTCCCGCTCGCGGGAGAGGGCAGGGTGAGGGCACGCTTGCGACATGCACTCACTCCTCGCAAACGCCCGCGCACTACGTGCCAGCTCGACCGATGCCGAGCGTCGCCTCTGGTATTACCTGCGTCATCGGCGAATGAGCGGCTATCGATTTCGTCGGCAAATGCCGATCGGACGGTTCGTCGTTGATTTTGCCTGCGTGAGAGCGAGGTTGATCGTCGAGCTCGATGGCGGACAATACGCGGATCAGTTGCTGGACGATCTCGAACGCACACGCGAGCTTGCGCGACATGGATATCGCGTGGTGCGCTTCTGGAATGACGAAGTGCTGCAGCGGACCGAGGCGGTGCTAGAGAGCATTCTCGAAGCGTTGATTCAAGCTTGCCCTCACCCCGACCCTCTCCCGCAAGCGGGAGAGGGGGAACAGCGCGAGCAAGCAGGAGAGGGGGAACAGCGCTTGACGTCTAGCGTCCCGGCTTGATCTGGTTCCGTTCCTGCTTGCGATCCCACGCACGCAGCTCGTCACGCAAATGCGCGATGCGCTGGCGCCCGAGCGCATTGCGCTCCTCATCGAGCACCGTCGCATCGAGCAGCTCGGCGAGCCGCTGCGCCGTCGGGAGCAGCATTTCCCATGCATCGAGCGCCGGCAACGGACCGGGCAGCGTCATGAACAGTGTGACGCCCGGCGTTTCGAGCCCTTCGAGCTTGCTCATGTCGAAGCTGCCCGGCTTCACCATGTTCGCCATGCTGAACACGGGACCGTCGGCGGTCTTGCCGGAGACGAGGCGATGGAAGATGCCCATGTCGCCGAATTCGAGGCCGGCCTTCTCGGCGGCGACGACGACGTCGGAGCCGGCGAGCGTCTCGCCGGGACGCGCGGAGACGAACAGCGTCACGATGCGCTCGATCTTGCGATCCGGCCGCGCGCCGACCGGCGAGCGCGAAGCGGGCTTCGCCGCGTGGCCCTGACCGAGACGATCGAGCTCGGCACGCAGCGACACGTCGAGCTCGCCCTGCTGCGGCTCGCCGTCGGCCGGACCGAGCGTCGGCTCGATGCGCTCGTCCTCGCCCCGCTTGGCGAGGCGGCGCTCGCCCTGACCCGGGCGCCTGGGCCGGCCGAAGAAGTAGATGAGCGCCAGCGCGATCACGCCGATCACCGCCACGATGATGCGGAGCTCGGTCGCGCTGAGGGCCGGCTGTTCCATTCGCTGCTCCTCGGTCAGGCCGCTCCGGCGAGTTTAGCGGCTTCTTCGAGATCGACCTGCACGAGCCGCGACACGCCGGGCTCGCGCATGGTAACGCCGCAGAGCTGGCGCGCGGCTTCCATCGTGCCCTTGTTGTGGGTGACGAAGATGAACTGCACGCGCTCGCTCATCTCGGTGACGAGGCTCGAGAAACGTCCGATGTTGGCCTCGTCGAGCGGCGCGTCGACCTCGTCGAGCAGGCAGAACGGCGCCGGATTCAAGCGGAAGATCGAGAACACGAGCGCGACCGCGGTCAAGGCTTTCTCGCCGCCCGAAAGCAGCGAGATCGAGCTCACGCGCTTGCCGGGCGGGCGCGCCATGATCGTGACGCCGGTCGAGAGGAGATCCTCGCCGGTCATTTCGAGATACGCGTGGCCGCCGCCGAAGAGGCGCGGGAACAGCTCCTGGATGCCGGTGTTGACGCGGTCGAACGTCTCCTTGAAGCGCGCGCGCGTTTCCTTGTCGATCTTGCGGATCGCGCCTTCGAGCGTTTCGAGCGCGGTCGTGAGGTCGGTGAGCTGCGCGTCGAGATAGGTCTTGCGCTGGGATTGCTCTTCGAACTCCTGGATCGCGGCGAGATTGACCGGTTCGAGGCGCTTGATCTTCTGCTCGAGCTCGGCGAGCTCGCCCTGCCACGTCGCGGCCTCGGCTTCGGCCGGCACCGCGCCGAGGATTTCGTCGAGCGTGAAGCCGGCGTCCGTGATCGCGCTCTCGAGCGCCTGTGCGCGCAGGCGATGCTCCTGTTCGCGCAGGCGCATCTCGGCGATCGCGTCGCGGCGTTCGTTGAGGCCCTGCTCGATGCGATGGCGTTCCTGCTCAAGGCGGCGCAGCTCGGTGTCCTGTTCCTGCAACGCCTCCCGCGCTTCGACGAGCTGGCGATCGACCGTGAGCCGCTGGTTGAGATAGGCCTGCCGCTCCCGTTCGAGCCCTTCGACGGGACTCGAGCCCGACGCGAGCTGGCCCGCGATCTCGGTGCGGCGCGATTCGAACTGCGCGAGCTGGCCCTGCATGCGCTGCAGCGATTCGTCGAGCGATGCCAGCGCCGCACGCCGTGATTCGACCGCGAGCGCCATCTGATGCGCGTTCTCGCGCGCTTCGCGCGCATTCATGCGCGCTTCCTCGCGCGCTTCGAGCAACGCCCGACGTTCGCTGTCGAGCGACTGGCGACGCAGCTCGTGCTCGCTCATCTGCGCGATGGCGGCTTCGAGCCGGCCGCGCGCTTCGCTGGCCAGATCGCGATCGGTGGCGAGCTTGCGCTCGAGCTCCTCGAGCTCGGCGGCAACGCGTTCCATGCGCTCGCGCGCGCCGTCGATGCGGCCCTTCTGGCTCTGGAGCTGTCCCGAAATCTCGGCGAGTCGACGGTGCGCGGTGTAGACCGCGCGTTGCGCGTCGTCGCGATCCTGCTCGGCCTCGATGCGCGCGCGCTTGCCGCTGTCGGTCGCTTCGACCTCGCCGGCGATCTCGCCTTCGAGCGCGTCGGCGCGCTGCTTGAGCTCGCGAATCTCGCGCTCGCGCGCGATCACGCCGACCTGCGAGCCGGCGCCGCGAGACACGCGCGCGAAACCGGCGCCGAGCCATTCGCCGGCCGGCGTCACGACCGACTCGCCGTCGCCGAGGCGCGCAGCCAGCTCGCGCGCTTCGTCGAGCGACTGCGCGGTGCGCACGCGTGCCAGCATGCGGCGCGCGACTCCGGGACCGCTGGTGACGGCGGCGAGCGTTCCGGCGGCGTCCTCGGTGTCGCGGTCCGTCTGCGTCATCAGCGTGAGATCGGCGCCCTCGAGCGACGCGAGCCCGCCGGCCGCATGGCGCGGATCGTCGACGAGCGCCGCTTCGAGCCAGCCGTCGAGCACGGTCTCGACCGCGCGCTCCCATCCGGCATCGACCTGCAAGGCTTCGCCGAGCCGGCGCGGATTGCCGAGCCCTGCGCGCTGCAGCCATTCGTTCGCCGCTGCACCGGTTTCGCCGAGCGCCGCGTGCTGCAACGCTTCGAGCGAGCCGAGTCGGCCGCGCGCCGCTTCGAGCTCGCCGCGCTTCGTGCTGAGCGTCGCGTGCAGCGCGCGCTCGCGCTCGAGCAGCGTTTCGGCCGCGGCGCGGCGCTCGTCGAGAGCACGCGTCGAGGCTTCGACGTCGGCCTGCGCCGCGGCGTGCTGCGCGTTCAGCGTTTCGAGCGCCTTCGAGAGATCATCGATGGTCGCCGCGCCGCGTTCGGCTTCGAGCACGCCGCGACGCTGGTCGCCCTCCAGCAACTGCCGGTCGAGGTAGTCGATGCGCGTGCGCTCGACTTCGGCCGACTGCGTCGCCTGCGACGACACGCCGGCGTGCGAGTCCCATTGCGATTGCCATTCGCCGAGCTTCGTCTCGGCCACTCGCGCGGTTTCGGCGGCGCTCTCGTCGGCGGCGCGAAGTTCGGCCATCTTCGGCTCGGCTTCGGCGAGCAGACGGCGGAGCTCCTCGTGCCGCGTGCGATCGTTGCCGATGTGCGTCGCGAGCTCGCCGTGCGCACGCTCGGTTTCCTCGCGGGCGCGCTCGAGCTGCTCGGTCAGCTCCTTGTGATGCTGGATCTGCTGCTCGACACGCGCGATCTCGGCGCCGATGCGATAGACCTCGGACTGCACCTTGTTGAGCGCTTCGGCGTCGGCGGCGTGCTTCTCGCGGCCGGTTTCGAGCTCGGCCTCGGTGTGGCGCTGCTCGGCAAGCTGCTGCTCGATCGCGATCTCGGCCTTGCGAAGCTCCGCCGTATGCTCGCCGACGGCAGCCTGCGCTTCGCGCAGACCGAGCGCCTTGAGCTCGGCTTCCTTCTTCTTCTGCTCGTTCTTGTAGCCCTGCCAGCGCTCGGCGGCGCGGGCCTGGCGCTTCAGGTGTTCGAGCTGCTTGTCGACTTCGTCGCGCACGTCGCGCACACGATCGAGATTCTCGCGCGTCGCCTTGATGCGGCTCTCGGTCTCCTTGCGGCGCTCCTTGTACTTCGAGATGCCGGCGGCTTCCTCCAGATGGTTGCGCAGTTGCTCCGGATCGGCCTCGACGATCTCGCTGATCATGCCTTGCTCGATGATCGAGTAGCTGCGCGGACCGAGGCCCGTGCCGAGGAAGATGTCGGTGATGTCGCGCCGCCGGCAGCGCACGCCGTTGAGGAAATACTGCGACTGGCCGTCGCGACTCACGATGCGCTTGACCGAGATCTCGTTGTAGCTCGCGTACTCGCCGGCGATGAGGCCATCGGAGTTGTCGAACAGGAGCTCGACCATCGCGCTGCCGACCGGCTTGCGTCCGGACGATCCGGAAAAGATCACGTCGGTCAGCGCATCGCCGCGCAGGCGGCTCGCCGCGCTTTCGCCCATGACCCAGCGGATCGCGTCGATGATGTTCGACTTGCCGCAGCCGTTCGGGCCGACGATGGCCGACATGTTGGTCGGCAGGTGCAGCGTGGTCGGATCGACGAACGATTTGAATCCGGCCAGTTTGATCGTGGTCAAGCGCATGGAAACGAAAGCCTCGGATGCTCCGCGCGCGCGGGCATCGATTCGAAGTACGGATGGCGCGCCCGCTCGGCGGCTGCGGAGCCGGCGCGCGGAGGGCGCGAAAAGCGGTGCGGGGCGCGGATTTTCGGGCGCCGCCGCCCGCGGCGCAAGCGATCGCCGCCAGGGGGCGGGCGGCGATGCGGAACGAACTGCGCGATCGCTGTCAATTCTTGGGCTTCGTTGCGTCGTCGGCCGGCTTTTGCGGCGGCGGTTGTGCCGGCTTTTGCGCGGGGGCCATGCCCGGCTTGGCCGGCGCCGCGGCGGCCGGGGGTGCGGGCTCCGCGAGCACGATCTTGGCGTCGGCGCGGAGCTTCTGGACTTCCTGATCGCCCGACTGCTTGATCAGCGAGCGGCGCAGGCTTTCCTTGACCTGCTCGAACGCCGGCGGCTGGCGCTGCGTGACGTTGTCGAGATGGACGACGTGCCAGCCGAGCGGCGACTGCACCGGATCCTTCGTCGTCTCGCCGGCCTTCATCGCGGCGACGGCCTGGCCGAGCGCCGGCGGAAGCTGCGCGGCGCGGACGCGCGTGAACGTGCGCGTCTGCAACGCGTCCTTCTTGTGCGCGTCGAAGACCTTGTCGAATGGCTTGCCTCCGGCGATCTCCGCGGCCGCCTTCTTCGCATCGGCTTCCTTCGCGAACACGATGTGCGTGAAGTCGTATTCCGAACCGCCGACCCTCGCGACCTGCTTGTCGTACTCGGCGCGCAGCGCCGCGTCGTCGACCTTGCCGTTGCGCTGGATCTCGGCGATCGCCGCGGTCGATACGGCCTGCAGGCGGCTGACTTCGGCGAGCGCGTCGATGTCGATCTCGTCGCCGAACTTCATCTTCTGCGCGGCCTGCGCGGCCAGTACGTAGTTGGTCAGCTCCTTGAGCGCGCGTTCGCGAAGCTCCGGTCGCGAAAGGTCCCAGTTGCGCGAGCGCGCGAGCGCATCGAGGAGGCGCTGCGGGACTTCCTCGCCGTTGACCGTTTCGACGGCAGGACCGGGATTGGCGAGCTGGATCGTGCCGTGGCTCGCTGCGCCGTGCTGTCCGCAGGCGGCGAGCGCGAACGGAAACAGGATCAGGAGCGAAGTCCGGCCGGCGTGGATCGGTGTCCGTTTCATCGATTTTCCTCGGGTGTGCGCGCATCGATCGCGAGCGCGTGGATGTCGGTCTGCATCAGGTCGCCGAGCGCGGCATAGACGGCGCGATGCCGCGCGAGCGGAAGCTTGCCTTCGAACGCGGCGCTGACGATGCGCACGCGGAAGTGCCCGCGCCCGTCGCGCGCGCCGGCGTGACCCGCGTGGCGGTGGCTCTCGTCCTCGATGTCGAGCGCGGCGGGTGCGAGCGCCGCATCGAGCCGGCGGCGGATCAGGTCGACGCGATCGGTCACGGCAACGCCTTGCGGAACGGCTGCACGCGCACGTCGCGATACACGCCGGCCGCGATGTAGGGATCGGCGTCGGCCCAGCGGCGCGCCGCGTCGAGATCCTCGAACTCGGCGACGATCAGGCTCCCGGTGAAGCCGGCCGGACCCGGATCCTCCGCGTCGATCGCCGGGAACGGACCCGCGAGGAGAAGGCGTCCTTCGGCGAGAAGCTGGTTCAGTCGCTCGAGATGCGCCGGACGCACGCTCTGGCGGCGCGCCAGCGAATCCTCGACATCGGTGCCGGTGATCGCGTACCACATGGTTCGAGAGGACAACTTGGCAATCGCGCATGGTAGCCGAAGCCGCGCGCCGAGATCAGCGCCGCAGCCGTCGCCGACCCTTCGGCCAAACAGGCGACGAGCGTGCGCATTCCGGCGACGGCGTTCAGCGTCGACACTGGACTCGCCCCGGGGTTGCGCGTAGTCTTGGCGCCAACCAAAGGGGTCGGATACTCCCGCATCCGAAACGGTGCCGAAATGGCGCGCCGTCATCCCCGCGGCCCTTTTGAGGTTTCCCACTCTCCGAAGCTCGGGGCTCCGGAAAGTGTGTTTGTTGCAGGCTGACGCGCCGAGGTTGGCGCCGTCGCTCGACCAGCGCGCTACGCCGCAACTCGCAACAGATCTGTGTACGTCCCGCGCCGTGAGGCGCCCGGACGTCATTGGATCCGGCATGACTATCCAGACCAACGAACACGTCAGCAACGACGACAGCAACACGACGTTCGCTCCGCCGCCGAGGCAGCAGGAAATCCCGCTTGCCCTCGTGCGCGGCGAGCCCGTGCTCGAGATTCCGCAGGATCTCTACATTCCGCCGGATGCGCTCGAGGTCATCCTCGAGGCGTTCGAAGGGCCGCTCGATCTCCTGCTCTACCTGATCCGCCGCCAGAACCTCGACATCCTCGACATCCCGATCGCCGAGATCACGCGCCAGTACGTCGACTACATCGAGATGATGCACGAGCTCAAGCTCGAGCTCGCCGCCGAGTATCTCGTCATGGCCGCGATCCTCGCCGAGATCAAGTCGCGCCTCCTCCTGCCGCGGCCGCCGGCCGAGGAAGGCATCGAGGAAGACCCGCGCGCCGAGCTCGTGCGTCGCCTGCAGGAATACGAGCGCTTCAAGAAGGCCGCCGAAGACATCGACGCGATGCCGCGACTGGAGCGCGATCTCGCCGTCGCGAGCGCGTTCGTCGCCGATCGCAACGTGATCCGCCTGCCGCCGCCGGTGGAGCTGCGCGAACTGCTGCTCGCGCTCAAGGACGTTTTGAAGCGCGCCGAGCTGATGGGCCATCACCAGATCCAGCGCGAGGCGCTCAGCGTGCGCCACCGCATGGGCGAAGTGCTGCGCCGGCTCGGCGACGGAGGCTTCCATCGCTTCGAAAGCCTGTTCGAAGCGAGCGAAGGCCGGCTCGGCGTCGTCGTCACGTTCCTTGCGCTGCTCGAGCTCGCGAAGGAGCACCTCATCGAGATCGTGCAGGAAGTTGCGCTCGCTCCGATCTATCTGAAATCGCTGGCGACCGCCGGCGAATGATTCGACCCATGCCAGAAATCGCCCAGATCAAACGCATATTCGAGGCCGCGCTGCTCGGCGCGGGTCAACCGCTCTCGCTGGCGCAGCTCGCGGCGCTGTTCGACGAGCACGACGCGCCGTCGCACGAAGACCTCGCGCGCGCGCTCGACGAATTGCAGGAAGACGCGACCGGACGCGGCGTCGAGCTCGCCGAAGTCGGCTCCGGCTTCCGCTATCAGGTACGCGAGGACGTGCACCCGTGGGTGTCGCGCCTGTGGACCGAGCGCCAGACGCGCTATTCGCGCGCACTGCTCGAGACGCTCGCGCTGATCGCGTACCGCCAGCCGATCACGCGCGCCGAGATCGAGCAGATCCGCGGCGTCGGCGTCGCCTCGAGCATCGTCAAGACGCTCGAGGAGCGCGAATGGGTGCGCGTCGTAGGCTATCGCGACCTGCCCGGCAAGCCCGCGCTCCTCGGCACGACGAAGGCGTTCCTCGACTACTTCAACCTGAAATCGCTCGACCAGCTTCCGCCGCTCAGCGAGATCCGCGAGATCGAGGAGATCGATCCCGAGCTCGCGCTGGGCACCGGCCCGCACCCGGTGCCGCCCGACGAGCCCTGCGACGACGACGAGATCGACACGCACGGCGACACGCCGCATCCCGGCCATTCCACCCCGGCCGCATCCCTTGATCAACCGAACGACGCGCCGGCCGAAGAGACGATGCGCGACGACACTCCGGAACCCGCCGCATGACTCCCTCCGCCCGTTCGATCCTGTCGCTCAAACGCACGACAGGTGCCGACACTCCGACGCTCGACGAGCGTCTCCACAAGGTGCTGGCCAACGCAGGGCTCGGCTCGCGCCGGTTGCTCGAGCAGCGCATCGAGGCCGGCGAAGTGCAGGTCAACGGCGCCGCCGCGACGATCGGCTCGAGCGTTCGTGCCGGCGACCGCGTCGAGCTAGACGGCAAGCGCTTCGTCGTCGTCGGCGACAACGCCGAGCACGCGCAGATGCTCGCGTACAACAAGCCGGAAGGCGTCGTCGCGACGCGCGACGATCCCGAAGGCCGCCCGACGATGTTCGAGCAGTTGCCGCTGCTCAAGGGCGCGCGCTGGGTTGCGGTCGGACGCCTCGACATCAACACGACCGGCCTGCTCCTCCTCACCACCGACGGCGATCTGGCGAACGCGCTGATGCATCCGCGCTCGGAGATCGAGCGCGAATACATCTGCCGCGTCCACGGCGAGGTCCCGGACGAGGTGCTCGAAAAATTGAAGCGCGGCGTCGAGCTCGAGGACGGTCCGGCGCACTTCGACGACATCGCGGTGATCAGCCGCGGCGGCAGCCACTCGTGGTTCCGCGTCGTCATCCGCGAAGGGCGCAACCGCGAAGTGCGGCGCATGTGGGAATCGCAGGGGCTCATGGTGAGCCGGCTCAAGCGCATCCGCTACGGCAACATCGAGCTGCCGCGCGCGTTGCGCCGCGGTCAGTGCGAGGAAGTCGCGCCCGAACTCGTCGCGCAACTGCGAGAGAAAGCCGGGATGCCCGAGCGCGTGCCGCGCCTCACGCTCGCGCCGGTGATCGGCCAGCGGCGCGCGCCGCCGACCGAGTTCAAGCCGACGCCGAGCAAGCAGCAGGCGTGGACCGCCGGCTACCACGACGAAGCGCGCGAGTTCGCCGCGTTCGACCGCATCCGCGACGATGCCTGGCGTGCACCGTCGGGAGCGCCCGGACGCAAGCGTCGCGGTGGTGGCGGTGGCGGTGCACGCGCCGGCGGCGGCGGACAGCGCGCAGGCGGTGGCGGCCAGCGCACAGGCGGCAATCCTCGTCAGGGCGGACAGCCCGGGCGCAAAACCAACAAGCCGCAGCAGCCGCGCGGCAATGCCGCGTATCGCGAGCCGGGTCTCAGCCCCGCCGTCCTCCGAAGCTGGTTCCCGGATTCGAACGGCGGCCAGCCGGGACGCCGACGCAACCGCGGTGGCGGTGGCGGTGGTGCTGGCGTCGGCGGCGGCGGCCAGCCTCGCGACAACGGCAACCGCGCCTTCCCTGCGCCTCGCCCGGACAACGTCGGCAATACGTACCGGCCGCGAGGACAGCATTCCGGCACGCCGGGCAACTCGGCGCACGACAACGCGCCGCGTGGTCCGCGCAACAACCGCAATCGTCGCCGCGGTCCGCGTCCTCCGCGCTGAGCGCAAAAAAAAAGCGGCGGGTGATGCCCGCCGCTCTTTCGATGCCGTTTTTGCGTCGGA
>Ga0081540_1003154_pt1 | contig 13175 bp, 14 predicted proteins | sample TabmetS2T1R1_FD_71024 | JGI IMG/M metagenome (GOLD analysis project Ga0081540, IMG submission 71024) | Tabebuia heterophylla rhizosphere microbial communities from the University of Puerto Rico - S2T1R1 | ecosystem: Host-associated > Plants > Roots > Rhizosphere ... | reverse complement strand
GCCACACGGCTGCTGCCGTCACGCTCTACGGGGCACTGGCACTGATCGCACTGTCGTCTAGCCGACGGTCGTGGCTGAGCGTCCTGGCCGTGACGGTCGCGGTTGCCGCTCCGATCTGCGTGGGCCTTGCCCGCCTGTACCGGGGAATGCACTACCCCACGGATGTCCTCGCCGGTGCGTTACTGGGAACGCTCTGGTTGACGATCAGTGCAATCGTCGTCCTGCGTCGGCCGCGACAATGAAACTCGCGGTGATCTGCAACCCCACAACGGTCGACGACCGGGAGGAGCTGCGGATCGAGGTCAAGCGTCGGTGGCCGCATGACGACGTGCTCTGGTTCGAGACCGTGCCCGCGGATCCAGGCGCAGGCCAGACCCGGCGAGCGCTCGAAGAGGGCGCCGAATTGGTTCTTGTCGCCGGCGGTGACGGTACGGCTGCCCAAGCGGTCGGGGTGCTGGCCGAGACGCAGGTCGCGCTGGCACTGCTCCCGGTCGGCACCGGTAACCTCTTGGCCCGCAACCTTGGTTTGCCGCTTGATCTCGGCGAGGCCCTTGACTGGGCCGCTGGATCAGGCCGCGACGACATCGACGTGCTGCAGGCCGACGGCCGGTGCTTCACGGTGATGGCTGGACTGGGTTTCGACGCGACGATGATGCGCGAGACCGAGGACGCCGGCAAGACTCGTTTCGGCTGGCTGGCGTACCTCGGCGGTGGCTTCAGGGCACTACGGCGGACGCCGCGGCGGCGCTATGCAATCAGCGTGGATGGTCGTCCTCAGGTGAAAATCACAGCGTTAGCCGTCATGATCGGGAATGTGGGCCAGTTGCAGGGCGGCATGGACGTGCTCCCTGATGCCGACCCGCGAGACGGCCGCCTGGACGTCATCGTGCTTGCCCCGCGTACCTGGCGAGACACTCTCGGGCTCGTCGCGCGGATAGTTCGCGGGCGCCTGCGAACCGGTCCTCGAACGACGATGTTTCAAGGCCGCACGGCGACGGTAAGCGTGGACAAGCCGGTAGCTGCGGAATTCGACGGCGACTACGCCGGCGAAATCAGCGAGCTCACCGTTTCGGTGCTACCAAGGGCGCTCCGGCTGTGCACTCACTAGGGGCGTCGGCGAACGCGATCGCGCAGCGAGCGGCCGTCAGGGTCGTAGACCAGCCGGTACAGCGGCACAGCCCATGGACGGTGCCGCCGCGGGAGACGCTCCGGTACGTGCGGCCGAAGCCGGCCCGGAGGTCGGTCTCCCACACAACCACTGTCATGCCACGCTTGCAACGCGTCGGCGCTTCGGCGGACCAGGTCGAACGCTTTAAGCGGATCGATCATCTCCAGCCCGGCGCTCTCGTCGAGGTCGAGATGCTCGCGCCACAATCGCAAGCGAAGCTCGCGGGCGAAGACTCTTGCCTGATCACCCATCCCGGCGGGATCCCGCGGCTCGCGCTCATCCACGTTCTGATCAAGCACGGCACAGGACATTTCGCTGTCATGCGTCCACGAGCGCCGGTTGAGGTTGTCCGAACCGATCATCGCCCATACGTCGTCTACCACGACTACCTTCGCGTGCACATAGACCGGTATGCCGGCGTGGTTCTCGACGTCGTAGATAGCGAAGCGCTCCTGGCCGGCGGCCCGACATACCTTTATTGCTTGCTCTCGTCCGACCAAGCTCGGCCACCGCGCTGGCCCGTCCTTGTCCGGGAATCGAGGGACTACGGCTATCACGTGCAGATCGGGTTGGGCGCGCAGGGCATCGGCAATGAGATCAGCGACGAACGGTGCCCACAGGTACTGGTCCTCGATGTAGATGAGGCGGCGCGCGCGGACAAGCACTTTCCGGTAGGCATACCCGATGCTTCGCTCGCCGAGCGGCGCGAATGGGTAGCGGCGCAGTCGCGCGGGATAAGTGCGAAGTACCTGAACGGCGTGCGTACCGACAGCGCGTGGCTCTGGGAGCGGAGCAGGCAGCTCACGGCCAATGAGCTTGCCGGCGTGGTAGGCGCGGTCGATCGCCATCCGCACCGGGCTGGGCAGATCGAGCACGCTACTCCCAGCCCATCGCTCCCGGAAAGTGTGCTCGATATCCATGACACCAGGGCCGCGGATCACGGCCTGCACGTCATGCCACGGCGGGCGTTCACCGTATCCGGAAGGAAAGTCCATCGCCTGCGGGTCTCCCGCGTGCTGGCCGCCATCGTGTCGGCTCAGTCCCAGATCGATCCCACCAACGAACGCCACGTCCAGCTCCCGACGTCCCGGGTGGCGGATGACGACGAACTTCTGATGGTGGGATCCGCCGCGGCGCGTACGGGCATCCAGCAAGACCTCGCCGCCGGCGTCAGACACCTGTCTAACCAGCTCGGCATTCTTGCCTTCACTTTGGTCCAACCAGCTCGGCTGAGATCGCCAGATCAATCCGAAGATCAAGACACCGCGTTCAGCAAGTTCCGCGAGGATGCGTCCGACGGAGGTGCCTGGGCCGCTGAGCAGTTCTTCGGTGTCAGCGCGAAAATCGGCAAAATAGATCTGGTCTCCGGTCCTCGTCTCGCAGAGAGCCTTGTACAGCGCCGGGAAGTAGCTGGCCCCGTCGACGAGCGGTTCGACTGCATTGCCCGTCGTCCAGTCCCGAATGTCGGACGCCCGGTTGCGACGCTCCGCATCGACGAGGAACCAATCCTCTATTACCGCCCCCATGGCACGCGTCACGAGCGTCAGTCTGACGAGGACGAGCGCCGGCGTCTACCACAACATGCTTCACGGATTCGTCATGTCTGATGGCACGCTCACTGAGCGACGAGAACGGGCTGCCCGGCGCTTCGGCGTGCACGCCGTGCTCGCGTTTACTGCCGTGCTGCTCGTTGCGTTACCGTTCGCCGGCCTGGTGTTCCTGATCGTCTCCAAGTCGGCGCCTCTCACCCACGTGGACCGCGACACCGCCGACTCGCTGCACAGCTATGCCGTCGGGCATCCGACGTTCACCGAGAGTATGCGAACCATCAGCTCGATCGTTTCCCCCCTGGGCTGGTGGATCGTCCTCACCCCCGTCTTCGTCTGCTTGGTGTTGAGTCGGCGTCCCCGGCTCGCAGCCTTTCTCGCGATCACGGCGCTGGGGAGTTCCCTGCTTAACACGCTGATCAAGTGGGCCGTGGATCGCGCGCGGCCACACTTGGCGGACCCGGTCGCCGCCGCCGCCGGCAGATCGTTCCCGAGCGGCCATACCCAGGCCGCAGCGGTCGGATTTGGCATCCTTATCGTGATCTTCCTTCCCGTCATCCCCCGGCCGGCGCGCGCGTGGGTCATCGCCGGGGCTGGTCTAGCAGTCGCGCTCGTCGCATTCTCGCGCATCGCTCTCGGCGTGCATTACCTGTCAGATGTCGTGGGCGCCCTCGTCATCGGCACGGCCTGGCTGCTCGCCATGACGACCGCGTTCTCGGCCTGGCGTCGCGACCTCAATCGCCTGTCCGTCCCGCAAGACCCAGAGCTCGAACCGGCAAACCCCGGTTAGCCCGCTTCCGGCGCGGTGCCTGGGCTGGGTCTGCCGTATCGCCGAGGCTAGCGGGAGGCCGAGAGTGCTACTCGCCGGGTGGGCTCCTCAGCGGTTGGCCGCCAACTCGGTCTGCATCTCGTCGCGTGGGCCGCGATTCTGCATTGCCAGTTGGGGCGATCGGCCGATGATGAACACCGCGGTAAGCATCGCGACGAGGCTGATTGCTTCGACAGCGAGCGCGGCGCCACTGGCGGTCAGGTGATCGCCGAGCAGTGCGAGACCGAGGATGATGCCGGCGATCGGTTGGGCGGCCGCGGTCGCCGGTAGCGAGTGGTTAAGGCGGGCGGCCCGGAATGCGGTTTGCGACAGGATTACCCCGATGGTTGCAGCGCCGACGACGAGATAGGGCCACGGAGTGGACATCAAAGCGATCAGGCTGCTCCGCTCAGCCTGCACGATGGCACCACGGGTTCCGGCGTCTTGCAAGCCATACATGATGCCTGCGGCCGTGGCGAACAGGATGGCTTCGGGAATGAGCCGGTTGTGTCTGCCCATGGCCTTCGCTGGCGCGGCGATAGCGAAGGCGGCGGCAACGCTGAGTCCGGTGGCGACGAGGGTTGCGGTCAAGCCAGGATCCGATTGTCCATCAGCCCGTGGATCACCCACCGCCAGAAACGCCGCGAGCGTCCCGGCGAGCATCACCGCGCCCACAACCTCCTGCCACCGAGGCCCATGTCGCGCGATGACGGCGGCGAAGAAGAATGCGAACAGCAGACAGCTCAGCAGCAGCGGTTCGACCAATGTTACGGGAGCGACCTGCAGGGCCCAGGCGCTCAAGGTCTGCCCGACCGTCATCGACCCGATACCTATCCACCACAATGGCTTCCGGATAAGCGCGAGGAGCAGGCGCCAGGCCGTCAGATCAGAGCTCGTGAACGCTGCGGCGACCTTCTGCTGCAGCACCCACCCGAGGCCGAGGAGCAACGCTGCGGTGACGCCGAGCGCGAAAACCACGGCAGTCATCCTTTCCATGCGTCGCTCGGTAATGCCTGCGGCAAAACCCGCTTGGTACCTCGTAGTAGGTGTACCCACGAAAGGCCAGGCTCGTGCCGCCGCTTCGGAAGAACACCGGTGCGTCCTAGTCCCGGCGGACGCTGATCGCCACGACGGCTGCATCGACCGTGCGCGGCACGACGACGTGGATAGGCATTTGCCGGAAGTTGGATGCGTCAGTCGAATACATGGCCCTAGATCCCGCGTCGAACCGCACCTCACCGTCAACCCGGGCCCGGAGCTGTTGCTCCAGCGCGAAGGCATCAACCCTCGCGCTGGAGGTTGGATTGCGCACTGCTCGAGGGTTTACCAGTAGTGGGCCCGACCCCCGACGGCGTGGCCGGTAGCGCCGACGATGGCCAATATGACGCCAACGACAAGCGCGATGATGCCGAGAGTCCAGATGATCGAGATTCCGGTCAGGAAGCCGACGATCAGCAGGACGACACCGAGGATAATCACGAGCATCTCCTTTCGGCCGCGTTTTTGAGGCATGACACACGCTCGATCGCGGCGCATCGTGGTTGGTGGGCGCAGACCTAGCCGACGGATCCCATCAGGGCAGCGAGCGAATTGTCCGCGTCATGCTTGCGATATACCCACCAGGCGAAGTGGCATAACCTCTGCGGGCGATCACTCGGCTACCTGAGCCGATCGAGTGACCGTGACCCACTCGTCCAGCCTGCCGACGCTCGCCACTGGTGCCCTGCTATCCGCCCTGGCGCGCTCGATGAACCCGCCAGGGAATGGCGTCACGCGCGCGACGGCACCGGAAGGCGGAATGCCCAGATGGCGTCGTCAACCTGCACGGTGACGAAGGAGACTTCGTGTGGCACGACATCAGGAAGCGGGATCACGTGCATGCCCTTGGGCAGTCGCCTTTCGATCAGGACCAAGGAGTCGCTGCGCGGGTTGGGCGGAACCGAGGCTGTCGGCCACCACGCGATGACCGTCACATCTCGGAATTGACGCAGCGACAGGGTGATTGTCCGCTCGTCGGCGTCATAACATGGGGGACTTTCGCGGTCCTGGTCTCGGGGCGCGAACGCTCCTTCCACCTGTCGCGCGATGAGCCCGGGGATGCCGGACAGTCCCTGGACGAAGCTAACCCGCTCATTGCGAGCAACGATGCCGCGTTTCAAGGCGGCTCGCTGCTCTTCCGGAACCTGTCCGCCGAACACAACCAGGTCCAGTTGACGCACGTCGAACTCGGCGAAGACCTCGTCGAACCGGTTGGTGGCCTGCGCCGTGAATCCGCGGTCATGCAGGAGGGACAGCGTGTCAGCAAGTACGGCTGGGCTCTTGCCGACGAGAAGAACGCGGCGCTGAGCCGTGGCACCGATGGTGCGACCGCGATCCGGACTGGGCCGACCTGCGCTCATCAATTGCACCTCTTTCAGTATCGCCGCGAGGGTGGTTCTGCGGTGGCAAATATCGTTGGCTAGACCAACGTTGGTCCACCCAACATAGCAAACCGTTGGTGCGACCCACAACTGTTACGATCGCGCTGTGCTCGAGCAACCGCACCGAACCGGCGTCGCCCCCGCGCGGATCCGGGATCGGCCGACCTGGCTGATCAGCCGGGCCTACGCACGGTCGGCCGGACTACTGAACGATGGGTTTGCATCGCGGGGCGCGGGACTTCGCAGCTACCACTATCGGCTGCTCGCGGCCCTGGACGAATGGGGGTCAGCTAGCCAAGCTGACCTAGGGCGCAGCACCGGCATCGACCGCAGTGACGTGGCCGCCGCACTCAACGAGCTAGCAGACCGCGGACTGATCGAGCGTGCCGTCGACCCGGACGACCGCCGCCGCAACATCGTGTCGATCACCCGCTCGGGCACGAGACAGCTTGGTGTCCTCGATCAGGTGATCTCCGACATTCAAGAACGGCTCCTCGCGCCTCTGTCACCGACCGAGCGCCGCCAATTCATCAACCTGCTGCGCCGCGTCCTCGACGCGCCCCGCGGAGGATAACGCCGCCAGCGTGCATTCAGGCCGTGATCTTGGACTTATCGCCCGATAGCGACGATAACTCAAAGATCATCTCGCGAAGTTCCTCCCGGGACACTAGATGTCGGTCCCTGCAGGCGGGTACGTTGATCTTGTGGAGGATCGGGCGGAGCGGAGGGTCCTAATCTCCCATCCCGAGCGGGTGTACTTCTCCGAGCGGGGGGATACGAAGGGGGATCTGGCCGCGCATTACCTGCGGGTCGAGAAGCCGCTGATGCGCGTAATGGGTGGACGGCCAGTGCTGTTGCAACGATTCCCGCAGGGTGCCGGCGGGCCGTCCTTCTTCCAGAAGCGGGTGCCTAAATCCATCCCATCCTGGTTACAGACGACGGTCGTCTCGACACCGAACGGGACGACTTCCCAGGCGCTCGTGATCGCGGACATCGATCACGTCCTGTGGGCATTGAACCTGGGTTGCCTCGGTTTCCATGTGTGGCCGTATCACGCCAACGATCCGGATCACACGGACGAACTTCGCCTAGATCTGGATCCGACACCCGGAATCGAGTTCAGCCAGATTCGTGAGGCCGCGCACGAGCTGAAGACATTGCTGGATGAGTGCGACGTAGTGGGCTACCCGAAGACCACGGGCAACCGCGGCGTACATGTCTACGTGCGGCTGGACCCGCGCTGGGACTCCGTCCAGGTCCGCAGCGCTGCCGTCGCCATAGCCCGCGAACTCGAGCGCCGTCGACCGGAACTCATCACAGCTGCGTGGTGGAAGGAAGAACGCGGCCAGCGGGTATTCATCGACTTCAACCAGAACGCGCCACACAAGACCGTGTTCGGGGCCTGGTCAGTCCGTGCTCGCGCCGGAGCACAGGTCTCGACCCCGATCTACTGGGATGAGCTTGACCACATCCACCCTGATCAGTTCACCATCGCGTCGCTGCCGGAACGGCTCGCGACAAGTGGCGATCCCTGGCTGCAGATCAACGACAGCCCGCAGTCGCTCGAGCCGTTCCTGCAGATGGATGCCCGTGACCGGGCCAACGGGCTTATGGACGCGCCGTGGCCGCCGGTCTATCCCAAGCAACCCCACGAACCGCCTCGAGTCCAACCGAGCCGAGCAAGGAAGGCTTGATCATCGGCCGGGATCGATAAAACCTCCTCCTACGATCTAGCGGGACGCTAGCTGAGCAAGCCGGCGATACCGTTTCGCAGAAGTGCCGCGGCCAGCAAGATAACGATGGCCGCCGCGACTCTTCTCGCATTACGCAGGATCCAGTCTCGCGCAGACTGGAGAACACGGTCAGCGGTCTTCGGCGCGACTACGAGCATCACGAGCGCTACGGCCAGGGGCAGCAATGACACTAATGAGAAAAACACCCACTCGACAACGTAGCCCGCGGTGCTCGGATCGGTCTCGGAGATTGTCTTGAGGGCCAGCGGAATGAACCCGCCCGGATTCGCAAGCGCCGCACCAGCGCCGATGATTGCAATTATCGGGGAGCTGGCGATCTTGCTCATTTGCGCCACCATGCTCTCGATACGCTGCTGATCCGGTGGCCGCTGCAGAAGCCGCACGATCCAAACAGCAAGAAGGACGGCTGCAACGATGTCGACGATCGCCACCCAGGTCTTGGGCTCTGATGGTGTCTCCGACGCCGCACGATTGCCGATTACGAACGCGGCTATGACGCCGATCGCGAGCGTGGCACTCAAGGCGCCGACGAAGAACCAGAGACCTGTCCGCCGGGGCCTGTCTCCTAGGACGAGTGCAAGGATCGAAAACGTCAACGTCGTCGGCGACATCATTGCGGCAAGCGCCACTAGCGTGAGCTCGACGTCGATCCACCCCACAGAGCGAAACCTAGCGCTCGGCGGTCTGCGACGTCGAGAACAAATGGATCTTGCGATCTGATCGCCGTTGTTCCGCTCTGTCGCGGAGGGGACACCAACGATTGACCGATGGATGGCGAGCGGTCAGGCTAGAGTCAGCGGATCAATGCCTCTGGCTACGGACTGACCAGCATGAAGCATGAAGTGACAATCGTCCAGATCGGCGAGGGCGCCGCCCGGGCCATGTGCAGCTGCGGTTGGCAGAGCCCGCTATTCGGCGAGGGCAAGAAGAGCGGGACGATGGATGTCCTGCAGCGGGCCACCGACGCCGGGGACGTCCACGAGTGGGACGCGTCGCTGGAGTAATCGCAACCGGCTCGGGTCGGATCGGTGTGGCCGGGTTCCGTCGGCCGCGATGGAAACGCTCCCGCAGGCTGCAAGCAGCGTCGCAACTAGCAGGAAATGGGGCATAGCATGGCGATCGCGGCCGCGGACGAGGTCGTACTTGATCTTGCTGAAGGCGAGGGCTGGTGGGGCGGCGCGGTTGCCGACGGTCAGCGCATGCCATTCGGTCGTGCGGCGCTTCGGCGCAACCTGGCCACGTCGGCTGGGTTCTTGACCGATGATCAGGACGGCGCGAATCAGTCGGCCCCGTTTCTCGTATCGAATCGGGGACCGTACATATGGTCCGAGGACGCGTTCTCCTTCGAATTCGTCGACAGCACGCTGCGAGTAACCGGCGGGCATCCGGTGGTCGGCGCCGGTCAGGAGCCAACGCTGGCGTCGGCATTCAGGACCGCGTCCCATGCGCACTTTCCCCCCAGTGGAGCAAGACCGGATGAGGCGATGTTCCTGTCGCCTCAGTACAACACTTGGATCGAGATGCCGTACACGCCGACCCAGGACCGCGTACTCAGCTATGTTCGCGGCTTGCTCGATTCCGGGTTTCCGCCCGGACTCGTCATCATTGACGACAACTGGTCACCGGCGTATGGGACATGGCAGTTCGACCTGAGCCGCTTTCCCGATCCGACGTCCATGGTCCGAACGCTGCATGCGTGGGGTTGCCCGGTCCTGTTGTGGATCGTGCCATTCGTCAGTCCCGACACGCATCGATTTCGGGATCACGAAAGGAACGATCTGCTGATACGGAACGCAGACGGCAGTACGGCAATTCGGCACTGGTGGAACGGCTATAGCGCCGTGCTGGACGTCAGCAATCCGGCCGCAGTAGCCACGCTGGGCGAGGATCTCGACGGTCTGGTCAGCGATCACGGGATCGACGGATTCAAGTTCGATGCCGGAGACCTCCGGGACTTTCGCTCCGGGGACCAGAACGCTGAGATGGCCGAACCGACCGAGCAGTGCGAGGCGTGGGCGCGAATTGCCGCGCGTTACCGCTTCAACGAACTTCGGGCCTGCTGGAAAATGGGCGGTCAACCATTGGCGCAAAGACTGCATGACAAGCCGCCGTTCTGGGGTACGAGTGGCCTGTTGTCACTGATACCGGAATCCATCGCACAGGGGTTGATCGGTCATCCGTTCGTCTGCCCCGACATGGTGGGGGGCGGCGATGTCAACTACTGCTCAGCTGATCGGCCGGTTGATCAAGAATTGTTCGTGCGCTATGCGCAATGCGGTGCGCTATTTCCAATGATGCAGTTCTCCATGGCGCCGGCCCGGGTGCTCGATGCCGACCACCTGCACGCTGTTCAAGCCGCTGTCCGCTTACGCCAGAGTTTGGCCACCGAGATTCTCGATCTCGTTAACGCAGCGGCGGCGAGCGGGGAACCGATTCTGCGGCCACTTGCCTATCACTTCTCCGGTTACGAGCACGTCCACGACCAGTTCATGCTCGGCGAAAAGATCCTCGTCGCGCCGGTGCTTCGTCAAGGCGCATCAACCAGGTCGGTCGAACTCCCACCAGGAAACTGGATCGATGGGGACGGCCACTCATTGACCGGGCCGGGCACAGTTGAACTGCCGGTGGATCTCCAGAGCATTCCCTGGTTCCAGCGCGGCTAGGCATAATGTCGCGCGTCAGCTCGTTGCCAGGACCGAATTGGCCAGACTCGTGCGCGCCTCGGCTACAGGCGGTGCGCTCCCGTGCTGGCGGTTGCGGTGAACGCAACCGGGGCCACGTATCCGGCCTCGGTGTAGGCGGCCGTGACGGCGTGCGACACGGCAGCGGTTTGGTTTGTGTCCACGAGGGCCAGGACGCTTCCGCCGAAGCCACCTCCGGTCATGCGGGCGCCGAACGCACCCGCATCGAGCGCCGCGACAACAGCGAGGTCGACCTGTGGGACGGTGATGTTGAAGTCGTCGCGCATCGAGATGTGCGAAGCGGTCAGGACTGGTCCGATCTGCCGTGGGTCGTTCCCGGTTTCGAGCGTGGCGACAGTCTCTAATACGCGGTGATCTTCGGTAACGACATGGCGGACTCGCCTCCGCATGAGTTCGTCGCTCAGTGCAGCTAACGCGTTGTCCAGATTCTCGAATGGAATGTCTCGAAGTGCTGACACGCCGAGTTGTTTCGCCGCCAGCGCGCAGATTTTCCGGCGCTCTGCATACTCGCTGGCGACCAGCGCGTGTGGTGTCCGGCTGTCAATGACAAGCAGGGCGAGGCCCGTGGTAGTCAGGTCGAACGGAACGTGGCTGACGGCCATGGATCTCGTGTCCAGGTACACCAGCCTATTGGTCTTTCCGTAGAGCGACGCGATCTGATCCATGACACCTGTCGGAGCGCCAACGACGTCGTTCTCGCAGCTTCGGGCAATGGCCGCCAATTCGTGCCGGGACAACTCGAGCTGGGCGAGATCGTTCCAGGCCATGGCCACGGCGCACTCGAGCGCTGCCGATGATGACAGTCCGGCGCCGGTCGGCAGGTTGCTGTCGATGACGATCTCGAGACCGGGGATGGCGTGACCGCGTCGCCGGAACGACCACGCCACGCCCGCTACATAGGCGAACCAACCGTGGACCGATTCCGGCGTTATGGCGGCCAACGGAATCTCGGCGACTCCGTTCTTCTGGAGCGAGCGGACTCGAAGCGTGGGAGCGTGGGCCAACCGCGCGGCGGCGATGACGCCGTGCGGCAGCGCGAACGGGAGAACATGCCCGTCGTTGTAATCCGTGTGTTCACCGATCAGATTCACTCGTCCCGGCGCCCACCAGTAGCCATCGGGCTTGGCCCCAAAGGTCTCGTCGAAGAGCCCAGAAACACGCTCATTTGACGGGCGCGCTGCGTTGAGTCGGTCAGCGCGCCTGCTTTTCATGGGTGTTCCTTGGCGAAGCTCCAGCTATCCGACACGATGCGGTCGAGGTCGAACTCGGCCTTCCATCCGAGTTCGGCGTGGATTCGATCCGACGACGCGACCAGGGCCGGCGGATCGCCACTGCGTCGCTCGCGGTCGACTGACGGGACGGGGTGGCCGGTGACCCGACGGCAGCTGTCGACCACCTCCCGGACGGTGTATCCGGTACCAGAGCCAAGGTTGTAGATGCTGTGGCTACCCGGCTGCACGGCGCGCAATGCCAATAAGTGGGCTCGGCCGAGGTCGACGACGTGCAGATAGTCGCGGATACACGTCCCGTCCCGGGTGTCGTAATCAGCTCCGAAGATCGAAACCGACTCTCGGATACCGAGCGGAACTTGGAGAATGTTCGGAATCAGGTGAGTCTCCGGACTGTGCCGCTCGCCGAGGCCGCCCAAAGCGCCACCGACGTTGAAGTAACGCAGGCTGACCGCTGCCAGTCCGTGCGCGCGGGCGGCACCGGTAATTGCCATGTCGACGGCTAGCTTGCTTTGACCGTATGGGTTTATCGGCGCCGCGGGATCGTCTTCTCGTATCGGTATCCGGTGCGGCACGCCATAGGTTGCGGCGGTCGAGCTGAAGATAAGACGCTCGACCCGAGAAACTCGCATCGCCTCCAGCAGCGCGAGCGTGCCGACAACGTTATTGTCCCAATAGATCTCGGGATGCTCGACCGATTCGGCGACCAATGACTTCGCCGCGAAGTGCAGAACGCCGTCGAAGGACTTGTCGAGAACCCGCGCGACCTGAGTCAGCTCTGCGTGTATGAATTGCGCACCGTCGACCGTTGCGTCGCGATGTCCGGTAGACAGGTTGTCGAGCACGACCACGTCATGGCCAGCGGTGAGCAGCTGCGCGGCGACAACTGAGCCGATATATCCGGCTCCTCCGGTAACGAGGATCTTCATGATGGTACCTACGTCCAGGCTCGGTCGGCCTGCCGATCAGTTCGCTTCACCCGCGTAGCACTTCTCCATCGGGCACGTGCCGAGGACCCTCGATCCTGACCGTGCCTTCGATCGTGACGTTGGCGCCGAACGTGACGTCGCCGTAGACGTCAAGTCTTGAGCAATGCCGCAGGGACGGAGCTCCTGCCGGAAATCGCTGCTCGAAATCCGGGAGAAGCTTGAAATACTTAGGATCGAGAGTGACTATTGGCGCTTTGCCATCGAATGTGGGAGTCACCGCTCCGTCCGGACGAAGGTCATACGCGTCGGAACGAATGAGCAACAGATCGTCCGTCGTCTTTACCGGTGCAAATCGAATACGGGGCACCAAAATTGCCTGCGCACCATCGATTGCGCCAACCGCGGCACCCATCGCTGTCTCCAGCTGAATGACTGGAGTACTCGATGCGTCGGTCGGATCGACCGTCTTGCGGTTCACGATCAAGGGCAGTGTCGGCGCAGCCGGATCCGATTCCTGCAATCTGTTCAGCGCTTGCAGGTCGATCCACAGATTGTTGGTGTTATAGAACCGCCACCGTTCGATGTCTCCGAACGACGAGTCGCCCTCGGGCACCTGTG
>Ga0081540_1003153_pt1 | contig 13177 bp, 13 predicted proteins | sample TabmetS2T1R1_FD_71024 | JGI IMG/M metagenome (GOLD analysis project Ga0081540, IMG submission 71024) | Tabebuia heterophylla rhizosphere microbial communities from the University of Puerto Rico - S2T1R1 | ecosystem: Host-associated > Plants > Roots > Rhizosphere ... | reverse complement strand
GGAACAAGTCCGGCCCTGACGAAAACAAAAAGGGAGACAATTATGCCTGAGATCACTGTGAGCATGGCCGCCGGCCGCACCGACGAGCAGAAGGCCGGCATGATGCGCGACATCACCCAGGCGCTGGTGAAGAACCTCGGCGTCGACGCCGATGCGGTGGTGATCCAGATCAACGAAGCGCCGCTGGCCCACAAGATGAAGGGCGGCAAGACGTTTGTGGAGCGCGCGGCGGCGGCTGCCGCGGCGAAGAAGTAGCCTCCTCGTCATTCCGGGGCGCGCGAAGCGCGAACCCGGAATCTCGCGCTAATAACTTCTGGATTCCGGGTTCGCCCGCTTCGCGTGCGCCCCGGAATGACGGTGTTCCCGATGGACGCACGCGAATTCATCAAGGTTGGCATGAGCGCGGAGCGGACGCTCGTCGTGCCGGCTGAGCGCACGGTGGGGCATTTCGTGCAGGGGATGCCGATGGTCTATGCGACGCCGATGATGATCCTGGAAATGGAGCTGGCATCAGGCGACGCCATCCGGAGCGTCCTGCAGCCCGGCTGGATCACGGTCGGGACCGAGGTCGATATCCGCCATCTCGGCGCCTCGCTGGTCGGCGCGACAGTGCGCGTCACCGGAAAAGTCGTCGCGGTGGAGCGCCGCGTGATCCGCTTCGAGGTCGAAGCTTTTGAAGGGGAGCGCAAGATCGGCGATGGCCGCCACGCCCGCGGCCTCGTCAATGTCGAGAATTTCACCAAGAGTCTTGCGAGGAAGTAGCGGCATCCGCTGAAACGTAGGGTGGGCAAAGCGAAGCGTGCCCACCAGCGCTTGCGCCGGACGTTAGAATGGTGGGCACGCTGCGCTTTGCCCACCCTACGATTCGGCTTACTTCGCCAATTCCTTCGAGCGCTTGGTCGCTGCGGCAATCGCGCGGATCATCAGCGGCTGCAGGCCGTCCTTGGCCATCAGCACTTCCAGCGCGGCGGCGGTGGTGCCGCCGGGCGAGGTGACGTTCTGGCGCAGCGTCGCCGAAGCAAGTTCCGAACGATGCAGCAACTCGCCGGAGCCCGCGACGGTTTCGCGCGCGAGCCTGGTCGCAAGCTCCGCCGGCAGGCCGGCCTCGACACCGGCGCGCGCCAGTTCTTCGGCGAGCAGGAAGACGTAGGCCGGGCCGGAGCCGGACACCGCGGTGACCGCATCCATCAGGCTTTCGTCGTCGACCCATTCGACCGAGCCGGTGGCGCGCAGCAGCGCATCGGTCGTGGCGCGTTGTGCGGCGCTGACGTCTTTCGCAGGCACCGCAACCGTGATGCCGCGGCCGATCGCGGCCGGCGTGTTCGGCATGGCGCGGACCACCCTGCCGCCGCAGATTTCTTCAAGTGCGGCAATCGTCGTGCCGGCCATGATCGAGACGACGAGCGTGTCTGGTCCGACGAGCAGCTTCAGCGCCGGCCCGGCATCGCGGAAGGTCTGCGGCTTCACCGCCACCACCAGCGTGTCGGCCGTGCCGGCGTCTTTCGGATTGAGACGGACGCCTTTGGCGGCGAGTGCCTTGATGTCGTCGGACGGTTGAGGTTCGACCACCAGGACGCGCTTGGCGTCGAGGCCGCCGGCCAGCCATCCGGTCAGCATTGCGCCGCCCATCTTGCCCGCGCCGGCAAGCGCGATGGTGCCGTGGAGGTTCTGCAAGACGCTATTGGTACTCATCGGCGTCACCACAAATTCAGCCGTCGTCCCTGCGAACGCAGGGACCCATAACCACAGGACTTTTTAGTGAAGCGAGAGAAGGGCGACAAGCAGTTTGCTTGAGCCGAGAGGCCTCGGAGTATGGGTCCCTGCGTTCGCAGGGACGACATCCAGTGTGCGGAGGCAGCCGGGACGACGCTGATTGCGCGGGAGCGGCGAGGGCCTACGCCTCGCCCTGGGTATCGAACATCGCCGCGTTCATCGCCTCCTCGGCGCTCTTTCCGGCCCAGACCACGAACTGGAACGCGGGATAATAACGCTCGCAGGCGTGGATGGCGCCGGCCAGCATGACCTCGCATTGCGAGGTCGAGGCAGCCATCCCGCCCGGCAGCACCAGCGCCTGCCGGTACATGATCATGCCGGTGTGGGTCCAGATGTCGAAATGGCCGACCCATAGCTGTTCGTTGATCGCCGCGATCAGCCGCTGCACTTCCGCGCGGCGCGCCGGCGGAATCTTCATGTCGAAGGCGGAAGCCAGATGCAGCGCCTCGATCTCCGCCATCCAGGTGAAGGAGAGCTGATAGTCCGTCCAGCTGCCCTTGGAGACGATGGTGACTTCGTCTTCGCCGGAGCGCTCGAACGCCCAGTTGTTGTCGGCGGCGATGTCTTCGACCACCGTCAACGGGTTGTTCCGGGAATCAATAATGCTTTCGAGGAGGGACATGCCGTCTCGACCCTGTTCTTAAATTCTTCTGATACGCACGCGGGAAACGGCACGCCTAGAACTTGTTGCGCCGCCGCCGACTGCAATCCCCTGATCGCGTCGGGGCCTGCTGACGCTCAAGTGATGTGATTTGCGGAATCCGCGCAACTCACCCCAGAGTCCGTCCACAGGCCAAAGCTCCGTCGTCCACAGGTGTTCTGGGGCAGAGTTAGTAATGTGAGAACAAACCAGAATCGGATTCGAGCGTCACCGAGTCCGGCACGGCGCCAAATCGGGCGACTCTGCCACAATGGTTAATATGTGGTTAGATGGTTAATATGTGGTTAATTCCCGGGATGAAGGCTTCGCGTCTCCAGCACCGGGACATCAGCGCTTTGCTGAGGCTTGGAACTGATTCGTTGCCTGCTGGAGCCTCAAGCATCCGCGGAACCGGCGCGGGCTTACTTCTCGCGCGCGACCAACGGACACGCCTCGATCGCCGTCGTGAGTTGCGCCCCCTCAATTTCCACGCACGACCGCGAGGCGTCTACGCGCAGACCATACCGCTCGAGCAACGGTTCGCGGATCGGCTTGCCGCGCGTGTGCAATTCCCATGCGCCGCCCGGCAGCGGATTTTTCAACGCGGTGCGAATCCGGCGGTCGAACTCGCCGTCGGGCATGATCGGCATCGCAATGTCGGCGATCTGATAGAACCGCGACTGCGGCGGCAGCAGCGGGGCGACATAGGCCAGCGGCTTGTCGAGCACGAAATAAAGCGCCGGCTGCTCGAGCGATTTCGAAATGCCCGGATGATAGGGATTGGACCAGGGGCGGCGGAACCAGTCTCCCGGTTGAGACCACAGCGCTACGGCCAGGGCTACCGCAAGCATGATCGAATTCGCCGGCATCGAAGACGCGCCGGGCGAAGCAGGCCTGGCGGCAATGCTGCGGCAGATCAACAGGACGATCAGCGGTGCGCACAAGAGCTCCAGCACGATGGCGTAGCGCTGAATTGAAAACACCGCGAGCCATGCCGCATAGGAAACGATAAAGAACAGCAGGAACTGGATGTCGCGTTGCGTGAAGATTGCAACGCGGGCGAGGAGAGACCTGCCGACGCCCAACAGCATCAGCACCATGGCGACTGCAAACCGCGCATCGCGAAACGGATACTCGGAGCTTCTGTTGTCGCCGACCAGCCAATAGAAGGGATAGGCGAGCGCGTCGAGCAAGCCTCGGGGCATGAACTGCCAGTCCATGATGTTCATCGGGACCAATTCCCGGGACTGGAAGATGCCGTTGAAGAGCGGGAAGATCGGATTGCCCATCTCGCGCCAGAGCATCAGGCTCCACGCACCGCCCGTCGCCACCGCACCGATCGCGCCGCCCGCTGCGAGGCAGAGGGTTGCCAGCAGCGGCCGGCCGGCGGCGAGCACCGCGGCAGCGGCACCGAGCGCGTAGACCACGTTGGTCAGCTTCAGTCCGACAGCGGCGCCGATCAGGAGCCCCGCGAGCGCGTAGCGTCCGGGACGCGATCCATCCGCCGACAGGATCAGGATGCAACCCGCAACAATTGGCAGCGCGGTGAGGATATCGGAGAAGCTCGTGCCGACTTCCGAAAGAGTCATCGGACCGACTGCGGCAATCAGGATCGCCGCCCCGATCGCGCTCGCCGTCGCCGCCTCCCGCAGCAGGACGCGGATCAGAAAATAGATCAGCAGCAGATTGAGGCCGTGCACCGCGCCGAGGATCATCAGGCCGTAGGGCAGCGGCAGCAGGTGGCGCAGATAATAAACCGGGAAATAGACCGTTGGATTGAAGTAGGTCTGGAAGCCGGCCGGCAGGGCATCGATGCCATAGCGGCCGGTGATGAGGGCCCAGACATTGTACTCGTGGTAATTCTGCCAATCCCAGTTGACGTCCTCGCCGGCAAACCAGGTGTAGATCGCGCCGGCCAGGAGCGAGCCGAGCGCGATGGCTATCGGCACCAGGACGTTGGCTTGAAGTATAGGGGTTTGCCGGGCCCGATCCGCGGGCCGTCCTGCATCCGTGCCGGCAACGTCAGCGGCGTGTGTCACGCTTGTTCCATTTGCGTCGCCCGGGCGGTCTGGAGTGGGGCACGTGAGACACCTCTAGGACGCCGGCTTTAAGGATTCGTGAATGTTTCGCCCTGCATCGGTACGTCGAAAGACCGTTCGCAAATCGTGCGTTAACGCCCATTCGCTAGCGTCGCGCCGTTTCCTCGCAGGATGGGCCCATGACTTCGCCGTTCAATGCCGCTTCCCTCCGCTCGCCGTCGGGTTCGGCGGAGCGGGCAGGGCTGGCCCCGATCCCGCTCATTCTGATCGGCTTCGTCTTCGTTATCGCCATCCTGCTCCGGCAGGTCGTCCCGCTGAACACCGATGTGAGCTGGCTGCTCGTGATCGGCGAACGCATGCTGGACGGACAGCAGCTCTATCGCGACATCATCGAGATCAACCCGCCGATGGCCGCCTTCGCCTATCTGCCGGGCGTGGCGCTGGCGCGCCTTCTCGGCGTCGATCCGCGACATGTGATCGATGCCCAGCTTCTGCTGCTTGCAGCAGCATCCCTGTTTGCCGTGTCGCGCATCCTGCTTCTGTCGCCGGCGATGGCACCCTTCAGATCGGGCGCATTTGCGGTCTGGGCTGCCGCCGTCGTCACGATCCTGCCGATGCACGTCTTCGCCCAGCGCGAACACATCGCCTTGCTGACCTTTCTTCCGGCGCTCGCCGTCTACGCGCTGCGCAGCAATCGCGAATCGTTGCCGCTGTGGGCGATCCTGGTCGCAGGCGCAGGGGCCGGCATCACGCTTGCCTTCAAGCCGTTCTTCACGGTGCCGGCGGCTCTCTGCATCCTGTTTGCCGCCATCCGTTCGCGCTCGGGGCGCGTGCTGTTTGCGCCGGAAAACATCATCGCCGGAATCATCGTGACGATCGTCAGCCTTGGGACGTACTTGCTTTATTCCGAGTATTTCACGGTCACCTATCCGCTGGTTCGCGACACCTATTTGTCGTGGTCGATGCCGCTGACGGTCATCTTCCTGAACGATGCAACGCTGATATCAGCGGTGGCGCTGGTGACCGTGTTGCTGGCGCGGCAGAAAACCCAGCCCGACCCGGCGTTGCTGGTGGCGGTGCTGGCCTCCGTCGGCTTTGCCGCCTCGTTCTTCCTGCAGCGCCGCGGCTGGGCCTACCACTCCTATCCGATGGTTGCGCTGGCCTTGCTGGCGATGGGTTATGTCCTGACCGGAACGGCCAGAGAGGTAGCGCGCTCGCGACGCTTTGAGCTGGCATCGGTCGTTGTCATGGCCGTGACCTTCGCATTCGGCATGCTCTGGTTCAACGCCAACGTCTATGTCGGCCCGATCAGGGAAGCCATCGCAGGCCTCAAGCCGAACCCGCGCATCCTGATGCTGAGCGGGGAGGCGGCACTCGGGCATCCGCTGGTGCGTGACGTCAGGGGCGTGTGGGTATCCCGGCAGGAAAATCTGTGGCTCAGGGAATTCGTGCGGCTGACGCGCGAAAAAACCACGGTCGATGCCGTGACTGACGCCAAGCTGAACGACTATCTGGCGCTCGAGCGCAAATGGCTGATCGAAGACTTCAGGAAATTGCCGCCCGACATTGTCCTGGTCGACAATCTGCGCGACGGATGGGGCGACTGGGCGCGCGCCGACGCCGAACTGTCGCAGCTTCTTAAACCCTATTCGCTGGTGCGGTCGGTCGAAGGCGTCGACATTCTGCGCCGGACGGAATGATCCGCGAAGGCGATTTCGCGAGACGCTATTTCTGCGCGACGCCGATCGCGAACGTATAGGGCACGCGCGACAGGTCTTCGCGGATGGCGAGCTTCACCTTCGCAAACGCGCTGCCGAGCATCCTGGTATAGCCATCTTCATTGCGGACGAACTCGCCGCGGTCATTGTCGATCAGCCATTTCGCGATCGGCGACTGGCCCTGGCGATAGCAGGGGTCGGTCGTGAACAGGACGCCGTCGTCTTTCAGGACGTCACGGATGTTGGCGAGCGTCGACTTGAGATCCTCGTCGTCGATATGGTGCAGGACACCGTTCATCATGACGAGGTCCGCGCCGGCGAATTCGCGGGCGGCAGCGGCATCGAAATAGCGGCGATGAAACGTGCCGAGATGGCCGAACGAGCGCCTTGCATAGGCGATGTAGGTTTCGTCGATGTCGAAGCCGTTATAGTCGATGTCGTCGGGCAGATACTGCAGCAGATGGCCCGGTCCGCATCCGATGTCGATCACGCGCATGCCCGGCCGAAGGGTCAGGTAATCCGCGATCGCCTTGATGCGGGCGCCGAAGAAGCCGCCGGCGCTCTGATAGGCCTGATAGAGGGCGGGATGGCTCAAGATCATCGCCTTCATCAGGAGGCCTCCTCGTACAAGTCGCTGCGCCTGTTCGATTCCGACTGGGCGAGCAACGTCATCAACGGCGCCGTTTCCAGATCATCCCGGCCCTCGGCCGCGCCGTGCGGCAGCCGTCCACGCCGGTGAATGTGCGAGATCAGGAACAGCGGGCGGTTCTTCGATTGAATGTAGATGCGGCCGACATATTCCCCGATCAGGCCAAGCACCAGAAGCTGGACCGAGGAGATCATCACGACCAAGAGCGTCAGACTGGTCCATCCCGGCACGGTGCCGGAGAAAATCCAGCTCATCACCGCGAAGATACCGACAAGGGTAAGGACGGTCGTCAGCAGCGCGCCGACGTAGGTGGCGATCCGCAGCGGCACCATCGAAAAGCTGATCAGCGCGTCCAGGGCAAAGCCGATCATCTTCGCCAGCGGATATTTGGTGGTGCCGGCGTAGCGCGGGTTGCGGTCGTATTCATAGGCGACCTGCTTGTAGCCAAGCCAGGCCACCATCCCGCGAATGAAGCGATCATGCTCCGGCATCTGCACGAGCTGGTCGGAGATGCGGCGGCTCATTAGGCGGAAATCGCCGGTGTCCACGGGGATGTGAACGCGGGTGATCCGCGCGAGCAGGCGATAGAACGCTTCGGCGGATTTTTTCTTGAAGCGGGTTTCGCCGGCGCGGCTGCGGCGCAGGCCGTAGACGACGTCGGCGCCTTCGCGGACCATCATCTCGTACATCGGCGTCAGCAGTTCCGGCGGATCCTGCAGGTCGGCATCGATGACGAGCACGAGATCGCCGCGCACGGTGGAAAGGCCCGCGGTCAGTGCCAGTTGATGGCCGTGATTGCGGGCGAGGCGGACCGCGACGACGTTGCGGTCCTCTGCCGAGAGCTCGTTGATCAGCTTCCAGGTGTTGTCGGTCGAGCCGTCGTCAACGAGGATCAGCTCGAAGCGCTGGCCGCACAGCGCGCGGGCGGCGGCCGTCATCTGACGGTGGAATTCGCGCAAGCCGTCTTCTTCGTTGCAGCAGGGCACAACGATGGACAGAAACATTCTGCCGGGGCGCGGCATCCCGTCCTGAATTTGCATGAGTGGCAGCCTGTCCGGCAATGATCTGGTTCTAGTCGCAGCCTCCGATAATCGATGAAGCCCGGTTAATTGTTCATCAATTTCTGGCCCGTCGGAGTACGATTCGAACGCTTCCGGAAGGCCGCGCCTCGAAGGTCGACCGCTACGCAATTAATCAAATGTTAGTCGTTCGCTAAACGATCAGGTCACGATGGGCGCGAGCCCTTGCTCGCAGCCGTTCGGTGAAAAGCTGCGAGCGTTCGCAGCGTCGCAGCTCTACTCCGGCTTGAGGCCGCCTGCGCGGACCACCTTGCCCCACTTCTCGGTTTCGTCTGCGATCAGTCTGCCGAAGTCGGCAGGCGAACCCGGCATCGGATCGCCGCCGATGGCCGCAAGCTTTGCCTTCATGCCGGGATCGGCGATGGCCGCATTGATTTCCTTGTTGAGCTTGTCGACGATCTCGGCCGGCGTGTTCTTCGGCGCGGCGAAGCCATACCATTGGCTCGCTTCGTAGCCCGACACGGAATCGCCCACGGTCGGAATCTCGGGCAGGTCGGCCATGCGCGCAGCCGTGGTCACCGCGAGCGCGCGCAGCTTGCCGGTCTTGATGTAATCGGCGGTGCCGGGCGCGGCCGCAAACAGGATCTGCACCTGGCCGCCGATCAAATCGGACATCGCCGGACCCTGGCCGCGATAGGGGACATGAACCATGTCGACGCCGGTCATCAACTTGAACAACTCGCCCGCCATGTGCGGCGCGCTGCCGCTGCCGGCCGAGGCCATGTTGACCTTTCCCGGATTGGCTTTGGCGTAGGCGATGAATTCGGCCAGCGTCTGCGCGGGCACCGAGGGGTGCACCAGCACGACCATCGGCACGCGAATGACGCCGGCGACGGGTGCGATATCGCGGACGAAATTGAAGCTGAGTTTTTCGTAGAGCGAAGCGTTGACCGCATTCGGAACGGTCGCCAGCAGCAGCGTGTAGCCGTCGGCGGCGGCGTTCACGACCGTCTCGGTGCCGATATTGCCACCGGCGCCGGTCCGGTTCTCGACGACGAAGGGTTGTCCGAAATGGTCGGCCAGCCACTGGCCGATCAGGCGCGCCGTGATGTCGACGCCGCCGCCGGCTGCGAAGCCGGCAACGATTTTGGTCGGCCGCGTCGGGTAATCGAGCGCGGCGGCCAGTTGCGGCAAGGCGGGCGTAGCGATGAGTGCGCCGGCGAGTTTGAGGAAATTCCGGCGAAGAAGAAGTTTCATGCTGAGCGCCCCCCTGTTGGGAGAAGCCTATCTCAATTCGCGCGGCCCGAGTAAAGGCCATCAGCGGATCACACGTGTGCGCCCTGTTCCCGCGGCATGGGGACATGCCTATTCCCCATGCCAAAGACGCTTGCTGACGCCCCGGCGTTGGTCATATTCTCAAAGCAGGTCGTCCATCCCGGGCGGCCGATGTTCTCAGGGCGGGGTGAAAATCCCCACCGGCGGTAAGGGTGACGTAGCCCAAGCCCGCGAGCGCCTTCTTCCCCCTGGAAGAAGGGTCAGCAGATTCGGTGCGATTCCGAAGCCGACGGTTACAGTCCGGATGAAAGAGAACGGTTTGCGGTGGCCTTCGCATCTTTGTGCGTGGGCCGACGTCGTTCCGTATGCCCTGATTCTGGTCCTGAAAGAGGAAAGCCATGAATCAGATGTTGCAAGAGCCTGAAGTCCAATCCCAAGCCCAAACTGTTGAAGCCGGTCACGTTCCTGACGTGCCCGAGCGGCCGCCGGCGCCGGTGTACCCGCGCTTCGTCAAGCCGCAGCGCGTCGCCTTCGTGCAATCGTCCTGGCACCGCGACGTGGTTGAGGAGTGCCGCATCGCCTTCCTCGAAGAGATCGAGGCGCGCCACATCACGCGCGCGCAGGTCGATCTGTTCGAGGTGCCAGGTTCGTTCGAGATACCCCTGCACGCGCAACTGCTGGCCAAGACGCGGCGCTATACCGCGATCGTGGCCGCGGGCCTCGTGGTCGATGGTGGCATCTACCGCCACGAATTCGTCGCCGACACCGTGATCAAGGCGCTGATGGACGTGCAGCTCAAGACCGAGGTGCCGGTGTTTTCGGCGGTGCTGACGCCGCAGCAATTCCACGACAGCGCCGTGCATCACGATTTCTTCCGCAAGCACTTTGTCATCAAGGGCATCGAGGTCGCGGAAGCCTGCGCCAACACGCTGCACAGCCTGGAACGGCTGCGCGGCCAGGTGGCGGCGGGGATTGTGGGGTAAAACCCTTACGATCGGCCGATTGTCATTCCCGCCGCCGCGCCTATACACTCGGCGGCGGGAGGAGGCACGCCCGTGGAGACGGGCGGCCGAGACGATCATGTTCGAAGGACACGATCCCTATCTCGTCGCGCTCTCGGTGGTGATCGCGATTCTGGGAGGATACACCGGCTTCGGCCTTACTGCGCGCATCCGCGGGACGCCGGACGCCAGTCATCGCGTGCTGCTCGCAGGCGCGGCATTCTTCCTCGCCATCGGTATCTGGACGATGCATTTCGTCGGCATGCTGGCGGCCCCGCTGCCGGCAGGCACGGTCTATCTGGTGCTGCCGACCATCGTCTCGTTCCTGATCTGCGCGCTGGTCGTCGGCATTTCCGTGTTCCTCGTCAGCGTCGGCGAGCCGCCGGCTTTCCGCGTGGTGTCCTCGGCGGTGCTGCTCGGGGTTGGTATCGCCAGCATGCACTATGTCGGCATGCATGGATTATCGGGCAATTTCGCCATGACGCACGACGTCACGATGGTCGTGTTGTCGGTCCTGATTGCGATCGCCACGGCCTATGGCGGCCTGCGTGCATTCCTGGCGCGGCAGGGTGGCGTGCAACTCGCACTGAGCGCGGTCGCCTATGGCTTCGCGGTGGCAGGCATGCACTACACCGCGATGGCCGGGATGCATCTGGTTCCGCCGTCGCAAGGATCGCATCACCCCGTCGACGGACTGGCCGCGTCCTCGCAAATACTGTCGCTCGTCGTGGCGCTGCTCTGCTTCGTGATTGCCGCGGGCTTCCTGCTGTCGCTGGTGCCGGATCCGCGCAAGAAGGTCGCGGAGACGGCAGGCGCGGTGATGGCCGTTCCCCAAGCGACTGCTCGCGTCGCAGATACCCCGCCGGCGGACTCCAACGTTGCCACGACCAGCCCGCGGCTCCGGCCGACGCCGCTCGGCGGCATCGGCCAGCCACCCCGCGCCGCACCAGTGCCGCGCCTTCCGGTCGAGGGCGCAGATGGCACCCATTTCATCGATACGGCCGACATCCGCAGCGTCCGGGCCGATGCCCATTACACCAAGGTCCACGACGGCATCCGGGAACGGATGTGCCCGTGGTCGATCTCGGAGGCCGAAGCCCAGCTCGACCCCGGACTGTTTGTTCGGGTGCACCGCAGCCACATCGTGGCGATGGCGCATGTCACCTTCGTCCGCAAGGAAGGCGATGGCGCCATCGTCGAACTCGATGGCCCGTCGCCGCACCGGGTACCCGTGAGCCGCGCCAGGATCGCCGAGGTTAAAGCTCGGCTTGGTCTCGCGCGCCGCCACGCTTCCGCATTGCGCCATTAGGTCGCCGATAGGTAGACAAGGCTGACGCATTTCGTGCGCAATTTTCCGCATTTCGTGCGATTTTCTCATCCTTGTGCCCGCACGATTGCGTTTTAGAACCTCTCCAATCAGCCTCCCGCCAACGTCCACGCGCCAAAGAGAAGCGCCCAAAGGACGAGTTGGAGGAGACGATGATCCCTGGCCCATTCAGCTATCACCGGCCAGCGACGGTGGCCGACGCGGTGAAACTGCTCTCGACCCTGGGCGATGAGGCCCGTCCGCTGGCTGGTGGCCACAGCCTGGTTCCCATGATGAAGCTCAGGCTCGCGTCGCCCGAGCACCTGGTCGATCTGCATGGCATCGCAGGCCTCAAGGGCATCCGGCGCGACGGCAACACAATCGTGATCGGCGCGATGACCACCCAGCACGAATTGCTGGCGTCCGACGAGATCGGCAGGTCCTTGCCGATTCTGGACGAAACCGCGCTTCTGATCGCCGACCCCCAGGTGCGCTATCGCGGCACCATCGGCGGCAACGTCGCCAATGGCGATCCCGGTAACGACATGCCGGCGCTGATGATGACCCTAGGCGCGAGCTACCGGCTCGAAGGCGCGTCAGGTGCACGCGAGGTCGCAGCCAGCGAGTTCTACCAGGGCGCCTATTTCACCGCGCTCGAACCCGGTGAGCTCCTGACCTCGATCTCCATCCCCGTACCCGCCGCCGGACATGGCTACGCCTATGAAAAGCTGAAGCGCAAGGTCGGCGATTACGCCACCGCCGCTGCCGCGGTCGTGCTGACGATGGCGGGCGGCAAGGTCACGACCTGCCAGATCGGCCTGACGAATCTTGCGGAGACGCCGCTGCTTGCCGAGGACGCCGCCAAGGCGGTGATCGGCACCAGCCTCGATCCGGCCACGCTGAAAAAGGCCGCTGCCGCCGCGGAAGCGATCATGTCGCCGGCCGCAGACGCCCGCGGTCCCGTCGAATACCGCAAACATGTCGGCGGCATCATGGTGATGCGCGCGCTGCAGCGCGCCGCCGGCCGCGCAAGTTGAGAGGGGATCACAAAATGGCAAAAACCCATATCACCATGAAGGTGAACGGCGCCGAGGTCGAAGGTCTCGTCGAGCCGCGCACGCTGCTGGTGCATTTCGTCCGCGAAAACCTGGCGATGACCGGCACCCATATCGGCTGCGAAACCACCCATTGCGGCGCCTGCACCGTCGATATCGACGGGATGTCGGTGAAGTCATGCACCATGTTCGCGGTACAGGCTAACGGCTCCGACATCACCACCATCGAAGGCATGGCCAATGCCGACGGCTCGCTGTCGGCGCTGCAGGAAGGTTTTCGGATGATGCACGGGCTGCAATGCGGCTTCTGCACGCCGGGCATGATCATGCGCGCGCATCGCCTGCTACAGGAGAACCCGTCTCCGACGGAATCGGAAATCCGCATGGGCATCTCCGGCAATATCTGCCGCTGCACCGGCTATCAGAACATCGTCAAGGCGATCCAGTACGCCGCCGCCAAGATCAATGGCGTTGAATTCAAGGAGGCTGCGGAATGAACGACATGACTCCCACGCGGGAACAACGCGAAGCCAAGCTCGAAGGCATGGGCTGCAAGCGCAAGCGGGTCGAAGACATCCGCTTCACGCAGGGCAAGGGCAACTATGTCGACGACCTGAAACTGCCGGGCATGCTGCACGGCGATTTCGTCAGATCGCCGCATGCCCATGCGCGCGTCAAGAAGATCGACGACACCGAGGCACT
>Ga0081540_1003152_pt1 | contig 13177 bp, 14 predicted proteins | sample TabmetS2T1R1_FD_71024 | JGI IMG/M metagenome (GOLD analysis project Ga0081540, IMG submission 71024) | Tabebuia heterophylla rhizosphere microbial communities from the University of Puerto Rico - S2T1R1 | ecosystem: Host-associated > Plants > Roots > Rhizosphere ... | reverse complement strand
GGCCTGCGCCTCGGCACGCTGCTGGCGCAGCGCGCGTTCGGCGGCCCGCGCACGCTCGGCAAGCTCGCGCACGACATCGAGCGGCAGACCGGGCGGCGGACCGCTCCAGCCGTCCGGCAGGAAGTCGACGAAGGTCCGTTCGCCGGCCGACATGGTGTTGAGGGTGACCCGTCGCGCCAGCGACAGGCGGATCGCCATGCCGTCGGGATCGCGCCGCACCGAGGAGACATAATCGGGCGCCCCCTCCGCCAGCCGCTCGACCGCGACGTCGACGGGGCGCTCGAAGCGGATCACGACGATGGAGCCGGCGGTCGTGACCTCGGAGGCGACATCCTCGGTGAGCTTGAAAAGCAACCGCGCATAGCCGCCCGGGATGGAGAAACTCGCCTCCCCCTTGACCGCTTCGGCCGCCCGGCCGGGGACGGCAATCGTCAGGCTGACCAGGATCGCGGCGACGGCAAGCGCTGGCGACCGCCCAAGAAGAAAGAGGTCAAGCCGCCGCAGGCCGCCGAGCAGCCCGAGCCCGGCGCGCGTGACCGCGCGGGCTCTCGACCAAACTGAAAGGGCAGCCTTACGCGCCATGCCAAGATGTCTTCCGGTTCACGATCCGCTCGAAGCGTTAAACGCCCTCGCCGGCAACCTCAGGCGAATCTAGTTTCGGCCATTTAACGTCTTGTTAAATATGCGCGGCTCAGTTCGACTTTTGCGTCATCACCTTGCCTTCGATCTTCGGAAGCTCGGCGGTGGCTGCGGATTTGTTGCCGCTGGCCCGGCGGGCGAGTTCGACGGTCAGCCGCTCGGCGGCCTCCGGCGACATCAGGCCCATGATGTCGGACATCTTGCGCGGCGCGATCTGGGAGGCGATCTCGATCAGCACGGGCATTTCGAGCCGGTCGAACACCCTCGCGGCGTCCTTGGGCTTCATGCCCTCATATGTCGTGACGAGGCTCTTGAAGCGCGCGTTATCGGCCTCGCTCTTCTGCTCGCCCGCGGCTGACGCCTTGGCCTCCAGGGACTTCATCTCATCCACGCGCGATTCGATGCGCTTCTCCGCGGCCTTCATCAGGCTTTCGCGGATCTCGATCTCACGCGCCCGAGCATCGAGTTCCTGACGCCGCGATTGCAGGCGTTCCAGGATCGCGCGTTCGGACGGCGAGACCGGCGGCTGGTTCTCCTCGGGATGAAGCACGATCCCGTCGGGCTTCGTCTCCGGCGCGTCGGGCTTCGGCGCGTCTTCCTTCTTGGCTTCCTTGGGCGCGCCATGCGTCGAGCCCGTGATGTCGACATCTTCCTGTTGCCGGCCTCCCGGGAAATTCAGGTTGTCCTGGGCCCAGGATCGTTTGGCCGACTGCGGGGCGTAGTCGAACACATAGCTGCCATCGAGCACGAGGCCAGCGATCTTCAATACCGCGAGGCAGAAGATCGCGACCAGCACGACCGGCATCACGCGGATGTCACGAAATACTTTCATGCGGCAAGGCCACCGGCCCTTCTACGTTCCGAGAATGCCTGCGCCGCGGCCGCCACCGCCTTGGCACCGGACACCCTGGCCGGCGCGGGCGCGGGCGCGGGCTCCACGACCGGAGCTTCCTCCGCCTCGGATTGCGGACGGGCGGCGATTGCGATCTTGGACAGCCGGCGGACCACGTTGTCGCTTTCGACAAGCTGCCTGCGCAACTGCTCCGACATGTGCGTCGCGGCGGCAAGCTGGCCGCCGAGATTCTCGTTCACGTCACGCACCGTGTGCTTCAGCCCGCCAATGGCGCGCTCCGCGATCTCGGTCGCCGTGATCAATTCCGCGATGACAGCCTTCAAGGAATGCTCGTCCGCCTTCAGCCGCTTCAGCCTTGCATTTAACAGCACGCAGTAGCCGATTGTCACGACGAGCAGGACCGCCACCAGGCTTTCGATCGCCAAACCTAATGAGTGGTTCATTGGGTCTCCATCATTTTATTACGCTCGTCGGCTTTCTCGAACATCGCGAAGGTGGTCTTGGGCTTGCGTAGCGGCTTGGTCACGCGGATGGCGACGCGGTCGCCGACCCGTCCCATCCGCCCTTCGGTCAGGGTCACGCTGCCGCAGCGTACCGACACCAGCGCATCGGCGCGCATGTCGAGCGGCAGCGTGTCGCCGACCTTCAGGGTCATCAATTGCTTGAGCGGAATGTCGGACTCATAGAGCACCGCATCGACCGCGATTTCGGCCTGCGCGACCTCGGTGGCGAAATGCCCTTCCCAGATCGGGTCGCGGCCGAATTTTTCGCCCATGAACATCTGCAGCAGCACGCTGCGGATCGGTTCGATGGTCGCGTAAGGCAGCAGCAGCTCGACATTGCCGCCGCGGTCTTCCATGTCGATCCGAAGACGGACCAGGATCGCGGCATTGGCCGGCCGGCTGATCGCGGCGAAGCGCGGATTGGTCTCCAGCCGGTCGATGGTGAATTTCACCGGCGACAACGGCCGGAAGGCCTGCTCGGCGTCGGCGAGCACGACCTCGATCAGCCGCTTCACCAGATTGGTTTCGATCGTGGTGTAAGGACGGCCCTCGATGCGCAGGGCCGTGGCGCCGCGCCGGCCGCCCAGCAGCACGTCGATCATCGAATAGATCAGGCTCGAATCCACGGTGGCGAGGCCGAAATTCTCCCACTCCTCCGCTTTGAACACGCTGAGCACGGCCGGCAGCGGGATCGAGTTCATGTAGTCGCCGAAGCGGACCGAGGTGATGCGGTCGAGCGAGACTTCGACGTTGTCGGAGGTGAAATTGCGCAGCGAGGTCGTCATCAGCCGCACCAGGCGGTCGAAGACGATTTCGAGCATCGGCAGACGCTCGTAGGACACCATCGCCGAATCGATGATGGCGCGGATACCGGAATTCTCGTCGAGATTGACGTCGCCGGCGGTGAAACCGAGCAGATTGTCGATCTCTTCCTGCGACAGCACCCGCTCGCCGCTATTGCTGTTCTTGCTGGCGCCGAAATCGCGGCCGCCGTCCTCCACCATGGCGGCCCATTGCAGCGCCATGGTGCCGGAGATTTCATTGGCGGCAGCGGCCTTTGCGGCCTCCGCGGGATCCTCCTGACCGAGCGATGCTTCCCATTGGGCCGCAATCGCGTCTTGATCCATTTGGTCGTTGCCAGCCATCGGTCAAAAAATCCGTTTCGTCACTGGATGACGATTTCCTTGAACAGCACGGCGTTGACCTGGTTCGGCGCCACCGCGAGGTTGACGCGCCGCGTCAGTTCCTCCTTCAGGCGGAACAGGCCGGCCGAGCCGTTGAGGTCGCCGGCGCGCAATTCGCGCAAATAGGTCTGAAAGATATCGGTGACGCGCGGCATGGTCGGCTTGATCGCCTCGACCAGCTTTTCTTCCTTGACCTCGAGCACGATCTTCACCTTCAGATACTGCACGCGCTCGCCGGGCAGGCCGACGAGGTTGACCAGCATCTCCGGCACCTCCACGAAGGACGGCGGTTTTGCGGCCGGTGCTGCCTCGGCATGCTTCTCTTCGCCGTGGCCCTTCATCAGGAAGAAGTACGCGCCCACACCGCCGCCGACCACGGCGAGAAAACCCACCACGGCGATGATCAGCTTCAGCTTGCCCTTTTTGGCGGGTGCGGCTTCGGCATCAGATGCCGCTGCTGCGCCTTCCCCTTCATTCTCAGCCATCGCCCGTTCACCCCTGGAACGAACGCGGTAGTCACCAGCCCCCGACGCGATACCAATGTCGCCGGCGCACACGCGCCCTCATCTCAATGGTGACGCTAGGGTAACAATGGTTAATGGAATCTTTCTTTTGAGACGCCACTAGGAAAAAACTGCCGGGCAAACATGGTCAACAAGACCTTTCTGCCGCCCTCTCCGTCCCCGGGCTGAACATCTAACCTCCTCAAAAATCTTCACTTTCCGACTTGGCACGGCTTTCGCTGAAGATGGTTGCGAGCCGGCGGGTTTGGGAGAACCCAAAGGTTCACGAGGTCCGGGAGCTGGAGGTTTGGGAGAGCCTCTTTCCGAGGGACCGTCCATGAAGGGGAGAACCGCCGATGCAGAATACGCTTCTGGTCGGACTATCGCGGCAGGTTGTGCTGGAGCGGCAGATGGATGTCGTCGCCAACAACATCGCGAACATCACGACGAACGGCTACAAGGCCGACCGCTCGCTGTTCCAGGAATTCCTGCGGTCCGGCGCGCATGAGGACAATTTTGCCGCCTCCGACCGCCGCGTCTCCTTCGTCCACGACCGCGCCACCTTCCACGACTTCGCGCAGGGGCCGACGCAGGAAACCAAGAACCCGCTCGACGTCGCGATCGACGGCTCCGGCTTCCTCGTGGTGCAGACGCCCGAAGGCGAGCGCTACACCCGCGACGGCAACCTGACCGTCAACAACCAGGGCCAGCTCGTCACCCAGTCCGGCTATCCCGTGCTCGGCAATGCCGGCCCGGTCGTGTTCCAGCAGACCGACAAGGACATCAGCATCGCCGCCGACGGCTATGTCACCGTGCTCGAAGGCACCGGCCGCATCGACTCGATCCGCGGCAAGCTCCGTGTCGTCAATTTCGCGCAGCCGCAGCAGCTCCTGAAGGAAGGCAACAACCTCTATTCCGCCGGCGGAGGCAATCCGGCCGCGCCCGACACCACCTCGCGGCTGCGCCAGGGCTTCATCGAGAAGTCCAACGTCAATTCCGTCACCGAGATGAGCCGCATGATCGAGATCACGCGGACCTACACCCAGATCTCGTCACTGCTGCAGCAGCAGAGCGACCTGCACAAGTCGGCGATCGACAAGCTCGCCGACGTTCCGGCGTAAAGGAGATAAGCGATGAGAGCCCTCTACACCGCAGCGACCGGCATGGCGGCACAGGAACTCAACGTTCAGGTGATCTCCAACAACATCGCGAACCTGCGCACCACCGGCTACAAGAAGCAGCGCGCCGCGTTCCAGGACCTGATCTACGACCATGTGCGCCGCGTCGGCTCGCAGGCCTCCGACCAGGGCACCATCCTGCCCGTCGGCATCGATCTCGGCGGCGGCGTCAAGACCGTCGGCACGCCGCGCCTGATGAGCCAGGGCACGCTGTCGCCGACCGGCAACGACCTCGACATCGCGATCCGCGGCGAAGGCTTCTTCAAGATCCAGGTGCCCGACGGCACCTATGCCTATACCCGCGACGGCTCGTTCATGATGGACGCGCAGGGCCGCGTCGTCACCGCGCAGGGCAATCCGGTGCAGCCGACGATCACGATCCCGCAGAATTCCTCGCAGATCACGATCAACACGCAAGGCCAGGTAACCGTGATGCTGCCCGGCTCGACCACGCCGACGCTGGTCGGCCAGATCGGCCTGACGCGCTTCATCAACAAGGCGGGCCTTAACCCGATCGGCGACAACCTGTTCACCGACACCGCCGCATCGGGCACGCCGCAGGACGGTGTCGCCAATACCGACGGCTTCGGCGACATGCAGCAGGCCAATCTCGAACAGGCCAATGTCGAGGTGGTCACGGAAATCTCCGATTTGATTTCCGCCCAGCGCGCCTACGAGATGAACGCCAAGATCGTCAGCGCCGCCGACCAGATGCTGCAGTCCACCGCCAACATGTTCCGCTGAGGATTGGTCATGACCGCCCGCGCATTCCTCCTCGCCACCGCCCTGCTCGCAGCTACCAGCGCGACTTCCGTCGCGCAAACGCGGGAAACCCTGACGAACCGCGACGTCATCGCCGCGCCGGCGCTGCGCGCCGACGTGCAGGTATCGAGCGATCTGGTGCGGATCGGCGACGTCATCGACAATGCCGGCGGCGCCGCGCAGATCGCGATCTACCGCGCGCCGGACCTCGGCACCACAGGCACGCTGCCGGTGGCGCAGGTGCTCAACGCGCTTCGCGCCCATCACGTGATCGGCGTCGACACCAGGGACCTGAAGGAAATTTCGGTCACGCGACTGGCCCGCACCCTCGAAGGCAAAGACATCGAGATGCACGTCGCCCGTGCGCTGGAGCGGCGCAACGGCCTTGGCGACGCCGCCAATCTGTCCATGACCTTCGACCGCGATCCCGGCGACGTCAGGCTGGAATCCTCCTTCAGCGGCAACCCGCAGCCGACCATCGTCCGCTACGACAACCGCAACGGCCGCTTCGACGTCACCTTCGAAATTGCCAACGAGACCGGCGCCGCCGCGACCAAGCTGCGCTTGACAGGCACCGCGATCGAGACCGTCGAGGCCGCGGTGCTGGCGCGCAATGTCGAGCGCAACGAGGTCATCAAGTCGTCCGACGTCGTCATCGAGCGCCGCCCTAAGGCCGAAGTCGGCACGGACGGCGCCGCCCGCGACCGCGCGGTCGGCATGCAGGCCCGCCGCCAGCTTCGCGCCGGCCAGACGATCAGGACCGCCGATCTCGCCAAGCCCGACCTGGTGCAGCGCGACCAGAACGTCACGCTGATCTACGAGGCACCCGGAATCTACCTCACCATGCGCGGCAAGGCGCTGGACAACGGCACCGAGGGCGACGTCGTCAATGTGATGAACCTGAATTCGAAGCGCACCATATCCGGCACCGTGATCGGCCGCGGCCAAGTCTCTATTACCCCCGTCTCGATCACGCCCGAGGCGTCGCGCGCGCAGCAGTCCAGCGAAGCCACCTCTTCACTCCGCGCCACATCCGGCCCGATCGCCGTCGCCACCGTCAATCCGTCAGTCGCTCAAAAAGCCGAGTAATGTGAATGTCAGTCTCCCGTATCAACCGCATCTTCCTGTCCGGCGCCATGCTGTCGCTGGCGGCCGCAGCAGGCGGTTGCTCCTCGATCGACCGTCTCTCCCAGATCGGCGAGAAGCCGAAGCTGACCGAGATCGAAAACCCGACCACGCAGCCCGGCTACAAGCCGGTGCAGATGCCGATGCCGAAGCCTGAACTGGCTTCCTACAACGCGAACTCGCTGTGGCGGAACGGTTCACGCGCCTTCTTCAAGGATCAGCGCGCCTCGCGCATCGGCGATCTGCTGACGGTGACCGTCAACATCACCGACAAGGCCAACATCGCCAACGAGACCCAGCGTAGCCGGACCAGCAAGGAAGATTCCGGCATTACCGACTTCATCGGTTCCCAGACGGTCACGCAGCCGCTCAAGATCCTGCCCGGCCGCATCCTGACCACGGACTCGACGTCGTCGGCCGACGGCAAGGGCTCGGTCAACCGCCAGGAAGCCCTGCAGACCACGGTTGCCGCCGTCGTGACGCAGGTGCTGCCGAACGGCAATCTCGTGGTCGAGGGAAAACAGGAAATCCGCGTCAACTTCGAAATCCGCGAACTAATCGTCGCCGGCATCGTCCGCCCCGAAGACATTCAGAGCGACAACACCATCGATTCGTCCAAGATCGCGCAGGCCCGCATCGCCTATGGCGGCCGCGGCCAGATCACCGACGTGCAGCAACCCCGCTATGGCCAGCAGGTGATGGACGTGCTGCTGCCGTTCTAGTCTTTGAAGAGCTCCCACACTCCATTGCGAACCTAGGCGCAGTGAAGTGTTCCAACGCGGCCTCCGTCAGCTCCCCTGGCGGAGGCCGCGGTCGTCTTGCCGTGCCGCGCCGGCGATATCAGTGCGAGCGATGACGCGGATGCGGCTTATCGAGCAACAGTGCTTTGGTCGTGAGGTAGCGATTGGGTTCGCAATAAGCCGTCCGGCCCGAAGCGCTCGCCTGGCACTGCGCGTAGCTTGTGAAGCTGCAGTCCCCTCCACCGGCGAATTCGTCGCCCTGGATGCAGAACGCAGCATTCTGCGCGCCTGCCGGGCTTTGGCCGATCGCAAAAATCGCTGCGGATGTCGCGAGAGCAATAAATACGTTACGCATTTTTCCTCTCCTGCGGTTCAAGTCGCCCGCCTTTGTCCTAGGTCCGATTGCGAAGCATGCGGCGTGAGCCATTTCACATCGCCTAGCTCACTGTTAGGTGAACGGATGATTTGAATGTCGGAAATGCGGTCGGTCCAAAACGTAACAGAGGAACCTCGCTCGTGCGGATCCCGCCGCGTCGATGCGCGGCCCTCCAATCCAGGAACGTTTCCTCCTGCGCCCCGTTCTTCCCGTGCAATCTCATCTGGAGGAAAACATATGGCACTGGAGACAAACGAAACCGGCACCCTGATCGGCAGCGACAAGGTCGAGGGAACGGCGGTGTACGGCGCCGATCGAAACAAGATCGGTTCGATCGAACGCGTGATGATCGACAAGCTGAGCGGCAAGGTGTCTTACGCCGTGCTCTCTTTTGGCGGCTTTCTCGGCATCGGCGACGATCACTATCCGCTGCCCTGGCAATCGCTGAAATACGACACTTCGCTCGGCGGCTACGTTACCGGCGTGACGGAAAAGCAGCTTCAGAACGCGCCGCATTACGGCAATGACAATACATGGAACTGGAGCGACCCGACGCGGGCCCGCGCCGTCAACGACTATTACGGCGTTGCGGTGTGACCTGCGCCACCCGTTAATCCGAAGGCCCGCCTCGACGGCGGGCCTTTTTTCTCGCCCGGGCCACACCGAAATCACGACACGCGTTCGGCTGCCGGTAGCGAACCAACCTCACGCCTCCCGTTGGGTCCGTGAGAGGCAACGACGGCAAAATTTCTTCCCGATCATGGTGGCGATCGGCATCGCCATCTTGCCGGCGATGGGCGCGTACATCATCACCTTTAACCGAGGCTGACCGCTTTGCGTTTGGGGGGAATGGCGCAGCCGGTGGCTTTGCCTTCCTTCGCGCTCGACCAGCGGGTGCGACAAAACAGCCGTCAACCGGATCATTCAATTTCGGCGCCAGGCTCGTCGGAAGATATTCCCTTCTCCCGCTTGACCCAGATCAGCATTTCGTCTTTGGGCAGCGCGGCATACGCCGTTAAATCCGCTGCGCAAGGGGATGCCGGAGATTTCCCCACGAACCGTAAATTCCACAACTCGTGCGCGCGCTGCACTGCGGGATTGCGACGAGGTAGTCAGCCCGCACCTCCCACGAAGACCGGATGATTGAAGCGACAGGCCCTGACGCACTGCATTCCCCGCTTTGGCTGGCATCGGGCATGCATTCGCTTAACCTTGTGGCGGGGTATGACAGCGACATGGAGGTCTGAAACCGTTATGGTGCCGATGGCGCAACACCGGCGCGAACGCCCAGCCAACCACGAGGCCGTCCAGCCCCCTCGAATCTGCCACCTGCCCTCCCGGAAATCATGAAATCCCCCTCAGGCAAGCCATGAAAACGCAGACGCTGCTTTCCCTGCTGGCGATCGCCGCCGCTTCGCCCGCGCTCGCCGAGCCATGCAGCACCGCGGCGGCGCGGGTCACGATCGCCAAAACCCTGAGGCTCGCCGCGGAGCAGCGGCCGGTCAATATCACTTTCCAGACCCGGGGCGACGGCGTGAAAATGCCGGAAAGTCTCAAGGCGAAGTACGCCGACGACATGACCATTATTCTGCAGCAGGAATTTTCGCAGCTCGACGTGAAGGACGATCGCTTCGAAGTCGTGATGCGCTTCAACAATAATCCGGCGCGGCTCTCGATTCCCTATAGCGCGATCAAGGCGTTCTGGGACAATTCCCAGCTCAAGTGCTCCAACAACTGATCAGCCCGCGGTTGCGCGGCGAATTAGTGCACACAATCCGGTCATGCGGGCGATCGGATGTTCGACGAACAGGCGGCAGGATCCGAGCGCGGAATTGAGCGTGTCCGGCGGCGTTGCCGGTTTCAATTGCGCCGCGAGAACAGCGCCATGCGCATGCCCAAGCGCGCGAGTCGAAAGCGTCAACGCGTTCAGCCGCCCGTCCCGCTGCAGCGGCGTCAGCATGGTTCGCACCAGCGCCAGGTATGACGGCCAGTACGCCAGATGGCGGTACATGCTGGCGATCAATTGCGGCTCGGTGTCCTCGCCAAAACCGTTCATTTCGGTGACCAGCGCCGCCACTTCGGGATCGAGCGCCGCCATCGGCGGCAATTCCGGGATATTGGTCGTGGACGGCTTCGGCGCGGTTGCAGCCGCCGTGACCGCGCCGGCCGGGCGCGGTTGGTAATGCGCCAGCAGCGCGGACAACACGACGAGCGCGAGCGCATTGGTGTGTTGATAGCTGTCGAGCACCTTGCGGATCAGCGCCTGCTCGGTCTCATCGATGCCGGCGGCGAGCAATGTATCGGCGGAGAAGCCCGGCCAGTCCGGCAGCGCGATGGTTTGCCTGACGGCTTCGGCATGCAGCGGCGCGTCGCCAAGATAGAGCGGACGCACCGTCGACCATGTCCATTCCAGCGCGCCCGGCATGGTCGCGAGGTTGCGCCAGATCAGGTTGACGACGCTGGTGCCGAGCACCTTGCGGATGTCGGCGTAGATGTCGGCGATTTCACCCCTAGCGTCGGATTCGAGAATCGATGGAACGCTTTCCTGCCCCTTCATGAGCTCTTCCCGAAAATCCGACACGGTAGCCCGACTGATCCTTGCCGAATCTACTCGAAGGTCGCGGTCACTGTCCCCAGCCCATCCAGCTCCATCCTCACCTTATCGCCGGCGCTGAGCCATACGGTTTTCACCAGGCTTCCGGTCAGCACGATCTGGCCGGCATGCAGGCCCTTGCCCTCCTCGGCCAGATGATTGGCAAGCCAGGCCAGCGCGTTGTGGGGATGGCCGAGCACGTCGGCGCCGGTGCCGGTGCCGGCTTCCTTGCCATTGACGATGGCGCGGCCGGCGACCTTGAGCAGATCGGGCGCCTTGGTGCGTGACACCGCCCTGCCGAGCACGCAGCCGGCGGCGAAGAAATCATCTGCAATCAATGTCGGCGCACCCATCGTCTCCCATTTGACGTACCGGTCGTCGACGATCTCCATCGCCGGGTGATAGGCCTCGATCGCCTCCATCACCCACTCCGCCGTGAACGGTTCCTCGCTCGGCGAGAGATTGCGCGCGAGCCGCACCGCGATCTCGCATTCGACGCCTACGCGCACGTAGTCGGCGAACCGCAGCTTGGCGCCGCTGTCATGCACGCCCTTGGCGAACACGCCGCCGCCGCAGGGGTGCGGGATATCGAGATATTCCTGCATCACCGTGCTGGTGCATCCGATCTTGTAACCGGCCAGGGCGCCGGTCTGCGGCAACAGCAGGTCGTGAACCGCGCGCTGAATCTTGTAACCCTCCGCCTCGCCCTCGGGCACGAGTTCGGGCGGAAGCTCTGCCAGCGGGGTGAGATTGCGGCGGGCGGTAGCGATGCTCTGCGCGGCCGCAAGAATGTTGTCCATCGGCGCCACCTGTCTGTTGAGTTGGCGGCAATTCACCACTATGGCGCGCGCTTTACAAGCGCGGCGGGGCTCCCTGTGGTCACGATTTGACCAGACCGAGCCTGATCAGGCTTTCGGCAGTGGCCACAATGATTTCCTCGTTGCCGCGCGGCGTCCAGCCAAGCACGCTCCTTGCCTTGGCGCCAGAGGAACGCCTGACCTTGCCCAGTTGCGCCAGGGCACCCCGAAGCATCGGGACACGCGTTGCCGCAAGGCGGACCAGCCAGTCCGGCGCTTCCCATCGCGGGACCCGCGCGGCCGAGGCGCCCATCGTGCGCCGGAGCGCCTTTGCGATGTCGAAGATCGACAGCGTTTCGCCGGCCACCGCGATGAACCGCTCGCCCTTGGCCGCGGGACTGGTCATGGCACGCAGGTGCAGATCGGCGACGTCGCGCACATCGACCAGGGCGAAATGGATTTTCGGCACCGCCGGCATGGCGCCATCCAGCAGCGCCTTGAAGATTCCGATCGAGTCGGAAAAATCCGGCCCGAGCACCGGGCCGAAGATGGCGACGGGATTGACGACCGAAAGCTCGAGGCCGCCGCCTTCTTTGGCAATAAAATCCCAGGCGGCGCGTTCGGCGAGCGTCTTGGATTTGACATAGGGCTGCACCTCGCCGCCGCCATCCAGATTGGTCCAGCTCGACTCGTCGAACGGTTGCGGCTGCGGCTTGTGGCCATAGGTGACGGCTGCCGTCGAGGACGTGATGACGACACGTTTCACGCCGGCCTCGCGCGCGGCCCGGAGCACGCGGAGCGTTCCGTCACGCGCAGGGATAATCAGTTCGTTCTCATCCTTTGGCACGCCGGGCAGGAGCGGCGAGGCGACATGAAGCACATAGTCGCAGCCCGCCACGGCCTCGGCCCAGCCGGCATCCTGCGTGAGGTCGGCGGTGAAAAACGAAAGCCGATCGGCCGGCGGCGCACCGCCTTCCCGCAGCATCGCCAGCACATCCTTGCTCCGCTCCGGGTGACGCACGGTCGTCCGCACCTCATGGCCCGCGGCGAGAAGCTGCAGGATGGTGTGGACGCCGACAAACCCGGACCCGCCGGTGACCAGAACGATACTCATGTCATTGCCTTTCGCCGGTTGGCCATCGCCCGGACATCTGGGCCACCGGATGGAGATTGGCAAGTAGGGTCGGTCGCTTTGAAATCGCCCCGGGTGAGCAGCCCAATACGCAACAAGGGTGCGGCGGTTACGGAATTCAAGGCGCTAGGTGCGCTTGGCCACTTCAATGACCCGAGTGCAAATGTCGCGGAGCTGTTCATCATGGCTTGCCGCAACGATAGCCGATCGCGGCAGCTTTTGGCGGATCAGATGGTGCAGTTCGCGTTCAGCCGGCTTCTCCAATCCGGACATCGCCTCGTCCAGCAAGATCAGGTCCGGCTCGGCGAGCAGCACGCGCGCCAGCGACAGGCGCTGTTTCTCACCTTCGGACAATCTTCGGTCCCAGGCGTCCTCTATGTCGAGCGAGGCTCCCAGATGTCCCAGGCCCACGGCTGCAAGAACGTCCCGAATACGTTCATCGCTATATTGGCCGGCCCGCGCCGGATAGCTAACCGAGCGCCGGAGCGAGCCAAGCGGGATGTAGGGGCGCTGGGGCAGCGCCATGGTCCGCTCAACGGGCCGAACCACCCTGCCCTTCACGTAAGGCCAGATGCCCGCGATGCCCCGGATCAGGCTGGTTTTGCCGGCGCCGGATCGGCCGGTCAGGAGCGCCGTTTCACCGGGAGCCAGCATCAGATGGTCCAGCGAGACGATCTTCTGACCTGCAGCGTCTTTCACCTCGAGACCGTCAACATGGAGCACTTTTCCTCTACCGGAACGGACCGCTTCGCCGGCGCACGCGGCCTCCGTCATTGCCTGTTCGAACTGCGA
>Ga0081540_1003151_pt1 | contig 13179 bp, 8 predicted proteins | sample TabmetS2T1R1_FD_71024 | JGI IMG/M metagenome (GOLD analysis project Ga0081540, IMG submission 71024) | Tabebuia heterophylla rhizosphere microbial communities from the University of Puerto Rico - S2T1R1 | ecosystem: Host-associated > Plants > Roots > Rhizosphere ... | reverse complement strand
AAGTCCGAGTGGATCACCCCGGCTGCCTCTGGCGCGGTCGCACCGACCGCTACCGTCCAGGCCCGGGTCTCCTTCGGGCCGGCCGTCAGGTAGGTCTGCAGGCCGAGCGTGGCGAAGCCGACCCGGATCAGCTGGTCCAGCCCGGGCTCCTGCTGACCGATCGAGGCGAGCAGCTCACGGGCCTCCTCTTCGGGCAGGTCGATCAGCTCGGACTCGATCTTCGCGTCCATGAACACCGCCTCCGCGGGCGCGACCAGGGCGCGCAGCTCGGCCAGCAGGTCCGCGTTGACCAGCTCACCCTCGTCCACGTTGAACACGTAGAGGAACGGCTTGGTGGTCAGCAGGTGCAGCTCGCGCAGAGCCTCCACGTCGATGTCCGCGCCGGCCGCCCCGGAGTAGAGGGTCGCGCCGGTGTCCAGCAGCTTCGACGCCGCCGCGGCGGCGCTCGCGATGCCGGCCCGCTCCTTGCGTACCTTGGCCTCCTTCTCCAGCCGGGGCAGCGCCCGTTCGAGGGTCTGGAGGTCGGCCAGGATCAGCTCGGTGTTGATCGTCTCGATGTCGTCGGCGGGCGACACCTTGCCCTCGACGTGCACCACGTTCGGGTCGCTGAACACCCGGACGACCTGGCAGATGGCGCTCGCCTCGCGGATGTTGGCGAGGAACGCGTTCCCCCGGCCCTGGCCCTTGGAGGCTCCCCGGACCAGCCCGGCGATGTCCACGAAGCTGACCGGCGCCGGTACCACCTTGGCGGAGTCGAACATCTCGGCGAGCACGGCCAGCCTCGGGTCTGGCAGCCCCACCACGCCGACATTGGGCTCGATGGTGGCGAACGGGTAGTTCGCGGCCAGCACGTCGTTCTTGGTCAGGGCGTTGAACAGGGTGCTCTTGCCGACGTTGGGCAGGCCGACGATGCCGATGGTCAGACTCACGGCTGGCAAGTCTACGCAGCCCGGTGCGGCGATCTTTCCGGAGCGGCCGGGCGGGTGACACGATCGGGTTGACCGATCGACCCGGGTACCCCCACGCAAAGGGAGATCACCGTGACCACACCCGCCACGCCCTTCGGCACCGACCTGCCTCCCGGGCCGGCCGGCACCCCGCAGCCCCCGGCAGCCGCCACCGACCTCGGCCCGGCAACCGTCACCGTCGCCTCCTACCCGGAGTACCGGTCGGCCCAGCTCGCCGTCGACTACCTGTCCGACAACGGCTTCCCGGTCGAGCGCACGGCGATCGTGGGTACCGGGCTGCGGCTGGTGGAGAACGTCCTCGGCCGGCTGACCATCGCCCGCGCCACGATGGGCGGTGCCGCCAGCGGGGCGTGGTTCGGCCTGTTCATCGGCCTGCTGCTGGGCATCTTCACCAACTCCAACTGGTTCGGGGTGGTCTTCGCCGGTCTGCTCATCGGCGCGGCGTGGGGCGCCATCTTCGGGGGTAGCGCGCACGCCATGACCCGGGGTCAGCGCGACTTCACCTCGCGCAGCTCCCTGCAGGCCGAGCAGTACGGCGTGGTGGTCGACGTGGAGGTCGCCGACCAGGCGAGGCAGCTGCTCGTCCGGTTCAACTGGCGGGCGAACAACGGATGAGCTAGTCACATGACGTGACTGACAGGTAACCTCTCCCGCACATCGCATCCACGCCGGTCTACAAAGAGGTGGCCGTGGTACCGAACTATGTGCGCGACGCCCTGGACCTGTTCGACGGGTTCGGCACCGACGAGGCGCTCGTCGGCGGCGACACCCGACTGACCTACGCGGACCTTCGCCAGCGGGTACCGGCGATGGCGGCGGCCCTGCTCGCCCACGGCACCAAGCCGGGCAGCACGGTCGCCGCCCTGGTCGGCAACGCGCCGGACGCGGTCGTGCTCCAGCTCGGAGCGCACCTGCTGGGCTGCCGCACCGTGTGGCTGGCCCCGAACGCGCCCCGCCGGTACCGGATCGACTTCCTCCGGCTCGCCGAGGCGGGCGCCCTCGTCTACGACGCGCGGCAGTTGCCCAAGATGGGCCGGCTGATGGCGCGGACCGACCCAAACCGGCCGGTGCTGTGCCTCGGCCCGCACGGGGACGGACCGGATCTCACCCTGCACCTGGCCGCGACCGGGGCGGACAGCGCGCCGGACGGCGTGGACACCGAGCCCGAGTCGCTGTTCCAGACCGGCGGCACGACCGGTACCCCGAAACTGGTCCACCAGCGGCACCGCTACTTCCAGACGGCGCTCGCGCTGTCGCTGGACTGGATCGCCTCGGGCCAGCACAAGCTGCGCCACCTCGGGTCCACCGGGTTCTGGCACATCAGCGGGCAGCAGGCCGCGCTGATGACGCTGCTGTCCGGCGGCACGCTGTTCCTCGACTACGACTTCGACATCGGACAGATCCTGGCGACCATCGAGCGGGAGCGGATCACCAGCACGTTCTTCACGCCGCCGATCTACTACCAGTTCCTCGACCACCCCGACCTGGACCGCACCGACACCGGCAGCCTGCGGATGGTCTCGGTGGGCGGCAGCGCGTGTGCACCGGCGCGGCTGGTCGAGGGCATCGAGCGGCTCGGCCCGGTGCTGCGGCCGGTGTACGGAATGACCGAGGCGCCGCTGCTGACCGCGCTGCCGTTCCTGGGCAGCCAGCCCGACTTCCGCGACCGGCTCGCCTCGTGCGGTCAGCCCTACGGGGACGTGACCGTGGAGATCCGCGACGAGGGCGGGGCGGCGCTGCCCGCCGGCGAGGTCGGCGCGGTCTGGGTCTCGGGCGGCCTGACCATGAGCGGGTACTGGGGGCAGCCGGAGTTGACCGGAGCGACCCTGGTGGACGGCTGGCTCGCCACCGGGGACGTCGGGTACCTGGACGCGGACGGGTACCTGTTCCTGGTCGACCGGCAGAAGGACATCATCATCACCGGCCTCGGTTCGACCAATGTCTACTGCCGCCCGGTCGAGGACGTGCTCGCCGGACACCCGGGAGTCAGCGCCGCCGCCGTCATCGGGGTACCCGACGGTGCGCTCGGTGAGGCCGTGCACGCCGTCGTGGTACCGGCGGCGGGCGCGAGCGTCACGGCCGGGGAGTTGTGCGAACTGGTGCGGTCGGAGTTGAACGACATCTGGGCGCCTAAACACGTCGAGTTTGTCGACGAACTGCCCCTGACCGATGTGGGCAAAGTGGACAAGAACGCTTTACGTGCCCGCTATACGGCGCAAGCAGACCGATAGTCAGATCTCGACAATCGGCAATCTGCCAACATCAAAATTGATTCGGCGAGATCAATTCGACGCCGAAAGGCCGCCTTGCCGTCGGTACCTGGGATGGCGCCGAAGCGGACTGCGGTCGCACAGGATGTGTCACCCGGACCGTCGAAAACAAGACTCTTGACACACGAAGCCGGTCGATGGACGGTAGCCACCAGTACCTGTTCCGTCATGACGCGTGAAGGAGGTGCGCCATGGAGCTGGAGGAGAAGCTGCTCAAGTAACGGACAGTCACTACGAGCGCCCGCGGCGGGGTGCACACCGCCGCGGGACGACATGATCGCGGGGGCGCGCGTTGATCAAGGAAGGTCGATCGGGAGGGACGGGGTCGTGCCGGAGCGAATCGGTCCTATTGGCATGCCCGCCGACGACCCGAGGCCATTACTGCTCGTGATTCGAACCGGTCACCGGGCCGTTCGCGAATACCTTTTGCGATCGATGGCCCGGACGTGTCGCATTCACATGTTTCTAGACTCCGAACCCGACTGGGAATTGCCCTACATCAGCGACTGGACGCGCCTGGACAAGACCCGGGACGCTGCCGTCGTCACCGCGGCGGCCAAGGGACTTAACGATCGTGAATCGATTGCCGGCGCATTGACCTGGGACGAGTCGCGGCTGGCGCAGACCGCCGAGGTGGTCGCGACGCTCGGGCTGAGCGGCCCGACTCCGGACGTCGTCGCGCGCTGCCGGGACAAGCAGCTGACCCGCCGGGCACTGGCCGAGGCCGGGGTACCGCAGCCGGGCTCGGTGCGCGTCGACTCGCTGGACGAGGCGCTCGCGGCGGCCGACCGGTTCGGGTACCCGGTCGTCCTCAAGCCGAGCGACCTGGCGTTCAGCATGGGCGTCGCGAGGGCCGACAGTCCCGCCGAGCTGACCCGGCTGTACCCGTACACCGCGACCGTCCAGGGTGGACTGCCCGGGTACCGGGCGACCGTGCTGGTCGAGGAGTTCGCCTCGGGTACCGAGATCAGTGTTGACGCGGCCGTGCGGAACGGGAAGGTCACCCCGCTGGTACTGGCCCGCAAGCAGCTCGGGTTCGCGCCGTACTGCATTGAAGTTGGTCATTACGTCGACGCGGCCGACCCGCTGCGCGGGGACGAACGGATCGCCGCCGTGCTGCGGGACGCGCACGCCGCGCTGGGCTTCACCGACGGCATGACGCACACCGAGCTGATGCTCGGACCGGGCGGCCCACGGGTGATCGAGGTGAACGGCCGACTGGGTGGCGGCCTGGTCCCCTACCTCGGCCTGCGGGCGACCGGCATCGACACCGGGCTGGCGGCCGCGGCGGTGGCCTGCGGGCGGGACCCCGAGGCGTGCGAGGACCGGCGGCTCGTGGCCGGCGTGCGATTCTGCTACGTGCCAGAGGACGACACACTGATCGAGTCGATCGACTTCGACCGCACGGCACTGCCGGACGCGGTCGACCAGTTGGTGGTCGCGGCACAGCCGGGCGACCTACGGTCGCCCCCGCCGAACGGCACCGCGGACGGGCGGATCGGCCTGGTCACCGCGGTCGCGCCGACGGTCGCCGAGTGCCGGGGCGCCCTGGACGCCGCGGTGGCCGCGCTGCGGATCAACGGCCGCTGCCCTGGGCTGATCAACCGCCGCTGACCCGGCCGCACGAGCGGGCGCGGATCCTGGCGGCCGTCACGGCCGTGTCCGAAAACCGCGAGCCATCGGCCGGCGCCCGGGGCAGTATCGACGACGTGGAGTTGGACTTCGAACGCTGCTACCGGGCAGTCGACTCGCGTGACCCCCGGTTCGACGGCTGGTTCTTCACGGCCGTGACCTCGACCGGCATCTACTGCCGCCCGTCCTGCCCGGCCGCCACGCCCAAGCGCGCCAACGTCCGGTTCTACCCGTCCGCCGCCGCGGCGCAGCGTGCCGGCTTCCGCGCCTGCAAGCGCTGCCGGCCCGACGCGGCGCCCGGCTCCCCCGAGTGGGACGTGCGCGCCGACGTGGTCGGCCGCGCCATGCGGCTGATCGCCGACGGCGTCGTGGACCGCGAGGGGGTGCCGGGCCTGGCCGGCCGGCTCGCGTACACGACCAGGCACCTCAACCGGATCCTCACCGCGGAGCTGGGCGCCGGCCCGCTCGCGCTGGCCCGGGCGCAGCGCGCCCAGACCGCGCGGATCCTGGTCGAGTCGACCGACCTGGGGCTCGCCGAGATCGCGTTCGCCGCCGGCTTCGGCTCGGTGCGGCAGTTCAACGACACGATCCGCGAGGTCTACGCGAGCGCGCCGTCCGAACTGCGCACCGCCGCCCGCGCCGCCACCAGGGGGGTACCCGGGGAGACCGGTACCCTCACGCTGCGCCTGGCGTACCGGCCGCCGCTGCACGTCCAGTCCCTGTTCGGCTTCCTGGCCGCCCGCGCCATCCCGGGTGTCGAGGTCGCCACCGAGGACTCGTACACCAGGGCGCTGCGGCTGCCGCACGGCGCCGGTACCGTCACGCTGCTCCCCGCGCGCGGACACGTCTCGGCCACGCTGCGCCTGAGCGACCTGCGCGACCTCGCCCCGGCGGTGGCGCGCTGCCGCCGCCTGCTGGACCTGGACGCCGACCCGGTGGCTGTCGACGAGACGCTGGCCGCCGACCCGGCGCTCGGACCGGCCGTGCTGAAGGAGCCCGGCGTCCGGGTACCGCGGGCGGTCGACGGCTTCGAGGTCGCGGTACGCGCGATCGTGGGGCAGCAGATCTCGGTCTCCGGCGCCCGTACCGTCCTGGGAAAGCTCGTCCGGGCGGCCTCGGGCGGCGAGCTCGCGGCCGACGACCTGGTGCCCTTCCCGGAAGCAGCGGCCGTGGCCGAGGCGCCCGACGCGGCGTTCGCCATGCCGGCCGCGCGGCGGGCGACCATCCGCGCGCTGGCGGCGGCCGTCGCCGGCGGCGAGATCGCGCTGCACGACGGCGCCGACCCCGGCGAGGCCGACGCCGGCCTGCGCCGCATCCCGGGCATCGGCGCCTGGACCGCCGGCTACGTGGCCATGCGGGCCCTCGGCGACCCCGACGTCTTCCTGCCCACCGACCTCGCGGTGCGCCGCGGGGCGGCCCGGCTCGGGCTGCCCGGCGACCCCGCCCGACTCGACGACCACGCGCGGCGCTGGCGCCCCTGGCGCTCCTATGCCGTGCTGAGACTGTGGAGGCAATGATGCACACGACCATCAACACCCCGGCCGGCCCGTTCACCATCGTCGGGCGCGGCGACGCCGTGCTCGCGGCCGGCTTCACCGCCGACGCGGCCGACCTGCTGCCGCTGGTGCACCCCTCGCTGCAGGAGGGTGCGGGGGCGGCCGAGGCCGACCTGGAGCCGGCGGTCAAGGCCGCCAGGGCCTACTTCGACGGCGACCTGGCCGCGATCGACACGGTACCAGTGGTCCAGCGCAGCGCCGGCGACTTCCTCGGCCCGGCCTGGGACACCCTGCGTACCGTGCCGGCCGGCGCCCCGCTGACCTACACGGGTTACGCCCGGCTCGCCGGTCGCCCGGCCGCGGTCCGGGCCGCCGCCCAGGCCTGCGCGCGCAACGCGGCCGCCCTGTTCGTACCGTGCCACCGGGTGGTACGGACCGACGGAACCCTCGGCGGTTACCGCTGGGGAGTCGGCGTCAAGCAGTGGCTGTTGGATCACGAGCGGGCCGGGGCTGCGCAGATGGCGGAAATCGGTTCGTGATCCGACGGGCCGTCGGGCTAAGTTCGGTGAGTGTCTGCCGACGTTTCCTCCCATAGACGTCCGCTAGCCAGCCTCTGGCGCATCCGCTCCTACGTCCGCCCCTACGCCAGCAACATGGCGTGGATGTTCGTCACCCTGGGTGGGGCCACCGCCGCCGGCATCGTGGTCCCCCTGCTCATCCGGCGGGTGGTGGACGGCCCGGTCCGCCACCACCAGCCCGGCGGCCTGCTGCTGCTGGGCCTGCTGGCGCTGCTGCTCGGCGCGGTCGAGGCGCTGCTCAACTTCGTCCGGCGGTGGTCGCAGTCGAGGACCTCGCTGGAGCTGGAGTACGAGATCCGCAACGACCTGTACGCACACCTGCAGCGGCTGCCGATCGCCTTCCACGACCGGTGGCAGTCCGGCCAACTGCTGTCCCGGATCACCAACGACCTGTCGGTGATCCGCCGGTTCCTCTCCTTCGGCCTGCTGTTCCTGGTGGTCAACGTGGCCACCTACGTCGCCGTGGTGATCCTGCTGCTGCGGCTGTACCTGCCGCTGGGCATAGTCGTCGCGCTGTCCGGGGTCCCGCTGTTCCTGTCCTCCCGGCAGTTCAGCCGCCAGTACCTGACGATCTCCCGGCTGCAGCAGGACCAGCTCGGCGACCTGGCGACCCTGGTCGAGGAGTCGGCGCAGGGGGTACGGGTGATCAAGTCGTTCGGCCGCCGCCGGTACATGGGTGGGCGGTTCGGCGACCAGGCCCGGCTGGTACACGACACCGGGGTACGCAAGGCCCGGCTGCTGGCGCGCAGCTGGGCCGAGTTCGACGCGGTACCCAACGTCACGCTCGCGATCGTCCTCGTCGGCGGGGCGTACGCGGTGGCCACCGGCGGGATGACCGTCGGTGGGCTGGTCGCGTTCATCTCGCTGCAGCTGATGCTGATCTGGCCGATCGACGCGCTCGGCTGGATCATCGCCAACGGGCAGGAGTCGATGACCGCGGCCGACCGCATCTACGAGGTGTTCGACGTCGAACCGTCCATTGTGGACGGAGCTCGGGCCGTGGACCCGGGTACCGTCGCCGGGGAGCTGCGGTTCGAGGGCGTCGAGTTCCGGTACCCGGGGGCCGAGGAGCCCATCCTCCGCGACATCAACCTGACCGTGGCGGCCGGCGAGACGGTGGCCATCGTGGGCGTCACCGGGAGCGGCAAGACCTCGCTCGTGTCGCTGGTACCCCGGCTGTACGACGTGACCGCCGGGCGGATCACCCTCGACGGGCGCGACATCCGCGAGCTGACGCTCGGCTCGCTGCGCTCGGCGGTCGGCATGGCGTTCGAGGAGCCGACGCTGTTCTCCATGTCGGTGCGGGAGAACCTGACCCTGGGCCGGACCGACGCGACCGACGAGGACATCGAGCAGGCGCTGGCCGTGGCGCAGGCCGGGTTCGTCCACGACCTGCCCTGGGGCCTGTCCACCCGGGTCGGCGAGCAGGGGCTGTCGCTGTCGGGCGGGCAGCGGCAGCGGCTGGCGCTGGCCCGCGCGGTGCTGGCCCGGCCGAAGGTACTCGTGCTGGACGATCCCCTCTCGGCGCTCGACGTGCACACCGAGGCGCTGGTGGAGGAGGCGCTGGCCCGGGTGCTGCGAGGCACCACCGCGCTGGTGGTCGTGCACCGGCCGTCGACCGTGGCGCTGGCCGACCGGGTGGCGCTGCTGCGCGACGGGGTGATCGCGGCCGTGGGTACCCACTCGGAACTGCTCGCCACCGTGCCGGAGTACCGGGCGGTGCTGTCCGCGGCGAGCGACCCGGTGGAACTGCCCGCCTGACCGGCCGGACCGCCGGACGCCACACCGAAGAGAACCAACCGGGGGGAAAGATCGTGAGTATCGACGTCGAAGCCTGGCGGGGCCTGGCCGAAGACCTGGACGCCGAGCGCACGGCGGCGGAGGCGGGCTCGGTCGTGCGGCTGCGCGCCGGCTCCCGGAGGCTGCTCGGCTCGCTGCTGCGGCCGCACCGGCCCGCCCTGGTCTGGGTGGTCGTCCTGCTGCTGCTGCAGAGCGCCGCCGAGATGTCCGGGCCCTACCTGGTGAAGCTCGGCATCGACCGGGGGCTGCCGCCGCTGCGCGAGCAGCCACGCGACTTCACCGCGCTGATCGGGATCTCGGTCACCTTCGCGGTCGTGACCGTGGCCGCCTACTTCGGCAAGCGCGGCTTCATCACCCTGTCCGGCCGGATCGGCCAGGCCGTCCTGCTGGACCTCAGGCACCGCGTGTACCACCACTTCCAGCGGCTGTCCGTCGGCTTCCACGAGCGGTACACGTCGGGCCGGATGATCTCCCGCCTGACCAGCGACATGGACTCCATCGCCGAACTGCTCGACGGCGGCATCGAGGACCTGGTGGTGTCCGCCCTGTCGGTGGTCAGCGTGGCCGTCATCCTGCTGTGGATGGACCTGCCCATGGCACTGGTCGCACTGCTGTCGTTCCCGTTCCTGCTGTGGCTGTCCGTGTGGTTCCAGCGCAACTCCGCCCGCGCGTACCGGCGCACCCGGGAAGCCGTCGCGCTGGTGATCGTCCACTTCGTCGAGACGATGGGCGGGATCCGGGCGGTGCAGACCTTCCGCCGCGAGCCGCGCAACGAGCAGATCTTCCACGCCGTCAACGCCGAGTACCGCGACGCCAACCTGCGCGCCTTCCGGCTCATCGCGCTGTTCTCCCCCGGCATCAAGCTGATCGGCAACGTGTCCATCGCGCTGGTGCTGACCTTCGGCGGGTACCAGGTGCTGCACGGCCACACCCAGATCGGCGTGCTCGCCGCCTTCCTCCTGTACCTGCGGAAGTTCTTCGAACCGATGCAGGACCTGTCCCAGTTCTACAACTCGCTGCAGTCGGCGAGCGCCGCGCTGGAGAAGCTGTCCGGGGTACTCGACGAGCCGCCCGCGGTCGCCGAGCCGACGAAGCCGGTCACGCGGCCCGCGATGCGCGGCGAGGTGGACTTCACCGACGTCGCCTTCGCCTACCGCGCGGACCGGCCGGTGCTGCCGACCTTCGACCTGCACATCCCGGCCGGGCAGACGCTGGCCCTGGTCGGCGCGACCGGGGCGGGCAAGACCACCATCGCCAAGCTGATCGCCCGCTTCTACGACCCGACCGCCGGAGCGGTCCGGCTGGACGGGGTGAGCCTCCGGGACCTGTCGGACGAGCAGCTGCGCTCGGCCGTGGTGATGGTGACCCAGGAGAACTACCTGTTCTCGGGCAGCGTCGCCGACAACATCCGGTTCGGCAGGCCGTCGGCCACCGACGAGGAGGTGGTCGAGGCCGCGCGGGCGATCGGCGCGGACCGGTTCATCCAGGCTCTTCCCGACGGGTACCAGACGGATGTGCGCAAGCGCGGTGGCCGGCTGTCGGCCGGGCAGCGGCAACTCGTCGCGTTCGCCCGGGCGTTCCTGGCCGACCCGGCGGTGCTGATCCTGGACGAGGCGACCTCGTCCCTGGACATCCCGTCCGAGCGCCTGGTGCAGCGGGCGCTGCGCACGATCCTCGCGGACCGCACCGCTGTGGTGATCGCCCACCGGTTGTCCACTGTGGAGATTGCCGACCGGGTGCTGGTGCTGGACGGCGGCCGGGTGGTGGAGGACGGACCGCCGGACCGGCTGATCGAGGGCGGCGGCCGCTACGCCGACCTGCACCGTCAATGGGAGGACAGCCTCGTCTGAATCCCGAAATCCGGTCGGCTGGCCCTGTCGGCGCGTCTAGCATTCGGGCATGACGGATGAGTCGCGCCCCACCCTTGAGGGCCTCGAGGGCAAGTGGGCGGCACGGTGGCAGGAGGAGGGCACGTACGCGTTCGACCGGTCGGTGGACCGGGACGGCGTGTACGCGATCGACACGCCTCCGCCGACCGTATCCGGCTCGCTCCACATTGGACACGTCTACTCCTTCACCCACACCGACATCGTCGCCCGGTACCAGCGGGTGCGTGGCAGGGCCGTGTTCTACCCGATGGGTTGGGACGACAACGGGCTGCCGACCGAGCGACGGGTGCAGAACGTCTACGGGGTGCGCTGCGACCCCGCCCTGCCCTACGACCCGACGCTAACCGTCGATCCGGCCGACGGCCTGCCGGACAAGCCGTTCGACCCGCCGCGGTCGGTGTCCCGGCGCAACTTCGTGGAGTTCTGCACAGCGCTGACCGCGATCGACGAGACCGCGTACGAGCGGTTGTGGCGCCGGGTCGGGCTGTCCGTCGACTGGTCGTACACATACACGACCATCGGCTCCGACGCGCGTACCGCGGCCCAGCGCGCCTTCCTGCGCGAGCTGACCCGGGGCGAGGCCTACCTGGCGGACGCGCCGACCCTGTGGGACGTCACCTTCCAGACCGCGGTCGCGCAGGCCGAACTGGAGGACCGCGAACGACCCAGCGCCTACCACCGGCTCCGCTTCACCCGTTCCGACGGCGCGACGGTCGAGGTGGACACCACCCGACCCGAGCTCCTGCCCGCCTGCGTCGCACTGGTCTGCCACCCGTCCGACGAGCGGTACCGCGACCTGGTCGGCGAGACCGTCCACACGCCACTGTTCCATGTGGACGTTCCCGTGCACACGCATCCCCTGGCCGACCCGGAGAAGGGTACCGGTCTGGTCATGGTCTGCACCTTCGGCGACCTGACCGACGTGGTCTGGTGGCGGGAGCTGAACCTGCCGACCAGGGTGGTCGTCGGCCGCGACGGTCGCATGCTGCCGGGTGCCGGCCCGGAGCTGACCGGTCGCACAGTCAACCAGGCCAGGCGGCGCGTCATCGAGCTGCTGGGCGAGAGCGGGGAGCTGTCCGGAGCGCCCCGCCCGATCACGCACCTGGTGAAGTTCTACGAGAAGGGCGACGCGCCGCTGGAGATCGTGTCCAGCCGGCAGTGGTATGTGCGCAACGGCGGCCGCGATCCGGGGCTTCGGGACGAGCTGCTGGCGGCCGGGCGCCGGCTGCGCTGGGTGCCGGAGCACATGCGCCACCGGTACGAGCACTGGGTCGGCGGGCTCACCGGGGACTGGCTGGTGTCCAGGCAACGGTTCTTCGGCGTGCCCATCCCCGTCTGGTACCCGCTGGACGCGGCCGGCGCGCCCGACTACGACCGCCCGCTGACCCCGGACGAGTCGCGGCTGCCGGTCGACCCGAGCAGCGACGTGCCCGACGGGTACACGGAGGCGCAACGCGGTCAGCCGGGTGGCTTCCGCGCCGACCCCGACGTCTTCGACACCTGGGCGACCTCGTCGCTGACCCCACAGATCGTCTCCGGCTGGGAGCGGGACCCCGACCTGTTCGCCCGGGTGTACCCGATGGACCTCCGCCCCCAGGCGCACGAGATCATCCGCACCTGGCTGTTCACCTCGGTCCTGCGGGGGCACCAGGAGTTCGGCGGGCTGCCCTGGCACACGGCGGTCATCTCGGGCTGGATCCTCGACCCCGACCGCAAGAAGATGTCCAAGTCGGTCGGCAACACGGTCACCCCGTCAGCGCTGCTGGAGCGGCACGGCTCGGACGCCGTGCGCTACTGGGCGGCGAGCGGCCGGCCGGGTACCGACCTGGCGCTGGACGAGCAGCAGATGAAGGTGGGCAGGCGGCTGGCGACCAAGGTGCTCAACGCCTCCCGGTTCGTGCTCGGCCTTGCGGGGCCGGCCTCCGGCACCGTCGATCAGCAGCTGGACCGGTCGATGCTCGCAGAACTGTCCAGTGTGGTCAGTGCCGCGACCGGGGCCCTCGACGGGTACGACCACACGGCCGCGCTGATGGCGACCGAGGACTTCTTCTGGCGGTACTGCGACGACTACATCGAACTGGTCAAGGAGCGCGGGTACCGGGACGGGGGCGGGTCGGCCCGGGCCGCGCTGCGGCTGGCGCTGGACACCCAGCTCCGGCTGCTGGCGCCGGTGCTGCCCTTCGTGACCGAGGAGGTCTGGTCGTGGTGGCGGCCGGGCTCCGTGCACCGCGCGGCCTGGCCGGATGCCGCCTCGCTGGGCGTGCGCCCGGACGAGGCCGGGCTGCTGAGCCTCACCGGCGGCGTCCTGGGTCAGGTCAGGCGGGCCAAGTCGCAGCGTCACCTGTCGATGAAGGCGGAGGTCGTCCGGGCGGAGCTGCATGCCGACCCGCAGACCCTCGCGCGGCTGGCGCATGCCTACGGCGACCTGTGCGCGGCCGCCCACATCGTGAAGCTGGACGAGGTGCCGGACGACTCAACCGAACCGACGATCGTCTGCCACTTCGACTGACCGGTGCCGGCCGGGCGCCCCGTGGCGCCCGGCGGGG
>Ga0081540_1003150_pt1 | contig 13180 bp, 11 predicted proteins | sample TabmetS2T1R1_FD_71024 | JGI IMG/M metagenome (GOLD analysis project Ga0081540, IMG submission 71024) | Tabebuia heterophylla rhizosphere microbial communities from the University of Puerto Rico - S2T1R1 | ecosystem: Host-associated > Plants > Roots > Rhizosphere ... | reverse complement strand
TTGCCTGGCGGATCGCCCGAGCCGATGCCAGCAGTGCTTCCGGGCGCGCGAAGCCGGTCGGTCTTGTCGAGGCGATGCTCTTCACGTGGATGAACCCGAAGGCCTGGGTGTCTGCACTGGGAGCCCTTGCCACCTTCACCACCGAAGGCGGCGATGTGCTGCGGGAGACCCTGGTGATTGCGGGAGTGCTGGCGGCGTTCTGCCTGCTCTCCTGTGTGATCTGGACAGGCTTCGGCACCGCAATTGGGCGCTTCATCGCCAAGCCGCGCGCTCGCATGGCGTTCAACTGGTCCATGGCGGGTCTGCTCGCCCTCTCCCTGGTCCCGGTGTTCTGGTGATGCGAATACGATCACGGAGCTTTCGACAACGAGACATGCAGGCTCGAGCCGGCCGCATCTGGTTCTCGTTTTCCGAGATACTCCGGCGTCTCCCTTGTTTGCTAAAATGCGGTCATAAGGCAAAAAGGCTGGAGATCGATCATCTTCCAAACCACCTGAAGCGCGATTTGCGCCTCATCGATTTCAATCCCGAACTGCCTGCCCGGCGCGCGGTTGCTACAAGGCACTCGCATAAGCTCATGGGACTGCCAAGCCAAGATACGAAACCCTGGCGGCCGGCATAGCCGCTCACAAAGTCCGGTCCGGCCTAATGCCGCCGCTGCCCGATTGGGCGCCCCCGACATCTCTTTGCGGATTTAGAGCGAGAGAACACCCCCGGGAGCGAAGTCAGGTGGCGCGCAGAGCCGCCACCTCGAACTGCTTTGCCTTTGTGCTCTGGCGACGGCAGAATCATGTGCGGCGTAGGAGCAATTCCGCGACGCTCTCCGGGGCATCGAGCATTGCAATGTGGCCGCATGGCAGGTCTTCTTGCCACCAGTGGCGCGCGCCCGCCACCGCATGGAACTGGTGAAAGGGACTGCTGTCAAAACCATGCGCCAGGATATATCCGATGTTGGCCACCTTATCGCATTCGCCTCTGATCCGGGCAGGCGTTTCAAGGGTCAGCAGCGGGTGCATAGTAGTTTGGCCATCGACCCAGGAACGGTCTGCCTCATTCACCCCAAAGCCGATCGCCGGTATCGGCGGTACCTTCCAGCCGTCGCCTTGGCCTACGGCAAGTTCGCGGACCGCCTCACCTCTATCGGGCAAATAGTCGAGAAGCGCTTTGCCGTCGTCGGGTACAAAGGCGTCGAGATAGACGAGCGACCGGATCCGATCCGGCATGCGGTCCGCAATGTGGCGCACCACGACCCCGCCATAGGAGTGCCCAACCAGAACGACATTGCGTAAATCTTGCCAGATCAAAAGATTTGCAACGTCGGCGATGTGGGTTTCCAATCCAACATTTCGGCTGAGAAGATGAGAGCGGTCGGCAAGGCCGCTCAAGGTGGGCGTGAAGACGTCATGCCCGCGGGCAATCAGCAAGTGACGCACACGACCCCAGCACCAAGCGCCATACCATGCGCCATGAACCAGCACGTAGTCAGTCATTGAACGATATTCTCCTTCTTGAATCGCGCAACAGGATTGGGTTGCAACCGGCTGTGAAGGGCTGGCTGCTCCCCGGCGCGAGCAGAGATGTCGTCGAGTGACCGGCCGCGCAAAGTCTGTTTTTCAGACTGGAAAAGAGGATGCGGGTGAACTAAATGCGCCGGATGTCGAACGGTTATGGCCAGTTCTGCCCAGTCGCCAAGGCGGCGGAGATTTTTGCGACGCGCTGGACGCCGCTCATCTTGCGTGAGCTGATGTCCGGCATGCGTTCCTTCAATGACCTTCAGCGCGGCCTGCCGCTCATCTCAAGAGCTGTTCTGGTTACTCGATTGCGCAACCTGGAGATGCAGGGCATCATTGAGCGACGGTCACGTGCCGGAACCGGTCATGAATATCGGCTGACGGCGGCAGGCGAGGCTTTTCGGCCGGTTGTGAACGAGCTTGCCCATTGGGGTCTCGCGCATGGTCACGAGCGCATAGAGCCGCGTGACCTCGATCCTGCCCTGCTGCTATGGGCGCTGCGCAAGCGCATGGATCTGAGCGCGCTGCCGAACCGTCTCATTACGCTGCGCTTCGAGTTCTCCGGCGTGCCCGCTCATCGGACGAAGTTTCGGATCATGTGGCTGGTGCTTCGAGCCGATGGCGTTGATGTGTGTCTCAAGGATCCGGGGTTTGCCGTCGACCTGATTTTGCGCGGAGATATCCGTGACTGGGTCGGACTGTGCCTGGGCCGCGTAACATGGCACGACTTGGCCGGCTCCAAGTTGCGATGGGAGGGCGATCGAGAAGCAGCCGCCGCCTTTCCGCGCTGGATGCGGCTCGATGCGGTCGATCATAAGCACGATGATGCCCTGCCCAAGCAACTGCCGCGGTCCGCACGCACGACACCCAGGAAAAGGGCGAGCGTTGAGATCGGCCTCGCGGATTGAGCGCGCCTTCTGAAGGCCAAACAAAACTGTATGGACGACGTGCCAAAACGTTCATTTTCGCGAGGTGAAGCACCGCCTATATCGCCTCTCAACCGGCTCTGGAGAGATTTCAGGCTCCCGAGCAGATCAAAATTGAGAGATGAATCATGCCATTAGTCGACATTCAGCTTCCGGAAGGTGTGTTCACAAAGGACCAGAAGGCGGAGATGATCACCAAGGTCACTGACGTCATGGTCGGCGTCGAGGGGGAGGGGCTGCGCGGTGCGACCTGGGTTCGGATCCTTGAGGTGCCAAGCGGTCAATGGGCGATCGGCGGCAAGCCGCTGAACGCTGACGCTATCAAGGACGCACTGCAGAAGAAGGGCTAACGCGTGGGGGGAAAAAAAGGGGCTCGGACCGCAACGTCGGAGCCCCGTCGATTTCAGAGAGGGAAACCCTATCTCCGGCAGTCAAGTGGGAAACAGTCCCATGAGCAACACTCTCACAATGAAGGCCGCTGTTCTCGACAAGCCTGGCGGCCCGTTCCATATCCGCACCATTGCTCGCCCTGAGCCCGCCCATGGCGAAGTGCTCGTGCGTATCACGCAAAGCGGCATCAATCCGCTCGACATCAAGATTTCCGAAGGCGGGGCGGCTCACGCCCGCCATCCTCTGCCGGCTATTCTCGGCCTCGACATGGCCGGGCGCGTCGAAGCCGTGGGTAGTGGCGTCAGCGAATTTCGCAAAGGCGATGCCGTCTTCGGCATGGTCGGCGGGGTAGGCGGGCATCAGGGCACGTTGGCCGAGTTCGTCACGGTCGATGCCGATCTGCTGGCACCCAAGCCGGCAAATCTCACCATGCGCGAGGCCGCGAGCCTGCCGCTGGTGGTCATCACCGGCTGGGAGGGGCTGGTCGATCGCGCCGGCGTTCGCCCGGGGCAGAAAGTGCTCGTACATGGTGGCGGGGGCGGTGTCGGGCGTATCGCTCTGCAGATTGCGAAGGCCTACGGCGCCGAGGTCTTCGCCACAGATTCGGCGCTCAAGCGCCAGGCTATCGAGGAACTCGGCGCAACCTTCATCGACTATCGCGGCGAACCCGTCGCCGATTACGTCGATCGCCTCACCGACGGAAAGGGTTTCGATCTGGTCTACGACACCGTAGGCGGCGCCACGCTCGATGCGTCCTTCCAGGCAGTGAAGCGCTTCGGCCATGTCGTGAGCATTCTCGGCTGGGGAACACACGCTCTTGCGCCGCTTTCCTTCAAGAGCGCGAGCTATTCGGGCGTCTTCACCCTCCTGCCGCTGCTCACAGGCGAAGGCAGGAAACATCACGGCGATATTCTGCGCAAAGCCGGAATGCTGGCTGAAGCCGGCAAGCTGCACGCGCATGTGGACCCGCGATCGTTTAACCTGGAGACCGTCGGCGATGCCTATCGGGCAATCACCGAGCGCACTGCACAGGGCAAGCTTGTGGTGAGTATTGCGGACGCGGATTGAGAGCGATGCCCATTGAGCGCCATGCTATCGAGCGCCTGTTGTCAGGAAAGACCAGTGCAAGCAAGCGCTGCCAACCTGGCGCCTTGAACTGGTAACTGAGTTGCCCTTGACGATCTCGGTGGTCTAGCCGCAGCCCCCAAAGCCGGCGACGTACGCCCACGCACGCGCGGAGCTTTGCTATAGTGGGCGGCCCAAGGCAACCATTCATGCAGTTTCGTTTGAGGCATCACTGCCCATGGAGTGGAGCGATCTGCGCATTTTTCTGGCGATTGCACGCGAGGGCACGCTGGGCGCGGCCGCGCGCAAGCTGGGACAGACCCAGCCGACGATGGGCCGGCGCCTGCGCGCTCTGGAAAGCGCAGTCGGCTGCGCGCTGTTCCAGCGCACCGCTGCAGGCTTTGTCCTGACGGACGAGGGCGAGACCCTCCTCCTCCACGCCCAGCGCATCGAGCAGGAAGCGCTCGCCTTCGAGCGCCAGCTCGCCGGCTGGGATACGCAACTTAAGGGCAGCTTGCGGATCACCTCTTCAGACTGGTTCGGCGCTCATATGCTGGTGCCGGTGCTTGCCGAATTCGGCAAGCTTCAGCCAAAGGTGACCGTCGAACTGCTCACGGATACGCGCCTTTACAACCTGCCGCGCCGGGAGGCCGATATGGCGTTCCGGATTACGCCGTTCGAAGAGCCGGAGGTCATCTCGCGCCGTCTGCTTCACATGCCCTACGCGCTTTATGGGCCGGTCGGAACCGAAGCCCCGCGTCCCGGAGACGGGCATGGTGCGCGGGTCGTTACCATGAATGCCAGCTTTGCCGCGATGCCGGACGCAGCGTGGCTGAAGCGCGTGCTGCCCAAGGCCGAGGTCATCTTCCGCAGCGGCAATCGCGATGTGCAGGCGCGGCTCTGCGCGGCCGGTGCGGGCCTCGCCGTTCTGCCGCGCCCTTTGGGCGACGCCACCCCTGGGATCGTGCGCCTGGACATCGGAGAGGCGCCACCCGGCCGGGATACTTATGTCGGCTATCACCGCGACTTGCGCCGGCTCACACGGATGCGTGCGCTGCTCGACCTGATCATTGCCCGACTCGCGAATTGAGGCCCTGAGCGGGGCGAGGCGCTGCGTCTCGAGCCGGCTAAGAGCGCAATCGTCGGCTCGAAAATAATCCTGCAACCGCCTCTCTCAAGTCTCGCAGATCGCATTCTGATCGGGCACCTCGCGATCCCGTGAGCCTCCGATAATGCGCTGTTACGCAAGGGATATTCCAAGGGCGCGTTGGCGCGCTTTGCCGAGTCGATGACCTGCAGCTCCAATTGGCAGTGCAGTACAAATGATCATATTGCGTCGCGATATGATGTTTTTGCAGCGCAAAATGAGCGAAATAACTCACAATTCCCTTGTGCCAACCCGCGGCAGTGATTTAACTAGCTCACAGCGCCTTTGTCACACGTCACCAGGGGAGGGTGATTTGTGAGAGACCTCGTCCGTCAGCAGCAGATCGTCGAACTCTTGCGGGATCGCCCTTTCGCATCCGTTCGCGAATTGCAGGAGTGGCTGGGCGTTTCCGCAGCGACGGTGCGGCGCGATATCGACAAGATCGACGAATCCGGCAGCGCGCGGAAGGTCTATGGCGGCATCTCCGCGCTCGATGGCGCGCTGCAGGCAACGGCTTTTGCCAGGCCATACGACGAAAACCGCGATCTTGCCGTCGAAGCGAAACGGCAGATCGCTGATCTCGCATCGACCCTGGTTGCCGATGGCGACACGGTCATCGTCAATGGCGGCTCGACCTGTTTCCATCTTGGGGTAAAGCTCGCGGACCGGACCGTTCGCCTTTTCACCAATTCCATGCCGCTCGCGGCATACCTCGGCGAGCATGGCAAATGCAGCCTGACAATCGCGGGCGGAGACCTGCATCGCGAACCCCGCGTTATTTTCTCACCCGCGCAACCAGTGCCGTTCTATGCTTCGAAATATTTTGTCGGAGCACAGGGGATCAGCGCCGATGGCCTGCTCGAGTCGCATCCCCTGATGGTGCGTTCGATCCAAGAACTGAGCCTGCATGCGGATCAAATCGTCGTTCTGGTCGACAGCCGTAAATTCTCGATCCACGCTCGCAATGTCACGATGCCGTTGTCGCGCGTCGGGGTCCTGGTGACGGATGACGGCCTGTCCGATGCCGACGCCATCATGCTCGAGAATGCCGGCGTCAGTGTTCGTATCGCATCGGTCGGGAGGCTGTCATGATGGGCGCACTGGCGGTCTTCGATCTCGGCAAGACGAACTCCAAGCTGTTTGTCTTTGCCCCTGACGGGACAGTGCTGGAAGAGCGCCGCACCAAGCCGGTTTGGGTGGAGCACCGAGGCAAGAGCGTGCTCGACGACCAGCATCTCTTCGACTGGATGTCGCGTGAATTGGCGTCAGTCGCAGGTCAGCATGGCGTCACCGGGCTCACCATATCGGGGCATGGCTGCACCTTTGCCCTAGTGCGCGGCACGTCCGATTTGTTGCATCCGATCCTCGACTATGAGCAGGAGATTCCAGAAGAGGTCGCGGCTCTGATCGATCCGCAGCTTCCAAGCTTTTCCGAAACCTTCACACCGCGCCTGCCGCTCGGCCTCAGCATTGCCCGGCATATATTCTGGCTGCAGATGGCGGAACCGCGGGCCTTCGCGGAAGCCGATGCGGTGCTCTGCTACCCGCAATATTGGGTTTGGTGCTTCACCGGGCGACAGCTTGCAGAATACTCCTATCTCGGCTGTCACAACCAGATCTGGGCGCCGACGAAGCGCGACTACAGCTCGCTTGTCGACAGGCTCGGCTGGCGCTCGAAATTCCCGCCGATCGCCCCTGCCGGCGAGGTCGTGGGCAGCACCGAGAGCAGACTTCCTGATGGCCGGACTGCGACCATAGCCGTGCACAATGGCGTCCACGATTCCAATGCGGCGCTTGCCTATTACCGGATGACAGGCCTCAGCGGCTTCACTCTGGTTTCAACCGGCACCTGGGTCATCATCATCAATCTCGACTGCTCCTTAAGCGCGCTCGATCCGGAGCGCGACATGCTTGCGAACGTCACGGTCGACGGCGAGCCGGCGCCGACGGTGCGTTTCATGGGCGGGCGCGAATTCGACCTGATCAGTGGCGGCTGGAATAGGCCGATTTCGCAGGCGGCGGTCGAGGCCGTCTTGGCCCGCGGCGTTTTCGCGATGCCGTCCTGGGCACCTGGCGGTCCATTTTCAGAGCTGCAGGGCCACATCGTCGGCGGAGACATTACAGGCGAGGAGCGTGCTGCATTGGCAGCGCTCTATGTGGTGCTTATGACCGACCTTTCGCTCGATCTGATCCAGTCGGGCAATATGCTGATCGTCGATGGCGGGCTGGCGAAAGTCGAGCTTTTCACCTCGATGCTGGCGCAACTACGCCCTAGCCAAAAGATCGTTCACAGCAAAGCGAGTGAAGGCTCTGCGATGGGCGCCGCGGCCCTTGCTTTCAAGTCGCTCGGGCTGTCGCCCTTCAGGGATGAGACCCACCCGGTGATGGCGAGTCGCATTCCGGGCCTTGAGGCCTATCGTGCGGCATGGCGTGACATGGCCAACTCCGCCCGCGCCGTGGCCCGTGAACAGGCTCGGGGCGCGAACGAAGCTGCGCGAGGGCGACAATGAGCGACCGCGCCGTCCCGTTCCTGAGCCTCACCGGAATATCGAAATCCTTCGTCGGGATCCGCGTGCTTAAGGACGTCAGTTTCGATGTGTGGCCCGGCGAGGTGCACGCGTTGCTCGGCGAGAACGGCGCGGGCAAGTCGACGCTGATCAGGATCATCGCCGGTCTGCTCCGGGCAGATGAGGGCGAGATCCGGGTGAACGGAGAGCCCGTGACGTTCGCCTCGCCGCGCGAGGCCCATGCTGCCGGCATCGCCACGGTCCATCAGGAATTGCTGCTCTTTCCGGAACTGACGGTCGCCGAGAACATCTTCCTCGGCCAGACGCCGAAAAAAGCCGGGGGTTTCATCGACTGGCACAAGGTGCGCAAGAGGTCCCGCGAGTTGCTCGACGAACTCGACTGTTTCGATTTGGACGTCGATGCGCGCGTGGGGAGCCTTTCCATTGCTAACCGCCAGAGGGTCGAGATTGCGCGGGCGCTGTCGCAGGATGCGCGCATCGTCATCATGGACGAACCGACCGCAGCGCTTGCCGAGGCCGATGTGCGGCGGCTCATGGACATCGTCCGGCGGCTGAAGGCACGGGGCGTGGGCATCGTCTATGTCAGCCACCGCCTGGCTGAGATCTTTGCGCTTGCGGACCGCGTGACGGTCCTGCGGGATGGCAACCATGTCGGCACCCATGCGATCGGCGAGGTCGATGAGGGCAGGCTCGTCTCGCTGATGGTGGGCCGTTCGATCGAAGTGCTGTACCCGCCGAAGCAGGGGACGACCGGCGACGTGGTGCTCACGCTGGACAAGGTTTCCTATCGCAGCGTCATCCGCGACATTTCGCTGGACCTTCGCAAAGGCGAAATTCTCGGCCTTGCGGGTCTCGTCGGCTCGGGCCGCACCGAAACGGCCCTGACGATCTTCGGCATCACACCTGCCACATCGGGACGCATCGTGCTTGATGGCAAACCGGTGCGCATCGGCAGCCCCGAGGAGGCGCGCGATCTGGGCATCGCCTATATTCCTGAGGACCGTGGATTGCAGGGGCTGATCCGGTCGCAGACGGTTGCCGAGAATCTGGCACTGACCAACCTGAGGCAGCTCACTCGTGGGCTTTTCGTGGACGGCGGGAGGGTGATCGCCGAGGCTCGCAAGGCCATCAGCCGGTTCGGCATCAGGACGAGGGGACCGGAGCAGCCGGTGCGCCAGCTCTCCGGCGGCAACCAGCAGAAGGTGGTGCTGGCCAAGTGGCTCGCTTCCTCGCCGCGCATTCTCCTGATGGATGAGCCAACCCGCGGCATCGATGTGGGCGCCAAATCCGAGATCCATCAGCTGATGCGTAAGCTCGCTGCCGATGGGATGGCCATCCTGATGATATCGAGCGAACTTCCCGAAGTGCTCGGCATGAGCGACCGCGTGCTGGTGATGAATTCCGGCCGTATCATTGCAGCGTTCGAGGGGCAGGCGGTAAGCGCCGAGGCCGTCGGCACGGCGATGACCGCAGTCGAGCAGAGCGTGGAGGCGATATGACCGATGCCGTACTTTCCCGCGCTCCCGCCGGCTCCCCCAGCCGCTCGCCAGTGCAACGCTTCCTCGCGGGCTATGGCCAGGAGCTGATTGTCGGCCTTGCCGTCATCGTGCTGTTTGCGGGAGTGAGCATTGTCAATCCGCGCTTCCTGTCCGACACGAATATCAATTCGATCATCGCCGGCAATGCCTATATCGCCGTAGCGGCCGTCGGCATGTCGATGGTCATTATCTGCGGCCATATCGATCTGTCGGTCGGCTCGCTGATCGGCGTGATCGCCACTGTTGCAGGAACACTGGCGGTTTCAGGCTATCCGGTGTGGGTTGCCTGGCTCCTTCCGATCCTTATGGCCATTGCCATCAATGCGAGCGTCGGCGCTTTCATCGCCTATACCCGCATCCCCTCGATCGTCGTGACGCTCGGTATGCTCTCGATCCTGAAAGGCGGATTGATCAGCGCGACCGGAGGCGCCTGGATCAGCGACCTGCCGCCCGGCTTCATGATCGCGCAAATGCGCCCCTTTGGGATTCCGTCGGCGGTCTATTTCATGGTCGTCCTCACGCTTCTCGCCGCCTGGTTCATCGCCAACACCGATTTCGGCTGGTCGATCTATGCCGTCGGCGGCAACAGCGAGGCTGCCCGGGCAGCGGGCATCAGTCCCGAGCGGGTCACGGTCGGAGTCTTTGCGTTGCATGGCCTCTTTACCGGTATCGCCGGAATTCTCTTTGCGACGCAATTGCAGGTGATCCAATCGACGGTGCCACCCAATTTGGAACTCACGGTCATCACGGCGGCGGTGATCGGCGGCGTCTCCATCCTCGGCGGCACCGGCACGGTGATCGGTTCGACTCTGGCAGCCATCCTGTTCGCAACCATTGGCTCGGCGCTGATCTTCCTCAATGTCTCGGCCTATTGGCTCCGCGCCGTGCTGGGCTTGATGATCCTCGCCACGGTGCTGGCCGACATGATCCGGCGGAGGCGTGCCACATGAGCCGCACCTTCCTGTTCCGCTACGAGACGGTTCTGGCGCTGCTCACCGTCCTGGCGCTGGCGACGCTCGCCATGCTCTCGGCCAAGTTCTTCACCACCGAAAACCTCCTCAACCAGGGGCGGCTGATGTCGGAGGTCGGGCTCATCATGCTGGCGATGACCTTCGTCATCGTTACGGGCGGCATCGATCTTTCGGTCGGCTCCATCCTCGGCATGACCGCGATTCTGCTCGGCGTGTTCTGGCAGAAAGTCGGCATGCCGCTGCCTGCGGCCATCGTCGCGGCGATGCTGTGCGGGACACTGGCAGGGTTGGGCAACGGCCTCATCATCACCCGGTTCAAGGTGCCGCCTCTGATCGCCACGCTTGCAACACTCGCCCTCTACCGGGGACTTGCCGAGGGCATCAGCCAGGCGCGTTCGGTGCGCGGCTATCCGGAGTGGTTCTTCTTCTTCGGCCAAGGTGAAGTTCTCGGCGTCCCCGTGCAGCTGTGGATCCTGGTCATCTGCACTGTCATCGCCGCTGTCATCCTCGCCCGTACGCCCTTCGGTCGCGCCACCTATGCGATCGGCGCCAATGAAACGGCGGCGCATTTTTCCGGGATTCGCGTCGATGCCACCAAGCTGTGGATCTATACCGCCGCCGGGTTCCTGGCGAGCCTTGCGGCGGTAATCTTCGTATCGCGGGTCACAACCACGCGCTCCGACATGGGCACAGGCATCGAGCTGGACGTCATCACCGGTGTGGTGCTGGGTGGAACGTCGATTTTCGGCGGCAAGGGGACCATTATCGGGACCGTCATCGGGCTGGTGTTGATCCAGGCGCTCAAGAATGGACTCGCGCTATCGGGCGTGAAGGGAGACGGAACCATCGTTGTGATCGGCGTGGTGCTGATCGGCGCTGTACTTGCCGGGGCACTGCTCGACAGGGATCGAGGCGGCAGTTGAATGGGAGGCGGTCTACGGCCTGCGCCGCCAGATATTGCAGGTGGACCACGACAAGGAGCGTTCAAAATGAACAGACTGACTTTAACGATTGCGCTCGGCTTCGGCCTGATGGCCGGACCCGCCATGGCAGCTTCCGGCTGGACCGGCGGCGACGATCTGCCGACCAGTCCGCTGGCCTGCGACGGCACTCCCGCGGCTGCGGCTGCCAAGCCTTATGATGGCGGTTCTCCGACCAATGCGCCGAACCGTGCCGGTAAGAAGATCACTGTCGTTGATATTCCGAAGCTCATCGGCATCGGCTACTTCAACGCCACATCGAAAGGCATCGCCGACGCAGCCAAAGAGCTTGGAAATGTGGACGCCAAAACCGATGGTCCGACCAAGGCCAATATCGATGAGCAGATAACCTTCATCGACAACTACATCACGTCAGGTGTGGACGGCATTCTTTTCGCCGCCAACGACCCCGTAGCCATCGCGCCGGTGCTGAAGAAGGCACTGTCCAAAGGCATCAACGTTGTCGGCTATGATGCCAATTCCTCGCCCGACGCGCGTCAATGGTTCGTCAATCAGGCGCAGTTCAACGGCATCGCCAAGTCGCTGATCGACAACATGGCGAAGGAGATCGGCGAGGACGGGTCTTTCGCAATCGTCACCTCGACCTTCACCACGCCAAATCAGGCACGCTGGATCGCCGAGATGGCTGCCTATCAGGCAAAGTGCCACCCGAAGATGAAATGGCTGGAGACCGTCGAGGCCCAGGAAGACAACACGCTGTCCTTCAATCAGGCGACGACCCTCATCAACAAATATGGCGACCAGCTGAAGGGTATTTTCGGCATGACGTCGGTTGCGACCCCCGCCTCGGCCGAAGCCGTCACCCAGACCAAGAAATGCGGCTCGATTGCCGTCGTCGGCCTTGCCACGCCGAATGCCATGAAGCCCTATGTGAAGTCCGGTTGCGTGAAGTCGGTGGTGCTATGGAACCCGGTCGATCTCGGCTATGCCGCCGCCCATGTGCTGCGTGCAGTGGTGGACGGCACGCTCAAGCCGGGCGCCACTTCGGTGAAAGCCGGCAAGTTGGGTGACCTCCAGGTCATCAACGGCTCCGAAATCCTGCTCGGTGCGCCGACCACGTTCAGCAAGGACAACATCAACAACTTTGATTTTTAGAGCGGTCCGGGGAGGCGCCGTGCGCGCCTCCCTCATCATGTGAGGCATAATGAACACCAAGCAGCCAGCCGAACTTGAAGCGCTTCGGGCTTTCTCGGCGCGGATAGGCAGCGACCCTTCGCTGACCCAGGCTGCGGGTGGCAACACCTCGTTCAAGTCAGAGGGCGTGCTCTGGATCAAGGCGTCCGGCACCTGGCTGGCCCATGCGCTGGAACGGGACATCATGGTGCCGGTGCGGATGGAGCCTCTCCTCGACGCCGTTGCCCGCGCCGATGCGGCCGCGGAACAAGCGCAGCAATTTACCATTGAGGAGCTCAACCCGTGCGGGCTGCGTCCCTCTATCGAGACCACTGTGCATGCCTTGCTGGCGCAGACGGTGGTGGTTCACATCCACTGCGTCGACACCATCGCCTGGGCGGTGCGGACCGACTGCGAGGCGCAGCTTCGCCAGCGCCTAACCGGCCTCAACTGGGCCTATGTCCCCTATGCCAGGCCCGGCTTGCCGCTCGCCTTGGCGATTGCGAAGCTTGGCGCACAGCCCCCTGACATTCTGGTGCTTGGCAATCATGGTCTCGTCATTGCCGCCGCGAGGATCACCGAGGCCGAAGCGTTGCTGGCCGAGGTCAAGGCGCGGGTGAAGATCGAACCAAGACCCGAACGACGGCCCGAGCTGGGCGCCCTTCAGGCACAGGCTAAGGGCTATGATTACCGGCTGCCGTCTTGCGATGAGGCCCACGCTGTCGCTCTTGACTCTGTCAGCACGGCAATAGCGGCCGGGGGTAGCCTCTATCCGGATCATGTCATCTTTCTCGGCATCGGATCTGTGGTAGCGAAAGACGGGGAGGATGTCGGAGCGGTTCCCCGCCGCATCGGCGAACCACCGGCGACGCTCCTCTTTCCTGGGAAAGGGGTGTTGATGCGCCGCGACACGACTCCGAGCGCAGATGCCATGGCGCGCTGCCTCGCCGATGTTGTCGCCCGCGTCCCCGAAGGGAGCACGCTGCGTTA
>Ga0081540_1003149_pt1 | contig 13182 bp, 11 predicted proteins | sample TabmetS2T1R1_FD_71024 | JGI IMG/M metagenome (GOLD analysis project Ga0081540, IMG submission 71024) | Tabebuia heterophylla rhizosphere microbial communities from the University of Puerto Rico - S2T1R1 | ecosystem: Host-associated > Plants > Roots > Rhizosphere ... | reverse complement strand
CACGCAACTGACCCGGGCCGAGATCGCAGCCCGCGCCGCCGCGATTCGGGCCCGCCAGCGGCCGCACCGGTCCCGCGGCGTCGATCTCATCCGGGAAGACCGAGACCGTTGACGGCACGCCGGGCGGTGAGGGCTCGCGCGGCGCGCGAGCGTACGTCGCGCTACTCGCTGGCGTCGGCCGCGCCGGTCGTCGTTGATGCGTCGATCGCCTTTCTGTGGTTCGCGAACGAGCCCGACTCGTGGGCGGCCGAACGTCTCCTTGAGACCGAGGTCCTGCTGTTGGCGCCTGATCTCATGGTGGTCGAGGCCGCGAACGCCTGGTGGAAGAAGCTTCGTCGCCGCGAGATGGACCTGGCCGATGTCGAGCAGGCCGTGATGAACCTGCTGGCGGTTGGAATCAACTGGACCTCGTCGGCCGAATTGGTCCGACCCGCCGCTCGCCTGGCCAGCGAGCTCGGACACCCAGTCTATGATTGCATGTACCTGTCACTTGCCGCGACGCGCGCCGCTGCACTCGCCACGGTCGATGAACGACTGCGTCGAGGGGCGGAGCGAGTCGGCGTTCCGGTCTGGGGAGCCCGAGCCTGAGGCAGGCTTGACTCTCGCCGCCAGGCCGCTATAGTCCGGCCAGCATGAGCGACTACCTTCTTGCTGGAATCCGCGTCATCGACGCCGCGAACTTCATCGCCGGACCCGTAGCGACGACGATCATGGCCGACCTCGGCGCCGACGTGATCAAGATCGAGCCGCCCGACGGCGGCGACGGCTCGCGGCGCATGACCGTGCTGCCCGGCATGCCCAGCACCTTCTTCGAGACCAACAATCGCGGCGTGAAGAGCGTCACCCTGAACCTGAAGACGCCCGAGGGCCGCGCCATCCTGCACAAGCTCGTCGCCAAGGCCGACATCTTCGGCCAGAACTTCCGGCCGAGCGCGGCCGACAGGAACGGCTTCGGCTGGGAAGAGCTGCGCAAGATCAATCCCAAGCTCGTCTACGTCTCGATCTCGGGCTACGGCACGCGCGGCCCCAACGGCCATCTGCCGGGCACCGATTCCATGGCGCAGGCGCTGGGCGGCATCGCCGAGGCCTATTCCATGCCGGGCCAGAAGATGCGCACCGGCATCGCCTCGGTGGCCGACGAATCGACCGCCATGCTGGCCTTCGGCGGCGCGCTGGCGCTGGGTCGGCTGGCCGAGCGGATCCTGGAACACGTCGCGCCGGAGGTTGCCGCGGGGCAGGAGATCTCGCAGGTCGAGGCCGCCGAGCGGGATGCCTACGCCGGTCGGGAGTTGGCCGTGGTGGACGTGCCCGGCACCAGCCGGGTGCGGATCCACGGGTGGCTGGACCGCGAGGGTGCCGCGGTGCTGCGGGCGGCGCTGGACCCGTTGAGCGCGCCCCGCCGCTCGAAGGACGAACCCGACCTGCGCACCGCCGGGCAGCGCCGCGCGGACGCGCTGGTCGAGGTGTGCCAGCGGGTGCTCGCGTTCGGGAACCTGCCGCAGACCGGCGGGGAACGGCCGCACCTGGTGGTCACCGTGGACTACGACAAGCTGCGCGCCGGGCTGGCCGCGGCCACGTTGGATGACGGCGGGCTGCTCGGCGCGGCGACCGTGCGGCGGCTGGCCTGCGACGCCGGGATCATCCCCGTCGTGTTGAAGGGCGCCGGGCAGGTGCTGGACATCGGGCGGGACCGGCGCCTGTTCAACGGCCACCTGCGCCGGGCATTGGTGGCCCGGGACCGGGGCTGCGCCTTCCCGTCCTGTGACCGGCCGGCCCGCTACTGCGACGGTCACCACGTGAAGAGCTGGCTCGACGGCGGAGCCACCGCGCTGAACAACGCGGTTCTGTTGTGCCGCTACCACCACCGGGTCATCCACGAAGGCGAATGGCAAGTCAAGCTCCGCGACGGGATGCCGGTCTTCATCCCACCGTCCTATATGGACAACGAGCGTACCCCGCGGACGAATCCCTACCACCGAAGACCGTGAGGCGGGCCCGTCAACTGTCGTGGTGCGGCCGCAGCGGCGAACGGTCGCCGACCAACCACAGGTGCCCGAAGGGGTCGACGAAGCCACCCTGGCGGTGCACTCCCCACGGTGCCTCGTGGTCGCGGATCTCGTCGACGGTACCGTCGGCTCCCGCGGCCACTGCGGAGGCGATGAAGCCATCAGGGTCGTCCACGAACACCTCGACGCGTACCGTCCGGGAGCCGAGCGACGATGGCGTGTCCCAGCCGTTGTTCTCCGGTTCGCCGAGGAACAGTGGGGCGCCCTGGACGCTCAGGCCGACTACGCTGCCGAGGTTCCAGAGTTGGGTCGCGCCCAGTGCCCGCTCGTACCACGCGGTCGCCGCGGCCGCGTCGGGTACCGCCAGCATGACGGTGATCACGGGCGCGCGCGGTTCGGATGCTGTCACGCGGACAGCATGTCACACGGTTACGACGATGCGGTTGTCCACCGAGGCCACCCCGGGCGCCGACCAGGCGACGCGTTCAGCCTCCTGCTTCTCGGTCCACGACCGGACCGGGCCGGTGAGGATCACCTGGTCGCCGGCGACCTCCACGGTCACCTGGTCCGCGTCGGTCTCGGCGTTGCGCACCAGCGCGTCCTCGATGTCCCGGCGCACCTGCTGCGGCGACGGCGGCGCCTGCGGGCGTACGCCGATCAGGTTGGTCACCCCGCGCACGCCGGACAGCCGGCGCACGGCCCGCTCCGCGGAGCGCCGCTGGTACTCCCACTCGACCTCGCCCTTGACGGTGACCCAGCCCCGGGCAACTGTCACGTCGAGGAGTTCGATCGGCACGAAGGCGTCCCATTCCAGCGCGTGGGTCGCCGCGCCGGCCAGGTCCGAGTCGGTCCGCTCGGCCGAAGTCGGAAGCCGCACCTCGATGTCGTTGGCCACCGCGCGTACCCCGTGGACCCGGTGGGTGGTGCGTTCGGCGGTCCACTTCTTGCCGTAGTTGTCGACCCAGCCGGTGAGCGTCACGACCGCCTCCTTGACGGTGACGCCGACCTCGTTGGGTTGGACCCGGGCGTCCCACTTCAGCTCCTCCAGCACGTCGCGCTGGATCTGCTGGTCGCTCCGGGGAACTGAGTTCGTCATCCGCGCCGTCCCCTCCCGTTCCACCCGATCGTGCTCGCACGCGATCCTCCGCGACGACCGGGTGAGTCCTCCTCACCCCAACGGAGTGGCCGGCTCAGACCCGGGCGAGCTCAGAGCAGGTGCAGCTCGCGGGCCCGGCGCACGGCGTCGCGGCGGCGGGCTGCGTCCAGCTTCCGGTAGATGTTGCGCACGTGCGTCTTGACCGTGTTCACCGACAGGGACAGCTCCACGGCGATCTCGGTGTTGGACAGGATGCTCTGCAGGTACCGCAGGATGGTCAGCTCCCGCTCCGTCAACGGTTCGGCCAGCGCGGGAGGCGCGGGGGAGGGCGGGGCCGCCGGTACCGGACGTTCGTCCGCCGCCGCGACCAGCTCGTTGACCAGCGACCAGCACGCGGTACCCGAGTCGAGATGCTCCACGAGCAGGTCACGGGCGGCGGTACCGGCCCGGGTGAACGGCCGGCGGATGCCCTCCGGTTCGGCCAGCGCGAGAGCCTGTTCCAGCGCCTGGCTGGCCGTTCGTGAGTCGCCGCCGCGCCGGGCAGCCAGCGCCTCGATCAGGCCCGCCTCGATGCGCAGCGCCAGCGGCCGTTCCCCGTCCTCCGTCGCGCCCCGCCCGTCACCGCCGTCGCCGAGGGCGGCAGCGGCGATGCCCTCGACCCGGTCCACAACGTCACCATCGTCGACAAGGGCATCGGGCTCGTCCGCACCGTCGGGCTCCGGTCGGAGCGCGCGTACCGCCCCGGTCGGGTCGTCCTCGCGGAGGTGGGCGCGGGCCAGCGGTACCGAGAGCAGCGGGTCGCCCGACAGCGGCCCGAGCATGCGGCGCACCGTACCCGTGTCCCCGTGTGCGGTCCTGAGGTCCGCCTCCACCATGGCGAACCAGCGCTCCAGCAGCCGGGACGGTGGCCGGTCGGCGATCTCCCGGCGGCCCGCCCGCAGCGCCTCGTACCCCCGCGCCAGCTCGCCCTCCTCCGCGCAGAGCTGGGCGGAGAGCAGGGCCACCGCGGCGGCCAGTCCCGGGTCCCCGGCGAGCCCGCCCGCCGCGCCAGCCGCGGCGAGGTCGGTCCGGGCCAGGTCTAGGTCGGCGCGTGCCAGGTCGAGCCGGTCCCACTGGAGATCGGTCACGGCGAGCGCGAGGTGCGCGTAGCCGCGGTGCACGGTGTGCGGTTGTCCCGGGCACGGCGGCAGGCGCAGCGCGGCCCGCGCGGTCCGCTCGGCCGCGCGCAGCCGACCCCGCGCGGCCTGCACGAACGCGAGGGTGCCGGCGCTGACCAGCCGCGCGCACGACAGCCCGGCCGCCTCCGCCTGGGAAAGGCCCTCGGCCAGCGCCGCCTCGGCCGCGGGCAGGTCGCCGGCGGACAGCTCCGCGGTCCCCAGCGCCGCCAGCGCGATCGCCGCCCCGGCCAGCCGCCGCCGGTTGGCCGCCCCGGCCAACCCGTGGGCTCCCGACCCGCCCGCTCCGGCCGACGCCGCTCCGGTCAAGACCGACCCGCCGTCGTCGGGCGACGGCGTCCGGCCGCCGGTCAGGTCCAGCATCGCCGTCGCCGCCGCACGCAATGCGTCCGCGTCGCCGCGCGGCTGCGCCGCCGCCACCCGCAGCGCCGTGGCGATCAGCGCGAACCCGTCCCGGCCGTCCGGCGCCACCAGCTCCCCGTACTGGTCGGCCAGGCGCAGGTACCCCTCGGCCGCGTCGAGGTCGCGCAGGTCCAGCCGGTCCGCCGCACACGCCAGGGCGAGGTGCGGATCGTCCCGTACCGCGTCGACCGGTGGAGCCGGTACCGGTGCCGGCAGGGGTGCGTCGTGCCCGAAGCGCGCCAGGTCGGTCCAGTTGGCGAGCAGCAACCGCGTCGCGTACCCCCGGTCCTGCCCGGCCAGCGCGTGGCGCAGCGCGTCGGCCGGCAACTCCTGCTCCGCATACCAGCGGGCCGCCCGCCGGTGCAGGTCCGCCACCCGCTCCGGTGCGCGCCGACCCAGCTCCGCGCGTAGCAGCTCGCCGAACATCCGGTGGTACCGGTACCAGCGCGGCCCGGTCGCGAGCGCGCCATCGGCGGCCGGCCCGGCGTCCAGCGGCACCACGAAGCCACCGGACCGGTCCAGCTCTCCCAGCAGCGTGTCCCCGTCCTCGCGACCGGTAAGCGCGTCGAGCAGCGTCCCGCACACCCGCTCCAGCACCGACGCGTCCAGCAGCGCGTCCCGGGTACCGGCCGGGACGCCCGCGAGCACCTCGCCGTCCAGGTAGCCGGCGACCCGCGGATCGTCCCCGGCGAACCGGTCGAGGAACCGGGTCGGGTCCGGGTGCTCCGGCAGCGACAGCGCCGCGAACCGCAGCCCGGCCGGCCACCCCTCGGTTTGCGCCCGGAGCTGGGCCAGCGCGGTGTCCGGCAGGTCGAGTCCCTGCCGGGCGAACAGCGCCTCCGCCTCCTCCGCGGTGAACGACAGCTCCGCCGTGCGCAGCTCCATCAGCTCGTCGCGCAGCCGCCACCGGTGCAGCGGCAGGTCGGGCTCCGACCGGCCGGACACCACCAGCCGCAGCCCGGTACCGGCGTGCCGCAGCAGGAAGTCGATGCCCTCGGTGACCTCCGGATCCCGCACCTGGTGCAGGTCGTCGAGCACGAGGACGACCGGGCGGGCCTGGCCGGCGAGGGCCTCGGCGAGCTGGGTGAGGTAGCCGGTGCGCGCGTGCGGCCTGGGTGGCGGCAGGGGATCGGTGAGCCCGGACAGGGTGAGCGCGGCATGCAGGTACCACCAGAACCGCTCGCCGGTGTCGGCCGGCTCCAGTGACAGCCAGCCCACCGGGCCGGCGTCGGCGCCCTGCCGGTCGGCCGCCCAGCCGGACAGCAGCACCGTCTTGCCCCAGCCGGCGGGCGCGACCAGTACCGTCACCGGACCGCGGACGCCCGCGTCGAGCAGGCTGTGCAGCCGGGGACGGTCCACCGTGCCGCCGGCCGGCGGAGGTACCGCGAGCTTTGACGTGAGCAGGGGCTCCGCCGGCACCGCGCTGGCCAGCGTCGGCGGTGCCACCGAAGGCGGTGCCACAGACGGCGGTGCTACCGACGGCGGTGCTACCGACGGCGGTGCTACCGACGGCGGTGCCACCGAAGGCGGTGCCACAGACGGCGGGCTTACCGACGGCGGGAGTTCCGCGACGCTCGGCGGCGCCACGGCGGTTGGTGTCACCGTTGCCGGCGTGACCGCCGTGACGACCTCCCCGGTGGGCAACGCCTGCCCTGCGGGCAACGCCTCCCCTGCGGGCAACGCCTGCCCTGCGGGCAACGCCTCCCCTGTGGCCAACTCCGCGTCGTGCACACGCAACTGCCCCACCCCCGCGCAGACGAACCGGCCAACCCTGCGTCCTTATCCGCGCCGCCGCGCTCAAAACGCAATGCCCCGCCGGACATTCATCCCAGCGGGGCGACCCCCGGTCACCCGGGCGGCGCCGAGCATGACAGGCGTCCCGGCCGGTGCGGCCGGGACGCAACCTTCGCCGGCGAACGCTGGCTGGCGCCGCTGCGACAGGCTACGCAGCGGTGGCGACCCGTCGCCGGACACCAGGGAGGTCCAGGACGCTTATGCCCAAGGCAGTCGGAATCGATCTCGGCACCACCAACTCACTGCTGGCCGTCTACGAACCGGACGGGCCGCGGTTGCTCGACAACGCGGAGGGCTCGCCCACCACGCCGTCAGTGGTCGCCTTCACCCCCAACGGCGACCGCATCGTCGGCCAGCTCGCCCGCCGCCGGGTCGTGCTGAACCCGGGGGAGACCAGCTATTCGGTCAAGCGCTTCATGGGCCGTCGTTTCGACGAGGTCGCCGACGAGGTCGCGGCCGTTTCCTTTTCCGTGGTACCCGGAGCGGACGGCATGGCCCGGTTCGACATCGGCGGCAAGCAGTACGCACCAGAGGAGATCAGCGCCCTGATCCTCGCCAAGCTCGCCAGCGACCAGGCGGCGGTCCCCGGCGGTGGCGCGGATACCGGCGATGGCGCGGTTCCGGCGGTGATCACCGTACCGGCGCACTTCAACGACGCCCAGCGCACCGCGACCCGGGACGCGGGCCGGATCGCCGGGCTCAACGTCCTGCGCATCATCAACGAGCCGACCGCGGCCGCCCTCGCGTACGGGCTGGACCGCCGGGAGCACCAGACGGTCCTCGTGTTCGACCTCGGCGGCGGCACGTTCGATGTGAGCGTCCTGGACGTCGGCGAGGGCGTGGTGGAGGTGCGGGCCACGGCGGGTGATCCGCACCTGGGCGGGGACGACTTCGACCGCCGGCTGGCCGACCGGCTGGCCGGCGACTTCCATCGGGCGCACGGCCTCGACCTGTGCGGGGACGCACAGGCGGCACAGCGGCTGCGGGAGGCGGCGGAGCAGGCCAAGGTCGAGCTGAGCCGGATGACCTGCACCCAGGTGAGCATCCCGTTCGTCGCCACCGAGGGCGCCGGAGCCCTGCACCTGAGCGCGACGGTCACCCGGTCGCTGCTCGAGGAGCTGACCGCCGACCTGGTGCAGCGGCTGCGCGAACCGGTCGCCCGGGCGCTGGCCGACGCGCAGCTGTCCGCCGACGACCTGGACGAGGTGATCCTGGTCGGCGGGGGCACCCGGATGCCGGCGGTGCGGACGCTGCTACGCGAACTGGTCGGCGGGAAGGAGCCCAACCAGTCGGTGGACCCGGACGCGGTGGTCGCCCTCGGCGCCGCGGTGCAGGCGGGCGCGCTGACCGGCGAGGGTCCCGGGGTACTCCTTTTGGACGTCATGCCTCTTTCGCTCGGTTTGGAGACCCTTGGCGGGGTAATGACGAAAGTCATCGAGCGCAACACGAGTATCCCGACCCGGCGCACCGAGCAGTTCCTCACCGCGGAGGACGGCCAGACCGCGGTGGAGATCGTCGTGCTGCAGGGTGAGCGCGAGTTCGCCTCGGACAACCGGGTCCGCGGCCGCTTCCGGCTGGACAACCTGAACCCCGGGCTGCGCGGGGAGCCGCAGATCGAGGTGACCTTCGACATCGACGCCGACGGGATCCTCAACGTGTCCGCCCGCGACCCGGGCAACGGGGCGGAGCAGGCCATGACGATCACGGAGACCGGCAACCTGGACGGCGCCCAGGTCGAGCGGATGGTGTCCGACGCGGCCAAGCACCGGGACGACGACCGCCGCCTGCGTGCGCTCATCGACGCCCGCAACGAGCTGGAGTCGCTGGCCTACCTGGTCGAGCGCCGGCTCGACGAGCTGGAGGACGGGACCCCGGTGCGGGACAAGGCGCGCGCCGAGGTCCTGCTCGCCGAGACGCGCCGGTCGATCGAGGACCAGGCCGGCCCGGACAAGGTGGCGCAGCTGTCGGCCGAGCTGCGCGAGGTCGCCGAGGACCTGGTGAAGCGGGGCGCACCGGCGACCGCCGATGGCAACTGACGAAATCTGGGGGGAGCAGTCGATGGGTCGACCGAGGCAGACGCAGACCGCGCCGGTACCGGACCGTGCCTCGGCGACCGTGCCGACGCGCGACAAGCTGCTGATGGCCGAGGCGTGGCTGGCCGTACTCGACGGGTTGGAGAGCACACTCTACGAGGCGGGTGGCCGGGTCGAGGTGGAGCCGAACGACGCCGGCGGCCGGTACCGCAGGGGGCGGGTACTCGACGGGGTCCGTGCGGTACACGACCAGGCGGTCGACATGATGACCTCCCTCGGGTACCGGCGGCACGCCGAGACCGGCGTGCCGTTCGACCCGCAGCTGCACGAGGTGGTCCGGGTGGACCCGGACACCGGGGAGCCCGCCGGGATCGTGGTCGAGGTGCTGCGGCCCGGCTACGGGGAGGGTGAGGAGCAGTTGCGCCCGGCCTCCGTGGTGGTCGCCGGGGGCGACGGCACCGGCGCCTGAGCCTGAGCCTCAGCCTGAGCCTTGGTCCACTGTGGACGCGTCACGGGCGGACCGGCCAGGTCCGGTCCGCCGGTACGCTCGCGGGTGGTGGCACGTCCGGGTCTTCGGATCGAAGATCGGCTTGGTGTCCACCGGCAGGTTGCCGGCGCCGCCCGCCCACAGGTCGATGTGCCACTTCTTGCCGCTGTTCCAGTCGCGGTCACGTCGCGAAGGTGACGGGATCCTTGTAGGTACCCGTGCCTCCCGCGTGGCTGTGGATGCGGCCGCCGCTGATCCCGTTGCCGGGCGGTGAGTTGTCCACCCAGCCGTAGAGCGTCACGTACGAGGTGACCGTCTTCGCGGCCGCCGGCTGGGTGGCGGCGTCCGCGGAGTTGGCCACCCAGATCGTCGCGACGACCGCGGCCGCCGCGGCGGATGCCGCCAGGATCCGCTTGAGCAGGATGCGCTTGACCACAAGCTCTCCCATCTGTCAGAAAGGATTACTAACAATGACGAAGCACATGGAACACAGCCCAAGGCATCGAGTCAAGTGAATGTTTCGTGGGGCGGGCAGGCGGGCCGGAAGGGTCGGTGGCCAGCGGGCGGCCCGCCGACCCGGCCCCGCACCCGCCGCGCGCCGCGCCGGACTCGCCGGCAACTGCCGGGCGCTCGGGCAGGTCGCCGGACTTCTCCTCCGCAGACACGGAACAATGGACCCATGAGGGCAGGCGAGATGCCGGCGGTCACGCTGGCCGGTGAGGTCGCTATGCCGATCGTCGGGTTCGGCACCTGGCAGTTGCACGGCCAGTCCGGTTACCAGGCGGTTCGGCAGGCGCTGGATGCCGGGTACCGGCATATCGACACGGCGACGGCGTACGGCAACGAGGTCGAGGTCGGCCGGGCGGTGCGCGACAGCGGGCTGGACCGGCAGGAGGTCTTCATCACCACCAAGCTGCCGCCCAACGCGGCCGGTCGCGAGCGGGAGACGATCGCGGCCAGCCTGCGCGCGCTGGGCACCGACTATGTCGACCTGTGGCTCGTGCACTGGCCTCCGGCCGGCCGGGCGGCACCGCCCATGTGGCAGGAGTTCCTCGAGGCGCGCAGCCGGGGGCAGGCGCGGGCGGTCGGCGTCAGCAACTACCGCACCGACCAGATCGACGAACTGATCCGGGCGACCGGGCAGCCGCCGGCGGTCAACCAGATTCCGTGGAGCCCGAGCCAGCACGATTCGAGGCGGCTGGCCGACTCCAGCGACCGCGGCGTGGTCGTCGAGGGTTACAGCCCGCTGAAGGGCACCCGGCTCAACGACCCCGTGCTGACCGGGATCGCCCGCCGGCACGAGGTGAGCACCGCGCAGGTCGTGCTGCGCTGGCACGTCGAGCACGGCATCCCGGTCATCCCCAAGTCCTCGCACCCGGACCGGATCCGGCAGAACGTCGACGTGTTCGGCTTCTCCCTGGACGAGGACGAGGTGGCCCGGATCGACGCGATCTCCGCCGATTAGTCGGTGGATTCCGCTTAGTCGGCCATACCGCAAGCGTTCATCTGCTGGACCGGGCAACGAAACGATTCAGCAATTCGGCTGCCGGGCAGACGGCGTTCTTTGCACCGGGGGCGCGCTAGTGGCGTGCCCACCGAGCGAAGGAGAACGCGAGCATGACCATCAGCCGGCGCACGGCCGTCACCGCGGCCGTCGCCATCGCCACAGTGGCCGGCGCGACGGCCCTGTCCACGGGCTCCGCCGGCGCGCAGCCGTCGGTGTCGTGGACCTCCGTCGCGGCGAACACGGATGTGCGCGGGATCGCCGTGCCCAACGCATTGTCGCCACAGCTGCGCGAGTACGCGGTGGCCCAGGGCTCGACCAAGCTGGAGAACCCGGACGGCCTCGTCGCCTACTACGGCTACCTCGCCAACGGCACGCTGGTACCGGACCCGACGGTCACCCAGGCACCGGGCACCAACGTGGAGGCCAGCAAGACCGAGCCGGACAAGAACACCTACCTGCGGCTGCGCGGGCTGCACGGCGCCGACCCGGGCTACGACTACGGAACCCGCTTCCTGTACCAGGGGCACGAGGTCGGCCAGGTCGGTTCGATCACCCGGATCAACCTGGACGCCGACCCGGCGCACCGGGTGACCCTGATCGCGGACAAGCTGTCCGACGGCAGCCCGCTGCCGACCATCGACGGATCCACCTGGGACCCGTGGGCCGGCCGCCTGCTGTTCACTACCGAGTCGGGCGCGAACGCCTCGGTGATGCAGGTGACCCCGGACGTGGGCAGCACCGCCCTGGACATCTCGTTCGCGCTGGGCCGCGGCGGGTACGAGGGCATCCAGAACGACTCCGACGGCAACCTGTGGGTCGTCGAGGATGTCGGCGGTACGACGGTACCGACCGCGTCCCGCAACCCGAACAGCTTCGTCTACCGGTTCGTGCCCTACGACAAGCGGGACCTGACCAAGGGTGGCGTGCTGCAGGGCCTGCAGGTGACGTCCAACCGCACGCACACGCCGATCACCTTCCAGGCGGTCGACGCGGGGCACCCGACCGGCGGCAACTTCACCGACGACCGGGCCGACCTCAGCTCCTACGGCAGCACGTTCGACACCCGGTGGGTGACCATCCACGACACCCACGTGGACACCAGCGGGCTGCCGTTCGACGCCAACGCGGCGGCCAAGGCGGCCGGCGCCACGCCGTTCAAGCGGCCCGAGAACGGGCAGTTCCGTCCGGGTAGCGACTTCCGGGAGTTCTACTTCGACGCCACCGGCGACACAGACGCCACCAGTACGGCCAACACCGGCTTCGGCGGCTGGGGCGGGGTGTACCGGCTCGTGCAGTCCGGCCCCGGGGCGAACACCGGCAAGCTCAACCTGTTCTACGCCGGCGACCAGGCGCACACCGGCCTGGACAACGTGACCTTCGTGGACCGCAACCACATCGCCTTCGTCGAGGACGCGGGCGACAAGCTGCACGCTCAGCGCAACGCGCTGGACTCGGCCTACCTGTTCGACGTCCGTACGGACTACTCGAAGGGTGCCCAGCCGGTCCGGTTCCTCGGCGAGGGCCGGGACGCCTCCGCGACCGAGGACAACATGCTCGGCGCGCTGGGGCACGGCTTCCAGAACGAGGGCGACAACGAGATCACCGGCATCCACATGTCGGACGGGGACGCGGGTACCGGCGGCATTCTCGGCGCCAAGGTGCCCTCGCCTTTCCAGGACGGCTGGCGGCTGTTCTGGACCCAGCAGCACGGCGACAACTACACCTGGGAGATCATTCCCAACTCGAGCGGCGGCGACCGGGACTGACCGACGCGCGGGATTGAGGCAAAGCGCGGGTACGGCCGGGCGTCACGCTTGGCCGTACCCGCGTCCGCCCGGCAATATGTACCTATGGTCCCGCTCGAACTCGCCCGCCGGCTGCGCGATGCCGGCCTGGACTGGAAGCCCGCGCCGGGGGACTGGTTCGCCGTACCGGACCGGGGAATGGACGACGACTTCTTCGTCCTCAGCGACATGACCATCCAGGTCTACGAGGTGCCCGAGGGTCCCTCGCTGATCGGTTTCAACGGCACCACCGAGTGGGCGTTGGACGACCTCGAGAAGGAGGAGGCCGTCTGGCTGCCGCGCGAGGACCAGCTGCGCGACCTGCTCGGACCGGCCTTCCTCGGCCTGACCCGTACCGCCGGTGGCCGGACGAAGGTAAACCAGGCCGAGGGCGACCGGGCGGAGAGCGACGGTGCCTCGACCGACCGGTTCGGCGGCGACCACGCCGACGAGGCATACCTCGTGACCACTGTGGACGGTGGCTTCCGGGCGGACACCGCGGCCGGCGCGTACGGGTATGCCCTGCTCCACCTCCTGCTCGCCGGGCCGGGTGGCTACCCTGGACGCCATGTCTGACGTTCCCGACCGGATCGGGCCCACCGACCCCCGCATGATGCGCGCCTCCGACGCCGATCGGGAACGGGTCGCCGAGGTCCTCCGCACCGCCGCCAGCGAGGGCCGGCTGCACCTGGACGAGCTGGACGAGCGGCTGACCGCGGTCTACGCCGCCCGCACGTACGCCGAGCTGGAGCCGCTGACGCACGACCTGCCGACCGCGCACCACCTGCCGGCGCCGCATGCCCCCGCCCGGCCCGCGGTGACCGGTGCCGGCCAGCCCGCGTCCGGCCGGCCCCTGTCCGGCCAGTCCACCTCCGGCACCGGGGTGGCCATCATGGGC
>Ga0081540_1003148_pt1 | contig 13183 bp, 9 predicted proteins | sample TabmetS2T1R1_FD_71024 | JGI IMG/M metagenome (GOLD analysis project Ga0081540, IMG submission 71024) | Tabebuia heterophylla rhizosphere microbial communities from the University of Puerto Rico - S2T1R1 | ecosystem: Host-associated > Plants > Roots > Rhizosphere ... | reverse complement strand
CGTTGCGGCGGGAAAACTTGCTGTCGACGCTGCGCAACGCCTCGCCGTTGAAGCCCGCGACCGCCCCCAGCTTGAGGTCGACGTCGACGTCCATATTTTTGGTCTTGCTCTTGGCATCGGCGTCCTTGCCCGTGATCGCCGATTTGAGGAAGCCGCGGCCGTCGAAGACGTCGCCGCGCATCGTGACCTTGATGACGCCGTCGGCGCCGCGTTCAGCCTTCAGCGCAGTCTTGTCGCCGTCCGAAGGCGCATAGGTCGGGAAATTCGCATTCAACAGATCGCCGTTCTGGTCGACTTCGAGCGACCCCTTGATCGAGACGCCACCGCCTTCGACGACGATATCCTGGAACAGCGTCGATTGATCCTTCTTGACGACGCTGAACGTCGCCTTGCCTGACTTGCCCGGCCCCTTGACCCAACCGGGAAGGATATTGTCGAGCTTGAGCGAGGTGAGATCGGCTTCAACGCCGACGCGGCTGTCGTGGTCGCCGATCTTGCCGACGACCTTGATCGGGATCGCGCCGGAGACCGCGGGTCCGAGATCGAGGCCGAGACGTGCGCGGCTCGCATCGTCGAGCGTTGCCTGCAGCTTGATGTCGGCATCGCCCTCGGCAGGCTTGCGATAATCCATCGACGCCGATTGTCCATTGATCTTGACGTCGCCCTTGACCTGGTACCCGGCGTTGTTGGCGACGACCTTCAGCGAGTTGGCCTCGAGCTTCTGGTTCATCACCAGCTTGTCGGCGGCAAATCCTGCGAGATCGGCGGTCACGGAATAGATGGTGTCGGACTTGGTCAGCGAGCCCTTGACCGGCAGTCCGAGGGTGATGGTGGCGGCAACCGTTCCCTTGCTGGAATTCGGATCGATCAGGGTGCCCGAGAGATCGCTGATGCGATCGGAGGCGAGAATCTCCGCGGCGGCCGGCACCGCGGCATCAACCCTGAACTTCACCTTCGACGGCGACGGCTTCGGCGCCATGTCCGGCACTTCGAACGTGAAATCCGAAATGTTGATCTTGCGTCCGCCCGGCGTGTCGGCAACGCCCTGCCCGATCGTCACCGTCGCGGTTCGCCCGGTGACCCGCGCCCGCAAATCCGCATCGCGGACCGAGGGCATTGCGTCGACCGGACGCACGGTCACGCCTGACGCCACGATGTTGACGGCGAGGCCGTCATCGGGAATCGGCGGGCCCTTGCGCGACAGATTGCGCACCGGCGAATTGACGCCGACCTCGATGCGCTGGAGCGTACCGCGCTCGATTCGCTCGATCACCCATTCCCGCACTTCCGGCACGATAATAGCCGGCCACATCCGCTTGAGCGCGGAGGCCGACATCGGCGTTCCCGCAAAGCCAAGCTGCAGGCGCGCCTCGCCGGAATAGTCGACGCTGCCGGTGCCCGCGACCCCGATCTCGCCATTGCTGATGTCCGCCTGGGTCAGCAGCACGCGCTTCCGGTCGGTGTCGAAGCGCAAGCCGATGTTGATGCGGTTGAAGACCAACGGCGGCTCGTTGTCGTTCCCGGCCAGCAGGATCGTGCCACCGCTCAGCCCCGCCTGCCATTCGGTGGTGGCGCCATTCGGCGGTTCGAGATGACCAAGCAGCGTGATCCGGTTCGGACCGGAAACGATCTTGAAGGGCGCCAGCAGCACGCGCCGCCCGGAATCCCATTCAACGCTCATTTCCGCCGAATCGATCGGCATCGGATAGTCGGGCGTATCGGTGTCGATGATGTGCCCGGCGCCGGCCATGAGCTTGCCGCGGAAATAGGTCGGCAGGCCGTCGCGTCCCAGTTCACCCTTCAGTTCGCCCGACAGCGGCAGGTCCGCGCTGTAGGTGAGATCTTTCACCCGCAGCGCCAGCAGGATGTTGACGGCAGGCACCTTGTCGGCGCGAACATCGACCGACCGCACGCCGTTCTGCTGCGGCCCGACCGCGATCCGCAGCGACCATGGTTGAGCGCCCTCCTCGCCGAGGCTGACCGCGACCCCGCCGCTGTGCGGCCGGCGCATGCTCAGGCTGATATTTTCAAACGTCCACTTGTTGCCGCGCTGCTGGTCGTCGACGACGAGATTGCCGTTCTTCAGGCCGATTTCGTTGAGGTTCTGGCCGTCGAGACCGGTCAGGCTGAGGCTGTCCAGCCAGTCGAGGCCGGCCAACAACCCGCTCTGCGCGGAGTCGGAAGAGGCCGCAGCAACGTCCGGTGCCGGCGCTGGCGCCTGGCGCGGGAATGTCGGGGCCATGCCGGCGTCGCGCTTGGAGGCAACGCCGGTTGCCAGCGGCTTGCCGGTGTCGCCGCCGGCGGAAACCGTCACCTGGCCGTCAGGCGTGATTCGGACCGCAAGTTCGGCATCGACCAGATTGAGGCTCTCGGCGCGCAACTGCCCCATCAAGAGCGCGGTGCCGGATAGTTTCACCTCGGCTTTGGGCGCCGTGGCAACCACGACGTGGTCGCTATCGCGGACGACGATGTCGCGGATTCGCACCGCAATCCGGATCCGCCCGGCGCGCTCGATCTGGGTGCCGCCGACCTCGACGGTATTGCCATGGCCGATATTGTCCTCGATCGCGGCTGCAAGCCAAGGCGTCGCCATGTCGAGATTGATGGGGCCGGCGCCCAATCGCCACCACAGCCCGCCAAAACAGCTTACGAAGATGACCGCCAGCACGGCGACCACGACTGCTAGCCGCCTGATCCAGCGCCAGCGCCGAACACTCCCGCGGGGAAACCGCGAACTGGAACGCGACAACAACCGCCGCGCGCGATGGCCTGCGGCGGTGTCCTGCTCTTGATCCCACCCGGCCGCCTCATCCCATTGCGAGATGTGGGCCTCGGCACGCGGATTCGACCCCTGGGACGAAGTATTCCTAGCCATTGCCTCTCGGTGCCGGCGTTGAGGTTGATCGCCGCCATAGGCGCACTCTTCCAAAGGTATCGAGCGCTCCTGTGCCGGCATCGCTGCCAATCCTCGATTAATACTGTTACTCGTGGTCGGGCCCAAGGGTTGATTGGGCGCGCCCTTTAACGAGCGGTCGGGTAGTGCGTCGAATTCCTTGTAACCATACTCCGCGGTCATCAAACTTGCCCAGCGGCCGGTGCGAATCCGGCGGTCAGGGACCAGACCCGCAATACCCTAATGGTTGATCCGCGGAAAGCGACGAAAGGAAGGCGTATGTCCAAGAAAACGCGCACGAAATCCTCCAAGCCATCCCCCAAGGCGTCCCCGAAACCCGCCAAGAAATCACGCAAGGCGACCCCCGCAAAAACCCGGGTAGCGAAGGCGACTTCCAGCAACCCGAAGACATCAGCCAAGAAGTCTGCGGCCAAAACGCCCACAGCCAAAGTTGCCAAGACGACTGCAGCCAAATCAGGCCAGGCAGCCAAGCGTGCGCCGGCGAAAGCGTCTCACAAGCCGCCATCGAAATCGTTAAAATCCAATCCATCGGTCCCGGCGGAACCCGCAGTCCGGGCCGAACTGATCGAAGGCGCCATCGCCCCTGACTTCCGCTTGCCGCGCGACGGCGGCGAGTCGGTTTCGCTCGGCGACTATGCCGGCCAGAAACTCGTGCTGTTTTTCTATCCCCGCGCCGATACGCCGGGTTGCACCAGGGAAGCCATCGACTTCACCCGGCTCAAGGACGCATTCGCGGAACAGGGAACCGCAATCCTCGGCGTGTCGGCCGACACCGTAAAGGCCCAGGAATCGTTCCGGGACAAGCACCAGCTCTCCATTCCTCTCGTTTCGGATGAAGCACATGAGATGCTTGAAGCCTATGGGGCTTGGGGCGAAAAAACGTTATATGGCAGACACTTCATGGGAATTATTCGGACAACGGTTCTGATCGGCGCCGACGGACGGATCGCCAGGATCTGGCGCAATGTCCGGGTCGATGGCCACGCCGATGAAGTGCTGGCCGCTGCCGCGAACACGTAGGGCGAGCGCGCCCATTTTCCAAAAATTAACCATGAACGGGTCAAATCGGCATTGCAGTTGAAGCCGTACGGGACTCCATTCCGACCGGCGCGGGAGTGCCGATGTCGTATCATTCCGGTCACCATTCCAGCCATCATCGTCCGCAGGATCACGGCAGGACGCCGCCTCGCCGTCCCGCGGCGCACGCCATCGCGGCTGCTGCAACGCATGATGGTGACGGCTACGCGATCGTTCACGCCGGCAAACAGGTTCGGTTTGGCCCCGTCGTGTTCTGGATCGTGGTCGGTACGATCGTCCTGCTCGGTATCTGGTCGGCGGCAACCGCCACCTATTTCGCGTTTCGTGACGACGTCCTGACCCGCCTGATCGCCCGCCAGGCCGAGATGCAATACGCCTATGAAGACCGCATCGCGGAATTGCGCTCCAAGGTCGATCGCACCACCAGCCGACAGTTGCTCGACCAGGAACAATTCGACCAGAAGCTCGAACAGATCATGCGCCGCCAGACCGCGCTTGAATCGCGCGCCACGGCTCTCGGCGCGATGCCGGATACCGCTGCGACCGGTTCGATCCGGCCGCCGGCCCGCGGCGCGGCAACGGATACGCCCTCCTCCGGCACCCCCAAACCGTCGCCGATCAGCGACACCGTGATCTTTGTGGCGCCGCCAGACCGCGAAGCGCGCCTGGAGTCGCGCGCGCCCGTCATCGCCAAACCGCAGGCCAATCAGTTCGCCAAGGTTCAAGGCGTCGACAACGTTCTCGTCCGCCTGCAGACCTCGCTCGATTCCGTCGAGCGCCGCCAGATGGCGGCCTTGAGCTCGGTCGAGGACAGCATGGAATCGCGCCTGCGCCGGATGCGCGGCGTATTCAGCGATCTCGGCCTCGACATGGCGCAGCTGGAAGCGGCAACGCCGCGTTCCGCCATCGGCGGCCCATTCGTTCCGGTGAAACTTTCTCCCGATGCCGGCACCTTCGAGCGCCAGCTCTACCGGATCAACATCACCCGCGCCCAGATGCAGCGGCTCAACGCGACGCTCGCGCTGGTGCCCTATCGCAAGCCTGTCGTCGGCGAGGTCGAGTTCACCTCAGGCTTCGGCGTTCGCAGCGATCCATTCCTCGGCCGCCCGGCCATGCACACCGGCCTCGACTTCCGCGCAGCGACCGGCGATCCCGTGCGCGTAACCGCCAACGGCAAGGTGGTGTCTTCGGGATGGATGGGTGGCTACGGCCGCATGGTCGAAGTCGACCACGGCAACGGGCTTTCGACCCGCTACGGCCATCTCTCGGAAATCCACGTCAGGGTCGGCGACGTCGTCAAGATCGGGCAGGTGATCGGCGCGGTCGGCTCGACCGGCCGTTCCACAGGCCCGCATCTTCACTATGAAACACGGATCGACGGCGACGCGGTCGACCCGCAGAAGTTCCTGCGCGCCGGCGTGCGGCTGAGCTCAGGCTAGCATCGCGCCATCGCGCTCGCCTCTCGATCGCGCGCGAATACTTTCTCGGCTCAACCCTCGCCCTGCTCCTTCACCCGGATCGGAACCGTCGCGCCCGCGTCGCTAAAATTTTCGGCCCCGTGTCGGCTCGCATTGAGGCCGGACGTCCTTGTGGCAGAGACTGAGCTAACCCGACCAAATTCTGCAATATTCCGCTCAGTCATGGAGAGAGTAGCGTCATGTCACAGGGCAATACCGTTCGTTTGCATCGTGTCCTCGCCACCAAGCCGGAGAAGGTTTTCCGCGCCTTCCTCGACGCGGAAGCCATGGCCAAGTGGCTGCCGCCCTACGGCTTCACCTGCAAGGTCCACCATTTGGAGGCGAAGGTTGGCGGCACATTCAGAATGTCGTTCACGAATTTCACCACGAACACGGGCCATTCGTTCGGCGGCGAATATCTGGAGATCGTGCCCAACGAGCGTATCCGCTACACGGATCGTTTCGACGACCCGAATTTGCCCGGAATTATCGAGGTCACCGTGATCCTGAAAGCGGTCTTGGTCGGAACCGAGATTAACATCGAACAGTCAAACCTGCCGACGGCGATCCCGGTCGAGGCCTGTTATCTCGGCTGGCAACAGTCGCTCGCCCAGCTCGCAGCGCTGGTGGAGCCGGATATTCCGGGATAGCAACGAACGAGGAGAGGCACCACGCTGGGGCGCCTCTCCCTGCACTCCCGGCTAGTGCCCCACTTCGCCGGTGATGACGTCCCCGAACAGCTCCCAGCTCTCGCCGTTGAACTTCATCAACTGCATCTGCTCGATCGGGAAATAGTCGTCCGGCCCGGTATTGACCATGATGCCGGGCAGCATCAGGTCGGAGTGGAAGTTCTTCAAATTGGCGGCCTGCTTCATGACGTTCTCGCGCGTGAGATTGTCGCCGCATTGCTTGAGAACCTGCGCCATCGCCTCCGCCTGCACGTAGCCGTAGAGGTTGTTGGCGTTGGCCTTGTCGCCGTCGGGATAGTACTTGTCCATAAACACCCGCCACTTCATGACCGCGGGATCCTTATCCCAGGTCGGATCGGTCGGGTCCTTCAGATAGGCCGTCGAAATGATGTCCTTGGCATATTGGAGACCGGCCGGCTTGAGCACTGAGGCCACCGACGTTGCGGTATTGGCCAGGAAGAATTTCGGCTTCCAGTTCAGTTCGCCCACCTTGCGGATCGCCTGCGCCGATCCCTTGGGCGCGGCCCAGGAGAAAAAGATGTCCGCGCCGGAATCGTGCAATGCCACGATCTGCGAATCGATGCTGGGATCGCTTACTTCGTAGGACTTGTCGGCAATGATCATGCTGAGCTTGTCGCCGAGGCCGTCCTTCAAGCCCTTGAACTGGTCCTTGCCGGCATCGTCGTTCTGCCAGAGCACCGCAATCTTGCTGTTTGGAAAATTATCCCTGATGTATTTGGCGTAGATGCGCCCTTCGCTCTGATAGTTGGGCTGAAAGCCCATCGTCCAGGGGAAGTTCTTGGGATCGCCGAACTTGGTTCCACCCGAGGCGACGAAGAGTTGCGGCACTTTCTTTGCGTTCATGTACTTCATGATCGCCGAATTGGAAGGCGTGCCGAGCGCCTGGAAGATCAGCAGGACCTCATCGCTCTCCACCAGCTTGCGCGCCTGCTCGATCGCCTTCGGCGGGCTGTAGGCGTCGTCATAGGTGATGAAATTGATCTTGCGCCCGTTGATGCCACCCTCGGCTTGATCATCTTGAAAAAGGCTTCCTCGGTCTTGCCGATCACGCCATAGGACGACGCCGGGCCGCTATAGGGCATGATGTTCCCGATCTTGATTTCGGTGTCGCTGGCGCCGGGGTCATATTTCTTCTGCGCGTTGGCCGCGGTTGCCACCATTGCGGCGACCGCGAATGCCGTCAGGGCGGCAAGGTTTTGCCTACGAGCCCGCATCGTTTTCTCCCATCTTTTCTTTTTCGACCGGTTTTGTTGTAGCCAAGTCTCGCAAGTCGTCTCACGGCTGGCAAGCATGTGCTTATTCCGTATGACGAAACAGGATTGTTGCCTGACGCCAATTGTGATTGATGCAGCCTGACGTCATTACTTTGCGCGACTGCAGGGGCAGAGGTTGGACAGGGATTGAAACCGAACACACGAACAGGCCCGCGGCATCCAAGGCTCGCGGCTGCGGGGTTCCGTGCGGCGCGCTGGCTGGCAGCGAAGACGATGGGGGCCGCGGGCTTTCATCAGCTCGGCTCGGAATTTTGCGATGCGCGGCTGGCGTTCGTCCGCGAAAAGCTCGCGCGCGGCGAGACGGTCCATCTCGCAGGTCTCGGCGCGCCCGGCACGCATAATTCGGGCCTTGCGCTGGTTGAGGTCACGCAGGCGCATGGCCCCCGGCTGATCGTCAACAATGAGGAAGAGCGCTTTTCCGGCAACAAGCACACGACGGAATATCCAAAGCTGTCGATCGACGCGGCGGTCGCAACGCTGCGGGAAATGGGCCGCGAAGCCGGCGATATCGACGCCTGGCTCACGAGCTGGGACTATCCGACACTCGCCGGCACGCTGGCCCGCTCGGTGCTCGAAGAACTGCCACAGAGCCTGAAACTTCTGCGCACCACCGAAGCCGCGGGATTCGATGGCCGGCGTCTCGACCAGATGACACGGACGCCAAAGATCCTCGCCCGCCAGCTCGGGCTTGCCGAGCGCCTGCCGCTGATCTGCCTGCCGCATCACGACAACCATGCCTGGTTTTCCTACGCCGCATCGCCGTTCGCCGAGGACGGCAAGCCGACGGCGATCGCGGTGCTCGACGGCACCGGCGACCAGGGCTCGATCTCGCTTTACGTCGTCGAGAATGGCGCGATGCGCCGGCTCTATTGCAACGACAGCATGTTCGATTCACTCGGCGCGTTCTACAGCGTGATCTCGTCGACGCAGGGCGGCTGGACCTGGCTATCGAGCGAGGGCCGCTACATGGGCGCCGCCGCCTGGGGCGACATGAACCGTGCGAGCAATCCCTATTATGCGCGGCTCAGGGAGGTGCTTCATCTCGGCACCGGTGGCGAAGTCCGGCTCAACCGCGACATGGCCAACTGGTATTGCGACCCGTTCGACCATCCGTACAAGCAAGCCCTCACCGAAATTCTCGGCGAACCGCTCAGGCCAGATCAGCTCTGGAACCCCGACGCCGTGCTGCGCGTCGAGGACATCCATCATCGGCCCGATACGAAAGACCGTCTCGACAAGGCGGCCGCGACGCAACTGGTGTTCGAGGACGCCATGATCCACGTCGTCGATCATCTGCTGCGCGCCACCGCCACCAACCTGCTGGTGCTGACCGGCGGCGTCGCGCTGAACGCGATCGGCAATATGCGGCTGCTCGAACATTTCGATGAGGCATGGTTCGCGCGCGAGCAGCGGCGCAACGCGCGCTTGCATCTGTGGGTGCCGCCGGTGCCCGGCGATCCCGGCGTCACCATCGGCGCGGCGTGGCTGTTCGCCCATCTGGCAGGCGCCCCGCGCGGCGAGCCGATGACGCATGCATTCTATTGTGGCACGCCACCGTCGCGGGAAGACATTGCCGGCGCGCTTGCAGCCGATGACACCGCCTCGCAACAGATCGGCGACATCTCGACTCCTGAAGGCCTCGAAGCGATCGCCGACCTGATGGCGTTCATGGTCGCGCAAAACGGCGTCATCGCGCTGTATCAGGGCGCGGCCGAAACCGGCCCCCGCGCGCTCGGCCACCGCTCGATCCTCGCCAATCCCTGTGATCCAGAAGTGCGCGAGCGCCTGAACGAGCGCGTCAAATACCGCGAGGCCATTCGTCCGCTGGCGCCGATGGCGACGCTGGAGGCTGCGCGCGAATATTTCGAACTGCTGCCGGGCGCGTCGGACGGCGATTACAATGCTTACAACTACATGGTGCTGACCGCGCAGTCGAAGCCCCATGCGCGCGACAAGATTCCCGCCGTCATTCATGCCGACGGCACCGGCCGCATCCAGATCGTGCGCGCCGAAGACGATCCCCTCACCTATACCTATCTGAAGGCGCTCGGCCGCCACATCGGCGTCGAGATGTCGGTGAACACCTCCTTCAATGTCGCAGGGCCGATCGCGCAGACGCCGCGGCAAGCGATCGATACGCTGCGCCGCTCCAGCGGGCTCGATGTCGTGATGATGGTGGCCGGCGACGGCAGCGTGACGGCGGCCTGGCATGGCGGTGAGCGAGACAGCGGCCGGTTCACCGGCTTGCTGTCGGAGTGGGAGTCCGAGCGTATTGCTCAGCGCTGAATGAATTTCAGCACGCGTCCGTCAATCAGCAACAGCGCGCTGCCGATCACCAGCGCGCCGACGATCTCGCGCGCCGAGATTTTTTCGCCCAGCACCAGATACCCGAGCAGGATCGCCGTCACCGGGATCAGCAACGTCACCAGCATGACATTGGTCGCGCCCGAGCGCCGCAGGATCTGGAAGAACACGATGTAGGCAAGCGCCGTCGACAATGCGGCAAGTCCGATCACGGCGAGCCACGTCGCGGCTCCCGGCACCGGCAACTGCCACGGACGCTCGATAAGGCCAGCGACGACCGTCATCATCGCGGCCGAGGCCAGCATCTGGAAGGTTGCGGTGCCGAGCGGCGGCGACTTCGACAACAGCCGCCGCGCGAGCAACGCCGACAATCCGTAGCTGAAGGCGGCCGCCAGGCAAAGCAGGATGCCGATGCCCTGCCCGCTCTCCCAGCCGAGACCGCCGCCGTGAAGGATGATCACGCCAATCAGCCCGGCGACCACGCCCGCGATCCGCCGCGCGTGCAGCTTTTCCTCGCCCGCGACCGCCATCACGACCACCGTGAACAGCGGCGTGGTGGCGTTCAGGATCGAGGCCAGCCCGCTTGGGATATAGGTCTGCCCGACCACGATCAGAGAGAACGGCAGCACGTTGTTGAAGAGCCCGATGGCAATAAACGGAATCCAGCCCGCCAAGTTAACCGGAAAAGGAATCCGGTAGAGCCGCAGCAGCGGCAACAGCATGATTGCGGCAAGCGTCACGCGCAGGAACACCACCGTGAATGGCGGCAATTCCCTCAGCACCACGCCATTGAAGAAGAACGAGCCGCCCCACAGGATCGAGAGCAGGCCGAGCAGCGACCAGTCGCGGGCGTCGATCGATGCATCATTTGCGGTCATTGCAGCTCATATCTGCGGTTACGCAGATTTATTCCGCAATGGCGCGCCTTCCCACCCGATTTCCGGACACAGCTCCGCGATACCGCTATTTCGACCGCGAGACGATCTCGATCATCCTGCCTTCGTCGTCGTCAGGCATTTTTGCCGTGGCCTCTGCATAAGCCTCGACCGCCGCGCGGCCGAGCAGCGGGGTGCCCGCCAGCAGGCTCTCCGCCAGTTTCACCGCATAGACCGCATCCTTGTGACGGAGTGCCGCGGTAAACGACGCGCCGGAGAAATCACGCGCCACCATGCGCTTGGAATGACGGATCACCTGCGGGCTCGCGACCGCGCCGGTCGCCATCGCTTCCGCCACCAGCTTCATGTCGAGCCCGGCCTGTTCGGCCATCGCTATGCCTTCGGCGAGGCTCGCGATCTGCACCGCGCCCATCAGGTTGTTGATCAGCTTGTAGACCGTGCCGGTGCCGACCGCGCCGAAATGCCTGATGACGTCGCTGATCGGCGCGAGGAAGGGTTTTGCGCGATCGAGATCGGCGGCGTCAGCGCCGACGAGCAAGGTCAGCTTGCCGCTGGCTGCGGCTTGCGGCAGGCCAGTGACGGGACAGTCGATATAGACGAGGCCACGGCCGCGCAGTTCGCGCGCCATGTCGAGCGCGTGCTGGTGCGATACCGTCGAACATTCGATCGCAAGACTGCCGGCTTTCATCCTGGCGGCAGCGCCGCCCTCACCGAGCCACACCGCGCGCGAGGCCTCGTCGTCCGCGACCATGGTGACGACGGCATCTGCGCCGGCGGCGGCATCCGCCGGGGATGAAGCCCAGCGCGCGCCGCGCGCGATCAGATCCTCCGCCTTGGCCTTTCTGCGGTTCCACACCGCAACTTCAAAACCCGCATCGAGGTAGCGGCCGGCCATGCCGTGGCCCATCCGTCCCAGCCCGATGAAGGCGACTTTCGTCATGCGCTAATCCACATCCTCGACCTGGCCGGGCCCGGTGCCGAACGCGCGCTGCGCCAGCGTCGCCGCCATGAACTCGTCGAGGTCGCCGTCGAGCACGCCCGATGTATCCGAGGTCTGCACGCCGGTCCGCAGGTCCTTCACCATCTGGTAGGGCTGCAGCACGTAGGAGCGGATCTGGTGGCCCCAGCCGATATCGGTCTTGGCGGCCTGGTCGGCGGCGGCCTGTTCCTCGCGCCGCTTCAATTCGATTTCGTAGAGTCGCGCGCGCAGCATGTCCCAGGCCTGCGCGCGGTTCTTGTGCTGCGAACGTCCCGCCTGGCAGACCACTGCGACACCGGTCGGAATATGCGTCAGGCGCACCGCGGATTCGGTCTTGTTGACGTGCTGGCCGCCGGCGCCGCCCGAACGCATCGTGTCGGTGCGCACGTCCGATTCCTTGATGTCGATCTTGATGCTGTCGTCGACGACCGGAAAGATCTGCACGGACGAAAACGACGTGTGCCGGCGCGCGTTGGAATCGAACGGCGAAATCCGCACCAGGCGATGCACGCCCGCTTCCGTCTTCAGCCAGCCATAGGCATTGTGGCCGCTAATCTGGATCGTCGCGGATTTGAGCCCGGCTTCTTCGCCAAGCGTTTCTTCCAGATATTCGATCTTGAAGCCGTGGTTTTCGGCCCAGCGCGTATACATGCGCAACAGCATCGCGGCCCAGTCCTGGCTCTCGGTGCCGCCCGCGCCCGCATGCACTTCGAGATAGGAATCGAACTTGTCGGCCTCGCCCGACAGCAGCGCTTCCAGCTCGCGGCGAGCGACTTCCTTCTTCAGGTCGCGCAGCGCCTTCTCGGCCTCGGCAACGACGCCTTCGTCGTTCTCGGCCTCGCCCAGCGCGATCATCTCGACATTGTCGTCGAGTTCGCGCTCGACCTTGCCGATGCCCTCGAGCGCGTCCACCAGCGAGGTGCGCTCCTGCATCAGCCTTTGGGCCTTCTGGGGATCGTTCCAGAGATTGGGATCTTCGGCGAGATTGTTCAGTTCGGCGAGCCGCGCCGTGGATTTCTCGACGTCAAAGATGCCTCCTCAGCAGCCCGACTGACTGCTTGATCTCTTCTACGAGGCGTTCGACTTCGGCGCGCATGGTCTCTCTGCTCTGCGGTCACCGACCGCTATTGGATTCACTTGCGACGATGTAGCGGCGTCAGCCGCAAAGCGCAACCTGCCAACGGCTAATAGAGCCCGCCGGTTCCGGGACGCATGATGGTGCCACCGTCCGGCACGCTGTCCGGTGGTGCCAGCATCCGTCCATCCGCGTCAGCAACGCCAGTGACGGAATAGTTGTCCCCTGGCGCGCTGCCCGGCTTGAACGCCTCCAGAATGGTGCGGCCGCCCTCGCCCGGGTTGGGCCGCATACCGCTCTTGGCATCGATGCGCACCAGCCTGATGCCGGGGGGAATCTTGAACGGGATCGCCGGCTTGTCGGCGAGCGCGAGCTTCATGAAATCCTTCACGATCGGCGCGGCGGTGTGACCGCCTTGCGCGGCCCTGCCCAGACTGCGGGGCTTGTCATAGCCAAGGTAGAGACCGACGACGAGATCCGACGAGAAGCCGATGAACCAGACATCCTTCCCGTCGCTGGTGGTGCCGGTCTTGCCG